>Ga0209810_1002407_pt1 | contig 22604 bp, 20 predicted proteins | sample Coa_R1_7_FD_187159 | JGI IMG/M metagenome (GOLD analysis project Ga0209810, IMG submission 187159) | Surface soil microbial communities from Centralia Pennsylvania, which are recovering from an underground coalmine fire - Coalmine... | ecosystem: Environmental > Terrestrial > Soil > Unclassified... | reverse complement strand
TGGTGAGCAGGGACGCGGTGCCGTCCACGATCGCCGCGTCGATGACCCTGCCCTTCCCGGTGCGCTGCCGCTCGATGACCGCGGCCAGCACGCCGGCGACGAGCGGCAGCGACCCGCCGGCGAAGTCCCCGACCAGATTGAGCGGCACCACCGGATCGCCACCTTCGGGGCCGATCGCGTCAAGCGCCCCGGACAGCGCCAGGTAGTTGATGTCGTGGCCGGGTGTGTGCGCGAGCGGTCCGCGCTGCCCCCAGCCGGTCATCCGGCCGTAGATCAGGCCCGGATTGATCTGGTGGCAGGCGTCCGGGCCGAAGCCGAGCCGTTCGGCGACCCCGGGCCGGAAGCCCTCGAGCAGAACGTCGCAGTCCTCGATGATGCGCAGCAGCGCGGCGAGTCCGTCCGGGTGTTTCAGGTCGAGGGCGATGCGGCGGCGCCTGCGCTCGAGGCCGCGGTGCCACGCGGCGAACGGCCGCACCCCGTCGGCCCGGTCGATCCGCACCACCTCGGCGCCCAGGTCCGCCAGCAGCATTCCCGCGTAGGGCACGGGGCCGATCGCGGCGAGTTCCACGACGCGCAGTCCTTCGAGCGGGCTCATGTCCAAAGGGTGGGACAGCCGCCTCGACTCCGGGTGGAGGAACGAACCGCTCGGGACGCCGCCGCTCTGGAAGGCGGGCGGAGGCGCGATCCGGCATCGCCGAGGCCGGGGTTGCGCTCCATGAAAGTGTCCTGATTTGCCGGAATGGCCGGGTTGTCGCGGCGCGGCGCCCGCCGAAAGGGCAACGGGTGTTCGAGGAGCCCTCGAGAATACGGACACATACTCCGTTCCATGGGGCCACGAAGCCTCGACGGGACAGGGGGACGGAAATGGCCGGACACCGAAGCCTCACCGAGCTGGTGCGGCGGCACGCCGCGGAACAACCCGGCCGGGACGCGCTCGTCGTGGTGGACGAGTCCGGCCGGGCGGACCGCGTCGATTACGCGCGGCTGGACTGCGAATCCCGAACCCTCGCGGCCTGGCTGCACATCCACGGCGCGGTCGGCGAGCGCGTGCTGATTCAGCAGCCTGACGCGCATCAGTTCGTCGTCTCCTTCCTCGCCTGCCTGTACGCCGGCGCGATCGCCGTGCCCGGCCCGAACCCCGGCGGCCTGCGGCACTCCGAGCGCCGGGTGCTGGGAATCGTGCGCGACGCCGGGGTGCGCTTCGCGCTCACCGACGCGCGCAACGCGGGCGCCGCCAGCCAGGCGCTGGCGCTCGGCGGCTACGGCGAAGTGACCTGCGTGGCCACCGACACGCTGCTGAGCCTGCCGACCGCCCCGGACCCCGCGGACTGGCGCATGCCCGAGATCGGACCGGAGACCACCGCGCTGCTGCAGTACACCTCCGGTTCCTCCGGCGACCCGCGCGGCGTGGTCGTGCGGCACGCCAACCTGCTGGCCAACCAGGCCGCGATCCAGCAGTTGCTGCGCACCGGCCCGGACACCGCGGTCGGCGGCTGGCTTCCGCTGCACCACGACCTCGGCCTGATCGGCCAGCTGCTGCACCCGCTCTGGCTCGGCGCGACCAGTGTGCTGATGTCCCCGGTCTCGTTCGCCAAGCGGCCGGCCAACTGGCTGCGGCTGATCAGCGAGCACCGGCTGGCCGTCTCCGCGGGTCCGAACTTCGGCTACGACCTGTGCCTGCGCAAGATCACCGACGAGCAGCTCGACGGGGTCGATCTGAGCGGCTGGCGCTGCGCGGTCAACGGGGGCGAACCGGTGCGCCCGGAGACGATGAGCCGGTTCGCCGAGCGCTTCGCCCCGTTCGGGCTGCGCGCCGCGGCGCTGCGCGCGGGCTACGGGCTGGCCGAGGCCACGCTGATGGTCGCCTGCGGCTCGGGCGATCGCGCGCCGGGCACCATCGAGGCCGACCGGTCGGCGCTTGAGCAGGGCCGGCTGTGGCCCCCCTCGGCGAGCCGGCCCGGCAGAACCCTGACCAGTTCCGGGCGGGTCTGCGGACTCGAAGTGCGGATCGTCGACCCGCAGACCCGCGCCGAGGTGGCCGACGGCTCGGTCGGTGAGATCTGGCTGCGCGGCCCCAGCATCGCGGCCGGGTACTGGGGCCGCCCCCGGGAGAGCGCCGAGGGCTTCGCGGCGTGCACCGCCGACCAGGAGAGCGGCTTCCTGCGCACCGGGGACCTCGGGTTCCTCAAGGACGACGAGCTCTACGTCACCGGGCGTATCAGTGACCTGATTATAGTGGCGGGACGCAACCTGCACCCGCAGGACCTCGAACAGTCGATCCAGCGGGTCAGCGCCCTGTTCGGCGCCGGGGTCGCCTTCCCGGTCGAGTCGGACCGCGAGCACGTGGTCCTGGTCCAGGAGGTGCGGACCGGCGCAGCCGGCGGCGAGGGAGACCTGGCCGACCTGGCCACCGCGGTGCGCGAGCGGGTCTCCGCGGAGTTCGCGGTGCAGGCTTCCGGAGTGGTTCTGGTGCGGCCGGGCACGGTACGCCGCACCACCAGCGGCAAGCTGGCGCGCACCGCGGTGCGCGCGCTGTTCCTCGAGGACCGGCTCGAGCCGCTGCACGAACTGATCGATCCGAAGGTCCGGCAGCTGGTCCGGACCAAGCGCCGGGCGCGCCCGGCGGTCGAGCCCGTGCGGAGGGCGGCATGAAAGCGGATCTGCTCAACCTCCCGCCGCGGCAGCGCGAGGAAGCGCTGCGCGAGTGGCTCACGCGCCGGCTGGCCAGATACCTCGGCCGCCTGGACATCGACCCCGGCGTCGCGCTCGCCGAGTACGGCATCGACTCGCTGGTCGCGCTCAACCTTTACGGCGACGTGGAAGAGGAGCTCGGCCTGCCGGTCGACGTCACAGTCGTGCTGGACTACCCGACCGTCGCCGCGCTCGCCGAACACTTGTCGCAACAGGCTGAGGACCCCGCCGTCTCCTCGCCCTCTCAACCCCCCGAACGGAGCCGGCCATGAGCGCAAGAATCGATCCCGGGCCGCGAATCGCTTTCGCGTTCACCGGGCAAGGCGCGCAGTACCCGGGCATGACCGCCCGCCTGTACCTCGGGCACGACGGCTACCGCCGCCACCTGGACGCCGCCGCCGAGGCCCTGCGCCCGTACACCGGGACCTGTGTGACCGACCTGATCGTGCGCGGCGACCTGAGAGTGCATCAGACCGGCTTCACCCAGCCATCCATGTTCGCGGTCGAATACGCCCTCGCCGCCACCCTGCAGGACGCGGGCGTCAGGCCGGTCGCGGTGATCGGGCACAGCATCGGCGAGTTCGCGGCCGCGGTGATCGCCGGCGCGCTGAACCTCGAAGACGCGGCGCTGCTGGTCGCGGTGCGCGGCGCGTATATGCAGTACCTGCCGAGCGGCGGCGGGATGCTCGCGGTCCGGGCCGCACCCGAGGAGCTTGAGGAGTTCGTCGCGGGCGAGCCGAGGGTCGGGTTCGGTGCCTTCAACGGCCCGAAGGCCACGGTTCTGTCCGGCGACCTCACCGTGCTCGAGCGCATCCACGACGAGCTGACCCGGCGCAGGATCCTCGGCCGGCTGCTCCAGGTCTCGCACGGTTTCCACTCCCCGCTCATGCAGCCGATGCTCCAGCGCTTCGCCCGGGTCGCCTCGCGGGTGCTGCCGCGTGCGCCGAAGCTGCCGTTCTACTCGACCGTGCGCGGCCGCAGGCTGCTGAACGAGGCGCTCGGCGCGCTGTACTGGACCGAGCACATCAGCGCTCCGGTACGGTTCGCCCAGGCCGCGCAGCGGCTGCTGGCGGAACAGCGCCTTGACACGGTGCTGGAGATCGGCCCGAAGCCGGTGCTCACCAACCTGATCAAAGCGCTGGCCGGGGAAAACGGCCCGGCGTGCGTGCCGGCGTGCCGCAGCGAGGACACCGACGCGGCGGCCCTCACCGCGTTGATCACGGACCTGCTGCCGGATGACGCCATGGACCGGGACCCGGTGCAGGAGGCGGTGTACGCGGCGGTGGCCCAGCTGGTCGACGACCCCTCCGTGCGCATCGGACCGGACGTGGCGCTGCGCGGCGATCTCGGGTTCGACTCGGTGATGGTGATGCAGCTGACCTACCAGCTCGAGCAGCGGCTGCCCGCGCTCGGCAAGCTGTCGCTGCCGGACATGCTCGACAGCATCGTCACTCCGGCGACCCTGGCGGAGTATCTGCGCGGCCAGCTGTCCGCCGGCCTGGTCGCGTGATGGCCGGGATCGGCCCCGGGGGCGTTTCCGGCGGACCGCTGGGCCGTCCGCTGCTGATCGAGAGCCCTGACGGGCCATGGGAGACGGTGCGCCGGCGGCTGGCCGAGGCCGGCGGGGTGCTGGTATACGGGCGGCTGGCCGACTGGCTGCCCCCCGACCCCGACGACCCGCGGCTGCGGCTGCTGCTCGGCCGGGACTGGGCGCGGGCGCAACGCATGACGCATCGCAACATCCGCTCCCGGTTCGTCGCGGCGCGGCTGCTGCTCAAGCACGCGGCGGCCGCGGTGATCGAGACCCGGCCCGAACTGCTTGACCTGGCCTACAAGCCGGGCGGCCGGCCGTACCTGCGCGGCTGCGACCAGATCGACGTCAGCCTGAGCCACACCGACGAGCTTCTGGTGGTGGGGATCACCCGGCGCGGCCGGATCGGGGTCGACGTGGAGCTGGCCGACCGCCCGATGTCCGGCACCGGGACCGAGGACCAGGCCTGCACGCCCTACGAGCTGGCGATGCTCAACGCGATGGCGGCGGCCCGGCGCAACAGCGCGCTGGTGCGGCTGTGGACGCTGAAGGAGGCGTACAGCAAGGCCATCGGGCAAGGGTTGCGGTTCCAGTTCACCGAGTTCGGCTTCCGGCTCGGCGATCCGCGCGCGCGGGTGCTGCGCCCGGACGGCTCGCCGGGCACCGGCGACGAGTGGACCTTCGGCACTTGCGCCGTGGACCGGCGCTACACGGTGAGCGTCGCGCTGTTCGACGCGGGCTTCGGCGACACCGTGGACACCGCGGCCGGCACGATGCTCGACCCCGGCCTGTTCGAGGCGCTGACCGGGGCGCGCCGGCTGGCAGCGGCTTGACGCGCCGGCCGGACGGACCGCGGTCAGGGGATCCAGCCGGCGTTCTCGGCGATCCTGATCGCGTCCACCCGGTTGCGGGCGCCGAGCTTGGTGACGATGGTCGTCAGGTAGTTGCGCACGGTGCCGGGGGAGAGGTAGAGGCGCGCCGCGATCTCCACCGGGTCGGTGCCGCGCGCGGCCAGCCGCAACACCTCCAGCTCGCGCTGCGAGAGCGGGTTCTCCCGGCTGTCCCAGGCGGCGACCGCCAGCTGCGGGTCGATCACGCGCAGGCCCGCGGCCACGTTGCGCACCGCGTCGGCGAGCTTCGCCGGCGGGGCGTCCTTGAGCAGGAATCCCGCGACGTGCGCGGTCAGCGCCCGGCGCAGCGTGCCGGGTCGGCCGAGGCTGGTCAGGATCAGGGTGCGGCAGGAGGGCAGCTTGTCGTGCAGCAGCGCTGCGGCGGTCAGGCCGTCGATGCCGGGCAGGTCGATGTCGATCACCGCGACGTCGGGGCGGTGGGCGAGCGCGGTGGGCACGATGTCGTCGCCGTTGTCGACATCGGCCACGACCGTCAGATCAGGTTCGAGGTTCAGCAGCGCCACCAGGGCGCCGCGCACCATGTTGACATCCTCCGCGAGCAGGATGGTCAGCTGCTTCATCGCATGATCCGGCTCCCCCATGATCGCCGAGCTCAGCTTCGATTCCGTTCGCGCGCGCACCGCCAGGACAAGTCGATCCGCCGGAGCGACAACATCGGCTTGAGCCTCAATACCGCCGATGGTGTTTCTCCGGCTCAATTTACTCATTCAGACTACTCACCGTTGGCCAGATCGACAGTGGGGCGCGCGGATTCGCCGCGGGAGCCCAGCAGCGCGATCGGGCCCAGCCGCTCCGAGGCGACTTTGCCGTTTCGCAGTGGCGCCTGCGCGACCAGCTGGAACATCGAGTCCGAGCGGACGCCGGCGGCGAGTTGTCCGCCGATCGCGGCGAGCCGCTGCGCGAGGCTGCCAAGGCCGCTGCTGCCGACCGGGTCGGCCGCGTCCCCGCTCCCGGCGCCGACCCCGTCGTTCACCAGTTCCAGCCGCACGTTCCCGTCCACCGTGCGTCCCGTGATCGAACACCGCTCCACTTTGCTGTGCCGCAGCATGTTCGTGACTCCCTCGCGCAGCACGGTCGCGAAGACCGTGTCCACGGCGGGGGGCAGCTCCGGCAGCGACACCTCCACCGAGACGTCGACGCCGGTGGCCAGCAGCATCGACTCGACCGTGCTGACCTCCTCGGTGAAGCACAGGTCGCGGTAGCTGCTGGCGACCGTGCGCAGGTCGGAGAGTGCCTGCCGGGAGATCTCCAGGATCGAGGCCAGCTCCGCGCGGGCCCGCTCGGCCTGGCCCTCGGCCAGCCGGTAGGCCAGCTCGCTCTTGAGCGTGATGGAGGAAAGGCTGTAGCCGAGCAGGTCGTGCAGGTCCCGGGAGAAGCGCTGCCGCTCTCTGGCCACGGCCAGCCTGGCCAGCTCGGCGCGGGCCTCGTGCAGCTTGCTGACCAGGTCGGTCAGCTTCGTCAGGCCGTAGATCACCAGGGCGGTGTTGGTCGTCGCCACGCCCAGGTACGCGATCCACACCAGGCCCTCGTGACTGGCGGCGCCGAGCCACATCATGCTCAGCGGGCAGACGGCGAACAGGATCCAGGACAGCGGGCGGCGCAGCAGCAGGATGAAGGAGCCGCCGAGGAACCCGGCCATCCCGCCCCAGATTTGGTGGAAGGCCACGAACGGCAGGTAGGTCGCAGCGGTCTGCAGGCTCAGCGTCAGGGCCCGTAGGCGCAGCGGCCAGCTCGGCGCGCGGGCCGAGGAGTGCAGGAGTTGCAGGATGAACACGACGGCCATGCAGGCGTAAGCGCCGGTGTTGCCCGCATGGTCGCCCGGATTGTTGGCGGGGATGTTGAGTACGCCGGTGAAGACGAACGAGCACAGCAGGAACAGCAGGATGTTGCGTGCAATGCGCGGTGCCAGCGCCTCCTGCCCGGCGTCGGCGGCCTCGGCTTGCCCGTTCTCCGCGTCGGCGCGCCCGTGCGGCGTTGTGCGGTCGGCGGCCATGCCACTCCTCGCGGAAATCGACGTGGAACTCGAATATATGGCGGGATCGGCGCCGAAGGGAGGCGGCGCGGACAGGTCGGCGCAGCTGTGCCGACCCGCTGAGCAGTCAGGTTTCCCGGCGGGGCGCTCACTGTTCGCGCTTCCGCAGCTCGTCGCGGCACTGCTGCGCCCAGTCAGCGTCGTTGACCGCGTGCCTCGTCCCGGTCGGCCCGGCCGCGGCTGCGGAGTTCGGCAGGTGCCCCAGGGTGAAGCCGCCTACGCAGGACTGGGCGACCCAGTCGAGGCCGAGGATCCGGGCCGAGTCCTCGATCTCCCCGGGGCCGATGGCGCAGGCCGCCAGGCCCATCGCGGTGGCCACGAGGTAGAGGGTCTGCTGCACCACGCCGACGTGCTTGAGCACCAGCGCGTACCCGAGGCCGGAGTACTTCCAGAAGAGCCGCTGGAACCGCGCGGTGATCATCACGAGCACCGGCGGCGCGCCGCTCATGTTGGCGGCGGTGCGCGCCTGGTTGAGCAGGACGTCGACGTCGGCGGACTCCGTCTTGAGCAGGACCAGCGAGTGGTTGGCGCCGTCGTAGGAGTAGACGCCGCGGGCCACCCCCTCGCAGTGGTCGACGACGATGAAGAAGTCGAGTTCGTGGATCGCCCCGCCGGCGGGATAAGGACGGTCCATCGCGACGGCCTCATCCGGGCCGGTCCCCTCCGGACTGATCAGAGACCTGATGCGCAGGCTGCGGTAAAGCAGTTCGCCGATCTCGTCGAGGCGCAGCGGCGCTTCGCCGAAGGAGCGGACCGAGTGCCGCGCCTCCAACACCGCCGTGAACGGCGGATCCGCGCGCAGCAGGTCCGGCAGCGCGGGCCGGAACAGCGGCACCTTCGAGCCCTGCGTCGGCGGCTCGGGCAGCACGGCCTGCCGCGCGTCCCGGCCCAGCGGGTAGGTGGCGCCGAAGTCGCGGTCGTGCCGGCCGAGCGTGCTGGAGACGTGGAAGGCCAGATCGGTCCGGGTCCAGCCGCGCAGCACGGGGTCCGAGTCCTCGGCGAATCGGGGCGAGCCGTCCGGCGTGTCCGGCTCGCTCTGCACGACCATGCCCGCCGCCACGAGATACGCCATGGTGTCCAGGACCAGTTCGCGCGGCAGCGAGAGCAACGCGGTCAGCTCGCGGGGCGTGCGCGGCCGGCCCAGTGACGCGGCCAGCCACGCCGCCTGCGGTCCGTGCAGCACGGCGCGGTGCAGCGAGAGCGGGGACTCCAGGCTCAGCGCCGTGCCGTCGGAGCCGAGCGTCGCGAACACCGACAGCCGCAGCGCCCGGTCCGGATCGATCCGCTTGACCCGGAACCTCGCCCGCGGCGAGATCGGGATGACCGACACCAGCGGCTGTTCCCCGTGCCCCGCGCTGAGCGAGCGCACGATGAGGTGGTGCAGCCGCTCGAGCGTGACGAACAGCGCGGCCCGCTCCGCCGTGCTCAGCGGACCCGGTCCGGCCGGGTCGCCGAGCACGTTGGTGAGCGAGACCGGACCCAGTTGCATCCGGTGCAGGAAGTTGCCGATCGGCTCGGGCGGCCGCCACAGCACCACATCACCCCAGCGGCCGTAAAGCGTCAGCGAGCCGTCCGGTGCGTACGGCTCGACGAAGACGTCTTCACGCAGTGACCAAAGTTCCTTCGATCCCTCACCGGGATCCCCGAGGTGCAGCGTGTACATGATCGGTCTCCTGCTCCCGGGACGGGGCCGGGTGGTGCGGGGTGGGTAGCGCTCGTGCCGGTGGAGGAGGCTCAGACGAACAGCGGGACGGGGTTGAGCTCCTCGTAGGATCTCGGTTCGGTCAGCCGGTTGAGCGCGACCGGGACGTCGTAGAGCCGCCCCGGAGCGAACCTGGCCCAGAAGTGCCGCAGCCCGGGCACGACGACTTTCGCCGTCGGTATCCCGAGGTCCGGCCTGGTCTGGTCGAGCACCAACAGGTCGAGCCCGTGCGCGCGGCTCAAGGCGGTGATCGCCTCGATGTCGTCGAGCAGGTCGGTGGTCGGTGTGTAGGGGTAGCTCTCGACGGTGGTCGGCGCGGCGTGCGGATCAGGGCGCAGATACTCCGTTTCTCCGTCCGCGCACATTCTCCACCACGCGTCCAGGTCTGGGTCGTCCCCGGCCGCGATCCCGTCCGAATCGTCGCCGAGCAGGCGGCCGAACAGCTGGCCCATCTCGGTCAGCGCCCGCCGCAGCGCCAGCCGCGGGTCGAAGTGCGCGCCGAACCCGAAGACGATCCTGCCGCCCGGCACGCCGGCCTGCGCCGAAAGCGCGGCCACGACCGGGATACCGAGATCAGAGGTTAGATCCAGCGCCCACACCTCGCGGCCGAGGGCGCCGTACCCGGCGCGCAGGGCACTGATCCACGGCTCGTCGAAGGAGTCGAGGTCGATGCCGGGCTGCGCGGTGCGGTTGTACCACCAAAGCGCCACCGCGTCCCGCTCCACCAGTTCCAGGAAGCCCTGCACGATCGCGTCCTCCAGGCTGCTGCCCGCCGCGTTCCCGTTGGAGTTTGCGCTCAGCTGCGGCGAACCGCCGCGGCCGAGGCCGAAATAGAGCAGCGCGGTCGGCACCAGCCGGTGGGTCCGCTCGGTCAGCGACCACATCGGCGTCCACTCGTGCGGCGCCTTCTCGTCGAAGGGCTCGCACACGTACTGGAAAGCCGCGTGGCTCGCATTCCAGCGCCGGCGGTCCCGGAACTGGCGTTCGTGGTAGAGCTGGCAGGAGTCGGGGTGGACCGCCTGCTCGCCCAGCGACCGATAGCTCGCCTTCACGGTGAGCTCGTCGCCGTGCCGGACCGCGCTGTACCGTTCCGCGGCTTCGCAGAGTGCTCCTACCTGAGCTTCCACCGGCGTGACTCCCTTGCCGCTGCTCTGCGAGCGCACCCCGGCACGCAGCCCGGCGAGCGTATACGCGCGCACGGCGAGGTTCGGCCCCGAGTCGTAGCAGTTCAGGAAGTCTGGCACGCCCTCGACCGGTTCGACCGCCTTGGTGATGCCGGTGACCGGGCTGACCAGGTGCCCGTACTGCTTAAGCATCTCCTCGACGGACAACGCGCGATGACCGCCTCCGGTGTCCGCGGCCTTCGGCACCGAACGCGGCACGAGAGGCCTTGCCGTCCGTGCCGCGATGATCTGCGGATCCCCGCAATTCGGGCACTGAGGTCGCCGCACGACCGTGTGCCGGGTACCGCGCAGCGTCATCGTGTCCAACGTATACACAGCGTTCTGTTCCGGCTGGCGCACCCCGGCCAACCACTTGGCGGTCTCCAGCACCGCGCACTGGATCGCTACGGACCTGGCGGCGGCGATCGACGCCTCCGGGTAACGCACCCGCGCTCCAACCGCCTCCGCACGGCTGAGCGAAAGCTCACAGCGGCGATGGTCGCCGAGCCGCTTGGCCAGGCAGGACCAGCACGCCCCGGCACCGGGCTGGAAGACCGGCCCGATCCACGGCTGCGGGCCGCGCGGCTTGGCCAGCAGCCACGCCTGGCCTGCCGCGCGCTGGGAAGCGTCGACCTCGGCGAGCTCAGGGGCCAGATAGTCGTCGCAGAGCACGAGTGTAAACGCGGCGTCGGCGCACGGTCCGTCCTCGACGGTGCTCAGCGCCGACGCCTGGCAGGCCGCCTTCGCGGCGGCGAGGTCCACCTCGCCGATCGAGACCAGCCGCACCGGCGTCTTGGCGAGGGCGGCGGCGGCCAGCGGACCGTCGAGCCCGGCGAGGTCCCAGTAGGCCTCGGCGGCGCTGTCGCGCTGCCGGGTCTGCGCCGCGCGGTCGCGGAAGGCCAGCAGGTCCGCGTCGAGTAGCTGGCCGATCAGTCGGCCGACTTGGGCTGCGGTCATCACGGGGGTGGCGTCGCGCACGACGTCGGCCAGGGTGCGACTGCCGTCGAGCAGCGGCGCGAGTGTCTCGATGTGTTCCCCCTGAAGGGCCGTCACCCCGAGCGGAGAGAGCAGATATGCCGCTTCGCCCGGGATGACGGTACTGCGCAGATGACGCTTGAAGCCCACCAGTCGGCCCGTTTCTGGACCGTCCGCGGTGATCACGCCGACGGCTCCTTGGCGGGTTCGGCGCGGACGGCGGCGAACGCCTCGGCCTCGGCGACGGGGTCGTTCCAGGTGATGTTGCAACCGCAGCCGGCTCGCAGGCCGCGCACGTGCTCCAGGTCCTCGATGATCAGGTCGGGACCGCAGTACGGCTCGAGGGCCGGTGCGTCCTGCGGCCGGGCGAGTTCGAGCCCGAACTCGGCGAGGACGGCGCACGGGTCGGCGGCGTACCGCACGACCAGCTCCGGCTCCATCCAGCTGCTGGCGACGAGCTCGGCGAAGCGCCAGTCGTGCTCGATCGGCGTGTTGCTGAAGTTCGACATGATGGATCTCCCCTCCGGATCTTCGTCAGCCATCCGCGCTGACGTCACCGATACTGCGCTCGGATGTTCGGACGGGAACAGTGCCGGGCTCACTCGCCCGGTGTGATTTCTTCACATCCCGTCTCGTGATCCCGTCACTGGCCGCTGGACCGGGCGTGGTGTCAGTCTCGACACACGGTCGTCGTCTCGGTCTTTGACCGTTGGACGCCACCTCGAAGGGAGGCCGTGAGATGGATGTCAGAGTTCTCGGCCCGCTGTGCATCGAAGAGCAGGGTTCCTCGATCGTCCCGAGCGCGAGCAAACCGCGCCAGGTCCTGGCCCTGCTCGCGCTGCGCGCCGATCACGTGGTCACCGTGCCCACCCTGGTAGAGGAGCTTTGGGGGGTGGAGGCGCCGCGAAGCGCCGCCACGACGCTCCAGACTTATGTGCTCCAGCTGCGCCGCCTCATCGGCGCGGCCTTGGCCGGGGAGCGGGGCCGCGTCGCGAAAGACGTGCTGGTCACGCGGCACGGGGGCTATCTGCTTGAAGTGCAACCGGGTCGGATCGACGCGGACGAGTTCAACCAGCTGGCCACAGCGGGCCGGCAGGCGCACGAGGCCGGAGACGACCACGCCGCCTCGGATCTGCTGAACCGGGCCCTAGCTTTGTGGCGCGGTCCCGCGCTGCTGGACGTGCGGGCCGGCCGGGTCCTCGAGCTCGACGTGCTCGGTCTCGAAGAGGCCCGCATGGGCGCCCTGGAACGCCGGATCGAGGCGGATCTGCACCTCGGCCGGCACAGTGCTCTGATTGGAGAGCTGCGGGTGCTGGTCGCCCGCTATCCGATGCATGAGAACCTGTGCATGCAGCTGATGGTCGCCTTCTACCGCTGCGGCAGCGCCTGGCGGTCCCTGGAGGCGTTCCACGCGCTGCGCAACACCCTCAACCGCGAGCTGGGACTCGAACCGTCGGGCCGGGTGCACCGGCTGCAGCAGGCGATCCTGCGCTCCGACCCCGCGCTCGACATCGACTCGCCGCGGCGCGACGCCACGTACGACCGCTTCGTGGCCTGACATCGCCGGTTTCCGCGGAGCCGGTACTTCCAGCCAGCCGGTTCTCCACCGCTGCACGAGGGACGCTGCCTACGGTCCCGCAAGGTCGGCAGTCCGCCGGCGCCCCTCGCGGCAGGGAGTGTGCATGGAAACCGCGGACCTCGAAGAACTCGACGCGAAGCTGGTGGCCGAGACCATCGCCGAGGCCGAGCAGGCCGTCGGCGCCGCCGTCCGGCCCGGGCTGCGTGAACTCGCCGCCGACCTGTCCGCGCTGCGGGAGCTGGTGCAGGCGGGCCCGGACGAGGACGCCACCCGCAGACAGCACGAGCGCGGCAAGCTCACCGTGCGCGAGCGGCTTGACCTGCTGTTCGACGAAGGTACCTTCACCGAGGTCGAGCCTTTGCGCCGGCACCGGGCCGATGCCTTCGGGCTTGATCGGCGCCGGCCGCACGGCGACGGGGTGGTCACCGGCTGGGGCGTGGTGCACGGCCGGACCGTATTCGCGTTCGGACACGACTTCCGGGTGTTCGGCGGAGCGTTGGGCGAGGCGCACGCGCAGAAGATCCACAAGGTGATGGACCTCGCCGCGGCGGCCGGGGCTCCCATCGTCGGGCTCTGCGACGGGGCAGGCGCGCGGATCCACGAAGGCGTGACCGCGCTGGCCGGCTACGGCGGCATCTTCGAGCGCAACGTGCGCATGTCCGGCGTCGTACCGCAGATCAGCGTGATCCTCGGGCCGTGTGCGGGCGGCGCGGCGTACTCCCCGGCGCTGACCGATTTCACCTTCATGGTGCGCGGCAACGCGCAGATGTTCATCACCGGCCCGGACGTGGTGCGCGCGGTCACCGGCGAGCGGGTGACGCACGAAAGCCTCGGCGGCGCGGACGTCCACGCGCGCACGTCCGGCGTGTCAGCGTTCATCCATGACGACGAGGCGGCCTGCTTCGAGGACGTCAGATATCTGCTTTCGCTGCTGCCGTCCAACAACGCCGAGCTGCCGCCGGCGGCCGAGTGCGGCGATCCGGTGGACCGCCGCGCCGAGGCGCTGCTTGACCTGGTGCCCGCCGACCCGAACCGGGCCTACGACGTGCGCGCGGTCATCCGCGAGATCGTGGACGACGGCGAGCTGCTGGAGATCCACGAGCACTGGGCCGGCAACGTGGTCTGCGCGCTGGCGCGCCTCGACGGGCACGTCGCCGGCATCGTGGCCAACCAGCCGCTGGTGATGGCCGGGGTGCTCGACATCCACGCCAGCGAGAAGGCGGCGCGGTTCGTGCAGCTGTGCGACGCCTTCAACATTCCGCTGGTCACGCTGGTGGACGTGCCCGGCTTCCTGCCCGGAGCGGACCAGGAGAGCAACGGCATCATCCGGCACGGCGCGAAGCTGCTCTACGCGTACTGCAATGCCACCGTTCCGCGGGTGCAGGTCATCCTGCGCAAGGCGTACGGCGGGGCGTACATCGTGATGGACTCGCGGTCGATAGGCGCCGACCTGTCCTTCGCCTGGCCCGCCAACGAGATCGCGGTCATGGGCGCGGAAGGCGCGGCGAACGTCATCTTCCGCAAGGAGATAGCGAACTCGCCCGATCCGGGGGCGACGCGCGCCCGCAAGATCGAGGAGTATCGCAGTGAGCTGATGCATCCCTACTACGCCGCTGAGCGCGGCTTGGTGGACGACGTGATCGACCCGGCCGACACGCGCGAGGTGCTGATCCGCTCGCTGGCGATGCTGCGGCAAAAGCACGCTGACACGCCGGAGCGCAAGCACGGCAACCAGCCGGTGTAGGCAGCCCCGATGACAGAGCACGGCATCGCGGCGCAGGTCCGGATTCTGCGCGGTAATCCGACCGACGCGGAGATCGCGGCGCTTCTCGCGGTCCTGGCGGCGCTCGGTGTCGGTGGCCCGCGCGGCGAACTGGCCGGGCACGCGCAGCCCCGGCTGCGCCGCCGCCACGGCCGCCCCCGGTACCAGCACCGCTCGGCCGGATCCTGGCGGCGGCACCAGTGAGGGAGAGAGCACGGTGAACATGAAGAACGGGGGCGGCGCGGCGCCTGCCGCGGCCTCGTCCCGGGATCGCAGGGCGCTGAGGGTGGTGCCGGAGTCGGTGCCGCTGCCGATGGCCCGCCTGCGGTACCGGACCATTCACGGCCACAAACACGCCTTCCGGATGGCGGGCAACGGTCCGGCGGTGCTGCTGATCCACGGGATCGGCGACTCCTCCGAGACCTGGGCGCCGATCGTGCCCGGACTCGCCCGCAACTACCGGGTGATCGTGCCGGACCTGCTCGGCCACGGACAGTCCGATAAGCCGCGCGGCGACTACTCGATCGGCGGCTACGCCAACGGGATGCGCGACCTGCTCTCGGTGCTCGGCATCGACCGGGTCACGCTGGTCGGGCACTCGCTCGGCGGCGGCGTGGCCATGCAATTCGCATATCAGTACCCTGAGCGCACGGAGCGGATCGTGCTGGTCGCCACCGGCGGCGTCGGCCGGCAGGTGACCCCGCTGCTGCGCGCGGCCTCGCTGCCGGGCGCCGAGCTGCTGATGGCCGGGATGAAGCTGCCCACCGTGCGCTGGCAGGTCACCGCCGCGGTCAAGCTGCTGCAACTGTCCGGACTGCCGCTGGGCCGCGACGCGCCGGAGGTGCTGCGCGTCCTGGACGCCCTGCCGAACGCCGACTCGCGCCTCGCCTTCGGCAGAACTCTGCGAGCCGTCGTGGACTGGCGCGGGCAGCTGGGCACGCTGCTGGACCGCTGTTACCTGAGCGAGGGCATGCCCACCATGCTCATGTGGGGCGACAAGGACCCGGTCCTGCCCGCCTCGCACGCCTGGCTGGCGCATGTCGCGATGCCCGGCAGCCGCCTGGAGCTGTTCAGCGACACCGGGCACTTCCCGTTCCACACGCAACCGCAGCGGTTCCTCGACCTGCTGCTGGACTTCATCGCGAGCACGGAGCCGGCCGGCTTCTCCGCGGAGGAGTGGCGGCAGATGCTGCGCAACCGCAGGGTCAAGCCGCGCCGCGCGCTGCCGCCCGCCGAGCCGCAGGGCCCGGCGGCAGCCCAGCCGCGGGCCGCCTGATCCGCCCGGCGGTAACAGAACCCTTACATGGCGGGCGCCCGGCTTCCGCAGCCGCTCGAGCGGGCGTCGAGCAAGGTCGCCAACCATGCGTTCACGAGGTCCCGTTCCCCGCTCATCCGCGGGGATCCGGACCGAGATCCGGCAGCCGTCCGCCACCGCGGGCGTGCCCGGTAGCCGCCGGGAACGGGCGGGACACGATTCCGCCCGTCCCGGCACCCGGCTGGAATCGGATTGAGAAGGGACCGACCTCAGTGAGGACTATCCGCACACCCGACCCCGGCGACGGAGCGCGGCGATGAGCCGCGCGGTCGCCATCACCGGCCTCGGGGTGGTCGCCCCCGGCGGCGTCGGCACGAAGGCATACTGGGAGCTGCTGACCTCCGGACGCACCGCCACCCGGACGATCACCCACTTCGACCCGTCGCCGTTCCGCTCGCGGGTGGGCGCCGAGGTCGACTTCGACCCGATCAAGGCCGGACTCTCGCATCAGGACGCGCGCCGGATGGACCGCGCCTCGCAGTTCGCCGTGGTCTGCGCCCGCGAGGCGCTGGCCGACAGCGGCCTCGACGTCGAGTCGCTCGACCCGGGCCGCGTCGGCACCACCATCGCCACCGCGGTCGGCTGCACCACCAGCCTGGAGCGCGAGTACGTCGTGGTCAGCGACACCGGCACCAAGTGGGAAGTAGACCACGAATACGTCGTGCCCGAGCTGTACCGGCACTTCGTGCCCAGCTCGGTCGCGGCCGAGGTGGCCTGGGCCGCCGGCGCGCAGGGCCCGGCCTCGATCGTGTCGACCGGCTGCACCTCCGGGCTCGACGCGCTCGGCTACGCGGTCGACCTGATCCGGGAGGGCAGCGTCGACGTCGTCGTGGCCGGCGGCACCGAGGCGCCCATCGCGCCGATCACCTCCGCCTGCTTCGACGCCATCCACGCCACCACCCCGCGCAACGACGACCCCGAACACGCCTGCCGCCCGTTCGACCGCACCCGCAACGGACTGGTGCTCGGCGAGGGCGCCGCGGTGCTGATCCTGGAGGAGCTGGAGAGCGCCCAACGCCGCGGCGCCCACATCTACGCCGAGATCAGCGGCTTCGCCTCGCGCTGCAACGCGTACCACATGACCGGCCTCAAGCCGGACGGCCGCGAGATGGCCGAGGCGATCCGGGTCGCGCTGGACGAGGCCAGGCTGAACCCGGACGCGATCGACTACATCAACGCGCACGGCTCCGGCACCAAGATGAACGACCGGCACGAGACCGGCGCGTTCAAGGCGGCGCTCGGCGAGCACGCGTACCGCGCCCCGGTCAGCTCGATCAAGTCCATGATCGGGCACTCGCTCGGCGCGATCGGCGCGCTGGAGGTCGCCGCCTGCGCGCTGGCCATCGAGGAGAACGTGGTGCCGCCCACGGCGAACCTGCATGAGCCGGACCCCGAGCTCGACCTCGACTACGTCCCGAACACCGCGCGCGAGCACCGCACCGACGCCGTGCTCAGCGTCGGCAGCGGATTCGGCGGCTTCCAGAGCGCCCTGGTGCTCAACCGCGTCGGCAGGAGGCAGGCATGAGCGCGTCAGCACCCGTAGTCACCGGACTCGGCATCGCCGCGCCGACCGGGCTCGGCGTCGAGGAGCACTGGCAGGCCACGCTCGCCGGACGTCCGGCGATCGGCCAGCTGACCCGCTTCGACGCCAGCCGCTACCCCTCCCGCCTGGCCGGCGAGGTGACCGGCTTCGACGCCGAGGCGCGCATCCCGAGCCGGCTGCTGCCGCAGACCGACCGCAGCACGCAGTTCGCGCTGGTCGCCGCCGAGGAGGCGCTGGGGGACGCGGCGGTGAACCCGCAGGAGCTGCCCGAGTACGGCATGGGCGTGATCACCTCGGCCTCCGGCGGCGGCGTCGAGTTCGGCCAGCGCGAGCTCGGGCTGCTGTGGAGCAAAGGCAAGGAGTACGTCAGCGCGTACCAGTCCTTCGCCTGGTTCTATGCGGCCAACACCGGCCAGATCTCGATCCGGCACGGCCTGCGCGGCCCGAGCGGCGTCGTGGTCACCGACCAGGCCGGCGGCCTCGACGCCATCGGCCACGCCCGCCGGCAAATCCGTAAGGGCACGCAGTTGGTGGTCTCGGGCGGGGTCGACGGAGCGCTGTGCCCGTGGGGCTGGATGGGTCAGCTGGCGACCGGCCTGCTGAGCCGCTCCGACGATCCGGCGCAGGGCTTCCTGCCGTTCTCTGCCGCGGCGAACGGGTACGTGCCCGGCGAGGGCGGGGCCATCATCGTGCTCGAAGACGCCGAGGCGGCCCGCGCCCGCGGGGTGGAGCGCACGTACGGCCGTATCCTCGGGTACGCCGCGACTTTCGACCCGCGGCCCTCCTCGCAGGACGCTGAGAACGGCCCGCTGGACGGCGGCGGGGGACTGCTGCGCGCCGCCCGCCAGGCGATCACCGACGCGGGTCTCGCCCCGGCCGACATCGGCGTCGTGTTCGCCGACGCCGCCGGAACGCCACGGCTCGACCGGGCCGAGGCGCTGGCGATCAGCGCGCTGTTCGGCCCGAACGCGGTGCCGGTGACCGCGCCCAAGACGATGACCGGCCGGCTGATCGGCGGCGGCGCGTCGCTCGACGTGGCCACCGCGCTGCTGAGCCTGCGCGACCGCGTCATCCCGCCGACGGTCAACGTCTCCGAGCCCGCCCCGGGCCTGCCGATCGACCTGGTCACCGAGGCCCGCGAGACCGACGCGCGCACCGCCCTGGTCCTGGCCAGGGGCTACAGCGGGTTCAACGCGGCCCTCGTCGTCGGCGCCTGAGCCACCGCATCTACCGGAAGAAGAACCGCCAACGAGCAAGGAGTGCCGAGCATGTCCCACACGATCGACCGCGAAGTGCTGACCAGACTGCTGCGCGAAAGCGCCGGGGTAGAGGAGGGAGTGGATCTGGACGGCGAGGACGTCCTGGACACCCCCTTCGTCGAGATCGGCTACGACTCGCTCGCGCTGCTCCAGGTCACCGGCCGCATCCGCCGCGAGTACGGCATCGACCTGCCGGACGACGCGGTGTCAGACGCGGAGACGTTCCGCAGCCTGCTGGAGATGATCCAATCCGCTCCGATCGTCGCGTCCTGACGAACCCTGATACACACCTGACAGCACACGGCCGCCGCCTCCCCCGGGGGAGGCGGCGGCCGTGTTTCGTCTCGCGGGTCAGCGCAGATCGTCCCGGACCACCTGGCGGTCCCGGATCTTCAGCTCGCCGTCGACCCGCACCAGCAGGTCCTCGCAGACCGTGCTGAACTTCAGCGAGGCCTTGCCGCCGTGCGGGATCTCGATGACGGTGGCGTAGCTGCGCACCAGCAGCTCGCCGTCGCTCTGCTCGGTCACGGTGATCATGCCGAGCCAGTGCCGGTGGCGGATGTCGGCCTCGTCCAGCGCCTTGCGCGCGGCCAGCGCGCCCGCGGCGATCTTGTCGCGGCCCTGCACCGGATGCGGGTGGCCATTGGCGTCGAACACGCCGTCCTCGGTGAAGGTCTGCGCCCACTGCGCCGTCAGACCGTCGTCGAGCAGGCGCATCTGCCAGGCATAGAACTGCTGCACCTCAAGGTAGAGGTCCGCGGAGACCGGCTTGCCGGCCGCCTCCAACAGGGCATCCATGCGAGTACTCCTCTTTCGTCAGCCCACAGACGGCCCCGCGCGGTGGCCGTCTCCGTGCACTGAGGGTCGGGAACGCTGCTCGACGCCCTGTGGAGCCCGTCTTGAGCTGCCCGCCGCCCGCCGGACGCGCCGGGCGGCACCAGAGCCCTGCGAAGCAGCCGTCCACCGGCTCTCGAGCGCCACCCCCCACCCTGACCTCAGCCGTGAGGAGACAGCCCGTGAGGAGAGTGGCTCGATGCAGCTGATCGATCTGTCCACGCCGGTCGACGCCCGCTTCTGGGAGCCGGAACCGGTGCGGCATGAGCCGATGACCCCCGCGCAGGGGGCCGAGCACATGACCGGCGCGATGCGCGAGCACTTCGGTCTCGACCTCTCCGTCGACGAACTGCCCGACGGCGAGTTTCTCAACAACGACACCTTCACGCTCACCGCGCACACCGGCACCCACGTGGACGCCCCCGCGCACTACGGCTCCAGGACCGAATACGGCGGCGGCGTCCCGCGCACCATCGACGAGCTGCCGCTGGACTGGTTCGTGCGCCCGGCCTTCGTGCTCGACTTGACCGCGATCGGCTCCGGCGCGGCGACCGTGGCCGACCTCGAATCAGCCCTCGACCGTATCGGCTACAACCCGAAGCCCTACGACATCGCGCTGCTGTGGACCGGGGCCTCGGCTCGGGCGGGCACCCCGGAGTACTTCACCAAGTTCGTCGGCCTCGACGGTCCGGCCACCGAGTACCTGCTGGACTTCGGCGTACGCGTCATCGGCACCGACGCCTTCAGCCTGGACGCGCCGTTCCCGCACATCATCAGCGAGTACCAGCGCACCGGGGATCGCAGCGTCCTGTGGCCCGCGCACTTCACCGGCCGGCGCCGCGAGTTCTGCCAGATCGAGCGCCTCGCCAACCTGGAGGCGCTGCCGGTCGCGCACGGCTTCCAGGTCAGCTGCCTGCCGGTCAAGCTGACCGGCGCGGGCGCGGGCTGGACCCGGGCCGTCGCGATGATCGGGGACCCGTCGTGATCGGCCGCGGCGTCCCGGCGGGCACGTCCACCCCGCGCCCGGTCGCGCTGCTGCTGCCCGGCCAGGGCGCGCAGCACCAGGGCATGGGCGTCGGCCTCTACGAGCGCGAACCCGCCTTCACCGACGCGATCGACGAGTTCTTCGTCCTGCTGGGCCGCGAGGGCGCGGCGATCCGCGCCGACTGGCTCTGCGAGAACCCGCGCATCCCGGTGGATGAGGCGATCCGCGCGCAGCCGCTGCTGTTCGGCATCGGCTACGCGATCGGCCGGATGTTGCAGTCCTGGGGCGTGGAGCCCTCGGTGCTGATCGGCCACAGCGCGGGGGAGTACGTCGCGGCCACCCTCGCCGGCGTGGCCAGCCTGGAAGACGCCGCCGCGCTGCTGCTCTCCCGGGTCGAACTGTTCCAGCGCGCGCCGCTCGGCGGAATGCTCGCCGTGGTCGCCGACGAGGAACGGGTCGCACCCTTCCTGACCGACGAGGTCGTCATCGGCGCGGTCAACGGCCCGGGCCAGCTTCTGGTCGCCGGGCCGGAACCGCAGCTCTCCGAGGTGCGCGCGGCGTTGGAACGCGCCGAGATCACCTGTATGCCGGCCAAGGCGCTGCGCGGCTTCCACAGCCCCTCGATCCTCGAAGCCTGCGCCGCCTCGATCCCCGCCTTCGCCGGGATCCGGCTCAACGCCCCGGCCATCCCGATCGTGTCCGCCTCGCGTCCCGGGCCGCTGGACAAGGCGACCGCCCGCGACCCGGAGTACTGGGCGATGGTGCCCGGCGTGCCGGTGCTCTTCGGCCCCGCCCTCGACCTGCTCCTGTCGCAGGGCTCTTACCTGCTGGTCGAGACCGGCCCGGGACAGGGGCTCTCGGTGCTCGCGCGCCGCCACCCGGAGGTGCTGGCCCGCCGCAGCGCGGTCGTCTCCATGCTCGGGCACCGGCCCGCGCCGCCGCACGCCGACCGGACCGCCGTGCTGCGCGCGATCGACCGGCTGACCACCGAGGGCTACCGGATTCCGCCGGCCGCCCGCGACTGCCTCGTCGACGAGCAGCCGGCCGCGGCCGTGCCCGCCGTGCTCATCCCGGCCGGGATCGCGCTGTGAACCGCCGCCCGGGTGAAACCCGGGCACCGCAGTCGAAACCGCATTAAACCAGCGGAAAGGGATGGAATGATGTCAGCGAAAGCTCCGGCGCTGGTCACCGGCGCCACCAGCGGGATCGGACTGGCCACCGCGCGGCTGCTGGCCGAGCGCGGACACCCGGTCTTTCTGTGCGCGAGAACGCAGGAGGACGTGGACGGCGTCGTGGAGAAGCTGCGCGCGGACGGCCACGCCGCGGCCGGTCGGCGCGCCGACGTGACCGCGCAGCAGGACGTCGAGAGCGCGGTCGCGGCGGCGGTGGAAACTTACGGACCGCTCGGCATCCTGGTTAACAACGCCGGGCGCAACGGCGGCGGCGTCACCGCCGAGATCGCCGATGAGCTGTGGTACTCAGTGATCGAAACCAACCTCAACAGCGTCTTCCGGGTGACCCGGCAGGTGCTCGCGCACGGTGGGATGCGCGAACGCGGCTGGGGCCGGATCATCAACATCGCCTCCACCGGCGGAAAGCAGGGTGTGGTGTTCGGGGCGCCCTATTCGGCGGCCAAGCACGGCGTGGTCGGCTTCACGAAGGCCCTCGGCCTGGAGCTGGCGACCAGCGGCATCACCGTGAACGCGGTCTGCCCCGGCTACGTCGAGACTCCGCTCGCGGTCAGGGTGCGGCAGGGCTACGCGGAGCACTGGGGCACCACGCAGGATGAGGTGCTCGCCAAGTTCCAAGCCAAGATCCCGCTCGGCCGCTACTCGACCCCGGAAGAGGTCGCCGGACTCGTCGGATACCTGGCGAGCGACACCGCGGCCTCCATCACCGCCCAGGCGCTCAACGTGTGCGGCGGCCTCGGCAACTACTGACGACCCCGGCGCCGGCGCGGAGCCCCGGCCGGCGGTCGCAGAGAGAAAAGAGAACCACAGTGGCGACCTACCACACCAAGCACGACATCACCGTCGAGGCCGCGGCGGACACCGTCTTCGGGCTGGTCGCGGACGTCGCGGGCTGGCCGCAGGTATTCGGCCCCACCGTGCACGTCGATCTGTTGCGCGACGAGGCCGGCGAGCAGTTGCTGCGGATCTGGGCGCTGGCCAACGGCGAGGTGCGCGACTGGACCTCGCGCCGCACGATGGACCGCGCCGCCGGAACCATCGCCTTCCACCAGGTGGTCTCCAGCCCGCCGGTCGCCTCGATGGGCGGAAAGTGGATCGTCGAGCAGCTCGGCGACGGCGAGCGCTGTTCGGT
>Ga0209810_1002404_pt1 | contig 22647 bp, 22 predicted proteins | sample Coa_R1_7_FD_187159 | JGI IMG/M metagenome (GOLD analysis project Ga0209810, IMG submission 187159) | Surface soil microbial communities from Centralia Pennsylvania, which are recovering from an underground coalmine fire - Coalmine... | ecosystem: Environmental > Terrestrial > Soil > Unclassified... | reverse complement strand
CGGAGGGTTGGCTGGACGACCTGCTTTCCGCGTTCGACCGCATCCCGCGGTTGGGCGTTTCGGCGCCGCGCAGCAACAAGATCGCCGGCGATCAAATCGTGCCCGATGCCACGTACGCGAGCATCGAGGAGATGCACGCTTACGCAGCGCGCCGCCGCGCGCGGCATCGTCATACCGGGTACCTGACCGATCGCGCAATCGGCCTGTGCCTGTGCATCGACCGGCGCGTCATCGAGGAAGTCGGCGGCATCGACGAGCGCTTCGGCGTCGGAAATTTCGAAGACGACGATTTTTGCATGCGCGTCCGCGCGGCGGGCTATCGCATCTACGTGTGCGACGACGTCTTCATCCATCTCTACGGGTCGCAGACGTTCAAAGCCAACAACGTCGATTGGAACGCCACGATGGACGAGAACTGGAAAAAATTCGCGTCGAAATGGGGTTTGCCGCCCGTGCGTTCCGCTGCAGGATACGTTCCGGCTCCCGTTATTCGCCGTGGATTCGATCGCGCGAAACACTACGTTCCCCTGAGTTCCGCGGAGCCGCAGCGAGCGTACGATTTGGTGTTCGCCGCGGCCGTGCGCAGCGAACGGGACTGGAACGCGGTCGCGAACTTCGCGCGGCGCTTCCTGCGCGCGTTTTCCGCCGACGAACCGGTGCTGCTGGCGATCGCGGCAGCGGGCGAGGTCTGCGCGCAAGCGCTTGCCGATCGTCTTGCGCGCTTGGCGCAAAAGGAAGGCCTGCAACCGGAAACGGTGCCGGACGTCGAGGTTGCCGACGAACAGTTTCCGGGATCCTTCATCGCGGCATTGCCGCAAGCTCGCCGCTTTCGCGTGAACGGCTGGGAAGATTCCACATTCGATGCGCTGCCGGAAGTGCCGGCGCGCAGTCCGAGTGCGTTGCGGCGCCTTCTGCGAGGCGTTCCGGCATGAGGATCCATCGCAAGCATCAACGGCTGCTCCCGCGGATGGACGCGCAGGCATTGCGCGAACTGCTCGAACCGCGGTTTCTGCTGGCGGCGCGACTGGAGCCGGTCATGTTCGGCGCGAGCGGAGGCGCGATGCTCGACTTGAGCTTCACGGACGGCAAGCGGCACGCGCTCGTACCGGCGATCGAAGTGCTGCCGTCGATGCTGGAGGTTCGAGAGGCTTCGCCCCTTATTTGGCCGGCGGCAATCGCGCAGCACGTGCGTCCGCAGCAGTGTGACGAAATCGAACGCGCCGTCCTGCCTTGGATCGAATCGCTTACGCTGGGCCGCACGCTGCACGATGAAGCCGTGCGCGTGTTTGGGCCGGAATCCGGCGAGTTCGAACGCGCGCGCGATGCGGGTTTTCTCTGCGCGGCATCGTACGAACGGGTTGAGCGAGCGCTTGCGCCGTATGCGCACGCGGTGCGCTTTGCCGAAGGAAAATCGATCGCGATTGCGGACCGCGAAGGCGCGTGCGGCGCGGCGCTCCTGGAGAACCACGCGCTCGCCGTGCGCGCGGATCTCGGCGCGGATCTCAACGACTTCGCAGCGCGCTGGTTCGGACGGGCAATTTACGGCGAGGTGCAAGGGCATTTCGACGTCGCGATCGGGGCCGTGCAGTCGCAGGCGCCCGTGCGTATCGCGCTTCGGGGCGACGGTTCGTACAGCGTGCAGTGCGATGCCGCGCGCTCTTTGCGCGATTCATCGATCGCTCCGCCCGCAGCTGTCGGCGGATCGGCCGGGCGTATCTTGTTCCTGCTGCGGGAGCGGTTCGACGTCGAACCGGACAGCGATACCGACGATGCGCGGGTGCTCGCCCAATGGTTGCGCGCCGAAGGGTTTACCGTCGACTTGCGAGCGCAATCCGACGTCGCCGCGGTTGCCGGCTACGATCTCGTGCACGCGTGGACGCTGCACGATCCGTCGCGTCTCCTGCGCGTACTGGCGAGCGCAAAAGAGGCGGGCCTTCCCGTGGTGCTCACGCCTTTCGCGCATGACGTTTGCGCGCAGGCGGTGTGGGGAACGGGCATCGTTCCCGCGCTGCTGCGAATGGCGTATGACGAGACGCAGTTGGAAGAGTATTTGGCGTCGATGATCGCGCGGCGTTTGGAAGCGCCGGGGTTGGATCCCAAACGCCAAGAGCCGCACGCCGGATATGAGAGGGGCGTCCGTGAGGTGCTGCAGTTCGCGGATTGCGTGCTGGTGTACGCGCCGGAAGACGAAACGCTGCTGCGCAGCCTGGGATCGACCGCGCCGGTGCTCCCGGCGGGAGTTTATCTGCCTGAGGCGTCCGCCGACGGCAAGACGGCTGCATTGCTTGCCGGCACCGGGGACTTCATTTTCTGCCACGCTCCGGTAGAACCGCGCGCAAATCAGTTTTTGCTCGTGCGCGCCGCCGCCTCGGCGGGCTTGCCGCTGCTTCTGGCGGGCCCCGTCGTCGACGACGAGTATTACGAGCGGCTGCGCGATTTTGCTCCGCCGCACGTGGTCTTCGCCGGCGAACTGCCGGAAGACGCCGCGGCTGCGGTTTATGCCACGGCCCGTGTCTTTGCAGACGTTTCGTGGAGCGGCCGCGGATTGCACCGGCTCGCCCGCGCGGCAGCCGGCGGGGCGGCACTGGTCGTTGCGCGTGACAGCCGCGCCGCGCAGCTTTGGAAGCCGGGCCTGTGGGAAGTCGACCCGGCGAACGCGGAGTCGATTGCGGTGGCGCTCGGAGACGCGTGGATCTACGCCCGCGAGCGGCGGGCCGCCATCGAAGCCGCCGCGGCCCGCGCGGCTGCGCTTTGGGAGCCGCAAGCGGCTCTTGGCAGGGCGGTCGCGGCCTATGCCTGCGCGCAGGATCGATGCGCGAAGGCGGGATTGCCCGCCTAAAATGCCCCGCTTGCGGAGCCGATTACTGGAGAAGCAGGAGGCCTAACATGGACGTTCAGGTTGTGGGAGCCGCCGAGGCAGCTCCACAGCAAGCATCGCCCGCAGCTGCAGCGCAGGGCGAGCCTACACCGGCACCGCACGGCGTGCTGCCGGACGCACCGCATGTCGAGAATACCGGCGTGCTCTCGCCGGTCGTCGCGAAGTTGTTTGCAAGCGACGGCGTTCCAAAGCCGGTGACCGTAAACGTCAGCTATCGCGTGGAACACAATCCGAACATCATCGTCACGATCTTCACCGATCCGGCGACCGGTAAGGAAATCGCGCAGATTCCGGCCGAAGTCATGGTGCAGATTGCGCAGTTTTTCGACAAAGAGAGCGGCGTGACGCTCGATCGGAGCGCGTAGCTCGCATGTCAAACCTCTCCAGCATCCCCGGCACCAATGTGCCTCCGATTTCTTTTCCCGGCATCGCGTCGGGTATCGATTATAATTCGATCATTCAAAAACTGACGTCGCTGACGCTGGCTCCGGTCGCGCAGCTCAACCAGCAGATCGCGACGGTAAACGCGCAGAACGCCGAACTCATCAAGATCGACGGTCTGCTGGCGTCGGTGCAAAACGCGCTGACCGCGCTTTCGCAGCCGGACATCTACGGCGCCGTGAGCGCGATTTCCAGCGATCTTGCCGCCGCCACTGCTTCGGGCATCGCGGGCGGGAACGCGGTTCCCGGCACGTATACGATCGACGCGACGACGCTCGCAACCCCAACGCAGATCGCCGGTGCGCCGAACATCGGCCATTCCGAACTCGACGCGGTCGCCGGAACGAGCGCAAACGGGATGAACGTGCCGCTGATCGATTCGTGGGCGGCAATTACGCCGAGCAACGGCAGCGGCGCCCAAGGTTCGATCACGGTCGACGGCGTGAGCGTGAATTACGACGTCACCACGCAGTCGCTGACGACGATCTTGGCGAACATCAACGCGGCCGTGCACGCAGCGGGCGACGCGACGTTCAACATCGGTTTCGTAGCCGGCACCGACCAGGTGCAGATCACCGACTCTTCGCATCCGGTTTCGCTGGGCTCGCCAAACGATCAAGGCAACCTCCTGCAAGTGCTTCGCCTGGATCAAGCTCAAATCAGCAATACCTCCAATGCGGGAACGGTGACGGCGACCGCGGGCGTGGGCGGCGTCGATCAGGCGCTCACGTTCAACTCGACGAACGGCCTGGGCGGCGCGAGCAACGCGAATTACCTCACGCCGGTGACGTCCGGCTTCTTCACGATCAACGGCGTCCAGATTACGGTGAACAATGCGTTGGACAACCTGGCATCGGTCATCAAACGCATCAACGCTTCGGCGGCGGGCGTCATCGCCGCGTACAACAGCGCGACCGGACAGATCACGCTCACTTCCAAGAGTACGGGAGCGCAGAGCATCGTCGCCGGATCTTCTTCGGACACCAGCAATTTCTTGAGCGCGACCGGTTTGACGTCGGCTTCGGGCGCAACGACGACCATCGGTCAGCAGGCGTCCGTGGCGATCCAACTCCCGGGGGGCGGGACGCAGACCGTGTACAGCAACAGCAACACGGTGACCAACGCTATTCCCGGCGTGCAACTGAACCTGCTCAGCAGCACGAACGCGCCGTTTCAAGTGACGGTGAGCCAAGACGGATCGCAGGTCGTGAGCGCGTTGAACACCTTCATTTCGGCGTACAACGCGGCGATCGACGAAATCAACACGGCGACGGCTCCGCCCGTCGTGCCGTCGAATCCCATCGGCTCGCTCGTGGGTACTCCACCGGCACAAGCGGTAGGCGCGGGCATTCTGTTCGGCAACGCGGACGTCGACATGATCAAAGAGCAGCTCGTCAGCGAGGTCAGCTCGGTGCTGCCGAACGCCGGCGCGTCCGGTTACAATTCGCTTTCGCAAATCGGCCTGGACCTGACGGATTCGTTCACGCTGCTGCAGCAGAGCACGAGCACGAGCCAAAGCGGCTCGCAGTCGAGCAGCATCACGAGCACGCAAATGCAGGGCACGGACGGCCAGCTGAAACCGCTGGATTCGGCGAAGTTCGAAGCCGCGTTCGCGGCCAACCCCAATGCAGTTCAAAGTCTGCTCAACGGCGCGCAAGGGCTGGTCGTGCAAATGGGCACGTATCTCACCGGGGTGACCGGCCTGCCGACGCAGACGGCAAACGCGCTGCTGGGGACCATTCCGCCGATCTCGCTTCTCCAAAGCTTCCAAAACTCCAACAACAGCGAGATCGACTCCATTCGGCAGCAGGTCGCGATGATTCAGGAAAACGCCAATATGCAAGCGGATCAGCTGCGCGCGGAATTCGTGCAGACGGAGCAAAGCTTGGCGGGGTATCAGGCGCTGCAGCAGCAGCTCGGCTCATTCTTCAGTAGCAACAGCGGGCACTAAAGGGATCCCGGTGAAACGCTCGGCCGAACAGCAATACCTCGAGACGTCCATCGCGACGGCATCGAAAGAAGACCTCATCGTGAAAATCTTCGACATCCTCGTCCTGGCCGCGACGCAGGCGCTGGAGAAATTGCAGCACCAGCGCGACGACATCGAAGGCATTCACAAGGCGCTGCTGCGCGCGCAGCGAGCGCTTGCGCTGCTGATGGGCTCGCTCGACATGGAAGTCGGCGGCGAGATCGCGCGCAACTTGTTTCGCATCTACGAGTTCTGGCACCACGAACTCGTCATGGCGAACATGCAGAAGGACGCTGCGCGCGTTGAAAGGCTGCTGCCGAATTTCAAAGAGTACCGGCAGATGTGGGCGCAAGCGGTGACTCAGTTCAAAGCCATGCAGCGCTCGCAAGCCGCGGTCCCCGAAGGTCAAGGATTTGCCGCAGTCGGCTAGCCGCGAGGCCCTCCTCGATGCGGTGGAAAGCGCGCTGCGCGAACTCGAGATGCTCTGCGGGCGGCTGGAGCGCGCGCTGACCACGCGCGGGTGGGAAGCGCTGCAAAGCGCTATTGCGGATTCGCGTCGCATTACGCACGCGCTGCAAAACGCCATGGACGACGCGAAGGGCGTGCGCGATCCCGCGTTCGACGAACAGGTTACGCGGCGGCTGCGCTACGTGCACGCGATCCGGCAGAACCAAATGGCTCGCCTGCAGCAGTATCAGGGCGCGATACACGAACGCCTCAGCCTCATCGCGCGATGGAAATCCGCGCTCCGTTCGCTAGGCGCGAAAAACGCACCGCGCGGATTGTCCGCGGTCGACAGCTTCCGCTAACCCGCCCTAAGCTCGTCATGGTGAGCCGCGAAGCTCGTCATGGTGAGCCGTCGAACCACGAGTCTAGAGCGACGAAAAGAGCCGAGTTAGTGCGTGAATCAGCGTGCGAGCTGCCGCGTCGAGCGCTTCGTCGTGCGCGAACAGCAGCCCGGTCGTCCGGTCGATGCGCATGCGAACGAAGAAACGCTGTAGTTGCACGGCGGCAGTCTGCGTGTACGCTCGCAAGGCGGTTTGAGCGGCCTCGATTTTCTCGGCGGGCGCATCGGCGATGATGCGCCGCGCCTGCAATGCCAGCGTGAACTGCCGTGCCTTGGTGAAATCCCAGCGCGCAACGTCGTCCTGCATTCTCGCAAGCAGCGCGAGGGTGGGGGCGTCGAGTTCCGTCTCGAGCAGAATGCTGTTGCGATCGTGTGGTGCCTCAGGTATGGCGACGGGTGCCGGCATCAGTCGATCGATGCGCCCAAGCATCGTTCCCGCGTACCCGGCGATCGGTTCCGTCTTGCCGATCTTCTCGTGCAGCACGACACGCTGCAGCAAGTGCCCTTGTGCATCGACGTGCGCCTTGAGGCCTGCATCGTCGTCGCCGGAGAGCGAACGCGTGCACGCGAGTGCCCCGCCGAGAATGAAATGATTCAACAGCGCCGGCGGCTTGGGGCCCAGGAAGATTCGTTCGAAGTAGGCGACGGAAGGGCGATCGATGCGCCCGTAAAGCACTACCGCTTGGCGAAGTTGCGCCGCGGGCTCGATGTCGGGCGGCTGCTGCGGCGGCTCGGGTACGTACGGTTCCTGTTCCGGAACGCCGGGTTCGGGAACGGGTGAGGGCTGCGTGACCGGAGGCGCCGGTTCTCCGGGCTGATCGGGCGGCGGAACCGGCTGAAGCGGCGGCTCCATCGGCGGCTGATATTCCGCACGGATCGGCGAGAGCGCGCCGTCTGCCGCTGCGTGCTCGATGATTTCCTCGGCGTCGAGTTCGTATATCGGCAACTCTGACGGCGCAGGTTCCACCGGCTGTTCGACGGCAAGGCGATCGTATTGCTCCAGATGCGCGGCAAAGCCGGTCTGCGCTTCAGGCCTGCGCGAAACGAGCAGCGGCTGCGCGCCGACGACGGCGGTCTCTTCGGCTGTTACTACGGGTGCTATCACGAGCGGCTTATTCCCAAGGCGAACGCCGATCTTCCAAACGAACGTTACGCGCGATTTCGGCGCGATAGCCCGGATAAGCGTGCCCGCCCCGAAAAGTTCTTCCGCCGCGTCGTCGAGCATCGCGCGACCGTCGCGTACGAAAGAGCCCGCGCGATAAGCCGCGCCGCCGGGCGGCGGAACGCATACGCGCACGTTTTGCGCCGCGGCCGCTCCCTCGTTGGCGACGCTCAGCGCAATCGTGACTACGGCGCCGGGAATGACCTCCGCCTCGGGCGTCGCCGCCATGTCCACGGAAACGACTGCACTATGAAGCTCCGGGAGCCGCTCGGGATCAACGCTGCTCCCGTCCGCTTGAACGTGCGATTCCCACGCGCTGCGCTGCGCCGGCGCGATCCCGAGCGCGGACCGCTGCAACTGCACCAGGCGCATGTCTGCGCTTGCTTCGAAATCGGGTTCTTTAGCGCGCGCCATCTTATTTTGCAAATTTCAACCGGCCGAACAGGCGCTCGAAGAAACCGGGGCGATGCCCGTTCGCGCTCGGCGCCTCGATAATCGGCCCTACCTCGTCGACCGGTTCCGGAATGCCGCGCGCGACCAGCGCCGCGCGAACGTGATCCTCGCGCACCAGCATGCTGGCGCGATCGGCGGCTTCCTCCATCGACAGATGCGCGAGCATCGTAAGGCGCCGCGGCAAACCCGCAGCCGCGCGGGTAAGCATCGTGCGCGCTTCGGGAGTAAAAAGCTGCTGGCCCGGCGCCAGTCCCGCGCGCGTCAGGCGGAAATCGAGCACGGCGACCGCCATTGCGTCGTCGAGCGGCTCCAAGCGAATCCAGGAATCGACGCGATCCACCAAGTTGTGGCGATCGTGCAATCGCCGTTCGAGTTCGGTTTGCCCGAACAGCAGGATGTTGAGCAGCTTTTTCTGCGGGACGTGATAATTGAGGAGAAGGCGCAACGCTTCGAGATTTTCATCGCTCAAGTTCTGCGCTTCGTCGATGACGAGCACCAGCGTACGAGACTCGAGCACCGCGGTTTCGAAAAAGAAGTTTTTGAGGGCGTTCTTCAGTGCCGCGCTGGAACGCGGCGGCAGCGATAGCCCGAAAACGCGCCCGACCGCGATGAGGAATTCGACTTCGGTCGCGAACGTGGGATCGAGAATCTTGCCCAGCACGATGCGATCGTCTTGCAGCAGATCTTGTTCGAGCGCGCCGGACAAGCTCGTTTTTCCCGTTCCGGGTTCTCCCAGCACGACGGTAAGCCCGCGCGACTCGTCGACGGAAGCGGCCAACCGGTCTTTGGCCTTGCGCAGCGCCCCGAGTTCGCAGTAAAAGTACGGATCCGCCGTATCTAAAAACGGATCGCGTTCAAGGCCGAAGTACCGGTAGTACTTGGACATTGCTTAGCCGATTTGCGCCCCTGCCGCAAAAGTCATGCAAACGGATCGTTCGGCGGAGGTTCCGCGGCGACTGCGTTTTGCGCCATGGCGGAGATGGTGAGCTCCGGCAAACGCGGCCCCAGCTGCAAAAGCTGCTCGGCACGCTGCTTTTGAGCCGCTTTCACCTGCGCTTGCAGAGCCGTCACGTTGGGGAAGCAGGTGAGGTCACCCGCGTATCGGGAGGTAATTTTTTCGTAAGACTCCGCGAAGTGCCGCTGATGCGTCAGCGTCATGTTGCCCTTCGCCGGATCGTGGCGCCACGAATACTCGCACGTAACGCGGTCGACGTGGATGAAGCGCGCGCCGCGCGCCGCCCGCAGCCACATTTCCCAGTCGTCGGTGACCGGCAAGTCTTCGTCGAAATATCCCGCGCGATCGAAAAGCTCGCGCCGGTGGACGATGCTGTGAATCGGCGCCACGTTGTCGACGTAGAGATCCATGGCGACGAATTCCGCGTCGCGAAAAATCTGAAAGCCCAGAACGTGCTTGTCTGCTCCGTTCATGCGTGCGTATTCCGCCACGCAGTTGGTGTATGCGAGGTCCGCACCGCTGCGCTCGAGCGCCTCGACGGCGCGTGAGAGATGGTCCGGGTAAAGCAGATCGTCGTCGTCCAGATACGCGATGTACGTTCCGCTCGCGGCGCGCGCGCCCGCGTTCGATGCCGCGCTGATGTGCATGCGCTGCGGCAAACGTCGGTAGCGGAACGGCCGGGGTTTGCACGCCTCTTCAACTATCGAGTGAACTTCTTCGCCGCCGTTGTTTACGACGACGATCTCTACGTCTGCATACGTCTGCGCAACGATGCTGCGCAGCGCGCGTGCCAGGAGCTGCGGCCGGTCATAGGTGCGAACGATGACGGAGACGCGCGGTCCGCGATCGATCGCGCACCGCGCGGCGCGTATCGCGTGCAGCGTCCAATCCGCCGTCACGTCGAAACGCGGAGCGCAGCCGCCCGATTGCGCGGCGTCCACCGCAGCGGGCAGCGCGAACGCGTCGAGCGCGGGATACGTCGTGCACGCGCAGCGATCGTCCGGAGCGCCGGCCGAAGGGGTTACGACGCGATATCCGGCGCGTGCAAGCGACGCGGCGCGAGCGGGCCGCCACCAAGAAGGCACGATGACTGTGCCCGCGTTTAGCGCCGCGGCGGAATTTTCAGCGCAGACGACGTTTGCGGGCATGCGCCGTTCCGCAAGCGCGAGCGCAACGAAAGCCAGTCGCGCCTGCGAGCAGTGCGGCGCGTACACCGCGATCCCGTTTTGTGCGGTGCAAGCCGGATGCACGCTGGGAACCGGCAGGTACGCGTAGCGGCGTACCGGTCGGCCAAGCATCGTGCTCCAGCGTTCCTTCTCCGCAGCGGTGAAAAACAGCAGCACGTCCGCGAGCTTCACGGCAAGAATCGCAGCCGCGAGCGTGCGGGCGTCGTACTGCGCGGCTTCGGAAAGCGCGCGCTCGTTGACGCGCAGGCGATTGTCTCGCAAGGCGAGCAACTGCGTGAATTTAGCGCCGGGATCGGTCTGCGCCCCGATCGCGCCGCAGACTTGTTCGACGGCGGTTTCGAGCGGATCCGCCAGCATCGGGTACAGCGCGACCAGCTCGCCGCTGCGGCGTGCTTCCACTATGCGCGAAACGGTTCGCGAAGCGCTCGAAAAATCGGAACCGATCACCAGCGTGCCGCCGTCGATTTGGAGCATCCGCAGCGCGGCGGTCTCCTCCGCGTATACGGCCTCGTTCCAGTGCAGCTCGATCATCCGGCGCTCAATACGTAGCGCGGCTGCATCGGCGGCGGCGCGATGGTGCTGCGCAGCGAGGCGACGTACGCCGCGCGAGCCTGACGAACCAGCGGCAAATCCTCGGCCGGATACCGCTGGTACACCTGTTCGTAGCCGCCGGCATACAAAGCATGACTCTTTTCACTGAGCTGTCCGCGCCAGTCGCGCACGACCGTGTAGGCGCTGCTCGGCTGCGCCACGTGAATGAAGTCCGTATGCTTGGCGATCCGCAGCCAGTACTCGACCTCTTCGCCGCCCAGCACTTCCTCCGCGAACGCCCCGATGCGCTCGACGAGCGAGCGCCGCATGAACACGGTGAAGTAGCCCAAACGGTTGGCGACGAGCATCTCGTAACTCGTAATGCCGAACGGCTTTTGCAAATCCCAGCCCCATAGGGATTCGCTTCCGTCTTCGGCACGGTCCACGAAGCGCACGAGAAAATCGGAATACGCGGCGTCACGGCCCGAGCATTCCAGTGCCCACACCATGCGCTCGACGTGATCGGCGAACAGCACGTCGTCGTCGTCGAGAAACATGATGTATTCGCCGCGCGCCACCGCGATGCCGTCGTTGCGCGGACGCGTCGCGTTGCCGGTATTGACGTCCCGATCGATAAGCCGCGCGTTTGGAAACTGCTCGACCACGTCGAGGACCGGCGTTCCGGCGTTGTTCACGACGATGATTTCCAGGTTCGGATATGTTTGCTGCGCGAGGCGCGCCAAACTCTCACGCAAGGTGTTCGGTCGCGAAAACGTCGGCACGACGATCGATACGAGCGGATGCGAGGACGGAGCGAAACGTTCGGCCGCGGGAATTTTCCCGCGCTCACCGAGCGCGCGCGGCCTTGCGGGCGTGCCGTCCAATGCAACGAGCAGCGCATCGGCAATCTGCACGCGATGCCAGGGCAGAAATTCGCGCAGGTTCTCGACGATTTCGGCCGCCCCGCACACCGGTGCGCAAAGCGGCTTCGACCAACGCGCGAGCGCGTGCACGGTGCCGGGGTTTTCCGTGAGCGCGACGACGACGCTCGCGCGTTGCAGCGCTCGATCCGCATCCGCGGGGTCCGTGACGATCTCCAGAGGCGCGCGTACGTCGAAACATGCCGCGCGGAAAATTTCAAGCATTGCCGCGGGCGCGCCTACCGCCCACACCGCGATGGATCCCGCGCGCTCCTGGTTTTCAGCGTGCGGTGCGGGCACCGACGCATCGCCGGGCGTGAAGACGTGCGCGCGCAGCGGGCGGTACCCGTACTGCAAACTCGCGCGTTCGAGTTCCAGAAACGAACGAAAGAACGTCCGATCCGCCACCAGCGTGAGATCTTGGAATGCGACGGCCTGTCCAAGCATGCTTTGCTCGATCTCCGCCTGCGGGCGCCCGTTCAGCCAGAGTTTGCATCCCGCGAGGACGTCCAACCCGCGAAGCAGCGCGTCGTGCGAATGCGATTGCTGCTTCAGGGCCGCAATCGCGATGTCGAGAACGCGGCTGCGCGGATTTTCCGGAAGGACGAACAGGTCGCGCGATTCACCGTCGATTCCGCGGCTCACCAATTCAGCGAACGCCGCGCCGAAACCCGAAGGATCGGTCACCACGACCGGCCATTCGGATGGAAGCGTTGCCGCCCACGCCACAGTGGCGGGCGTACCGAAGGCGCGGACGGTCACGTTATCCTTGATTGGGCTGATAAAGACGTTGCTCCGCCGGCACGTAGTATTCGTCGAGCGAAACGGGCATGCGCACATTGAAACCCAAAAAGCGGCGGCCGAGCGGACCGAGCGCATCGACGACTTCGGCCGTAACCAGCCGCGGATAGTCGAACTGCTGGCGCATGTACGAACGGCATACGTTCATCGTCACCGCGTGGCGATAAGCACCGGTACGATTGATGCCGCCGCGGTGCCAGGTGCGCGCGTTGAAGACGATCGCGTCGCCGGCGCGCGGGCACGCGAGTTCGGCGTTTGCATTGAATTCATCCTCGCGCGGCGCATCTTCGCGCACGAACGAACCCGGCAGCAGCTCCATTGCACCGTTCTCCTCGGTGAAGTCGTCCAGCGCGAGCGTCACGCCGACGTTCGTGATGTATCCCGGTATCACGCGCGGGCAGTCGACGTGGACGCGCCGCGAGTAGTTCGTGCCGCCGGGCGGCATGCTCGAAGAGGTGTACGCGTACAAGATGCACGTTTCGCCGAGCAGCGGGCTCAAATAGGCATGCAGGATTTCGTTTTCGAGCAAACGCACGAACGGCTTTCCGCGCGTCATGAGGTTGAGTACCATGTGCGCGTCCGTATACTGCCGCCCGCGCCACGCTTCCAAATCTTCGGCTATCGCGGTTTCGAGCGCTTCCTTGAGTTCGTAGAGCTGCGCGCGCGAGACGACGCCGCGAGTGATTGTGAACCCGCGCGTGCGCAGCTCGTTCAGGCTTTCTTCCGGCGCGGCAACGGGCGCGATCATCGCACGCAAACGAAGCGCAGATATTTATAAAGGTGGGCGGACAGCGGCAGAACGCGCCGCAGATACGCGTCCACCACGCGCATATCGTATTCGGACTGCCCGTGAAGCACTGCGCCTTGCCCCGCGTACCAGTCGAACGTGACTTCGCAGGATGCGAAACCGGCGGCGAGCGCGCTGCGTTCGAACTCTTCCGGATCGAACCCCCCGAGCACGCTCTTGATGGGCTCGGCATCCTTGAAGGTTTGGCTTTCGATCCCGAACTCGCTTTGCACGGATTCGTCGGTGTGCAGCACGGAGTCGATCTCGCGCGAGAGGATGTCCGAATAGTCGCCGCGCGCGCTTTGTTCCAGTCCCACCATCGCGCTCCAAAAGCGCTTGTTGGGCTCGAGGTCGATGTAAAAGATGCCGCCGGGACGCAGCACGCGCGCGACTTCTTGGAGCACGCGCTCGTGATCCGCTACGTGATGCATGAACGCATAAGAGCTGGCCATGTCGAACGTGCCGTGCGCGAACGGAAGCGCTTCGGCCGCGCACGTGTGAAGGCGCACGTTGTTCCAGTTTCCGACGCGTGCGAGCATCGCCGGCGTGATGTCGACCCCGTCGATTTCTCGAAAAAGATCGTGCGCGAGCCGAATGACGAATCCGGTTCCGCAGCCGACGTCGAGCAGCCGGCCTCCGCCGCATCGCGCCGCGAGATCTTCCAGCAGGCGGCGCACTTTGCGCTGATTCTCCGGGCGGAAGTGCGGCTCGTCCGTATCGTACCGCTCCGCCATGCGCGTATGGACTTCGATGTTCGCCTCGAGCGTTCGCGTGGAGTTCATCCCATACGTTCATCGGCACGACGCCCCCGCCGCATGAGCGCGATCCTGCAGCGTCGAACGCGGTGGCCGATGGCAAAAGCAGGCAAGCATGTGCGCCTTCGTTCGCTGCGCCCCGCGGATCACGGGCCGTGGCTCGAATGGATCAATCATCCCGCTGTAATGGAAGGGCTCGATCGCGCGCTGCCTGCAACCTCCGAGCAGCACGAACGCTACATCCGCGCAAACGTGACCGAGCGCTCCGATGCGGTGTGGTTTGCCGTCGAAACGGCCCAGCAGGACCAATTCGTCGGCGTCGTGTGGCTTTGGGACGTCAACACGCGCCATCGCCGCGCGGAAGTGCGCATCGTCATCGACCCGACCGCGAGCGGCCGAGGATACGGTTCGGACGCGGTGCGCGCGCTTTCCGAGTACGCTTTCGGGACGCTCGGTTTGCACAAGCTTTACGCATACGTGCACGAGCGAAATCCTCGCTCGCGCGCCGCGTTCGAGCGCGCGGGGTTCACGCTCGAAGCCACGCTCGAAGGTGAAGCGTTTTGGAACGGATCGTTCGCCGCGGTGTGGCGGCTGGCGCGCTTCGCGGAGTAGCACGTATCTTGTAAACCGGCGCACTCCCTCGTCCGGCAACCGCTCGCGATTTTGCCGTCCATGGCAAAATCGCTGCTTCACCACTTTTTCGCGCTAACAAGTTTTGAAAAAACCTCCTGTTTGCGCGAAAAAGTTGGAGATTGCCGGACGAGGGAGTGCTCCGGTTTATAAGATGAGCGCTAACGCTTTGTGCGCGAACGAAATCCGCGCTCGCGGGCCGCGTCGAGCGTGTGGGACTAGGCTTGGACATGCTTCAAGGCGAAGCGTTTTGGAACGGATCTCGCAAACCGCACCACCCCATCGTCCGGGAATCTGCGACTTTTTTGCGCAAACCCGGATGGTTTTTTCAAAACTTGTTTTCGCAAAAAAGCGCAGAAGCAGCGTTTTTGCCATGGAGGGCAAAAACGCGAGCGGTTCCCGGACGATGGGGTGGTGCGGTTTGCGAGATCAGCTCTCGTCTTGGAGCGATCGTTCCAGCGCGTCACACGCGAGATCGACGTCGCCTTCGTTCATCTCGTAGTACAGCGGCAAACGCACGAGGCGCGCGCTGAGATCGTCGGTGCATGCGAGCGTGCCGTGCGGGCGGCCGAACCGCAACCCCGCGGGCGCCGAGTGCAGCGGCACGTAGTGGAATAATCCGCCGACGCCTTGCGCCTCGAGCTCGTCGAGCACGCGCGCTCGCGTGGGCTCGTCGTGGAGGATGACGTAATAGAGGTGCGCGTTGTGCGTCGCGTTGTCGGGCACGATGGGGCGGCGCAGCAAGCCTGCGTCTTCGAGCGCTTCCAGCCGTCGATGATACGCCTGCCACAGGGAAAGGCGCCGCGCGAGGAGGTCGTCGGCGTTTTCGAGCTGCGCCCAAAGGAACGCGGCGATGATTTCGCTCGGAAGGTACGACGAGCCGACGTCGACCCAGCGGTACTTGTCTACGGTACCGCGCGTGAAGTCCGCGCGGTTGGTGCCTTTTTCGCGAATGATTTCCGCGCGCTCGACGAAAGCCGGATCGTTGACGAGGAGTGCCCCGCCTTCCCCGGAGATGACGTTCTTCGTTTCGTGGAAGCTGAGGGCGGCGAGCGAACCGAGGGATCCGAGCGGACGGCCCTCGTACGTCGAGCCGAGCGCTTGCGCCGCGTCCTCGATCAATACCAGCCCGTTGGCGCGCGCGATACGCGCGAGGGAATCCATCTCGCATGCAACGCCGGCGTAGTGCACCGCGATGATCGCGCGCGTTTTGTTCGTGATTGCCGCTTCGACCAGGGATTCGTCCAGGTTGAGCGTGTCGGGTCGAATATCGACGAACACCGGCACGCCGCCGCGCAAAACGAACGCGTTCGCCGTGGAGACGAACGTATACGACGGCATGATCACTTCGTCGCCGGGCCGGACGTCCAGCAGCAGCGCGCACATCTCCAGCGCAGCCGTGCACGAGTGCGTCAGAAGCGCCGCACGCGCGCCGGTCCGCAGTTCGAGCCATGCGTGAACGCGTTTGGTGAACGGCCCGTCGCCGGAAAGGTGCGCGTTGTCGATCGCTTGGCGCAGATATTCGATCTCGTTCCCCGTGACGAAGGGTTTGTTGAACGGAACCGCCCTGCGGGTTCGAACCGTCATGCGACGGCCTGCGTGGCGGGACGGATGAACGATGATGCCTGCGGGCCGGTCATGAAGAGCAAATCCAAAATCGAAACGTTCGCATCGTACGGCGGATGAAGTTGGGGGTACGGCTGGTAGTCGTACGTGATGTACTCCAGCGCGATCCCGGCGTCGCGAAACTTCTCCTCCTCGATATACGCGCGCGCGGAAGGCCCGCTAATGTAGCGCGTAGCGCCGGTCTTTGAGAGTACTTGCAGCAGCCGGTCCGTTTTCGCGCCGCACGCGCCGAGCTGCGAGGATCGCACGAAATGCGTGCCGTCTAATCCGAGCACCTTCGCGAGCGCGATCGTGGTTTCAATGGTGAAGTCGGCAAGCAGCTCGGGTTTAGCGGCGTACAGCTCGTCCACGAACGCTGCGTGGTCGCGATAAAACGGCGCGCGAGCGTAGGCGTGGCGCAGCTGCTCCACGTGCGCGCGGCGCCAGTCCCGGCTCCAATCGATTCGCACCTCGCGGATCGGCAAGCCGTCGACGGTGTTGCCGGCCGCATGCACCGGAATGGTCAGCCAGCGCGGGCCGCTCGCGGTTTTTATGCGGTTGCGGTTGCGCCAGCCGTGCTTGTCGTACTGCACGTCGTCATAGAAGACGAAGACGTCGGCGCGCCGGATGAGGTCGAAATATCCGCGCCAGGGCACGAAAGACGGCTGGAGCACGACCGCGGTAGTCATCCCGAATAGTGCCATCGGCACGCGCGGCCGATAACTTGATGATGGCGACTACCGCATCCGCGCGCGAGGCGTTCTTAGCACGGGCTCGCGAGTACGTGTCGCGCGATTGCGAGGTCTACGGCCTGCCTTCCGGCGGTCCGTTTTATGAAGGTCTCGTAAACTATCTCACGGACTCGTCCGCCCACGATTTTCGCTTGAACGACCTTGCGGCCGTTACGAAGACGCCGGACATGCTCTGCGTGCCCCGCCGCATGTTGGACGTCGGCTGCGGTCCGGGAACGCTCGTTTGGAAAGCCCTTGCGCTCGGCCACGACGCGTACGGCGTAGATTTGAACGTCGAAAAAATCGAGCTGGCCCGCCTGCGCGCGCGCGCGGACAACGAACCGGCGCGGCAAGATCGCGTGCAAGTCGCGGACGCGGGGCAGCTGCCGTTCTCATCGGAAAGCTTCGACGTCGTGACGAGCTACCACGTTCTCGAGCACGTCGCCGATTTGCCGTCGGTCCTGTACGAAGCGGTACGGGTGACCAAGCGCGGGGGCTGGCTGGAATTGCGGGCGCCCGATTACCGCATGTCTTACGACACGCACTACTGCATGCCGTGGCCGCGGTTCATGCCGCCCGCGCAAGCCGAACAGTGGTGTGCCGCGATGGGCCGTCCAACGCTCGGGATCGGCACGTTTTTCTACATCACCGCTCCGCAAGTATGCGCGATTCTCGTCGCGCTCGGATGCCGCATCGAGACGCTGACCTATCGCGAGCACCGCGACGGCCGAGTCTTCGCTTCCGACGGAGCGACGCCGGCCGATCCGGTGATCGTGCAAGCGGGATTCGACGTTCGAGCGCTGGCGGCCGAGTTGCAGTCGCTCTCGCCGCAAGGCCGGCTGCCCGCCATTTACAAAACCTGTCTTGAATTCACAATCGCCGCGCAGCGGCTATAACGCAACCTTCGTTCGTTTGCGCGCCGCCAGTTCGTTCGCTCGGAAGAGACTCTCGAATGTCCCCGCGTCGGTCCACCAGCCGCCGAGCACGTCGTAGTACAGGTCGCCTTCGTTGACGTAGGCGTTGTTCACGTCGGTGATCTCGAGCTCGCCGCGAGCCGAGGGTTTGAGCCGCCGGCAGAAATCGAAAACGCGGCCGTCGTACATGTAAACGCCGGTTACGGCGTAGGAACTCTTCGGCGCAATCGGTTTTTCTTCGATGCGCACGATGCGATCGCCGTCGAGTTGCGGGCAGCCGAAGCGCTCCGGATCGTCGACTTCCTTCAGCAGAATGCGCGCGCCGGAAGGCTGTTCTTCAAACTTACGCACGTAGGGCGTGATGTCGTCTTCGAGGATGTTGTCGCCCAGAATGACGACGACGCGCTGCCCCTCGGAGAAATGCTCGCAGAGTTTGAGCGCGTCCGCTATGCCGCCCTCGCCTTCTTGGTAGGTGTAATAAATGTCTTTCAGCCCGAATTCGCGGCCGTTGCCGAGGAGGCGCAGAAAATCGCCGGCGGAGCTGCCGCCGGTCACGATCATGATGTCCTCGATGCCCGCGCGCACGAGCGTTTCGATCGGATAGTAGATCATCGGCTTGTCGTAAATCGGCAGCAGATGTTTATTGGTGATTTTCGTAAGCGGGCGCAGGCGGGAGCCCAGTCCACCGGCGAGGATGATGCCCTTCGTCGTTACTGGCGGATCAGCGGTGCGCATATTGCCTTTCGTAGAAATCGGCGAAGTCGCGGTTCTTGAGCGGACGCCACCACGATTCGTTGTCGCGATACCACGCGATCGTTTCCCGAAGGCCCTCGTCGAATGGGATTTGCGGCTTCCAGCCCAGTGCGTTGACTTTCGCGCAGGCGATCGCGTAGCGGCGGTCGTGTCCTTCGCGGTCGGCGACGTACCGCACGTGCGTGCGCATGGAACGCCCGCACGCTTCCACGAGCATCCGGGTAACCTCGATGTTCGCGCGCGGGTTGCCGCCGCCGATGTTGTAAACGTTCCCGAGCACGCCCCGCTCGAGCACGCACAGAATGCCGCGCGCGTGATCCTCGGCGTGCAGCCAGTCGCGAATCTGCAGGCCGTCGCCGTACACCGGCACGGTTTGCCCGTCGAGCAAGTTCGTAACGAACAGCGGAATCAGTTTTTCCGGATACTGGCGCGGCCCGTAGGTGTTCGAACCGCGCGTGATCAGGACGGGCGCCTTATACGTGGTCCAGTAGGCCAGCACTTGAAGATCCCCGCCCGCTTTGCTTGCGCTGTATGGGCTGCGCGGCCGAAGCGGATCGTCTTCCGTGGATTCGCCGGCCGCCACCTCGCCGTAGACTTCGTCCGTCGAGACTTGCACGAAGCGCGCGATGCCGCGGCGGCGGACGGCCTCGAGTAGGACGTGCGTGCCGAGCACGTCGGTGCGCAGAAACGCTTCGGGCTCGAGGATCGAGCGGTCCACGTGCGTTTCGGCCGCGAAGTTTACGATGGCATCGACACCGTCGGCCAAGGCTTCCTCCACGGCGGCGGCGTCGCAAATATCGCCCTTGACGAAGCGGTAGCGACGATCTCCCTCGAAGTCGGCGCAGTTTGCGGGGTTTCCGGCGTACGTCATCGCGTCGAGATTCACGATGCGCGCGTCGGGGCGCTCGCGCAGCACCAAATGGATGAAGGTAGAGCCGATAAAGCCGAGCCCGCCCGTGACCAGCAGACGCATCCGTAGGGTTATCGGCCGCCCGAGGCCAGGAGTGAGTGACGAAGCCCGCGCGAGCGTGGTATACTCTGGCGGTTGTCACCATCTCGCCCTTCAAGGAGGAGGGGCGCTTATGGCCTCACCTGAGCCGGTGCCCCGGACGGCGGCCGGCCGAGGTCCAGAAAGGAAAAACCTTGTCCGTCATTTCTATGCGCGCCCTCCTCGAAGCGGGCGTCCACTTCGGCCACCAGACGCGGCGCTGGAATCCGAAGATGAAGCCGTACATCTTCCAAGAGCGCAACGGCATCTACATCATCGACTTGGCGCTGACGGTGCAGAAGCTTCGCGAAACCTACGAAGCGGTCAAGCAGATGTCGCGCGAAGGGAAAGTCATTCTCTTCGTAGGGACCAAGAAACAGGCGCAAGACGTCGTGCGCGAGGAAGCCGAGCGAGCGGGCACCTATTTCGTGAACCAGCGCTGGCTGGGCGGCACGCTCACGAATTTCGCGACGATCCAAAAGCGCATCGCGCGCCTGCGCGAGCTCGAAAACATGAAGCTGCAAGGCGATTTCGATCGCCTTCCCAAGAAAGAAGTGGCGAAGCTTCAGGACGAGATGAGCAAACTCGAGCGATTCTTGGGCGGCATCAAGGACATGCACCGCCTGCCGGACGCGATCTTCGTCGTGGATCCCAAAAAGGAGCAGATTGCGGTCAACGAGGCCCGCAAACTCAAAATTCCGATTATCGCGGTGATCGATACGAACTGCGATCCGGACGAAATCGACTATCCGATTCCCGGAAACGACGACGCGATTCGTGCCGTCAAACTGATGGTCTCCAAGATTGCGGACGCAATCATCGAAGGGCGCACGGAAACCGAGAGCGCGGGCGACGCGGCCTACGGGCTGCCCGAGGCACCGGCGTACGAAGAGCCCGAGGAAGACGTCACGACGATGGCCGAGGCCGAAGCCGGAGTCTAGCCGGAATCTATCGAGAGGGGGCGAGAGCCCCCTCTTCATAACGACGCACTACTATTAAAGAAGAAGCACTGGAGTAAACGTGTCTACCGCGACCTACCAACCCAAAGCCGACGAAATCAAAAAACTGCGCGAGCTGACCGACGCGCCGATGATGGACTGCAAAAAGGCGCTCGTCGACGCCGCCGGCGACATCGAGAAAGCCAAGGAAGAGCTGCTCAAGCGAGGAGCGGCGCAGGCGCAGAAAAAAGCCGAGCGCGTCGCGAATGAAGGCTTGGTTGCCGGGTACATTCACGCGGGCGGCAAAATCGGCGTGCTGGTCGAGGTGAACAGCGAAACCGACTTCGTCGCGCGCAATCCGAAGTTCGGCGAGCTGACCCGCGACATCGCGATGCACATCGCGGCGATGTCCCCGCAGTACGTCGATCGCGAGAGCGTTCCGCCGGCGCTCGTGGAGCAACTCCGCAAGGATTTGGCTGCCGCGGTGCCGCCGGGCAAACCTCACGAAGTCGCGCAAAAGATCGTGGACGGCAAGCTGAATAAATGGTACGAGGAGCACTGCCTGCTCGATCAACCGTTCGTCAAGGACGACTCGATCAGCGTGGGCGACTTGATCAACGGCGTGGTCGGCGTGCTGGGTGAAAAGATCAAGGTGCGCCGCTTTACCAAGTACGCCCTGGGAGACCCGCGATAACGTGCAGCACGCCGCGCCGAAATACCGCCGGGTTTTGCTCAAGATTTCCGGAGAGGCGTTTTCCGGAACGGAAACCGGCGTAGACGTTCATACGACCGAAGAGATGGCGCGGCAAATTGCCGAAGTGCATCGCGACGGCGTTTCGGTGGCGGTCGTCGTCGGCGGCGGCAACATCTGGCGCGGCAAAGTGCACGAAGAGGCGGGCATGGATCGCTCCACGGCGGACTACATGGGCATGCTGGCGACCGTCATCAACGCGCTGGCTCTGCAAGACGCGCTCGAACGCATGGGTGTGCCGTCCCGCGTGCAGACCGCGATCGCGATGCACCAGGTTGCCGAACCGTACATCCGGCGCCGCGCGATTCGCCATCTGGAAAAAGGACGGGTCGTGATCTTCGCGGCCGGAACCGGCAATCCGTATTTCACCACCGACACGACCGCGGCGCTGCGCGCGGTCGAAGTCGGCGCCGAGGCGATTCTGAAAGCCACCAAAGTGGACGGCATCTACACCGCCGATCCGAAAAAGCATCCTGACGCGACGCGTTTCGCGCAGCTGGCTTACCTCGAGGTGTTGCAGCGCGGACTCGAAGTGATGGACAACACGGCGCTTACGCTGTGCATGGACAACAATCTGCCGATCATCGTGTTCGACATGGGCGTGCCGGGCAACATTCGCCGCGTCGTGTGGGGCGAGTCCATCGGCACCCTCGTCGGCAAGATCAGCAGCCTGAACGCGCCCGCCGCCGTTACGCCGTGACGATCGAAGCGAACCGAGGTCTGAAGCCATGACTACAACGGAAAATCTCAAAGACGCCGAAAGCAAGATGCAAAAGTGCGTGGAAGCCACGCGCGGCGAGTTCGCCGCGATCCGCACGGGACGCGCCACGCCGGCGTTGCTGGATCGCCTGCACGTGGAGGCGTGGGGCTCTTCCGTGCCGCTCAAACAAGTTGCGAGCGTAAGCGTACCCGATCCGCGCACGCTGCAGATTACGGCCTTCGATCGCAATACCGTCGGCGACATTCGCAAAGCGATCGAAAAGAGCGACCTCGGTCTTACGCCGAACATCGACGGCACGACCATTCGGCTGAACATCCCGCCGCTGAACGAAGAACGCCGCAAAGACCTGGTGAAGGTGGTCAAAAAGAAGGCGGAAGACGGCCGCATCGCGGTGCGTAACGTACGGCACAAACTGCACGACGAGCTGAAAGCGCAGTTGAAAGATCACAAGATCACCGAAGACGAGAACAAACGCCTTCAGGATCAATTGCAAAAGCTGACGGATCGCTTCATCAAGGACATCGATCAGCTCGTTGCGGCAAAAGAAAAAGAGATTCTGGAAGTCTAAGGCGTTTGGATTTGAAGCAGCTGACCCTCATGCCCGAAACGCAAGCGCGCCGCGCGCTGGCCGGCGTGCCGATCCTTTTCAGCGTGCTCGCACCGGTCGGCTCCTATGCCGGACGCGGCCGGCTGCGCGTTCTGCGCGCGCGCCCGATGCGCGGCGGCGCGGGCACCGAGCTCGTTTGCGGGTATGAGGCTTACGAGCGTCTCGATTCACGATGACACCGACCGCATGACGATTGCAGGCGTCGTTCCGGCGCTCACGGAGCAGCTGGATCCGCTACGGCTGCCCAAGCACGTGGCCATCATCATGGACGGCAACCGCCGCTGGGCAAAGCAGCGCGGGTTGCCGGCGATCGAAGGGCACCG
>Ga0209810_1002402_pt1 | contig 22656 bp, 16 predicted proteins | sample Coa_R1_7_FD_187159 | JGI IMG/M metagenome (GOLD analysis project Ga0209810, IMG submission 187159) | Surface soil microbial communities from Centralia Pennsylvania, which are recovering from an underground coalmine fire - Coalmine... | ecosystem: Environmental > Terrestrial > Soil > Unclassified... | reverse complement strand
CTTCTACGACCGGCACGCCACCGGCCAGGTGCTCTCGCGGGCCACCAACGACCTCTACCCCATCCGCTACTTCATCGGCTGGGGGCTCGTGCAGGGGATGCAGAGCCTGATGATGATCGCCGCCGCCGGCGTCGTGCTCGTCCTCGTCGACGCCCGGCTCGCGCTCTACACGGCCGTGGCGATGCCGCCGATCACCGTGCTGGCGCTGCGCTTCGCCCGCCGCGTCTCGCCGATCTCGCGGGAGGTGCAGCAGCGGAAGGGGGACGTCACCGAGGCCGCCGACGAGGCGGTGGTCGGGATCGAGATGGTGCAGGCCTTCGGGCGCGAGGACGATGTGCGCGGCCGCTTCGCCGAGAAGGCCGAGGCGGTGCGAGCCACCGTCCTGCGCCAGGCGGGCGTCGAGTCCCGCCACCTGCCGGGCCTCTACTACCTGCCTGCCCTCTCGATCGCCGCGGTCGTCTTCTTCGGCGGCCGGCAGGTGATCGGCGGCCACCTCTCGATCGGCCAGTTCGTCCTCTTCGAGACGCTCCTCCTGCAGCTCGTCTGGCCGCTCGAGGCGCTCGGCTGGATCACGAACCTCGCCCAGCGCGCCCTCGCCTCGGCCGGACGGAGCTTCGCCTGGCTGGAGGGCATCGAGCCGTTGCCCGAGCCGCGGCGGCCGAGGCGGCTGCCGCCGGGCCCCCTCGACGTCCGCTTCGAGGGCGTGCGCTTCGCCTACGGCGGCGAGGCCGAGGTGCTGCGGGGCGTCGACCTCGCGGTCGAGGCGGACGAGATCGTCGCCGTCTGCGGCCCGACCGGCGCCGGCAAGACGTCGCTTCTCCACCTGCTGCCGCGCTTCTACGACCCGACCGGCGGCAGCGTGCGGATCGGCGGCGTGGAGACGAGAGCGCTCGCGCTCGCGGAGCTGCGCGCGTCGGTCGCCCTCGTCACCCAGCGACCGATCCTCTTCTCGGCTCCCCTGCGCGAGAACCTGACCGCCGGCCGGGAGGACGCCTCCTGGGAGGAGGTGCTCGCGGCCTGCGAGGCAGCCGGCGTCGCGAGCTTCGCCTCGGCCTTGCCGGACGGGTACGACACGCTGATCGGCGAGCGCGGCGTGAACCTCTCGGGCGGCCAGCGGCAGCGGGTCGCGCTCGCGCGGGCGCTCGTCGCGCAGGCGCGCGTCGTCGTCCTGGACGACCCCCTCTCCGCGGTCGACACCTTCACGGAACGCCGCCTGGTCGCCCGTCTGCGGCCGGCGCTCGCCGGCCGCACCGTGCTCGTGGCGACGCAACGGCTCTCGACGGTGGAGCTCGCCGACCGCGCCGTCGTGCTCGCCGACGGGCGGATCGTCGAGTCGGGCCGGCCGGCCGAGCTGCTCGGGGCCGGCGGCCCCTTCGCGCGCCTGTTCGCCGACGAGGTGCTGGCGGCGTGAGGAGGTTGTGGCGCTACACGAAGGGCCGCCGCTCGCTGGCCGCGCTGATGCTCCTAGTCGGCGCAGGCAACGCGGTCGCCCAGACGGGCGGCTGGCTGCTCGTCCGCAATGCCATCGACCAGGGCATCGTCGCCCACGACGAGCGCCACCTGACCCTCGTCGTCGCCATCTACCTCGCGGTCGCGGCGGCCGGCTGGACCCTGCAGGCGCTCCTGATCCGCGGCCTGGCCGCGATCGGCCAGGCGATCGTGCTCGGCCTGCGGCGCGACCTGTTCGACCACCTGACCGGCCTCTCGCTCCGCTACTTCTCGCAACAGAAGGCTGGCTGGATCATCGCCCGCCTGACGAGCGACGTCGACGCGGTCTCCGACGTCCTGTCGCAGGGAATGCCGACGCTCGTCTCCAACGTCGTCCTCCTCCCTGCCGCGGTCGCCGCGCTGCTGATCGCCGACTGGCGACTGGGGCTCGTCTCGCTCGCGGTGCTGCCGCCGGCGCTCGCGCTCTCGCGCTGGTTCCAGCGGGTCTCCCACACCGCGAACGTCGAGCAGCGCAACCGGATCGCGGCGGTGACCGCGCAGATCGCGGAGTCGGTCGCCGGGATGGCGGTGGTCCAGGCCTTCAACCGCGAGCGCCGCTTCCAGGCCGAGTTCGACGCCCTGAACGAGGCGAACCGGGCGCAGGCGACGTATGTGCAGAGGATCTTCTCGCTCTTCTTCCCCTCGATCGAGCTGCTCGGCGTGCTCGCCACGGCCGCGGTGCTCTACGTCGGCGCCCACCTGTACGCGCACGACGACCTGACGATCGGCACGCTGATCACGGCCGTCTACCTCCTGCAGCTCGTCTTCCAGCCGCTGCAGGAGCTGTCCGACGTCTATGGCCAGCTCCAGTCGGCCGGCGCCGCGATGGTCAAGATCGCGACCGTCCTCGACGAGGAGCCGGAGATCCGCGACCGCCCCGGGGCGACGCCGTTGCCGCGCCTGCGCGGCGACCTCGAGCTCGACTCGGTCGTCTTCGCCTACGGCCGGGAGCCGGTCCTGCACGGCGTCTCGTTCCGGGTGCCTGCCGGTGGCTGCTTCGCGCTCGTGGGCGAGTCGGGCCACGGCAAGTCGACGCTGGCGCGGCTGATCGGCCGCCACTACGACCCCGACGAGGGCGCCGTGCGCGTCGACGGCCACGACCTCCGCGACGTCCAGCTCCGCTCCTACCGGCGCCAGCTCGGCGTCGTGCTCCAGGATCCGTTCCTGTTCAGCGGCACGATCGCCTCGAACATCCGCTTCGCGAAGCCCGACGCGACCGACGAGGAGGTGGCTGCCGCGGCCGCCGCGGTCGGGGTCGACCGGGTGGCGGCGCGCCTCTCGGGCGGCCTCGGGCACGAGGTGCGCGAAGGCGGCGCCGGGCTCTCGGCGGGCGAGCGGCAGCTGATCTCGATCGCCCGCGCGCTGCTCGCCGACCCGCGGATCCTCGTCCTCGACGAGGCGACCTCGAACATCGACCGGCCGACGGAGGTGCTGATCGAACGGGCCCTCGACCGGCTGCTGCGCGGTCGCACATCGATCATCGTCGCCCACCGGCTCTCGACGGTGCGGCGGGCGGACGAGATCCTCGTCGTCGAGCGAGGCCGGATCGTGCAGCGGGGCCCCGAGCGCGAGCTGCTGGCAGCCGACGGCCCCTTCCGCCGCCTCGCCCGGACGCTCGCGGGCGGCGAGCCCAAGCTCGCGGCGACCGGCTAGCGTCGGGCGCCGGCAGACCCGGAGGCAGGCGGCTCGGCCTCCAGCCCGGCCTGCTCGAGCACCCTCAGGGCGACCTCGACGATCCGCGGGTCGAACTGGCTGCCGGCGCCTTCCCGCAGCCGGCGAAGCGCTTCGTGCCGGCTGAGGCGACGGCGATAGGGCCGGTCGGTCGTCATCGCGTGGTAGGCGTCGCAGACGAAGATGATGCGCGCCTCGAGCGGGATCTCCTCGCCCGCCAGGCCGTCGGGGTAGCCGCGACCGTCCCAGCGCTCGTGGCAATGGCGGACGATGGGCCGCACCGGCTGCAGACGGGCGATCGGAGCGATGATCCGCTCGCCGAGCTCGGGGTGGGTCTGGACGAGCCGCCGCTCCTGCGCGGTCAGCCGGCCGGGCTTGGCGAGCACGTCGCTCGGGATCCCGATCTTGCCGATGTCGTGCAGGAGCGCGCCGAGCTCGAGGTGCTTGAGGGTGCGGTCGTCGAGACCGAGCTCCCGTCCGACCCGCAGCGAGAGGTCGGTGATCCAGCGGGCGTGGGTCGAGGTGTACTCGTCGTTCGCCTCGAGCGCGTTGGCGAGCGCCTCGACGGTGGAGACGAACGTTCGCTCCAGCCCCTCGTAGCTCGAGGCGTTCGTGATCGCCAGCTTCGCCTGGTACGCGAGCCCGCCGAGCAGGCGCAGCTCGCGCTCGCCGAACTCGCCGTCGCCCACGAGCGCGACGATGGCGCCGACGCGGCCGTTCGCCTCGAAGGGAGCGACGGCGTAACGGCCGCCCGCCACCGGGCTGACCGGGACGTCGCCTTCGTAGTCGGCGGGCTCCACGACGTAGGGGTCGCGGCCCGGGTCGACCGCCTCCAGCGGGAAGGAGTACTCCTCGAGCCGCGCCTGCCACTCGGCGCTGTGGCCGAACTGGGCGCAGAGCCGGATCCGCCCCTCCCGCTCGAGCCAGAGCGAGGTCTGGGCGCTGTCCAGGATCTCGGCCGAGAGGCTCGCGACTCGCTCGACGATGTCGTCGAGCTCGACGAGGGTGGCCAGCTCGCGCCCGAAGCCGAGCAGGGCAGTGGCGCTCTCGGCCTCACGCCGCGCCGACTCGTACAGGCGTGCGTTCTCGACCGCGACGGCCGCGTGACCGGCCAGCACCTCGAGCAGCCGCACCTCGTCCTCGCCGAACTGGTCGAGCCCGAGCTTGGAGACGACGACGACGCCCACCACCCGCGACCCGTAGCGAAGCGGCACCGCGAGCAGCGACTCCTCGATCGCCTCGGTGCCCTCGATCTGGCGGGCGTACTCGCAGCTCGCGGCGTCGGCGACGACGATCGACTCGCCCAGCTCGGCGCAGCGGCCGGTGATGCCCTCGCCGACCCGCATCCGCAGCAGGTCGACCGGGAGGGCGGGCGCGCTCGAGCTCAGCTCGCCGCGGAAGGAGACCAGGGCGAGCTCGTCGCCGTCGGAGACGAAGACTCGGCAGTTGTGGTAGTCGATCAGCGACCGGAGCTCGCCCGCGATCGCCTCCCCGATCTCCCGCACGTCGTTCAGCCGGTTCAGCTTGCCGCTCAGGCTCTGCAGCATCTTCAGGTGGGCGATGCGCAGGTCGCGCGCGGTCCCCGGCGCCGCGGGCCGCGCCGTCGCGTCCTCGGCGTAGACGACGATCCGACCCTTGCCCTGCGCTTTCGCCGTCATCATGGCCGCCTCGGCGCAGGCCGCGAGCTCGCGCGGGTTCATCGCGTGCTCCGGGCCGAGGGCGATCCCGATCGAGACGTTGACCCGGCCGACTCCCGGGAACTCGACGGCCTCGAGCCGCGTCTCGATCCGCTCGGCGACCCGCACGGCGTCCTCGCCGGCGCAGCCGACCATCACGACCGCGAACTCCTCGCCGCCCAGCCGGCAGACGACGTCGTCGGGGCGGACGATCGAGCGCAGGACCTCCGCGAGGTGGCGCAGCAGCTCGTCCCCGACGGCATGCCCGTGCACGTCGTTGACGTGCTTGAAGTCGTCGATGTCGAGCATCAGCACCGCCAGCGGGACGTGCGTGCGGCTCGCCTCCTGCAGCGCCTCGAGCAGTTGCTCGTAGAACACGCTGTGGTTGAAGAGCCCGGTGAGCGAGTCGGTGCGGGCTTGCAGCTCGAGCCGCTCCCGGATCTCGGCGTTGTCGAGCGCGAGCGCGGCGGCGTCGCCGAACCGCTTCGCCACCTCGAACTCCAGCTCGCTGAACGCGACGCCGTCGCCTTCCCGGTACACGTTGAGGGCGCCCTTGATCCGATCGCGGGCGATCAGCGGGATGCAGATCAGCGCCTCGGGCTCGGTGGGGGTGCCCGGCACGGTGCGCACCCTGGGGTCGAGGTGCGCCTGGTTGGAGAGGACCGGTTCGCGGTGCCGCGCCGCCCAGCCGGTGATGCCCTCCGCGAAGCTGATCGTCGTGCTCATGATCTCGTCGGCGTAGACGTCTCGGGCGAGCACGGGCCTCAGCACCTGCTCGGCCTCGTCGGCCTCGTAGATCGTCAGCGTGTCGTGGGGGATCAGGTCACCGACCGTGTCGGCGATCCGGACGAGGAGGGCGTCGAGGCTCTGCTCGGCCAGCAGCTCGTGGAAGACGTCGGCCAGTCGCCGGTACGACTCGACGAGCGCCGAGTCGGCGAGCCGGGGCTCGGGCTCGAGGAGCCGGAGATGACCCGGCCGAGCTACCACCGATCCCCCAACCGGCGCAAGTACGGATCCATGGTTCGGCGCTCCCGAGAGATCGACCGCAGCAGACGCACGAAGCATCGGTGCGGGAACGCCCGCGCATATCCCCCCGGCGGGTGATCTCCCGCCGTCCGGCCGGCGCGCCGGAGCAGGCCGGCAGACCGCTACGAGGCGGCTATCTCGCCGCCCGGGCGGGCTCTGCGGCCCCGGCCGCGGCCGGCCTCAGTCGCCCCAGTCGAAGTCCCGTGCGCCGCCGGTGCCCCAGAAGCCCGAGTCCTCGGACGGGGCCCCGCTCTCCCGGGTCTCGGCCGTCGTCTCCTCGACCGGGCCGGCGCCCGGCCAGGTCCCGACGTCCTCGAGGCTCGCCTCGCTGAAGTCGGGCTCGACGCCGTCCATCGTCTCCTCGATCCGCGCCTGCTCCTCGCTCTTGAAGAGCGGGTGGTTCTGGAAGGGGTCGTCGCCCTTGTAGCGCTCGATCGGCATCGTGTCGTCGAGCCGGGCGTTGCGCTGCTTGAGGTCGAGGTGCTCCTTGATCACCTGCGCGAAGATGGACGGTGTCTCTACCTGCATAGCGAGGGCCTCCCATGCGTCGTGCGCGTTTCTCGGGGCCCGATCATACCCCGGATTCCGACGGGCCTTCGCCGGCGAGCGACACGAGATCGCCGTTCCCCGCCCGCTCGACGCGGTTCTTGCCGGCTCGCTTCGCCCGGTAGAGCGCCTCGTCCGCCGCGGCGACGAGCTGCTCGGCCGAGGCGCCCGGCACGTGCTCGGCCACGCCGAAGCTGGCGGTGACCCGCAGGCGAGACCCGTCGGCGCGCTCGATGCTGCGGGCGGCGAGCGCGACGCGGATCCGCTCGGCGAGCTGGGCCGCGCCTTCCTCGTCGGCTCCCGGCAGCAGGAGCAGGAACTCCTCGCCGCCCCAGCGTCCCGCGTGGTCCGACTCGCGCAGGGTCTCGCGCACGACAGCGGCGAACATGCCGAGGGCCTTGTCGCCGGCGGCGTGGCCGTGGGCGTCGTTCACGGCCTTGAAGCCGTCGAGGTCGGCGAGGACGACCGAGAGCCGGGTGCCGTAGCGCTCGGCGCGAGCGAGCTCGGCGTGGAGGGCCTGCGCGCAGGCGCGCCGGTTGGCGAGCCCGGTCAGGCCGTCGACGAGCGCCTGCCGCTCGACCAGGCGGTGGAGCCGGGCGTTGTCGAGCGCCACGATCGCCTGGGCCGCGAGCGAGGCGGCGTTCAGCCGCTGCTCGTCGCTGAAGCGCTCGCCGACGAGCTCGAGCGTCCCGAATCGCTCGCCCGCCGCGACGAGCGGCACGACCAGCCGCTCCCCCTCGGCGGCCTCGTCCCCGCTCAGCGTCGTCGAGCCATCGGGCGACACGAGCCGGCAGGCGCGAGCACCGGTCGCCTCCGCGGCGGCGGCGGCGACGACCCGCAGGAGCTGCTGCACGTCGTGGGTGGCCGCGAGCGCCTGACCGAAGCGGGCCTGGGCTTCCCGGACGCGCGCCCGTTCGGCCTCGAGCTCGGCGAGCCGCGCCTCGAGCTGCTCGGCCATCTCGTTGAAGGCGGCGCCGAGGGCTGCGAACTCGTCGTGGCCCCGCACGGGGACGCGCTCGCTCAGGCTGCCGCGGGCGACGGCGCGGGCGGCAACGGCGAAGCGCCGGAGGTTGCGGACGATCGAGCGCCCCTGCAGGTAGGCCACGAGCCCGATCAGCGCCAGGCTGGCGAGCAGCCCGGCCAGCAGCCGGCCACGGGTGCGTGCATCCGCGGCGTCGATCTGCGAGACGGCGGTCAGGACGGCGAGGCGAACATGGGGCAGGCCCGGCAGCGCCGGCGCGGAGAGGACGCGGTAGCGGCTTCCGGCGATGCGCACCGTCGCGCTTGCCCCGGGCTGGGTCTCGATCCGCCCGCGCAGCGGCGGCGACGCCGCCACGACGCGGGCACGGTCGAGCAGGACGAGCGCCTCGCCGGGCTGGAGCGCCGCTTCTCGGCGCAGGCGGGCGAGCAGGCGGTCGTCGAGGGGCAGGGAGGCGACAACCTCCCCCAGCCGGCGTGTCCCGGCGAGGACCTCGACCGGCAGCCGGGCGGCGAGCCCTGCCGGACGGCCGGCGAGGAGCGCGCCGGCGGGACCGACGACCGAGAGCGAGGGCCTGGCGGTCACGAGACCGCCGAGCGTGCGGCGGTCGCGCTGCTCGAGCGCGCGCCGCAGCGGGCGCGAGCTGGCGAGCCGCTCGGCCGCCGCCTCCAGCCGGGTCAGGCGATCCTGGTAGACGGCCAGCGCGATCCGCAGCTCCGAGGCCTGGCGTAGCGTGACCTGCTGCGTCTGCTTCGCGTCCGCAACCGTGCTGAAGCCCCAGTAGGTGGCCGCCATGGGGACGAGCGAGAGCGCCACGAAGTAGGCGACCAGCTTCAGCTTGAAGCTGCTCAGGTGCGGCGCGAGCGCGGTCAAGCGGTTTCCCCCTCCTGCCGATACTCCTCCTGGGGATGTTGTCGGCCGGAGGGGGACAGGGCATGAGCAGCCTCGAACGAGGGATCGCCGCGGTCCTGCTCGCGGTCGCGGTGGCGGGCGGCGCCCTGATCCCGCGCCTGTTCGCGCCTCCGGCCGGGCAGCTCGAGGTGGAGCCCGCCCCTGGAATCGGCCCCGTGGTCGTCCAGGCGCCGGCGCTGCCGCGCCCGCACCGACGCGCGCAGCGGGGGCCGACGCCGGCGAGCTTCACACGTCCCCGCTTGCCGGTCGCCGCGCCGGCGCCCATCCGGCTCGCCCCGCCGGCGCCACAGCCCCGACCCCCCGCCGCACCGGCGACGCCAGCGGCGCCCGGGCCGCCTCCCGCCCCCGCCCAACCCTCGCCCGCTCCTCCGCCTGCCGCCGCCCCTCCGCCCCGTCCGCCTCAGCCGCCCGCGCCGCCGGAGCAGACGCCCGCGACTCCGAGGGTGCTCGCGGACTGGCGCCCGAAGCGGCACGGGCAGCGTCGAGAGCGGGGTCGCAGGCCTCACGGCCACCAGCATCCGCCTCACCCGCCGCGGCCCGTGCCCGCCGGCACCGGCCGCGAACCGGCCGCAGCGGCAGCCGGCGGCCGCCCGGATCTGCGAGGATCAGGGCATGGCCGGCCGCCTGCGGAAGCTTCGCCCCGCCCCCTGGGCGCTGACGATCGCGGCGTGGGACATCTGGCGCCGCCTCTCGCCGCAGCAGCGTCAGCACCTCCTGCGCCTGGCCCGCCGCCACGGCCCCAAGCTCGCGGCCAGGGCGGCGGGGGCTCTGCGCCGCCGGCGCTAGCCGTCCCCGCCGGACCGCCCCCGGCCCACGGGCCACCGCAGCCGGACCACGGGCCAGCGCAGCCGGGCCACGGGCCGCCGCAGGCGCGCCCCGGGCGCTAGAGGGCCGGCGCGCCCCGGTCGGCGAGCAGCGCGGCGCGGACGATCCGGTCCTGCTCGCGCAGGTGCGCGGTCGGGTAGCCCTCGCTCGGGCTCGCCCGCCACGGCCGCCCGACGTAGCGGAGCGGCACGTCCGGCGGCTTCGCTTCCTCGAGGCGGTGGCGGATCGCCCGCCAGGCGCCCATGTTCTGCGGCTCCTCCTGCGCCCAGACGAGCTCGCGCAGGTTCGGGTAGCCGGCGAGCAGCGTCCTCGTCTGCGCGGTCGGAAACGGGTAGAGCTGCTCGAGCCGCGCCACGGCCACCGTCGGCGCCTGCGCCCGTTCCTCGTGGCCGACGATGTCGTAGTAGACCTTGCCCTGGCAGAGGACGAGCCGCTCGACGCGCTCGCGGTCGGCGTCGGGATCGTCGAGCAGCGGGCGGAACTCGCCGCTCGCGAGATCGGCCAGGGTGGCAGCGGCCTGCCGCAGCCGCAGCAACCCCTTCGGGGTCATCACCACGAGCGGCCGGGCCGTCGCGTCGAGCGCCTGCCGCCGCAGGAGGTGGAAGTACTGCCCCGCGGTCGTGCAGTTGGCGATGCGCATGTTCTCCTGCGCGGCGAGCTGGAGGAAGCGTTCCAGCCGCGCGCTCGAGTGCTCCGGCCCGTTCCCCTCGTAGCCGTGCGGGAGCAGGAGCGTGAGCCGAGTCGATTCCCGCCACTTGGAGAGGCCGGCGGCGATGAACTGGTCGACGACGATCTGGGCGCCGTTGACGAAGTCGCCGAACTGGGCCTCCCAGAGCACGAGCGCCTCGGGAGCCGCCACGGCGTAGCCGTACTCGAAGCCCAGACAGGCGTACTCCGAGAGCGGCGAGTTGTAGATCTCGAACGCTGCGCCGGCCTCGTCGAGGTGTTGCAGAGGCGTGTAGGTCGCGCCGGTCCGCACGTCGTGGAGCACGGCGTGGCGGTGCGAGAAGGTGCCGCGCTCGGTGTCCTGCCCGGTGAGCCGGATCGGGATGCCCTCGACGAGCAGCGAGGCGAAGGCGAGCGCCTCGGCCTGCCCCCAGTCGATGGCGCCCTCCTCGAGCGCCTGGCGCCGCCGCTCGAGCTGCCGCAGCAGCTTCGGATGGACCGTGAAATCGCTCGGCACCCGTAGGAGCTGCTCGTTGAGCGAGCGCAACCGTTCGGCGGCGACGGCGGTCACGACCTCGTCGCCGGTGGCGGCGGGGACGTGCGTGTCGTCGGCCGCCGCCGGCTCGTGCTGGCCGAACGTCTGCCGCAGCGCCTCGTGCGCCTGTTTCAGCTCGGCCAGCACGCGCTGCTCGAGCTGGTCCGCCTCCTCCTGCGTCAGGTCCCCCTCGGCCACGAGCCGCGCGGCGAACTGCTCGCGCACGGTCGGGTGCCGCTCGATCGCGGCGGCCATCAGGGGCTGGGTGTACGCCGCCTCGTCCTGCTCGTTGTGGCCGTGTCGGCGGTAGCCGACGAGGTCGACGACGACGTCGTGACCGAAGCGGCGCCGGTAGGCGAGCGCGAGGCGGATCGCCGCGAGGGCTGCTTCGGGATCGTCGGCGTTGACGTGGATGATCGGGATGTCGAAGCCCTTCGCGAGGTCGCTCGAGTAGCGGGTCGAGCGACCGCTCTGCGGGTCGGTGGTGAAGCCGACCTGGTTGTTCGCGATCAGGTGCAGGGTGCCCCCGGTCGCGTAGCCGGGCAGCGCTTGCAGGTTGAGGGTCTCGGCAACGCTGCCCTGGCCGGCGAAGGAGGCGTCGCCGTGGATCAGGATCGGCAGCGCGACCGTCGGGTCGTGGACGCCCTGCCCCGCCGAGCGATCGGTCTGCTCCGCCCGCGTCCTTCCCTCCACCACGGGGTCGACCGCCTCGAGATGGCTCGGGTTGGAGACGAGCGTGACCGTGATCTCGCCGGCGGCGGTCGAGCGGGTCCCCTGCGCCCCGAGGTGGTACTTGACGTCGCCGCTGCCCCCCTCCTCGCTCGAGACGACCGCCTCGATGGTGCGCTCCCCTTCGAACTCGCGCAGGATCGTCTCGTAGGGGCGTCCGACGACGTGGGCCAGCACGTTGAGGCGCCCGCGGTGGGCCATGCCGAGCACCACCTCGTGGGCGCCGGCCGCCGCGGCGAGCTCGACCGCCTCGTCGAGCATCGGGATCATCACGTCGAGCCCCTCGACGGAGAACTGCTTTTGCCCCAGGAAGGCGCGCCGCAGGTAGCGCTCCATCCCCTCGACCCGGCTCAGTCGCTCGAGCAGCCGCACCCGTTCCTCGCGCCCGAGCGGACGCCGGTAGCGGCCCGACTCGATCGCCTGCCGCAACCAGACGCGCTCCTCGTGGTCCGAGATGTGCTCGATCTCGTAGGCGATCGTCCCGGTGTACGTCTCGAGCAGCCGTGGCAGCGCGTCCGCGAGCGTTTCGCCCTCGACGTGCAGGCGGAGCAGCGAGGCCGGGATCCGCGCCTGCAGCTCCGGGGTCAGCTTGGGCGTCAGGCGCTCCGGCTCGAGCGCCGGGTCGCCGGGCGGCTCGGAGCCGAGCGGGTCGAGGCGGGCGGCCAGGTGCCCGTGCATCCGGATCGCCTTGACCAGCGCCATCGCCGCGGCGACGCCGCCGAGCAGCTCCGTGTCGGCGGCCGCTGCCGGCGGCGTCTCGGCGGGCGCTGCGAGCGGGCCGGTCTGCGGGACGGCTGCGGGCGGTGCGAGCAGGTGTCCGTCGCCGCCCGCGAGCTCGAGCAGACGGGCGAGGCCCGGCTGGCGGCGGAGCACGGCCTCGGGCTCGCTCTCGAACAGGGCGCGCCATTCCTCCGGCACCGCGCCCGGGTTGTCGAGGTACTGCTCGAGCAGGAGCGCGGCGTAGCCCGCGTTCAGGCCGTCGACGTCGGCTCGTCCCATGTCCGAGCCTGTTGTAGCAGCGTGGCGGCGGCTACCAGAGCGGGTGGCTGGTGACGACCGCCACCGTCAGCCCGAGGAACAGGCAGCCGGCGCAGATCAGAACCGCGACGAGCTGCAGGCGTCTCGGCTCTCCGCCCATGCCCGAGGCGACGAGGGCGACGACGAGCGAGGGCAGGATCAGCCGCAGGGGCCGCCAGGCGATGCCCGCCAGGCTGACGAAGATCGCGACCGCAGAGAGGAACCCGGCTACCGTCTCGGACGGACGACGCCCCCGCCCCTCGCGGAAGATGTCGCTGCCGGCGCTCACCGGGGGGCGATCTTACCGCCGCGCGCGAGCGCGGTACGGGGCGTCCGGGCGTAGACCCGCGCCGGGCCGCCGTGCGGCCGCGGCGGGCGCCGGCGCGGCCGCCGGCGCAGCCCGCCCGACCCGGGCCACGGCGAGTCGGGCGCCGTGCGTACACCCGCCAGCTCGCCGCCGTCGCGTCGCGGCTTCGCCCGGATCGCGTACCAGACCACGTAGCAGAGGTAGAGGATGGGGATCTTGAGGATCACCATCAGGAAGATCAGCTCCCAGAGCGAGTCTGGCGCCACGCCCTGAGTCTACCCGGGGTTGGGGCGCTGACACACCTCCGCGCCGGCACGTTCGGCCGGCGGCGACAGCTACGCGGGCTCGGCCCAGGCGGCGAGGGCCTCGACGACGTAGCGGAGACGCCGGCCCGCGTCGGTGAGGCAGTACTCGACCCCGGGAGGCCGGGAGTCGACCACCCGCCGCTCGAAGACCCCCGCCTGCTCGAGCTCGGCGAGGCGGGCGGTGAGCGTCCGCGGCGGGATGCCCCCCAGCGTCTGCTTGAACTCGTTGAACCGCACCGCACCCGCCTCGGAGGCGGCCCAGAGGATCGCGAGCGTCCAGCGCCGGCCGAGGAGGTCGGCCGCGCGGGCGACCTCCTGGGGCAGAGGGCGACAGGAGCGGCAGCGCATCGGGCTAGACGGCGCGCAGGCTCGGCTTCGTGCTCGGCTCGAGCGCGAGGTCGAGCACCTCGTCTAGGGTCATCACCGGGTGGAACCGCAGCACCTCGCGCACGTCCGGCGGGACGTCGTCGAGGTCGGCGCGATTCCGCTCCGGGATGATCACGTCGGTCAGGCCGGCCGCGTGGGCGGCGAGCGCCTTCTGCTTCAGCCCGCCGATCGGGAGCACCCGGCCCTGCAGCGTCACCTCACCGGTCATGCCGACCGTGTGCTTGACGGGACGCTGCGTGAGCAGCGACGCGAGAGCCGTCGCCATCGTGATCCCGGCGCTCGGCCCGTCCTTCGGGATCGCCCCGGCGGGGACGTGGACGTGGAAGGTGCGGTGCTCGAACGCCTTCGGCTCGATGCCGAGCTCGTCCGCGTGCGAGTGCAGGTACGAGAGCGCGATCCGCGCCGACTCCTTCATCACGTCGCCGAGCTGGCCGGTGAGCACCAGGTCGTTGCCGTTGCCTCCCTCCATCGAGGTGGCCTCCACGAACAGGACCTCGCCCCCCGTGCCGGTGACGGCGAGGCCGGTGGCGACCCCGGGCACGGCGGTCCGCTCGGCGGCCTCCTGGAAGAACTTCTGGCGGCCGAGGGCCTCGCGCACGACCTCCACGTCGACCTCGACCGGCGTCGGCGCCCCTCCGGCGGCGATCCGCGTCGCCGTCTTGCGCAGGATCGTTCCCAGCTCGCGCTCGAGTTGCCGCACGCCCGCCTCGCGGGTGTACTCCGAGATCACGAGCCGCAGCACCTCGTCGGAGATCGTGACCTCGTCCGCGCGCAGCCCGTTGCGCTCCACCTGCCGCGGCCAGAGGTAGCCGCGGGCGATCGCGGTCTTCTCGTCCACCGTGTAGCCGTCGAAACGGATCACCTCCATCCGGTCGAGCAGCGGGCCGGGGATCGTGTCGGCCACGTTGGCGGTGGCGATGAAGAACACCTCGGAGAGGTCGAGCTCCACATCGAGGTAGTGGTCGCGGAAGGAGTGGTTCTGCGCCGGGTCGAGCACCTCGAGCAGGGCGGCCGACGGATCGCCGCGCCAGTCGGCTCCGATCTTGTCGACCTCGTCGAGGACGATCACCGGGTTCATGGTGCCGGCGTCGCGCAGCGCGCGCACGAGCCGCCCCGGCAGCGCCCCGATGTACGTGCGCCGGTGACCGCGGATCTCCGCCTCGTCGCGGACGCCGCCCAGCGACATGCGCACGAACTTGCGGTTGAGGGCGCGCGCGACCGACTCCCCGATCGACGTCTTGCCGGTTCCGGGTGGCCCGATCAGGGTCAGGATCGCGCCCGAGCGCTTGTCGTTCGGGATACCGCGGTCCTGGCGCAGCTTGCGCACCGCCAGGTACTCGACGATCCGGTCCTTGACATCGTCCAGGCCGGCGTGGTCGGCGTCGAGCACCGCCCGCGCCCCCTGGGGATCGAGGGTCTCCTCGCTCCGCTTCGACCAGGGCACCGCGATCAGCCAGTCGAGGTAGGTGCGAATCATCGAGGCCTCGCCGGTCGCCTCGCCCATCGTCTCGAGCCGCCTCAGCTCGCGCTCCGCCTGGGCCCGCACCGCCTCGGGCATCCCGGCCTCCTCGATCTTGGCCCGGTACTCGTCGACGACCGAGCCCTCGTCCTCCCCCAGCTCCTTGCGGATCGACTTCAGCTGCTGGCGGAGGAACCACTCGCGCTGCTGACGCTGCGCGCCCTCCTCGACGTCCTCGCGGATGCGCCGGCGCACCTGCAGCTCGGCGAGCCGCTCGCGCTGCAGCGCCAGGGCGAGCTTCAGCCGCTCGACGACGTCGACCTGCTCGAGCAGCTCCACCCGCTGCGCGAAGGTGATGTCGGGCGAATAGGCGCACGTGTCGGCGAGCGCACCGGGCTCGGTGATGGCCCGCAAGAACTGGCGAACCCGGTCGTCGGCGCCGCGCAGGTCGAGGATCTCCTCCACCACGGCGCGGTACTCCTGCTCGAGCTCGCGCGTCTGCACGGGAGGCGGAGTCTCGTCCGGCCGCTCGTCGACCTCGGCCCGGAGCCGGCCGAGGGCGTCGGTGTGGGCGGCGCCGATCACGCCACGGTGCAGCCCCTCGAGGGCGACCGCCCGCGCCCCGCCGGGGAGGCGGACGCGGTCGGTGACCTCCGCCACAGTACCCACCTTCGCGTACTCGTTCTGGTGGCGGGGCACGAGCAGGACTCGGGACTCGTCGCCGACGTCGACGGTCAGGGTGACGTTCATGCCCGGGAAGACGACGGTGTCTTCGAGCGGGACGAGGAGCAAGTCGGTCACGGTCTCTTCACACTCCAGGTGTAGTAGGTATCGGGATTGTACCTACTCGCTCGGAAGTCCGGCAGCCGCGATGGCCGCCTCGAGGTGCGGATGCTCCTCGACCCGCACGACCCGTCCGCCTCGCGTGTAGACGACCCCGGCCCAGCGTCCCAGCAGGTAGAAGCGCCGGCTCTGCAGCGGCCGCTCGTCGGTCGGGTCGATCTCGACCCGCGAGAAGCGCATGCCGACGACGACGCGGTCGTCGAGGCCGATCGCCCGCTCGACCACGACGTGGTAGTCCTCGGCGACCCGCTCGGCGAGCACCTCGAGCACCCGCTCGCGGCTGACGACCACCGCCTCCTCCGCGCCCGCGCCGACCCACTCGACGTCCGGGTCGAGCATCTGCTCGAGCGCCGCCAGGTCGCCGGCGACGAAGGCGCGGTAGCCGCGCAGGAGGAGCTCCGCGCTCTCGTGGCTCATCGTGCCGAGTCTAGGCGGCTACACTGCGTCGGCCTGGGCCCATAGCTCAGCTGGGAGAGCGTCGCGCTGGCAGCGCGAAGGTCGCCGGTTCGAGCCCGGCTGGGTCCACCTTAGAAGGTGTTGCGCGAACCGCCGCCGGAATCCTGTAGGTGGGGATGATCCGGCGGCGGTCGTGGACGCGGATCTCTTTGATGAGCAGCCGCAGGAGTTCCTTGGCCTGCTCAGGGCTCTCGTTGGCGATGATCTCGTCGAGTTGGTCGGCGAGGCGGGTGAGGGCGGCTGTGTCGGGCGGCGTGTGCGCCTGTGTGCCGAACGTCTGGTCAAGGTCGGCTTCCTGTTCGCGCAGGACCGCTAGTCGGGCACGGTGGCCGCGGACGCGGTCCTGGCAGTCGGCGGGCGAGAGGCTGCCGTCTTCGAAGGCCTCGAAGTAGCGCTCCAGCTTTGCTTCCAGCCGTGCGATCTCGGCGCGGGTCGAGGCGAGCTGTTCCTCGACGCGCGGCCTCTCGTTCTCGACAACGGCCGCTGCGTCGGCGAGGGCTTTCTCGATGACGCTGCCGTCGCGGTAGAGGTCGGCGAGCTGCGTGAGGACGGCGGCTTCGAGCCGGTCCTTGGGGAGCCGGTCGCCGTTGCACTTGCTGGGGCCGTACTTGTAGCGGGTGGAGCAGGCGTAGTAGGTGTAGCGGGCGTTGCGGCCGTGGGCGCTGGTGCCGACGTAGGCGCGGCCGCAGTGGTGGCAGCGCACCAGTCCCGAGAGGAGGAAGTCGGTCGGGTTGCCGCGGCGCAGCGACGCGTCTTCGCCGCGGCGGCGGAGGATCTCCTGCGCGACCTCGAACGTCTCGTCGTCGATGAGCGGCTCGTGCAGCCCCGGATGCGTCTCGCCGTTCCAGCGGACGAGTCCGCGGTAGGCGGGGTTGGCGAGGATCAGTTGCAGCGCGTTCGGCGACCAGCCCTGCTTCCGCGGCGGCGGCGCGGCTTCGGCGTCGAGGGTGCGGGCGATGGCGGTGGTGCCGAGCTTGCCGTCGGCGTAGAGGTGGAAGATGCGGCGGACGACGGGCGCCTTGACTGGGTCGGGGACGAGCAGCTTGCTCTGCTTGTCGCGGGTGTAGCCGTAGGGGGTGCGGCCGCTCATCCATTTGCCTTCGCGGACGCGCCGTTCGAGTCCGGCGGTGACGCGGTCGACGATGGTCGCGTGCTCGAACTCGGCGAAGACGCCGAGCATCTGCAGCATCATCCGGCCGGCGGGGGAGCCGGTATCGAACGGCTCGGTCGCCGACTTCAAGACGACGTCGAGCTGGTCGAGTTCCTCACAGAGCCCGGCGAGCTGACGCACCTTCCGTGAGAGGCGGTCGACACGGTAGACGAGCAGCAGATCGATCCGCTTCTCGCGCGCGAGATCGAGCGCGGCCTGCAGACCGGGGCGGTCGAGCGTCGTGCCGCTCGCCTGGTCTTCGTAGGCGGCGACGATACGCCAATCCTCCATCGCCTCGCAGTAGCGCTCCAACCGCTCTCGCTGGGTCTTGAGCGAGGTTGGCTGGTGGTCCTCGTCGGTCGAGATCCGCTGGTACAGACACACGCGCATCACCACCGGAACACCTCCCCGTCGTCGTCGGTTAGGTCGTCCATGGAGCCAGCGATCCCGCCGAACGTCAAGTCGGCGCCGGCCGGGCCGTACTCGACCTCCGCCGAACGGTCGGAATCCCAGGGTGCGAGGTCGGAGTTGCCGCAGAAATGGCAGCGCACGGCGGCCTTGTAGACCGGGCTGCCGTAGCGGTCGCGGCCGAGCCCGTCGGGGTAGGCGATCTCGTCGCAACGGCGGCAGACTCGCAGCCGCTCCCGGTCGATGACGGAATGCAGTGCCGTGTGTCCGTGTGCGAGCCGGGCGGCGAGGCCAAGCTGATGCTTGCGGGCACGTGCTTCCTGGTCGCGCCTGTCGAGGTAGTCGAGGCGGAGCCGTTGCTGTTCGCGGCGCGCGTCGTGGTCTCGCTTCGCGGCGTCTTCGAGACCGTCGACGGTGTACGTGCTCAGCAGCTCGCCGCGGTCGAGCTGGCGCTGGTGGTGGCGGAGCTGGGGGCCGACGCCGTATCGGCCGGCGAGCTCCCTGACGCGTGCGCGCTGTCGGCGCCGGTAGGTGTCGGCGAGCAGCTCGACGGCTTCGAGGTCGTGCACCGGCGGCGGCACCGGCTCCGGCTTGGCTTGTGCTTCGAGCGGATCTTCGGCGTCGAGCTGGTGCACGACCGCGGCGAACGCGTCGCGCTCGATCTCGTTCATGTCCTCCCGCGAGGCGAGTAGGAGTTCGAGCGCCGCCGCGCCCGCCGTCCCGAACTGGTCGAGATGATTGTGGAGACGGACGTGCTTCTCGATCAGGTGCGCGCGTAGGGCTTCCGGGCGGGTGCGCAGACGTTCGCGTTTCGCCTTGCGCGAGCGCTCCTCGGCTTCCTCCTTCGCACGCTTCGCGTCGTAGGCGATGCGCGCCTTGTTGAGGCAGTCGGTGACGGTGAGGCCGCCGCCGGCGAGCGCGAGGTCGTCCCAGCAGGCCTCGACGAGTGCGCGTTCGGGATCAAGGGCGTGCGCGCAGGCCGCGGCGGCGAACCAGTCGAAGTAGTGGCGGCTGTAGTAGTTGCCGCGGCCGTGCCGGTCGAGCTGGCCGCCGAGGATCTTCAGGAAGGCAAGCGTCCGCATCTCGGTCGTGGTGAGGAAGAGCAGACAGGGGCAGAACGCGTGCTGCTCGGTCCAGGATGCCTTCGCAGCGTAGGCGGCATAGCCCGACGCCTTCGTCTTAAGGCGGGCGTGACTCATCGTCCCCATATCCAGCTCGACGAACGCGAGCAGGCCCCGGCCGTCCTCGTCGTGGAGATGGATGAGTGCGTCGGGCGCGAGTGCCCGCTCGCGCCCATCAGCCCGGAACACCTCCCGCGCATCTCCCTCCCGCGTGAAGGCGTGCAGGCGCAGACCGACGGTCGGCGCCTGCACCGCTAGCAGGACGTACAGCTCGGACAGGCGTTCGGCGTGGTGGAGGAACTGCGGGTTCGGCTCCGCCCGCTCCCCGCCGCGGGGAGCGGGCGCACCACGCACGAACGCATCCGAAGCACGAGTCGGCCAGAAGTGAAACGGAGCAGAGCCCTTCTCCCGATAGGGGCGGCTACGACCGACAAGCCCCAGCTTCGTCGGCCGTTCAGTTCGGTAACGCAGCGTCCGTGCAGGTGTATCGGGGAGGAGGCGTTCGAGCTGGGTTTGCGTCAGCACGCGCTGCTCACCGAGCAGCGTGAGCAGACGCCGATCCGTATCGGTCAGCGACGCGAGCGCGTCGCGCCGGCCCAGCCGGCGCGCGCGACCGCGGCCACCGCGCGAGTGGATATCGATCAGGACTGGACCTCCATATACAGTCGGGCGCACAGCGGATCTGCGGAAGCGCCGTGGTTGCGCGCGAACGGGCATAACTGGGCTTGCCAGTCAGCGAGGGAGCGACTGGCAAAGAACCGGAGCGCAGTCACGCCGCTCTCCGAAGGCGAGTTGCTGAACGCTGTCGACGGGCTGCTGCCGCGAACAGCGCCGCCAGCAGCTCGACCGCCTGCGCTTCCTGGGTAGCGGTGAGCGGCTCGACCCGTACCGGGCCGAGCCTGATCTCACCGTCATCGATCGTTCGTGGGTGCAGCGGCACCAGCTTGGCGTCGCCGCGGGGCGCGTCTTCGTCTCGCATCGGTTTGTCGACGCGCCAGCAGAGGAGCCGAGGATCAACGCCGAAGCCCCGGAGCGGGATACGGCCGAACTCCGACGGAAGATCCTTCTACATAGAGAGGCCATTTTCGACCCCAAGAAATCACAGGCCCACGCGAAGACTTACGAGATCCTTACATCGCACGAGGTCGGTGTCAGTAGCGGGTCAGTGATGAGTAAGTCGGCGGCAGGAGCGGTGCCCCGCGGGCCGCGACTATCTCGGAGAGACAGGCTGGAGATTGGCAGCGATGGTGATCACGAGCCGTTTGTTCAAGGCGGTGTGGCCGTGGAGGCTCACGCCGGTGACGACGCCCTGCTGCTGCCATTGAAGGATCACGTGGCCAGAGTTCACCGCTGATCCGGTGGGGCATGCGATCCATTCCGCGCGACGACCCGAGAACGTCACGGGCGTACGTGCTCTAGCCCAAGGGCAGCCGAGGTCGCCCTCACGGAGCAGTACCGCTGGTCCGGACCAGATCGAGAGGTGCCCGCCACCCCTGCCGAGACCGACATAGTTGGAGGGCGCGGGAAAGTTTCCGTCGATGATGAATCGGCCACGGAAGAAGCAGCCGGGGCCTTCGCAGGTTCCCGGAGTTAGGGACGCCGGTAGAAGTCGCGGGCAGAGAATTGTGCGCTTGAATCTCTGCGCAGCACGTTTGCAGTAGGCGTGAACGCCCGCGGGTGCAGCGATCAGGTAGACGCCATCAATCTCCCGATCGCCGTGCGGAAGCGCCGCGACACGGAAGCCGGCTCGCTCGGCCTGCCTGACCGACGTAAAGCATCTAGACGGCCGCTCACCCAACTTCTTCTGGGCGTACGGCGACTCCGGCGGGTACACGATGTGCCCGTACGTGGACACGAGGTGGCCGCGCGGACAGGTGTAATGGTTCGCGTAGAGAATCGGCGCTATGCCGCGCTCGCTAGTCGTAGCCGACTGCTTGCCCGAGCCGCAGCCAACCATCGACCACAGGATCGCGAGCAGGGGGATTGCGATGGAGATCCGCCTAGAAGGCAATTCGAGTCAGAGGCTCGCCGAGAACGATCGCGCTGAGCCCCCCTCCTAGTAGCATCACGAGTAATCCTGCAGCGGCTGGTTTCAGAAGCCTGGGCTGTGCAAACACGGTTCGCTCGAGTCTTTCGCTCGCACTCTCGACCGGCATGTTGTACTGAATCACGAGCTCGAGTGATCGCCCTAGGCCGAACGCCACGCCATAGATGAGACCCCAGGTCGCGGAGCCGCGCACGACGACCAGTAGGAGGCCGATCCAGACGAGCGGCGTGATCACACGCGTTAGGTAACCGATGCCAAGGATGCCACCGAAGACGATCGGGCCTAGCAACGGGCGCTCCGCGGTATGGCGAGCCACCTGAAGCGGGGAGGAGGGTAGGAATCGCTGGTCTTCGCGGACGTACCATGCCAGGCCAAGTACTGACGTCACGACAAGTGTGGGCGTGAAGAGCTCGGTGCGAGTTGTGCCGAGCATCGCGTGGCCCAGCGCCGCGCCTGCGAAGTTCACGAGCGCGGCGAGCGCGACCGCGGCCGAAGAGAAGAGGGTGAGGTTTCGTCTCGATCGGCGGGAGTGACCACCCCCGAGCAGCACGAATGCTGCGTTGCACGATCAGGGCGAGGCCGAGTCAAGCAACCCCGCCAGCACTCCAAGGAGGGCTGGCAGGCTGACGGAGGCGAGACCGATCATCAGACTGGCGCGTTGATCACGGGTGCGCCTTCGATCGGCACGCCGTCCGGAGACGACTCTGTGCGCTTTCCGATGAGCGATTGGTCGAGTGCCGGTCTGTGGACCGCCTTCTCGCAAATGCAGCGGTTGTATTGACCGCAGCCTGATGCCTTGCAGTCGCAACACGCGACGTAATAGGTGCTGTAGAAACACGTCCAGCAACCCGAGGAGGCGTACTCACCGTAGTCGGGCGAGCAGTTCAGGCACTGAGAGGGGTTCGTTGGCGAGCAGCAGTTCTTTGAACAGCAGCTTGTTCCGCAGCAGGGCGAGGGTCCGCAGCATGAGTACGCACAGCAGCCCCCGATCGCTTTTGCACTTTCAGGGTTCATGAAGAAGAAGCGATAACCTGCCGCTGACCCGACGGCGACTCTCAGGAAGAGTCCGTTGGCCGCCCAGCGAAGCAGTCGCCGCCTCTCGATGCGCCTCGCGAAAAACTCGGATCCAGGAAGCGCCTGGTCTTGTTCCTCTGTCTCCGCCATGATCCCTCCTCTATACGGCGGTGGTTGCGGGTGCGCGCCCATCGACATCAACGGCGTGAGCCAGAGCGGGCAACGCGGCTGTTTCGATTAGGCGTCGAAGATCGTCGGGCGTGTTGACAAGCCCCTTCGCCGCGACGACCCCGGCGCGGTCCGCGACGAAGGCGAAAGGGCTTACCGCGGCGTCCATAGCGTCGTGCAGCGCGCCTTCTTGGCTGACGCCATAGACCCAGCTGTGGCCCCCCGCGGTCCATCGGTGATTGATGCTGCGATCGATGTAGACCGTCTTGATCTCAGGCTGCGTTTGCTGGAACTCGTCCAGTTGAGGAACGAGCTGATTGCACAGCTCGCAACCCGGTCCGCCGAATATCAGAATCGACCCCCGTTGGTCCGGCGTGAGCGAAAGAACCTCCCTCAATGCCAGGGCAGCCTCCCCGAGGTCGACGGTGTGCGAGAGGGGCAGTCGCTTGCCGGGCGCGAGCCCTGTCTCTTCAACCCGCGCGCGTGAACCGATGTAGAGCAAGCCGAACTGCCGGTAGAGCAGAACGACAAGCGTGGTCAGCACGAAGAACAGCGCCCAGAGAGCGCCCACAGCGACAGTCAGCATCTAGGCCTCCCTCATCGAGAATTCGTGTAGGGCAACCGGAAGCAAGGTTGGCAGCTCGAGAGTCAGAAGAACGAAGGGCGCGACCAGACACGCCGCCTGCGCACCAGCAAGCGTCCCGAACGCTGGAGTGGTCATCGCGGCTGCCGCTGCCGCAACGGCGGCCACTGCGACTAGAACCGTGTTCCTGAGAATCAGATCGCCCCGCTGAACACCAGCTGGGGCGCTCCCCCAGCACCCGCAGCCGAGCAAGGTAGGCCGGCGATCGAGCGCGACCGCCGCCGTGAGCACGAGCAGCAAGAGGGCGGCAGCAAACACTCCGGCTTCGCGAGTACGCG
>Ga0209810_1002401_pt1 | contig 22660 bp, 21 predicted proteins | sample Coa_R1_7_FD_187159 | JGI IMG/M metagenome (GOLD analysis project Ga0209810, IMG submission 187159) | Surface soil microbial communities from Centralia Pennsylvania, which are recovering from an underground coalmine fire - Coalmine... | ecosystem: Environmental > Terrestrial > Soil > Unclassified... | reverse complement strand
GCTCATGAACAGCCGACGTCTCCAGGTCGACTACGAGCGCGATCCGATCGTGACCGAGGGCTTCATCTGGGCTGCCCACAGCCGCTATCTCCTGCGGCGACTGACCCGGCCTACGACCGCGTGATCGCGCTGGGGAAACAATCGCGACAGTCACTCAGGAGCCAGTGACCGATGCCGATGAGCGGGGGTGAGCAGGGTGGAACCCCGGTCTAGACGACCGCGCTTCGGGCGCGGAGTCCGCCACGACCAGCCCGTTCTCTGGCCGGGCACCGTCGACTCGGACCCGCCTCCGGAAACCCTCGCCCCCTCTCCGTCCCCTGTCGGGGCCCGGTCGGCGACCGGCCTCGGCCTGAGGGGAATGGGCGTCTGGGAGCGGGCGGAGTACGCGGCGGTAGCGCTGGCCGTGCTGGTCTTGGCCCATGTCCTGCTGTCCTCGGCGGGCCGCGACCTCGGAGTCATGGCCCCCGCCATCGGCCTGACTCTGCCTGCCGCGGTGCTGACCGCGCCGTGGCGCCGGCTCACCCCGACGACGCTGGCTCTGGCAGGGGCCGTCCCTCTGGGGGCGCTGGTCGTCTGCCTCGTCACACCTTTGCACTTCGACTACTCGCGGGACCTGGCGGTCTGGGGTTACGGAGCTGCCGCGGCTGTCGCCTTCTTCGGCTTCGCCCGGACGCTGGACCGTCGCGAGGCGCTGGGGTCCGCCGTCTGCGTTATCGGCTTCTACGAGTTCTGGAAGTCGTTCGTGGCATGGAAGGGAGGCAACGACCCGTCCGCCCACATGCTCGGCACCTTCTACGAGCAGGACATGTTCGGCGCCTTCATGATGGGCTGCGCCCTCCTGGGTCTCGGGCTCGCCCTCCGAGGACGGTCGTGGGCCCGCCTGGTGGGCCTGGTCACCACTCCCGTCGCCGCCGCTGGAGTCGTCTTCTCCGCCAGCCGGGCCAGCGAGGGATTGCTGGGCGTGCTCTTCCTGGTCGGTGCCGCCGTGGTCATCCCCGCCAGCAGGGCCCGGTGGCGTGATGCTGGCACCTGGCTGGCCGTGGGCGCCGTCGCCGCCGGCCTGGTGGTGCTTCTCACCAGCCCGCTGGTCTTTCCAGGGCGGGGCCACTGGGGCACCGCCGGCATCAGCGCCACCACCAGCCGGACCGGGGGCGACTCGGCCGGCTTCAGCTTCAAGACCCGGACGATCTACTGGAAGGTCGCCGTCGACGACTTCACCGCTCACCCCCTGGTGGGTCAGGGATTCGGCTCCTACGGGCTGACCTTCGGTGAGCACGGCATGGTGCAACAGGGCGCCCGGGCCAGCCGGTACGCCCACGACGGGGTCCTGCAGAACCTGGCCGAGGGCGGCCTGGTGGCGGGGTTGCCGCTAGCCGCCGCCGTGCTCGGTGTCGGGTTCCTCGCCGTCGAGGCCCTCCTGGCCAGCACCTGGCTCCGAGAGGCGGAGGGCGCGGTGATCGGCGGCGGGCTGGCCGCCCTCGGCCTGGCCGTACACGCCCTCGTGGACTTCGACTGGACGTTCCCCGCCCTCGCCGGCCTGCTGGTGGTGGCCGCCGCCTGCTCGAGACGGCAGACGGAGCGGCGATGGCGGGTCTCTGTCCTGCCCGCGGCCTGGATCGTGGGAGTCGGGGCTGTGGCGGTGACGGCCGTGTCCATCTACCCCGTGGCGGCCTACACCGCGGTGACCCGCCGGGTCCAGGCAGCCGAACGCGCCGCTAGCGCCGGCTCCTATAGCCGGGCGGCGGCACACGCCGACACCCGCGGCTGGCCGCTGTTGACGGACTCCCAGCCGGCGGCGTTCGTGGTCTCCGCCGCGGCTAACAGCATCGCCAACGGGAAAGCCCTTCCCTTCGACCGGGCCACGATCGAGCGGGCCATGGCCCGGACCTCGGGTCTGGCCACGGTCGACTCATCCACCGCCATCGACCGCCTCTGGGTCGTGCTCGGTGAAGGGCGCCCGGCCGATGCGCTGGCCGGTGGCGCGGCCGCCTACCAGCGCTACGGCTCCGTCGACCCGGGCCTGGTCGCCTCGTACGGGCAGCTGCTCGCCCGGGCGGGCCAGGTCTCCCGAGCCGAAGAAGTGCTGCTGGCAGGAGTGAAGCGGTTCAGCTTCGCCACTTACTGGTCGCCAGACGACGTCCTCGGCGTGGGCGGCGCCCTGCGCTCGGTGGCCGGGCCCGATGCCGAGAGCACGGCCTGCGCCTGGCACCTCCTGGTCCAGGCCTTCCCCAGCTACACCAAGGACGTCCAGCCCCTGGCCTCGCGCCCGCCGGGCCGGCCCTGCACCCGCTGAGGCCCGCTGGCCTGGCCGGCGGTCCACCGGCCGGGTCGTCGGGGCCGTCAGACTCGAAGCCGTGCCGTCACAACCCCCTGAGAGGATCTCCCCGTGACCGGCGAGGGCCTGGAGTCGGTGGCGGCCCGCCTGGCCCGACTCCTGGTGGACGGGGGCGAGAGGCTCTCTGACGGCCAGAACTCGGAGCTGTGCTTCGAGCCCGACATCGAGCCCCGGCCCTTGGGGGCTGGGTCCCCTCCGATCGAGACCTGGGCCGTTGACGGCGGCCAGGCACTGGTCGCCGACGCCCGCTGCCTCCAGGTCTATGTGACGAGGGCGGCCAAGGTCTGCTTCCGCGACGGCGCCTGCGTGGTCGAGGAGGAAGGACAGCTACAGGCCCACCTGCTCGGCGCCGGCCAGGGGCCGACCACCCTGGCCGAGGCCGGCCTCGAGCTGTCGGGCGACACTCCCGCCGACGTGAACCTGCTGCGCGACTGGGCCGAGTGGTCGGCCCTGGCCGAATGCTGCGATCGGGCCGCCCCCGGCGCACTCCTGCTCGTCGACGGCGACCTGGTCCCCGACTGGCGGCTGCCCCCCTCGGTCGCCGCCGAGCCTCTGGAGCAGGCGGCCACCCGTGGCCTGTCCGTCGCCGGGGTGACGAAGCATTCCTCGCTCAGCAGGGGAGGGGCGCCGCTGGTCGGCCAGCTCGAGCTGGAGGCGGCTGAAGCCCTCGGCCCCCGGGCCCGCTGGTGGGCCCCGGTGGCCCGTACCCGGCAAGGGTCCCTGTGGCCCGACCTCCAGGTCGTCGTGGCCAAGCTCGACCCCGACGCCCGCTACGCCTTCCGGATCGACATCCCGGCCGGCCTGCCCGCCGAGGAGGTCCTGGGCACCCTGGCCTGGGTCTCTGACGACGCTGCCTTCCCCGGCTACCCGTATCCGCTCTCGGTTGCGGACCGGCTGGCCGCCTGCCCCGGCTGGCTGCGCCAGGAGGCGTGGCTCGTCCTCGACCAGGCCCTCGAGCGGGCCGGGGTGCCCGGCCCGGCGCGGGAGCGGGCTTTCGACGACCGTCACCGCCTCATGGAGCGGGCGTAGGCCGGAGTACCGCTGCCCCGTCATTCTCCCGTCGGATCGATCGCGGGCGGGTCGCTCGTACGGACCCGCTCGACGACTGCTCGCAGTCTGGCGATCCTCGGGTACATGTGCGGGCCGCGCAGGCCGATCAACTGGTCCTCGATGTAACCAAGATCGAGTCCGGGCCGGGCCGCCGCCAGGCGACCGATGTCCACCCAGTCCTGATCGCGATTGAAGGACATCTTGAACACGGCCAAGTCCTCGGGCGAGAGGATCGGAAGCCGGGCGCCCGCCAGCTCGACGGTGCCGACGCGGTTAGCGACGGTGTCGTAGCGCGGATCGAGCGAGAAGAAGAGATCGAGAGCGAAAGGGCTGGTATCGGAGAGCAAGCGAACTCCGCCGGATGGCGGCTGCCACTCCTCGGGTGATCTGTCGGGCCGATACCCAATGGGCTCGAAGAGCTGAGTCACTTGGGCTGCACGTCCGTGGTCGACGAACACATTGACATCGACGTCGTCAGTGCCTCGGGGCTCGGCGTAGTACGCCAGGGCCAGGGCGCCGCCGAAGGCGTGCGGGAGGTCGTGGCGATCAAGCGTTTCGTGAACCGTCTTGATCAGCTCGACCAGCGTCACTGCCGTGAGATGGCGTCGGCCAGCCCAAGGACCGCCTCGACGGCAGCAGCCCGCATGTTCGGAGGAGTCGCCGGTCCGTAGCGGGGAGAGGTTGCCGGCGGGTCGCCGGGATGCACCGGCGGCAAGGGTGGCTCGAAGCAGGTCGGCAACGGGCAGGGGACCCGGGCCAGCCCCGCCTCGGCGACCAGGCGGTAGCCGGCGGCGACCACGATCCGGTTGAGGGTCTCCGCGGTGGGGAGCCGGCGGTCGTTCTCGTAGGCGGAGAGGTTGGTCTGGGTTATGCCGGCGATGTCGGCGAGCATCTCCTGGGACAGCCCGCGAGACCGCCGGAGCTGGCGGATGAACGATCCATACGTGCCACGAGAGGCAGTCATATCTAAAACGATATAGGAACGGTCGCCCGGTTGCACTGTTCGCCTGCCACCGGGGTGTCAGAATTACACCGATGTCGTTCCAGACGGTCGGCGAGCGGGCGGCGGCGCTGTCACAGCCCCCCGCCATGGTGGGCGATATGGAGGCAGGCACCAGAGGCCGGCTGTTCGGCCGCAACGTCCTCGAGGCGGTCTTTCGGGCCGCCCCCGACGAGGACCTGTTCCTCGGCGAGCTGCTGGTCGGCGTGGACGAGGCCACCGGCCGGCGCTACCTGTTCCGGGTGGTCGACGTCACCTACGGCACCGAGCACCGCGAGCCGGGGTGGGCCGAGCGGGTGGCCGGCACCCTGCTGGCCGACGACGCCAGGGGGGAGAGCGGCGCCCACCCGGTCCACGAGTCGTCACGGCGCACCTACCGGGTGGCCGAGTGCCGGTGCCTGGGCTACCTGAGCCCCGACGGGCGCAGCTTCCGCAAGCCGAAGAGCCTTCCCACCCAGTTCAGCCGGGTGGTGGCGCCCGAGCCCTCTGACTTCGCCTTCCTGCGCAGCCGCATGGGCGACCTGGCGGTCGGCCTCCTCCGGTCCGGGGAGGACGAGGTCGACTTCGAGGTGGGCATACCCGGCGCCAGCCTGGCCAGCCACGTGGGCATCTTCGCCACCACCGGTATGGGCAAGTCCAACCTGATGCGGGTCCTCGCCGGCGCGGTGATGCAGCGCCAGGGCCGCTACGGCCTCCTTCTCGTCGACCCCCACGGCGAGTACCGCCCGGCGCTGGCCCGCCACCCGTGGGCGGGGGAGCGGCTGCGGACCTACGCCGCCCGTCGGCTGCCGAACACATCGACCCTGCGGGTGAGCGTGGGCGAGCTGTCGATCGACGACCTGCGCACCGCCTACGAATGGACCCGCCCCCAGGAGGAGGCACTGTTCGAGCTCGAGCGCCACTTCGGGTCCGAGGGGCTGTCGTGGCTGGTCGAGCTGGCCCAGATCGAGGACCTGGCCGGCTTCCGCGACATCGACCTCGGCGGCCGGGTCGCTCTCAACACGCTGCAGGTCGTGCACCGGCGAGCCCGGCGCATCGTCGGACTTTCGTGCGTGGCCGCCGACCCCAACGTGTCAGTAGGTGCGGCGGTGGTTCGCGACCTGACCGAGGGCCGGGTGGTGCTCATCGACGTGAGCGGCCTCGGATCGACCGAGGAGGTGCTGATCGCTTCGTACCTCACCCGCCGCGTCCTGGAAGAGTGGTCGTCCGCTTACCTGGAGGACCCCGAGCGGCACGAGGCCCTGCCGGTGGTGGCGGTGGTCCTCGAGGAGGCCCAGCGGGTGCTGGGGTCGAGCAAGGACCGCGAGTCGAACGTGTTCCCGCGGGTCGCCCGCGAGGGACGCAAGTTCAAGGTGGGCCTGTGCGCCATCACCCAGCAGCCCAAGCTCCTCGACGACGAGCTGCTCAGCCAGTTCAACACCTTCTTCATCCTCGGGTTGGCCGACGAGAAGGACCGCAACATCCTGCGGTCGTCCTCCAAACAGGACCTGTCGTCGCTGGGCCCGGAGATCCAGACCCTCATGCCCGGCGAGTGCCTGCTGGCCAACCTCGAGGCGCCCTTCGCCGTGCCGGCGACCATCCACCTCTACGACGAGGTGGTGGCCCGCACGCCACCGCCCCCCGCCCCCCGGCCGACGATGGCCGCCAATGTGGCCGCCTTGGTGGACTGAGATGAAGGTCGCGGCCATCGGTGACGCCCACCTGGGCCGCTCCTACTACCCGGCGACGACGCCGGAGGGAGTCAATCAACGCGAGCGCGACTTCGAGGTGTCCTTCGAGACCGCCGTGGACCTCGCCCTCGACCAGTCGCCGGACCTCGTCGTGTGGCTGGGCGACGTGTTCGACCACCCCCGCCCCACCTACCGGTCGTTCCGAGTCGCCCAGCGTGCCCTCAGCCGCGTCCGGGCCCACGGGGTGGCCGCCGTCGTCATCACCGGCAACCACGACACCCCCCGGCTGCCCGGCACCGGCAGCCCCTACTCGGCGCTGGCCGACGCCTTCCCCGAGTTCCACTTCGCCCACCGCCTGGCCTACGAGCGCTTCGACCTGCCGGGGCTCGCCGTGCACGCCGTGCCCCAGATGCTGACGGTCGAGGCCACGCTCGAGGCGCTGGACGCGGCGGACCACAACCGCTCGCTCGACCGGTCGAACCTTCTGCTCACCCACCCGAGGGTCACCCAGGTCGAGCCGCACTACGCCGACATCAACGAGATCGAGGTCGATGCCGGGCTGCTGCGGGCCGACCTGGTGCTGCTCGGCCACTACCACTTCCACACCCGGGTGGCGGAGCGCATCTGGTACGCCGGGTCGACCGACACGTTCTCGTTCGCCGACGACCCCGACAAGGCCAAGGGCATCGTCGTGCTCGACACCGACACCGGAGCCTGCCGTCACGTCCCCCTCACCGGCCAGCGGCCCCTCGTGACCCTCGAGACGGTGACCGCCATCGGCTTGTCGCCGGCGGAGGTGCGTGACCTCGTCATGGCCCGGGTCGCGGCCGTGCCCGACGGCGCCGTGGCCCGCCTGTATATCGAAGGCGTCGACCCCGAGGCCTACCGCCTGCTCGACATGGAGGAGATCCGGGCCGTGTCGTCGGCCGCCCTCCATCTCAAACTGGAGCCGACCTTCTCCGACACCGCCGTGTCGGTGGAGCTGCCCGACCTGGCGTCGTTGCCCGCCCAGTGGGAGCGCTACCTCGAGAACCAGGACCTGACCGGGCTGGACCGGGCCCGCCTGGCGCGAATGGGCCAGGACTACCTCGCCCGGGCGGTGGAGGCCTCCTGAGGGTGAGCGGATGAGGATCACCCGGCTCCACCTGCGCAACTACCGCGTCTACGAGGAACCTCTGGACCTCGAGCTGCCGCCCGGCCTGGTCGGCATCTACGGGCCCAACGGCGCGGGGAAGTCGGTGCTGCTGGAGGCCATCCTGTTCTGCCTCTACGGCAAGGCCCGCACCCCCAAGGACGAGATCCGCACCGCCGGCATCAACGCCGAGTGCATCACCGAGGTGGAGTTCGAGCACGAGGGCCACCTGTACGTGCTTCGCCGCACCATCACCGGCCAGAACGCCACCGTGCGGGCCCAAGCCATGGCGGACGGCGCCCAGGTGGCCGAAGGCGTGCGCGACACGGCCCGCTACGTGCACTCGGTGCTCGGCATGGACGACGTCGCCTTCCGGGCGTCGGTCTTCGCCGAGCAGAAGCAGCTGGCCAGCTTCTCGTCCCACCAGCCGGCCGAGCGCCGCCGTCTCGTGTTGCAGCTGCTCGGCATTACCCCGCTGGACGCCGCCCGCGACCAGGCCCGCAAGGACGCCAGGGTCGCCCGCGACCAGCTGGGCCAGCTGCGGCGGCTACTGCCCGACCGGGCCAAGCTGGCCGAGGACCTGGCCCACGCCCGTCAGCGGGCCGAGGAGGAGGAAGCCAAGGCGTTGGTCGCCGAGGAGGCCCGTCAGGTGGCGCAGGCCGAGTTGGAGGCGGCCACCGCCGCCCAGGAGAAGTTGGCCGATCTCGGCCACGAATACGACTCGCTGCTGCGCGACGGCAAGGCCATGAGAGCCGAGCGCGACCGCGCCGCCGCCCGAGTCAACGAGCTTGCCGCCGAACTCGAGACCCTCGAGACCGCCAGCGTCCGCCTGGGCCAGCTGCAGCCCGTCGCCGAGGCACTACCCGACGCCGAGAAGACACTCGGCCTCGTCACCGCAGTGCTCGACGCCGCCGGTGCGCTGGCCGCCACCCCCGAGCCGCCCCGACCCGACCCCCTCGACGAGGAGGCTGCCGAGCGGGCCCGCCTCGCCGCCGAGGAAGCGGCGCAGCGGGTCGCCGAGCTGGACGGCCAGGTCTCCGGGGCCCGGGCCGAGCTCGAGCGAGCCCGGCAGGCGGCGGAGCGGTCAGCCGGACTGTCCGGAGAGCAGGACTGCCCCCTGTGCGGACAGGCCCTCGGCGAGGCGTTCGAACAGGTGCAGGACCACCGCCGGCGCGAGGTCGACGAGGCCCGCCGCCGGGTCGACGAGCTCGAGACCGAGCGTCGTCAGGCCCGCGCCGCCGCCGAGACCACCCGCAAGACAGCCGACGCCGAGCTGCGCCGGCACAAGAAGGCACTCGACGCCTGGAAGGTCTTCGAGCTGGCCAACGCACGCCGCGCCGTGTTGGCCAAGGCTCACGCCAAAGCGTTGGAGGCCCTCGGCCGATCACCGGAGGCGGGCGAGCAGGACCGTTTGGTCGAGGCCGTGCGGGCCGCCCGGGCCGCGGTGGAGGAGTGCGCCGAGCTGCGGGGCCGGCTGAAGCGCCGGGCCAAGGCCGCAGCCGAGCTGTCGGTGGAGCGCGACCGGGTCGCCGATCTCGACGGAAGGCTGGACACGCTGCGCGACAAGGTGAAGTCCCTCGGGTTCAAGCCCGAGGCCCTGGAGGCGGCCAAGACCAGGCTGGGCGCCCTCCGCCAGTCCCACGACCAGGCGGCCGCCGACGCCCAAGCCGCCCGGATCCGCGCCGTGGAGGCCCAAGGCCGGGCGGACGCCTGCGCCGACCTGCTCGCCGGGGCGGACGAGCAGCACGCCCGGCTGGCCGAGACGGAGGACGAGGTCCGCTACCTCGACCGCCTGTCGGAACTGCTGAGCAACTTCCGCAACACGGTGGTGGCCACCGTGGGCCCTCGCCTGTCCGCCCAGGCGGCCGAGCTGTTCTCGGAGCTGACCGACCACGAGTACGACCGCCTCGAGGTCGATCCCGATACCTACGACATCCAGATCCGCGACGCGGGTGTCGCCTACGGCATGGACCGCTTCTCCGGCTCGGAGACCGACCTGGCCAACCTGGCGCTGCGGGTGGCCATCTCCGAGCAGGTCCGCTTCCAGTCCGGGGGCGCGGTTGGGCTGCTGGTGCTGGACGAGGTGTTCGGACCGCTCGACGACGATCGCAAGGAGCGGATGCTGCTCGCCCTCGAGCGGTTGCGGGGCCGGTTCCGCCAGGTGCTCGTGGTCACCCACGACGCCGAGATCAAAGAGCAGCTGCCCCACGCCATCGAAGTGGTGAAGCTGCCGGGGCGGCGGGCCATGGCTCGGGTGCTGAAGGGGTAGCTCTGCCAGACTGCGGGCATGGCCGTCGAGCTGACCAGCCCCGAGATGATGGTCGACCTCGACCGCTACCCGGTCCTCGACCTCAGCGGCGAGGTGGCCCGCAAGGTCATCGCCGAGGCCCGGGCATCGCTGGCGGCCACCGGCGCGGCCGAACTGACCGGCTTCGTCTCATCCGAGGGCGTCGCCGCGCTGGTGGCTGACGCCGAGTCACTGGGATCCCGGGCCCACCACTCGGAGGGGCTCGGCACTGCCTACCTGGAGGTCCCTGACTTCGACCGCGAGGAGGGCCATCCCCGCCGGTGGTCCGGCCACTACGGCGTGAGTGCCGTGGCCTACGACCTCATCCCCCGCACCTCGCCCCTGCGCCGGATCTACGAGTGGGACCCGGCGCTGCGCCTCATCGAGGCCGTCCTCGAGCGTGGGCCGATCTACCGCTACGCCGACCCGTTCGGCGCCCTCAACCTGGCCGTTATGGGCGAGGGCGACGAGCTGCAGTGGCACTTCGACCAGGCCGACTTCGTCGTCTCGCTCGCCATCCAGGACGCCACGGAGGGCGGCGACTTCGAGGTGGCGCCGCTGGTGCGCACGGCCACCGACGAGCGCTACGACGACGTGGCCGCCGTGCTCAACGGAGACCGCTCGACGGTCGTAACCCTGCCGATGACCCCCGGCACGCTGCTGATCTTCGAAGGGCGCCACTCGCTGCACCGGGTCAGCCCCATTCACGGGTCGGCCCTTCGCCACGTGGGCCTGCTCGCCTACGACACCAAGCCGGGCACCATGGGCAGCGACCTGTTGCGCATGAACCGCTACGGGCGCACCGAGGCGCTGCCCGAGCCGCCCCCGTGATGGCCACGGAGATCGGCGAGTCCTTCGTCGGCTCCAGTGCCGAGGCCGCCCACATCAACACGGTCCTCGGTGCCAAGGAGGGACCGGTAGGGGCGGCGTGGGCTACCGCGTTGGCGACGCCCCGGGCGGGTCACGCCGCTTTCGTCACCGTGGTGCGGCCGGGCGTCGCCGTGCGGCCCCTCACCCTGTTCGTCAACAAGGCGGCGTTGACGGGCGAGGAGCACTCCCGCCTTACGGGGGGCGCGGCCCAGGCCGGGGTGGCGTCGGGCGTCCTCGACGCGGTGGCCGACGGGATTGTCGACGCCGGCCGGGTGGACGAGTTGGTGCTGATCGCTGCGGTGTGGGTAGACCCGGCGGCGGTCGACGAGGAGCTCGTCTACGCCAACAACCGGGCGGCCACGCGTGCTGCCCTCGAGGCGGGGCGGCGGGGCACACCGGGGGTGGACGAGGCCCTGGCCGTGCGCGACGACCCCCGCAACCCGTTCTTCCGTTCCGGCTGAGCGGCGGCGGCGCCAGACGCCGTTCAGAACTGGAGGCTGGACAGCTCCGGCACGGTGGCCAGCGACCGCTCCCTGGCCTCCAGCCACCGGGGCCGGTCGGCCGACCGCCCCGGCTCGACCACCTGGCGGGGCGACCAGGTGTCGGCCAGCTCGTCCTCGTCGGACCAGGTGCCGATGGCGAGGCCGGCCATGAACGCCGCTCCCAGCGTGGTCGCCTCCAGGACCGGGGAGACCTCCACGGGACGCCCGCAGGCGTCGGCCAGGGCCTGGAGGAACGTGGCGTTGGCGCTCATGCCCCCGTCGACGCGCAGGCTGGGGATCGACAGCCCCGTGTCGGCCTCGGCCGCCTCCAGCAGGTCGGCGCCCCGGTGGGCGACCCCCTCGAGCACGGCCCGGACGACCTGGGCCCGGTTGGTTCCCCCCGTCATGCCGATCAGGGTGCCCCGGGCCCCGAAGTCCCACACCGGGGCGCCCAGGCCGAGCAGGGCCGGCACGAACCACACGTCGCCGGTGTCCTCGCAGCCCGCCGCCACCTGATCCGACTCGGCCGCGGTGGCGATCAGGCCGAGGTCGTCGCGCAGCCACTCGACCGCGGTGCCCGCCGACAGCATGATCGCCTCGACACCCCAGGCGTCTCGTCCGGCGCGCCGCCAGCCCACGATGGGGAAGGTGCCGGCCTCCCCCCGGGCCGAGAAGCGGGGACGCTGGTAGCCGACACAGGCGTCGAGCATGCCGCCGGTGCCGAAGGTGGCCTTGGCCAGACCCGGGCGGGTGCAGCCCTGCCCCACCAGTGACGCCTGCTGGTCGCCGAGGATGCCGGCGATCGGCGGTGACCCGGGCAGGGCCGACGCCTCGCCCACCACCCCGGTGGAGTCGACGATCGTGGGCAGCACGGTCCGGGGGACGCGCAGGGCGTCGAGGATCTCGTCGTTCCAGCCCGAGCCGTTGCCGTGGACCAGCTCGGTCATCCCCGAGTTGGTGGCGTCGGTGACGTGCGCCGAGCCGCCCGACAAGGTCCAGGCGGTCCAGCTGTCGACGGTGCCGAAGCACAGGTCGCGGGACCGGTCGGGATCGGCCATCTCCAGCAGGGCGAGCACCTTGGTGGCCGAGCTGTTGGGCTGCAGGCGGATGCCCTGGGCCTGCAGGGCCAGACAGGTGCCGACGGTGCGCAGGTCCTGCCAGCCGATGCCGGGCCCGACGGGGACGCCCGTGGCCCGGTCCCACACGATCGTCGACGCCCGCTGGTTGGCGATGCCGACGGCTTCGACCGGCCCTCCTTCGGCCAGGGCCGTCCGGGCCACGTCGAGGATGGCCGCGGCCATCTGCTCGGCGTCGAATTCCACGAAGCCGGGCAGCGGCGACGACGGCAGCACCTGGCGGTGGTGGACGTGGCTGACGGCGGCGTCCGGATGCACGATCGCCGCCCGGACCCCGCTGGTGCCCACGTCCACCACGAGGATGCTCACCGCCGCCTCCTGTCGGCCCGGCGAACGGCGGCGTAGCCGCCGAGCACCGAGGCCGAGATGCACAGCAGGGCCAGGAGGATGACGAGGAACACGAAGGCCCGGCCCAGATGGGTGCCGCCGAAGGCGGCGGCGATGGCGGAGCCGGCGACCATGAGCACGAAGGCGAGGGCGGCGCCGGCGGCGGCGTGGGAGAGGGGCAGGTCGGCGCTGCCGAGGGCGGCCCGGTAGCCGCCGGCCACGAAGCCGGCCAGCACCAGGGCGACGCCGATCACCCACCAGTTCGACTCCTGGCCGGCCAGGTCGCTGCTCTTCAGCAGCCGAATGAGCACGGCTGCCGGCACGGCGATGAGGATGGTCACCGCCGCCCCCTGGCGCATCACTCGGCGGTCGATGAGGGGGGCGTTCACGGCCACGGCACCGGACCGAACGGCGAGGGCAGGCCGAGCTTGCCCGGGTTCAGGATGCCGTTGGGGTCGAGGGCGGCCTTCACGGCCGCCAGCATGCCGTGGGCGGGGCCGAGGGACCCAGCCAGGTGCCGGCCCCGGTTGATGCCGATGCCGTGGTGGTGGCTGATGGCGGCGCCTACTTCCGTGGTCGCGTCCATCACCGCGTCCCACGCCGCTACGTAATAGGTCTCGGCCCAGTCGTCGGCGGCGGCTTCGGGTGGCCGGGCGGCGAAGGTGAAGTAGAGGCAGGCGCCGTCGGTGTAGGCGTGGGACTGGTGGGCGGAGGCGGCCAGGGTGCCGTCCACCGCCGACAAGGCGGAGACGGCCCGGGCGTAGAGGTCGGGCAGCACCGCCCACCGGCCGGCGACCTCGATGGTGTCCACCACGAAGCCCCGGGTGATGAGAGCGCCGAGGGCGGAGACGTCGTTGCGGTGCTCGAGCCACCGGCCCACGAGTCCGTCGTCAAGGCTCTCGGCGGCGGCGCACTCGTCGGCGACTACGGCCATGGCGGCGTCGATCACCGCCGGGTCGCCCTCGTCGAGCACGATCAGCACCGCCCGGTCAGCCACCTCGAAGGAGCGGGCCGACTCGGTCGGGTCGTAGAGGCGGAGCACGGCGGGGGTGGCGCCGCGACGCAGCACCCGCCGGCAGGCGTCGAGGCCGTCGCCGAAGGAGGGGAAGGAGAACGCCGCCCGCCGCTCGGCCGGGGCGACGGGGTGGGCGCGAAGCAGGGCCGAGGTGATGACAGCCAGGGTGCCTTCCGAGCCCACCAGCAGCTGGGTCAGGTCGGGTCCGGTGGCGGAGCGGGGCGCCAGGCCGCCGGTGCGCACCACCCGGCCGTCGGCCAGGACCGCCTCGAGGCCGACCACCATGTCCTCGATCTTTCCGTAGCGGGTGGAGTACTGGCCGGCGCCCCGGCAGGCGACCCAGCCCCCCACGGTGGACAGGGCCATGGACTGGGGCCAGTGGCCCACGGTCAGACCGTGGCCGGCCCGCAGGTCCTCCTCGAAGGCGTCGCCGAACGTGCCCGCCGCCACCTCGACGAGGAGCGAGGTGTCGTCGACCGCCCCGATGCCGGAGAGGCCGCACAGGTCGAGCACCACCCCGCCGTACAGGGGCATGCTCGCCCCGCACACACCGCTGCGCCCGGCCGCCGTGGTGAGGGGCACCCGGGCCTCGTTGCACAGCGCCACCACGGCGGCGACCTCCTCGACGGTCGAGGGTCGGGCCACCGCCCCCGCCTGGGCCGGAACGGTGCCGGAGGCGGCCCACGACAGGGCGAGGGGCCACCAGTCGCGGGCCGTCTCGCGGCAGGTCGCCTCGTCCGTGTCCACGTCGCTGCAGGCGGAGCCCAGGCGGGCCACGAACGCTTCGTCCAGCGCCGCCCCTCCGGCCAGGCGGACCGGCGCCGACGCCTCGTCGGGCAGCGGTATGGGAGCGCCGGTCGGGCCGGCGGGTCCAGTCAAGCCCGGGTGGCCGCCTGCTCGCGCCGCACCGCAGCGAGGAAGGCTTCGACCTGGGCCGAGCGGGTCGCCTCGTCCCAGCCGAGCTCGTCCCCGATCAGGCCGGCGACGCCCGGCGCCGCCGCCGCCGTGGCCTCACGGTCGAGCAGCAGGGCCCGGGTGCGGCGGGCGAGGACGTCCTCGACGGTCCGGGCCATCTCCTGGCGGACCGCCCAGACGGCCTCGGCCGCCAGGTAGGGGAGGCCCTCCACCAGGGGCCGGCGCAGGGACGGGTCGGCCGCCATCAGGTCGGCGACGGCGGCGGCCTCGGATCCGAAGCGCGACAGCAGGTGGTCGTGGACGGCGGGGTCGAGTCCGAGCCGGCGGGCCCCGTCCTCGCCGCTGAGCGACCCCAGCCCGTCACCTCCCCGGATGGTCATGCGGGCCGTCGGGCTGCGCCGGCGCCGGCCCCGGCCCCGGCCCAGCACGGACAGGGCGGCGTCCACGGCGTCGGCGGCCATGGTGCGATAAGTGGTGAGCTTGCCTCCGGTGATGGTCACCAGGCCGTCGTCGGAGGTGAACACGGTGTGCCGGCGCGACAGGTCGGCGGTGCGCTCGGTGGCCGCCTGGCGGACGAGGGGCCGAAGGCCCGCCCAGGTGCCGAGGACGTCGGACTCGGAAACCGGCTCGGTGACCGAGGCGTTGACCGCCCCCAGGAGGTAGGCGATGTCCTCGGCGCTGCACTGGGGGTCGTCGAGGGGGCCGTCGTAGTCGGTGTCGGTGGTGCCCACGTAGACCCGGTTGCCCCACGGCACGACGAACACCGAGCGCCGGTCACCAGGCACCGGTATCACCGCCGCCACCTCGCAACGCAGCTTGTCCCACGGCAGGGTGACGTGGACCCCCTTGGCGGGGCGCAGGGTGGCCGAGCCCGAGCTCTCGTCCATGGCCCGCACGTCGTCGGCCCAGACTCCGGTGGCGTTCACCACCACCCCGGCCCGGATCTCGACGCCATGGCTGTCGTGCCCGGTCGCCGGCGCCGACGGGCCGAGGCGGGCCCCGGCCACCCGGCCGGACCCGTCGTGCAGGAGGGAGGCCACCGGGGCGTAGTTGGCGGCCACCGCCCCGTGGTCGAGGGCGGCGGTCCGGGCCAGGGCGAGGGTCAGGCGGGCGTCGTCGGCCCTGGCGTCGTAGTAGATGAAGCCGGCCACCAGCCGGTCGGCTCGCAGCGTCGGCATGAGCCGCTGGGCCTCGTCGCGGTCGATGCGGCGGTGGCGGCGGCCGATGCGGAGGCCGCCGGCCAGGTCGTACATCCACAGGGCGGTGTTGTAGGCCTTGGCCACCGCCTGGTTGACCACCCCGTCCTTGCCGAACAGCGGCACCAGGAAGGGGAGGGGGGTGACCAGGTGGGGTGCGTTGCGCAGGAGACGCTGGCGCTCGGCCAGGTTCTCGCGGACCAGCAGGTACTCCTTCTGCTGCAGGTAGCGCAGGCCGCCATGGACCAGCTTGGACGACTTGGACGAGGTGCCGGAGGCGAAGTCGTCCTTCTCCACCAGGGCGGTGGTGAGGCCCCGAGCGGCGGCGTCGAGGGCCACCCCGGTCCCGGTGATACCCCCGCCGACCACGAGGACGTCGAAGCGCTCGCTGCCGAGCCGGGATAGTGAGGTGTCGCGGTCGAAGCTCGCCATTTCGTCGGCCCAATTCATAGTGCCCCGGCGGGACCCCGCCCTCGCCGCCGGCTGTTAGCTAACAATACTTGTCGACTAACAACCGCTGGCGCTATGCTGCCGCGGTGCACAGCCCGGAGGAGCTCACCACGCTGTTCCGCCATCGGGGGCGCAAGGTGACCCCGCAGCGGCAGTGCATCTTCCGCATCCTGCACCAGAACCCGACCCACCCGACAGCCGAGTCGGTCTACGCCACGGCCGTGGCCGAGATGCCGACCATCTCGCTCAAGACCGTCTACCAGACCCTCAACGACCTGGCCGAGATGGGGGAGATCAGCGTGCTCGACCTGGGCACCGGGGCGACTCGCTTCGACCCCGACACCGGCGGCCACCACCATCTGGTGTGCACGTCGTGCGGGGCGGTGCGCGACCTGTTCGCCGACTACAGCGGCGTCGTGGTCCCAGCCGGGCTCGAGCAGGGCTTCGAGGTGGGGGAGGCGGAGGTGGTGTTCCGGGGGCTGTGCGAGACGTGCCGAGCCGGGTCTCCCGCGGCAGCTGCCGGGGCGAGGCGCAAGGGCGCGGGGGCGTTGTTGCCGCCGGCGGGTGTAGAACCGACCAACTGACGAAAGCCAAGGAGGAGGGCGCATGGCCCAACTGAAGGGGTCCAAGACCGAGGAGAACCTGAAGACAGGCTTCGCCGGCGAGAGCCAGGCGAATCGCCGGTACCTGTACTTCGCCCAGAAGGCCGACGTGGAGGGCTACCCGGACGTGGCCGCCCTGTTCCGCTCGGTCGCCGAGGGGGAGACCGGCCACGCCTTCGGCCACTTCGACTACCTCGCCGAGGTGGGGGACCCCGTCACCGGCGTGTCGGTGGGCCCCACGGCCGACAACCTCAAGTCCGCCATCGAGGGCGAGACCTACGAGTACACCGAGATGTACCCGGGCTTCGCCAAGACCGCCCGCGACGAGGGCTTCGACCAGGTCGCCGAGTGGTTCGAGACGCTGGCCCGGGCCGAGAAGAGCCACGCCGGCCGCTTCAACAAGGGGCTCGAGTCGCTGAACTCCTGATCCGTCACACGATCGTTCGAGTCGGGGGCCGGCGCTTTGCCGGCCCCCACTCGCGCCACCCCGCCGAGGAGGTCACATGAGCAAGCTGCGCCTGGAGGACATCTCCGACCTGAGGGCCTACGAGCGCGAGCGCGAGGCCTTCCGTCAGCGGATCATCGACCTCAAGCGGGTGCGGCGGATCCCTGTCGGGCCGCACCTGTCGGTCGTGTTCGAGAACGCCGACACCATCCGCTTCCAGATCCAGGAGATGGCCCGGGTGGAGCGGATCCTCTCCGACGACGCCATCCAGGCCGAGCTGGACGCCTACAACCCCCTCATCCCCGACCGGGGGGAGCTGTGCGCCACCCTGTTCATCGAGCTGACCAGCAAAGAGGAGCTGATGGAGTGGCTCCCCAAGCTGGTCGGCATCGAGCGGTCGGTGGTGCTCCGCCTCGGGGACGGCACCGAGGCGCGGGCCGCCCCGGAGCGCTCCCACGAGGCCCAGCTGACCCGCGAGGAGGTCACCGCGGCCGTCCACTACGTGCACTTCCGCCTGGACGAGGCCCAGGTCAAGGCATTCGAGGCCGGCCCGGTCACCCTGGCCACCGACCACCCCTCCTACCGCCAGGAGACCCCCCTGTCCGACGCCACCCGGGCGTCCCTGCTGGCCGACCTGAGAGGCGACCCCGCCCCCTGACCGGAAACGGCCTTGACCGGGACGCCCCCCGTCGGGAAGGCTCCCCGGACCGCGACCGCCGGCGCCCGCTGTGCCCGGAATGTCACCGATGGAATTACCGGAGCGCAGCTCGTGTTGAAAGAAAGTCCTGGAGCCGGCAGCCGGCCCGAATGGTGAGGGCAACCCGGGGGTAGTGGTCTACAGGCCTCTGCGCCTCACCGGCCGACGGCGGCCTGCGCCCGGACAGAACCGCAGAACCAGCTGACAAGGATGTGATCCCGCTCATGAACCTCTCCTGGCGACATCGTGCCGCCTGCCAGGGAGTCGACCCTGACGTCTTTTTCCCGGTCTCGGACGAGGACGCCGCCGACGCCAAGGCGATCTGTGGCGTCTGCCCGGTGCGCGAGGCGTGCCTCGAGTACGCCCTGGCCCGCCGCGAGCGCGACGGGGTGTGGGGCGGGGCCACCGAGCGCGAGCGCCGTCGCATCCTCCGCCAGCGCCGCAAGACCGCCTGATCAGCCCGGCGGGGCTGCGGGCCGCCGGCGGTAGCCTCCCGGCCCATGGACTTCGAGCTCACCGACGAGCTGGCCGCGCTTCAGGAGACCGCCCGCCGCATCGCCCAGGACAAGGTCAAGCCGCGGGCCCGTGACATAGACGAGACCGGCGAGTACCCCGAGGACATCTTCGAGGTCTTCCGCGACGCCGGCCTGCTCGGCCTGTGCATCCCCTCCGAGTACGGAGGCTCGGGGGCGGGCATCCTCGGGCTCACCCTGGCCATCGAGGAGGTGGCCAAGTACTCCAACACGGCCGCCCTGATGCTCCTGCTCACCCGGCTGCCGACCGGGCCGGTGATGATCGCCGGCTCCGAGGCGCAGAGGCGCCGCTACCTGCCCGGCATCGCCGACGGATCGGCCCGGGCCGCCTTCGGCCTGTCGGAGCCGCAGGCCGGCAGCGACGTCATGGGCATGCGCACCCGGGCGGTGCCCGACGGCGAGGGGGGCTGGGTCCTCAACGGCCTCAAGTGCTGGATGTCCGGCGTGGTCCAGGCCGACTGGTACACCGTGTTCGCCAAGACGCCCCCGCCCGACCGGCTGGACGAGCCGGTCGACGCCACCGCCCGCCGCCACGACGCCGTCACCGCTTTCATCGTGGAGCGGCGCTGGGACGGCGTCGAGGTCGGCAACACCGACCGCAAGATGGGCGTGCGCGGCGTCGACACCGGCGAGCTCATCCTCGAAGACGTCCGGGTCCCGGCCGAGAACGTCATCGGCGAGGTGGGCGGGTTCCGTCTGGCCATGCTCGGCCTCAACTCGATGCGTCCGATCGTGGCCGCCCGGGGCATCGGGTTGGCCGAGGGTGCCCTCATGTACGCCACCGACTACGTGCAGAACCGGGCTGCCTTCGGCAAGACCATCGCCGACTTCCAGGGGATCCAGTGGGAGGTGGCCAAGCTGGCCACCGAGATCGAAGCCGCCCGGCTCCTCACCTACCGGGCCGCCTGGATGGCCGACCGGGGCCAGTTCACCAAGGAGTGGGTGCCCTATCTCTCCATGGCCAAGTACTACGCCACCGAGCTGGCGGTGAAGGCCTCCGGGATGGCCGTGCAGCTGCTGGGAGCCGCCGGCTACATGAAGGACCACCCCACCGAGCTCTGGTACCGCGACGCCCGCCAGCTGACGATCGTGGAGGGGACCAGCCAGGTCCAGCTCGGCCTCATCTCCCGCGGCGTGCTCGACCGCGACCTGTGGTGGGATTGACCGCCCCGGTCACGTGAGCGCCCGGCCGGTGAGCGACGACGTCACTCTCGAGGAGGTCGGCGGATGGCCGGCGGTGTTGGGCCGGCTGATAGGCGGCGGCCACCTGACCGCCGCCGAGGCGGCCGCCGCCCTCGGCGACGTCCTCGCCGGCAACGCCACCCCCGCCCAGATCTCGGCCTTCATCGTGGCCTTGCGCATCAAGGGCGAGACCACCGACGAGCTGGCCGGGCTGGTCCGGGCCATGGTGGACGCGGCCGTCCCCGTGCACGCCGCCGGCGACGTCGTCGACACGTGCGGCACGGGCGGCGACCGGTCACAGTCGATCAACATCTCGACCATGGCCGCCTTCGTGGTGGCCGGAGCGGGGGCCACGGTCTGCAAGCACGGGGGGCGGGCCGCTTCGTCCGCGGCCGGATCGGCCGACGTGTTGGAGGCGCTTGGCGTCGTCATAGACCTCGGTCCCGAGGGGGTCGAACGGTGCCTGGCCGAGGCCGGCATCGGGTTCTGCTTCGCCCCCCGCTTCCACCCGGCCATGCGCTACGCCCTCCCTGTTAGGCGGGAGCTGGGCGTGCCCACCGTGTTCAACTTCCTCGGCCCCCTGGCCAACCCGGCCCGGGCCCGCCGCCAGGTGGTCGGGGTCAGCGATCCGGCCATGGCCGAGAAGATGATCGGCGTGCTGCGGGCCGGAGGCGCCGAGCGGGCCCTCGTCGTCTACGGCCACGACGGCCTCGACGAGCTGACCACCACGACCACCTCTACCGTCCTCGACTACGACGCCTCACAGGGCGAAATCCGCACCTACGTCGTGGACCCCGCCGAGCTGGGCCTGGCCGCGGCCAAGCTCGAAGAGCTGCGCGGCGCCGACGCCGCCACCAACGCCGAGCTGGCCCGCCGGGTGCTGGCCGGTGACCCCGGTCCCCACCTCGACGTGGTGATGCTCAACGCCTCGGCCGGCCTGGTGGCGGCCGGGCTGGCCGCCGACCTCATGGTTGGCCTTCAGGTGGCCGACGACTCGATCCGCTCCGGCCGGGCTTTGGCCGCCCTCGAGCGGCTGGCGGCGGTGTCACAGGCGGCCGCCGCCACCTCCGACTAGCTGTAGGGCACGATCAGCCGGCCCCGAGGTCCCACATGGCCTCGAGATCGTGGCGGCTGTGGGCCTTGAAGGCCACCAGGGTGCGGGTCGAGCGGATGCCCTCGTGACAGGCGATCCGCCGGGTGACCACGTCGGCCAGGTCCTCGTGGTTGCGCACCCTGACGATGGCCACGATGTCGGCCGACTCGCCGGCGACCGAGTACACCTCGGCCACGCCGTCGGTCTCGGCCAGCTCCTCGGCCAGCTCGGCGATACGTGAGGGCTCGGCGTCGATGAGCACGAAGGCGTGCAGCACCGGCGCAGACTAACCAGGACTCGGGACGACCAGAACCGGCTGGGGCCGGCTGCCAGGGGAGAAGGTCGGCAGGGGAAAGGCCGGCAGGGCCAGGCCGTGCCTCGCCTCCAGCAGCGTCACCGTGCCGGCGTTGGCATCCAGCCAGGCGGCGACGGCCAGAACCTCGTCGGCGTGCTCGCGGGGGACCGGTGTCGGCCACGAGGACTCGTCCTCGGGCGCCGGCCCGTGGGCGGCGGCGGTCCGGCCCCAGTCGGTGACGGCGCAGGTCAATCCCATCAGCGGTCGCTCCCCGTTCCAGGCCTCGGCCAGGCGACCGTCGACGATCGTCGCCTCAGCGCCTTCCCTCGTGCGCAGGACGATGCGGCCCGCGGCCCGGAGGGCGTCGATGCGCCGCTGCCGGGTGAGGGCGCGCACCAGGGCGCCGGCCCGGTCGCGCAGCTCGGCTGCCTCCTCGAAGCGGTGGGCGGCCGACAGCGTCTCCAGCCGGCGCACCAGAGGCTCGATGAGGACCGAGGGGTCGACCGTCAGGCCCCGCACGACCGTGTCGACCACCGCCCGGTAGTCCTCGTCGCTCACCGTCCCGTCGCAGGGACAGGGGCGCACACCGAGTCCCCGGGTGGGGCAGGGCGGAGGGGGTGAGCCCGGCCGCCGCCGGCGGGCGATGGGGGCCCGGCACCGACGGAGGGGCATGGCCGTCTCGATGGCGTCGGTCACGAGCCGGGCCGCCGATGCCGATGCCATCGGCCCGAGGTAGAGACAGCCGTCCCCCGGGCGCACCGCTCTGACCACCGACAGCTTCGGGTAGCGCTCGTCGAGGGTCAGGCGCACGTAGACGTAGTGGCGCCACGCCTTGGCCTGACGGTTGTAGCGGGGGGACAGGTGGTGGATGAGGCGGGTCTCCACCGCCGCCGCCTCGAGCTGGCCGCTGCACACGACGTGGTCGACCGAGTGGGCCTGGCGGAGGAGGTCTCCGATCTTGCGGCGCTCGTCGGTCGAGAAATAGGACCGCACCCGCTGGCGGAGGTTGGCCGCCTTGCCCACGTAGAGGACGTTGCCGGCCTGGTCGCGGAAGAGGTAGACGCCCGGCCGGCGGGGCAGTGAGGTGGTCATCCGCAGCTTGGCCGCCTGGGGGTGGCCGCCCATGCGGGGCAGGAGGAGCAGGTCGTCGAGGCCGAGAACGCCGAGCGATCCGGCCCGCTCGAGCAGCCGGTGGAGCAGGTCCCCGGTGGCCAGGGCGTCGTCGAGGGCCCGGTGGCTGGGCTGGTGGCCGAGGCGGAAATGCCGGGCCAGGGTGGCCAGCTTGCAGTCGGGCACCTCGTCGCGCACCAGCCGGCGGGCCAGGGCGCAGGTGTCCACCGTCGGATTGGCCAGGCGGGCGTCGCCTTGCCGGCGCAGGGCGGCGTCGAGGAAGCCGACGTCGAAGCGGACGTTGTGTCCGACGATGACGGAGTCGCCGATGAACTCCAGCAGCGACGCGAGAACCGGCTCGACCGGGGGAGCGGGCAGCACCATGGCGTCGGTGATGCCGGTCAGGTAGACGATCGCCGGCGGTATGGCCACGCCCGGGTTGACGAGCGTCTGGAAGGTCCCCACGCACTCCCCACCGCGGAGCTTCACCGCTCCGACCTCGGTGATGGCACAGGTGGTCGGGGAGCCCCCGGTGGTCTCCAGGTCGATGACCGCGAAGGTCACCTCGGAGAGGGGGCGACCGAGCTCCTCGAACGACCGTTGCACGGCCGGACAGGGTAAGCGAACACATGTTCGAGGTGGGTGACCCCGGTGTCGACGGGATTGCCCAGATCCGGCCCGAAGCGGTTACCGGGTAGCTCGCTGCTTCGGCTAAGAGGGTGAGCGGATAGGGGCTGGTCAGTGCCGGTCGGGGTGGTGGTGGTCGAGGAGTTTGACGATGAGCAGGATGGCGACGACGAAGGCGAGTTGAGCGGCGCGGTGGATGGTTTTGCGGTCG
>Ga0209810_1002398_pt1 | contig 22674 bp, 18 predicted proteins | sample Coa_R1_7_FD_187159 | JGI IMG/M metagenome (GOLD analysis project Ga0209810, IMG submission 187159) | Surface soil microbial communities from Centralia Pennsylvania, which are recovering from an underground coalmine fire - Coalmine... | ecosystem: Environmental > Terrestrial > Soil > Unclassified... | reverse complement strand
CTCCCTTGCCGTCGGCGACGGCGAACTCCGGGCGACCCTCCAGGGGAACGGTCCCTACGACCTTCGTGCTGGCCGCGTCAATGGCGGTGGCGTCGTGGCTGCCGCCATTAAAGGTGAACACGCGATTAGTCGCCGGGTCGAAAATGATGGCGTCGGGGCGGGTGCCGACCGGCACGCGCTGCATTTCCTTGAGCGTGTTGAGGTCGAAGACGGTGACCGTATTATCGCCTCCATTGCTGGTAAACCCGCGCCGCAGTTTTGGGACAAGGGCGACCCCATGAACGCCGGGGGTATTGGCGATCTCGCCCACGACAACGTCCTTATCTACATCCAGGACGGTGACGCGATTGAAACGGGTGATATAGAGACGATGCGCTGGGCCGTCAATGGTGAGGTAATCCCAGCCGCCTTCCCCACCCACAGCGATCTTCTTGATCTGGTGGTAGTTGGCGGTTTCCGGCGCCGAGAGCGTGATGCCGCAGGTAAAGAGCAAGCCGATCCCTGCCAGCAGACAAACTCCATGTCTCATTGTTAATCTCCCTTCAGGTCTCTCTGGAACCGCATTGATAAGGGCACAACACCAGATAAAACCGGAAGAGTTTGGGGTAGCGAACGCGTTTCACCGACGAAGCCTGAGCGCACCGGCACGCTTTGTCCTTAGCGTGCGGCGGGGCGGGAGTTGGCTTTCTGGTACACGCGGATGTAATCAATGTCCATGTAGCCGGGGAAGGGGGTCGTCTCGTCCGGGTTGCCGGGCCAGTCCCCGCCGACGGCCAGGTTCGCCAAAATATACATGGGCTCGGCAGGCACGTGCTGGGTGGTTCGGTAGCGCTCCACGCCATCCACGTACCAGATAATCTCCGTAGGCTCCCAGTCTACGGCAAACGTGTGGAAATCGGCGGAAAAGTCGGGGCCGGTGAAGGAGTCGCCCTTGCCCTCGTGCTCGCCGTTGGCGTTTTTCCAGTGATTGGTCATGTAGACCTTATTGGGCTCGTGGCCGAGGATTTCCAGCACATCTATCTCCGGCGGCCAGTCTTTCGTCTCCGGCAGGAGCCAGAAGGCGGGCCAATAGCCCTTCCCTTTAGGGAATCGCGCCCGAATCTCAAACCAGCCGTACTTTTGGGAGAACTTGCCATAAGACGAGATCATGCCGGACGTGTAGGGCATGCCGCCCATAGCGCGCTTCTCCGCTATGAACCGCAGATACCCGTCCTTAACCTCGTAGCCGTCCGGCGCGTAGTATTGCTGCTCGTTGTTGCTGTGGGTGCGCTCGTTATCGGGATAGGAGTCGATCCACTTGCGCGTATCGAGCTTATCGCCGTCGAACTCGTCGTGAAAGACGAGCTCCCAACCTTTCTTCTGGATATTCATCGGTGGCTTCTTTGCGTGTGTTCCGGGCGCTCTGGTTATCTGGGCCTGGATAGGGAGGGAGGCCGCGCTGATCCCCAGCAACAGCCCCGTCATCAGCCAGCCGCGCCAGGCCCGATTGGGCCAGGCAGCCCAAAGGCCCCGTGTCAATACAGCTTTCATAGAGCGAACGCTTTCCTTTCCTTCCCTAAACTTCGGGATTCCATTTTCTATTCTGCTGCCGTTGGCCTTATCCCTCCCGGAATAAGTCGGCAAAAACCGGAAGGGCCGCTACGGGCTCCTTAGCTTTCGTCACTACGGCGTTCTACGGGCGCCTGTCCTGCCGTGAATCGATAACGGAGGTGGATGTCGTAGTCAATGGCGTAGACTTCAGAATTGGCGATATGTTCTATCGTCCCTCTGGAGATCACGCGAGCCTCTTCCTCCTCGATGGAGCGGCGGACAAGTTCCTCCAGCAACGCACGCAGAGAGGGATTTAGCGTTCCGGTGATGATGGCCAACAGGCGCTCTCGGACATCCAGGCCGTTTTGGCTCTGGGCCTCCGTCGGCTCTTGCGGCGCGTGCGGTTCCTGATAACCGGCAGTGGGGGGCGGGGTTTCCTGCTCAGAAGGCGCGGTGTCGGCGCGAGGCGGTTGTTTGTGTGGGCGCGTCATAGACAGTGGTTTCCTGATCGGTAGGTACGCATTGCATCGAAACAACCCTGACTCATGCAAATGGGCCGGTTGTCGCGCAGAGTGACTTCCTACTAGAGCAAGCGATAGCACTCTACAGCAACAATCGGCCCACCGAATTTAGGCCACAGGCGGAAGGCTACCAGCCGCGAACCGCCATGCGCTCGGACTCGGCCATCGTGCGCACATCCAGGCTGGGCATGCACTCGCCCAGGCCCAGGGAGTACTCGGCCAGGAGCGCCGGGTCGTTATAGTGCGTGGTGGCATCCACGATGGCGCGGGCGCGCGTCTTCGGATCGGAGGATTTGAAGATGCCCGAGCCGACAAAGACGGCTTCTGCGCCCAACTGCATCATCAGGGCCGCGTCCGCCGGGGTGGCAATGCCGCCCGCTGAGAAATTGGGTACCGGCAGCTTGCCCGTCTTATGCACCTCGACCACCAGGTCATAGGGCGCGCGCAGCTCCTTCGCCGCCACCATCAATTCGTCCTCGCGCAGCGATTGCAGTCGGCGAATCTCGCGCATTACCGTGCGCATGTGGCGTACCGCTTCCACGATGTTGCCCGTGCCCGCCTCGCCTTTGGTGCGGATCATGGCCGCGCCCTCGCCGATACGCCGCAGCGCCTCGCCCAGATCACGGCAGCCGCAGACAAACGGCACCTTGAAGGCGTGCTTGTTGACGTGGTTCTCCTCGTCTGCCGGAGTCAGCACTTCGCTCTCGTCCACGTAGTCCACGCCGAGCGCCTCCAGGATTTGCGCTTCTACGAAATGCCCGATGCGGCACTTGGCCATCACTGGAATGGTGACGGCGTCCATGATCTCTTTGATCATCTTGGGGTCGGACATCCGGGCTACGCCGCCCTCCTTGCGAATATCGGCTGGCACACGCTCCAGCGCCATGACGGCTACCGCGCCGGCCTCCTCGGCAATGATGGCCTGCTCAGGAGTCACCACATCCATGATGACGCCGCCCTTGAGCATCTCCGCCAGGCCAACCTTAGTGCGCCAGGTGGACTTCTGCGCTTCATAATCACTCATTACCCGATCTCCTTGCGCTCTCTTAACTTCAAACCTATTATACCCGAAAGACATGGAACCACCCGCTAACGCTAGAGGCACAGAGTCACGGGGAAAATACTAAAGAGAAAGAAAAGCCAAGGTAGACACTCCCAGCCGTGTGGATCAATCTCACGCAGCCTGCTGCTGAGGAGATACGTCCACACCGTTGGGAGGGATTGCCAAAGCCAAAAGACAAAAGTTTTAGACAGGATTAACGGGATTAACCGGATTTCTACCACGCAGTAACACAGGGCTTCTCTCTCTTTCTCTAATCCTGTAAATCCTGTTCATCCTGTCCAAAGGGTGTTTGTCTTCCTCTCTTTTGCTTTTCCTCTGTGTTTCTGTGGCTCTAGCGTTAGCGGGTGGTTTATTACGGAATTTCGCGACGCCACTGCAGGGCCGAGATCAGCGTCGCCTGGTCGGCGTAGTCTAAATCGCCGCCGGCGGGCAGGCCGTGGGCGATCTGGGTTACCTTGACGCCGAGCGGCTTGAGGCGCTGCGCCAGGAACAGGGCTGTCGTCTGGCCTTCGGTCGTCGGGTTCAGGGCCAGGATGACCTCCTTGACGCCGTTGGCGACGCGCGGGAACAGCTCCCGTATTTTCAGCAGTTCCGGGCCGATGTTGTCCATCGGCGAGATGAGGCCCTGCAGGACGTGATACAGTCCCTTGTATTCGTTGGTCTTTTCCATGGCGATCAGGTCGCGCGTCTCGGCTACGACGCACATCAGCGTGCGGTCCCGCTTGGGGTCGCGGCAGATCTCGCATAGCTCCTGATCGGTGAAGTTGGCGCACTCCTTGCACAGACGGATCGACTCTTTGACCGAGAGGATCGCCTCCGCCAGCTGCTTCGCCTCCTCCTGCGGCTGCCGCAGGATGTGAAAGGCCATACGCTGGGCCGACTTAGGGCCGATGCCCGGCAGCCGTTCTAACTCGGCGACCAGCCGGGCCAGCGGTTTCGCATAGTGTAACATCGTCACTTCCTAGATCAGGCCGGGGGGCAGGTTCAGCCCTTCCAGGCCGCCCGTGATAGACTCCAGGCGGGCCTTCTGCTCGGCCTCCGCTTTTCCGGCGGCTTCCTTGACCGCCGTGATAATGAGGTCTTCCAGCATCTCTACGTCGTCGGGGTCTACGACCACCGGATTGATCTTAATTTCGACTAGATGGCCGTGCCCGTCTACCGTCGCCGAGACCATGCCTCCGCCCGCGTTGGCCTCATAGCGCGCCGTGCCGAGCTCTTCCTGGAGCCGGGCCGCGTCTTCCTGCATCTTCTGCGCTCGCTCCATCAGCTTCTTCATATCGCCAAGCCCGCCGAAGCCGCCGGGCATACCGCCAAACCGTGCCATGTGATTATCTCCTCTAAACTCGCCTGGACTACTCTCTAAAATACGTTCTACGAGGCTGATTAAATCCTGCGCCGAGAAGGGCTTGAAGAGATGGGCTGCTACCCCGCTCCCGGTCCAGCCGCGATAGACGCAATCCTCCGGGCGATCCTGTCTCTTCGGCGAAAGCATCAAGATGGGAATAGGACGCGTGTTCGGGTTTTTGCGCAACTGGAGCAGAAACGCGTAGTCGTCTCTATGCAGCCACACCGCGTCTAGAATGATGAGATCGGGCCGCTCTGTCTCTGCCAGGCGCAAAGCCTCCTGGCTCTCTGTTGCCGTGACAGCCACGTATCCGGCGCGTTCCAGGTTGACCTGCACAAGCCGCGCAATATGGCGCTCATCGTCCACAACCAGGATACGCTTTGCCATCGGTTGGCTGCCTTTGCCGAATCTCTTTACTCCGCGTGGCGGCCTCGGACAGCGGCAAGGATCTGCTCCTTCCGTTCAGGAAAGGCTTCCATCCGCTTTAGCGACTCCTCCGCCGTCAGCTTCGCGCGCTTGGGACGCTGCACTTTAACTTCCTGCGCTTCCTCTACTTTTTCCGCCATTTACTTCCTCCGCAAATGAGGTAGAGCATAATACGCATGCCTGGCTCTCTATCATGGCTGCCGCTATTCCGTCGTGGGAGGGCCGAGCACACGCTTGACGAACTGAACCAATTCGATCTCGTAGAAGGGCTTGGTAAGGTAGCTGTCCGCGCCTTGCTCCCAGCCGCGCATGACGTCCTGATCCTCGGACTCCGCCGTCAACATGATAACAGGAATAGTGCTGGTGTTGGGGTTCTCTTTCAGGTTTTTGAGCACCTCAAAGCCATCCATATAGGGCATATTCACGTCCAGGATAATCAGGTCGGGCTTGGTCGCCGTCATTTCCAACGCCTCAATGCCATTGGAGGCGGTCATCACCGTGTAGCCAGCGCGCTGCAGAGCCACCTGCACAATACGCCGGATGTGGGGTTCATCGTCTACTGCCAGAATCTTCTTAGGCATCGTTAGCCATCCTTTCCGATCTGACAACCTCGCCGCCGAAAAGCTCCAGCGTCTCCGTCAGCAGGCTCTTGCCCGGCGGAGGGGATTGGTCCTGCGGTTGCTGGGTGGTAATGGAGGGCGGCGGCTCCACGGGGGCGTCGCCATGCGTGCCATTGCCGTTGTACGTGGCAGGAGTCGGCTCCAGCGCAGCAGGCGCTTCAAAGTCGGCGATACGCGTCGGGCCGGTGAGAGCGGGAGGCGCTTCCAGCAGCGTCGGCATTCCCGTCGCGGGGGGGGCCGAAGCTGAGGCTGTGGCTGCAGGCGCAGCCGCCGCTTCCGCGATATTCTGCCCCAGCAGTTCGCAGCGTATCCTGTAGCCCTCGCTGTTCAGCCCCTCGTTGATCTTCTCTTCGACCAGCTCTCGCCCTTTGGGTTTGTTCTGAATGCGGTCCCGGGCAAACGAGTCGGAGAAGGCCAGGACAATGGTCTTACCCTGCAAGGCGACGACCTGGGCTTTTTCCAGGTGAATGACCCCGGCGGGACTTTTCTGTTTGATTAACCTGAGGATGCGCGGCCAGGCGCGCTGCACAACCTCCAGCGTCACGTCCTCGGCGAAGCGGGCTGCGCTGGCGGGCGCGGGCGTCGGGGCGGCCTCTGCTGGCTTACCGGACGGCAGCGGTTCCCCAACGGGCGCGGCAGGGGGAGGAGTGACGGTCAGGGAGGGCGCAGGCGCAAGATCAGGCTTGGCGCTCGCTATCTCTACCGGCTCCTCCGCCAGATCGCTTTCGTCCTCTTCCGCCGCGATAAAGGGTGTTTCTTTGACCGGAGACACCTCCGGGACCGGCGGCTTAGGTACGAATGTCGGTGTGGCGGCTAGAGGCCGTGGGGCGGCAGCCTGCGGCACCGGGGCAGAGATGGCGCTTGCCCGCTCAACTGCCAGATCGGTATTATTAACGGGCGCTCCCTGATTGGCCGGCATTAAGGCCAGTAGCGTGCGCTCCAGCAGCCAGCGGTGCTGGTTCGTGAAGCGAATCTCCTTCTCTTTCTCGGCGAGGATGCCCATCATCGCCAGCAGGGTCGGCGGATCGAAGAGGGCCGCCTGGGGCGTCAGCAGCGCCAGGCGCTCCTCGCCCAACTCCTGTGCTGCCGCCCGCTTTGCGCCCGCTGAAATCAGCATCAGGTCGCGCAGGTGGCCGGAGAGGGCGGTCAGCAATTGGCGCACGTCCTTGCCGCTATCAATCAGTTCGGCGGCGACGGCCAGCGTCTCGTCCCAGTTGCCGCGCGCCAGCGTCTCCGTCACCCGCGCCAGCGTCTCAAATCCGACCGTGCCGATGGCCTGATGTACCGTCTCGGCGGTCACGTGCCCGTCCGAATAGGCAAGCACCTGCTCCAGCAGGGAGAGCGCGTCGCGCCAGGAGCCTTCCGCGCTGCGGGCAATGGCCTGGATGGCCTCCGGCTCGGCGGTGTGGCCCTCCGCCTCCAGCACGCGCTGCACTGCCGCCGCAAGGTCCTGCAAGGTGCCGCGCTTGAAGGGGTATAACTGGCAGCGGGAGCGGATGGTGATGGGGACCTTGTGGATTTCGGTGGTGGCCAGCACGAAGACGACGTGCGGGGGCGGCTCCTCCAGGGTCTTGAGCAGGGCGTCGAAGGCCTTGGCCGAGAGGTCATGGACCTCGTCAATGATGTAGACCTTGTAGCGGGCCTCGCCAGGCGCGTATTGGACGTTCTCAATGATCTTATCCCGCACATCGTCAATGCCCGTCTCAGAGGCGGCATCCATCTCAACGACGTCCATACAGGCGCCATCGCGGATGCTGACGCACAGGCGACATTCTCCACAGGGCTCCGGGGTAGGACCATCCTGGGCAATGCAGTTGAGGGCACGGGCGAGCAGGCGGGCGGTAGAGGTCTTGCCGCAGCCGCGCGCACCGTGAAACAGGTAGGCGTGCGCGACCCGTCCGGTCTTGAGGGCATTTTGCAGGGTGCGCGTCACCTGTTCCTGCCCCATCAGTTCGCCGAAGCTTTGCGAGCGGTATTTGCGATAGAGGGCGACGTAAGCCATAGTCAGAGGGGAGTAGGAAGTAGGGAATAGGGAGTAGGGTGGGGATTGATCCCTACTGCCCGCTCCCTATTCCCTACTCCCCTTACGAATTGCGCGACGCTCAGAGCCGGGTTGGCAGAACGCACACGGGAGGTCAAACTTAGTGCTGCTGCCTTCCGGCTCTGACACGGTTCGTCAGCCTGCCGCTGCGCCTGGCCCGGCTCTCAACGCCGCGCGCTATATGCACCCTCATTATACCAAAGCCTGCGCCCAAACGCAACCTCAAGATCGCCCGACCCACCAGAAAAAATATATACAAATTTGCAGTGAAGTCTCGCCTTGAGCTATCGCTTCGGTCAATCTCACGGCCCGGTTCCGGAGAGGAGGTTTAAGTAGACCTTTCATTCGACCACGAGCCAGGTGATGGATTTGGCTGCGACCTTGATCGGCACCGCTATGTTGTACTCCCGGTCGAGCCGGTACACCTGCGGCGGGCCATCCTGCTGGCGAATGCGCGCCGTCTCCGTCAGGCCGGTATAGTAGAGCGGCAGCGTCAGGGTCGTCGTTATCTCCTGGTCGGTGGGGTTGTAGACCAGGGCCAGGCCGCGCTCTTTCGTCTGGGAATTGGCGTGGAGAATGCAGTCTAGCCCCTGCCCGTCGGGACGGCGAACGTGAAGGATGTCCGAATCTAAAATCGGGCGGTGTCGCTTGTAGAAGTCCACCCACTTCTTGACGACGGATCGGGTCTGGGGGGTATCGTAGAGGCGCGGGCCACGATAGGCCGCCATGACGCCGCTGCCGAAGTTCTGCGCCAGGTGCCACTCGTACTCGGCCAGATGCTCGGAGAGCGGTTCGAGCGTCGCCGCCGCACCGCCGCCGTGATACTCCACCAGCGGCACGAACATCCAGCCCATGCTAGGCGCCTTCTCGAACGTGCCATCATAGATGTTCTGGCGCGCGATGAGTATCTGCCGCCAGCGGGGCAGGCTGAAGTTGGTCTCCCGGTAGCCCATCGCGCACTTATTGCTGCCGGCAAGGTAGTACCAATCCGGCGTGTTGATGTAGATGCCGCGCTGACGGCACTCGTGGTAGAAGTTCGCGCACGCCTGCCACTGCCGCCGCTGCGAGTCGGCCAGGCCGCGATGGTGCTTATGGGTGGTGGAGGCGCAGACGTCGCCGTGGTACGGCCCATCTGTCTCGATGACCTTCATGCCGGTCGCGTCCAGGAAGTTCAGGACGCGGCGGAAGTAGCCGTCGGCCCATTCGCTTGCCAGGCAGGCACTCTGCCCGAACTTGCTGCCCGGCTTGCCCGTCTCCGGGGCGATGCAATCGTTTTCCGGCCCCACGTCCCGCGAGGCGCACATCAGAGTGTAGCCGCCAAGCTCGATGCCCTTGCTGCGGGCGTAGTCGGCCAGCGCCTTCATCCGGGCGATGTAGGCCGGGTCTTCGCTCTCGACGTTGAACCCGCTGCCGAAGGTCAGGATGACCATCTCGAAGCCGACCTCCGCGCATTGGTCTATCGCCAGCCGGACGGCAGCCGGGTCGGCGCTGCGCACGTGCATGAAGATTGGGTTCTCCGTCACCTGCGGCGCGAGCGTGCGATACAGGCGGCGTCGGGCCAATCCCTGCCGCTCCCGGTCGTCGCTGTCGTAGAGCAGCTCAAAGGCGCGGAAAGACTCGAACGTTTCGCCGGGCCGGAGACGCACGCCCGGCCCCAGCGGGTATTTCTCCGTCAGCAGCACCGGCAACTGGTAGTCATAGTCTATCTGGGTGGTGTACTCCTGATCCGGCCCCCAGAAGGTCGTATGGAGAGCAGGCGGGCCGGTTCCGGCGATAAAGAAGGCGTAGTCGCTCTCGACATGCAGGCGGCGCTTCTCCTGCTCGTTGACCGCCAGTATCTCGCTCTCCAGGGCGTCCAGGGTCACTTCTCTGCCGCTGCCGTTGGTGACCGTCACCCATTTTGCCAGCGCGGGAATGCCGTCATAGAGTTCGTAGTGAAGGGAGACGCGTAGGCCGTCGTGGGCGGCGCGGAGGCTTTCCGGGGGCCGGAAATCTACGGTGAGCGCGACGCCGTGCGGGGGCCAGGGACGGCCCTCGGCGTGACGCTCCCGTTTCCAGGGATAGCGCGCCTCCGGCTTGCCGATGCGGTAGCCCGCGAACTGGAACGCCTCCGGACTGGACGTCATCTGCTCCAGCCACGCCGGATCGAGATAGGCATAATCGGGCTGGCCCTTAAGACCGCCGACCTCGTACCGCTTGCCGTCCAGTTCCAGAATAGCCTCTGGCTTCACGCCGCGCAGGAGGGTGGCGCCCGTCATCAGGTTGGCGTAGCCGATGGTGGCAAAGTTGGGGGCCGTGCGAAACGTCCGGCGGATCAGGCCGTTGTCAAGGACGACCTCGTTCCTCTCCGGATGCTCCAGGAGCCGGGCCGGCTCCCGCATCGGCGTCACCAGCCAGTCCGGTCGAGCGTGCGTCTCGGCGGCGAGCACGCCGGCAAGGCTCGCCAGCAGCAAGGCGAAGCTCAAAAGGATCACGGTAGCGTTCATCTGTTTATCCCCATGATATTCCCCTTTTTGCCCTCTAATCTCCGAGTATGTTATAATAGGCCCAACCGGGGCGCATTTACCTGCGCAATCAGGAGGAAAGCAATGGCTACAGCAGCACAAACCACCTCACCACCGCTTACCTATGAGCAGTATATGGCGGAAGGGGAGATCAATCGGCGGTATGAGATTATAGATGGAGAGCGCATCTTCATGCCCAATCCAACCAGGCGACATCAAGGGATATTACTGAACCTAGCGGAGCAATTGCACGCCTATGAGCGCCGGACGCATAGCGGCAAAACAATTATCGCTCCCAGTGACATACTCATCCGACGTGCTCCGCTGCGCATCCGCCAGCCCGATGTGCTGTTCATCAGCAACGAACGGCTGGCGCAGTGCGGGAAGGATACCGATCCGGCTCCGCTTACCACCGCGCCGGAACTGGTGGTGGAGGTCCTTTCGCCCAGCGATACAGGCCGCGTTCTGGAAGGCAAGCTCGCCGACTACCGCGCCGTGGGCGTGCAGGAGTGCTGGGGTGTCCATACGAATACCCAGAAGGTTGAAGTGCTGCGCTTAATCCTGGAACGCGCCGAAACGGTCGCCACCTACTCAGGCAGTGAGACGCTCCAATCGGCCACGCTGCCCGGTCTGACGTTGCCTGTCGCCGCTCTCTTCGCCGCTTGATTCCTCCTTCGCCGTGAGGTCGGGTCGGCAAGGGAGCCCTCCTTCGCTGGCGCGGCTGACGATTACACCTTCTGCATTTTATTGATGGGAAGAACGTATTCCTCCGGGTCAAACCTTCCCTCAAGCGTTTGCCATTTGGTGTGTGCCCCGAAATTGGGAATTAACCAACGGTATGGAGTCATTTCTTAGAGGCTGTACTCTGGGGGAACCAATCCAACTGCACATGCGTCTGAACTCTAAGCAGGGAACTCATCGTACTTTTGTACTTTGTTGATGGCATACTGCTGAGGAAGGATGCTGCGCTACCCACTCCAGAAGAGAAGGCTTATTCTCCCTCCCTTCACAAGCCGTCATCTAACTCTGGTCGCGTTAGGAGACGATCCACAATGAACCTGAGGCCCGATACTGGCCAGTATGCTGAGCCGTTGGAAGACCCACACGGCAAAAACGGTATGTCCGCGCCGGCTTTGGATTGGCAGGGGATGAAACCCTCCGATCACTTTGTCCAGTTTTACGAGAGCGATGCCTCTCTTGTGGACGCGGTGAGCAGCTTCATCGCGGCGGGCCTTGAGAAGGGGGAGGGCTGTATCGTTATCGCCACGTCCGCGCACCGCGTGGGGATAGAGGCAAAGCTGAAGACGCATGGCCTTGACCTAGTCACCGCGCGGGCGCAGGGACAGTATGTGGCGCTGGATGCGGCGGAAACCCTGGCGAGTTTCATGTACGAGGGGATGCCGGAACCGCGCTGCTTCCAGGATACGGTGGGCCGTGTGGTAGTCCAGGCTGCCGAAGGAGGCAGGCGGGTACGCGCCTTCGGGGAGATGGTAGCGCTGCTCTGGTCGGAAGGCAATGAGGCGGCGGCGATCCGCTTAGAAGAGCTCTGGAATGAGCTGGCCAACACCCAGACCTTCTGTCTGTTCTGTGCGTATTCCATGGATGGCTTCGGCGGTACCGCGCATACCGTGCCGTTCACCCACATTTGTACGCAGCACTCCCGCGTCATTCCGGCAGAAAGCTATGTTGCGCTCCCCGACCCCGACGAGCGGCTGCGCGAAATTGCTCACCTGCAACAGAAGGCCAGGGCCCTTGAAGCCGAAGTCGCCTACCGCAAGGAAGTCGAGAAGGCGCTTTCCCAACGCGAGCGCGAGCTTGCCGACTTCTTTGACAACGCCCTGGAGGGCATCCACAAAGTCGGCCCGGATGGAATCATCCAGTGGGCTAATAGAGCCGAACTGGAATTGCTCGGATACCAGCCGGAAGAGTATATCGGCCACCATATTTCCGAGTTCCATGTAGACCAAGATGTCCTTGAGGGAATGCTAGCAAAACTGCGGTGCGGTGAGCCCCTCTACAACTGCCCGGCGAGAATGCGCTGCAAAGACGGCTCGATCAAGCACGTGCTGGTTCACTCCAATGCCTACGTAGAAGACGGGAAGTTCCTTTACACGCGCTGCTTTACCCGCGATGTCACCTACCTCAGGGAGACAGAGATAGTCCAGCAGCGACTGGCCGCCATTGTCGACTCTTCGGACGATGCGATCATCGGCAAGACCCTGGAAGGCATTATCACCTCCTGGAACAAAGGGGCCGAGCGTATTTTCGGCTACACGGCAGAGGAGGCCATCGGCAGGCCCAAGCTCATTGTCTTTCCGCCGGATCGCTATCAAGAAGAGGATGAAATCCTGGCCAGGCTGCGGCGCGGCGAACGGATCGATCATTTCGAATCGGTGCGGGTACGCAAGGATGGCAGGTACATTGATGTGTCTGTGACCATCTCCCCCATCAAAGACAGCTATGGTAAGGTCGTCGGGGCTTCCACAATTGCCAGGGACATCACCCAGGCCAAGCAGCAGCAGCGACAACTGGAGGCGTTGAATGCGCGTCTGAAGCGGGCGATGACCGAGACGCATCACCGCGTCAAGAATAATCTCCAGATCATTGCTGCCATGATTGAAATGCAGGCCCTGGAATACAAGGTGGATCAAGCTATTCCTTTGGAGGAGTTTGAGCGTTTAAAGTCCTATGTCTGCACCCTGGCCATTGTGCATGACCTGCTTACCAAAAGCCTCAAGGAAACCGAGGATGAGCAGCGTATCTCGACCAAAGCCGTCTTAGATAAGCTTGTGCCTATGCTGCAACAGACCGCCTGGAAACAGACGGTGCGCTTCGAGATCGCCGATGTGGAGATTGCCTCCAAACAGTGCATTTCGCTGGCGCTGGTCCTGAATGAGCTTGTTTCCAACGCGCTCAAGCATGGCAAGAACAGCGCGGAAGTGAGTTTCTCGGTTCAGGATGGACAGGCGGTCTTAGAGGTCTGCGATGATGGGCCGGGCTTTCCAGCAAATTTTGATCCGGTCGCCTCGGCTAACACCGGCTTGGAACTGGTCGAGAGCCTGGTGCGTACCGATTTAGCCGGACAAGTCCTCTGCGAGAACCGGGCACAAGGCGGGGCCAGGGTACGCGTCCTGTTTGGCTTACCAGGCTCTGCGCTGTAAGGACTTCTTTTTGAGGCTAGGTTAATGCTACCCGCTGCAGCGATGACAGAGGAATGCCGACCTTCGGGCAAGGCTTTCCACAACACCCCTCAGCCTAACGAGGAAAGTGTCTCTCGTCTTAAGGAGAAGCGCGCCGTTATCGTCGAAGATGAGGGCGTGACCCAGCTTCAGTTACGCCGCATTCTCCAGTCGGCGGGCATGAAGGTGGTGGGACTGGCGGCCAATGGTCGGGAGGCTGTCGAGGTCGTCCTAGAGAAGAAACCGGACGTGGTGTTAATGGATATTCGGATGCCTATCATGGATGGTCTGGAAGCCTCGCGGCGTATTCTCCAACACTACCGCGTCTGTATCGTGATGCTGACCGCCTTTTCGGATGAAGAATACCAGCAAGAAGCGCAAAAGTTAGGCACGTGCGGGTATGTCTTCAAGCCGGTCACTGCCGCCCTCCTTCTTCCCCAATTGGCGGCAGCCCTCCAAAAATTCTCCCAACAGTAACCACGCACCCCGTTACTGATCCGCGCGCCTTACTCTCTACAGTTTATCCTCCAAGTTTTGCCGCTCGCTTGACTGTCCTGCTATGCTATAATAGACGCAAAGGAGAGCGATAAAGGCTATCCCCGATTATTGTTGAAATTGCGATGCCTGTCGGATGGGAGGAGTTTCGCTTGCCGGAAGGACTTCACCGCCGCCTTCAGGAGTTGCTGGATAGGCAAGACGCCGGGATTATGTTGACCGAAAGCGAACGGGAGGAGGCGCAAGGACTGGTGGATCTGGCGGAATGGCTCTCGCTTTTGTGGCTTCAGGCTAAGAACGCGCCGTAAACTGTTGTAGAAGCAATCGCGTGCCATTGCCCCCGTTTCGTAATGACTACTGGCTGCCGAAAGGCGCGGCGGAGGTATGGCTATGATCGCCAATCAGGAACAGTTCGATCTCGCGCTGCATCAGCTAGCCAGCTTCAAGGGGATGCTGGAAGCGATGCGTCTGCACTTGCAAGAGACGGAGCCGGCGCTGATCCCGCTCGTCTCGGAAAGTTACCAACACCGCATCCAGGAACTGCAAACCGAAATTTGCGACTACCTGCTCCAGCAGCAGGCACGGGACACCTCACTCCAAACGCTAAAATCTAGCGGCTGGGCGCGCTGGATACCATCTGCGCCGAGTGCGCCAGCAACGTTCCCTGAGTGTGCTTCACCTTGCGCCCGACGGCCAGAACAAAGTCCCTAACTTACGCAGGAATTCCCCGCTTCCCCGCCGAAGAAAACTTGCATTAATACATACGAGGAACACGGCGCATGGATACCCCTCCTACCTACGAAGCAGGCAGACAGCGCGTTACACAACTATTCCGTTTTCTACAAGCACTTCATCAGGCGCGTAACCCCATTCATCGAGACATCAAGGAATACCCTTTCGACTTATGGTTTCATGAACTACCAGAACATCCCTGTCTCTATATTGCCAGCACGCAAAACGGCGACAACGGAACTGACGACGATGTTGAATCTACGGAGAAGAGTACTCGCCTCTCGAATGAAATCGTGTTGCGCGTCCAACGTCCTGATCCAAAGCCCGTTCCCTCTCCTCCAGTAGAAATCGCCGGCTGGCTCCAGCCCGGATGGGAAGATATTAACGCCGAAGCGCAGTTTCAACCCCAACGCTCTCTTCGGAATGTAACCGGCGAATATGTTGAAGCCCGTTTTGAAGATGATCCCCGGCGTGTCGCTGCCTTCGCTGCATGGCAGCATCAGCGTCGGCTCTGGCAGGAAGCGGAACGACCAGCCCACGATACGCTCCGTCTCTTCGAGCGACTCTACGAAATATATGGCACGCTTCAGCGCGAAGCTGAACGGTTGGAGATCGTGCTTGGCGATGGCCTGCTCAACTGGGGACGCCCCGACGGCAATGTGTGTCACCCGGTACTCATTCGACGACTTCAACTCGATTTTCAGCCTGATATTCCGGCGTTCACCCTACGCCTGACCGAGCACCCCACGGAATTCTACACCGCGCTTTTCCAGACCATGGGCGATGTTGAAGGTGGCGTCATCGCCGCCATTCGCCGAGAACTGGAAGAGGGAGGCTTCTCTCCCCTTGGGGGCGACGACACATCCGGCTTTCTGCGGGCACTGGCGGCTCGGCTCTCTTCGGGAGGCAAGTTTGTTGACGAACTGCCCTCTGGCTTCCCTCCACACCCCCATATCGGACGCGCCCCGCTGCTCTTTATTCGGAATCGCATTACCGGATTCGCAACAGCGCTCGACTCTATTCAGGCGCATCTTGCCACAAACCCTGAACTACCGGTCTCGCTGCTCCGTATCGCAGGCATTGACGCTCAATCTGCCCCCGACGATGTTGGAGCGAGGCCTTCGGCTAGCTGGGCCAACACGTTATCAGGTTCCGCCTATCAGCGCCCGGATGTCCTTCTTAGCAAACCCGCCAACAGGGAACAGCTACAGATCGCCGAACGTCTCGCGCAGCACGGCTATGTGCTGGTGCAGGGGCCGCCCGGAACGGGCAAAACGCACACCATTGCCAACCTTATTGGGCATCTGCTCGCGCAGGGCAAAACCGTTTTGGTCACAAGTCACACGGCCAAAGCCCTCCGCGTTCTGCGCGATCAAGTTGTCGCTCCGTTGCAGCCGCTCTGCGTTAGCGTGCTGGAGAGCGATTCTGCCGGTCGCAGCCAATTAGAGGACTCGGTCGGCGCGATTGTGGAACGACTGGCAAACAGCAGTGCTGAGCATCTGGAAGCCGAGGCAGGTCGCCTTGCATCGCACCGCAAAGCCCTGTGTGAACGCTTTCTGCAATTGGAAAATGCCCTCCTCAAAGCGCGTGGGAACGAATATCGCAGCCTGGTCATTGGTGGCAGAGAGTTTTCTCCTGCGGAGGCCGCCCGTCGCGTGATGCAGGGACGTGGGCAGCACGATTGGATTCCCGGCCCGCTGACGCCCGGAGCCGTTCTGCCGATCTCCGCCGGGGAACTGGCCGAACTTTATGCCGGAAACACACATCTTGAAGCCGACGAAGAACGCGCTCTCTCCAGCGGCCTGCCCAATCTCCAAACGCTTCCAACGCCCGACGAATGGCAGCGGCTCTGCGAAGAACGCGCCATGCTGCTGCCGCAGGCACAGAAGGCTCACGCAGCGCTTTGGATGCATCCCGCCACGGACGCTGATACGGAGACCTTGCGCCGCCTAAACGCGCATATCACGACCGAAAATGACTTGCTAAATAGCGCGGAAGCATGGGAGTATGCGGTGATGGAGGCGGGCAGGAACGCTGAACGCCGCCGCCTCTGGGACGACCTCTTCGCTCTGATAGAGCAGACCGCAGAGGCCGGACTTCGCGCTGAACAGGCCCTTCTGGAGCGCGATCCCGTCCTGAACGTCGCTCTGCCGCAGGAAGAGCAAATAGGTCTTCTCGATGCTATCTGCGCTCATTTGCAAAAGGGAGGGCGACTCTCATTCCTCGTGCTATTGACGAAACCGGCCTGGAAGCAACTTCTGCAAAGCACTACCGTCAAAGGGCGCAAGCCGGAGAGTATAGAGGACTTTCAGGCGTTGCAGGCTGTCGCTTACGCCGCAACACGGCGGCAAGAACTCACGCGTCGGTGGGAACGACAGGTCGCATCTATTGGTGGCCCTTCGCTCACGCAAACGCCGGAGACGCCGGAGCATTTCTGCACCCGCTATATTCCTATTCTGAAACGGCGGCTTCGCTGGTATCCCGCACGATGGGAGCCGGTCATGCGAGCGCTGGCAGAACTCGGTTTCGTGTGGGATCGCTTTCGGCAATCGTTACCGCCCGCCACCGCATCGCCCGACAGCGTGGAAGATCTGTTGCGCCGCGTCGTCCCTGCCCTAATGGAACAGCTTGCCTCTCGCGAAGCGCAGACCCGCGTTTCGATCATTGAGAGTCGCGTTCGGCAATGGGTCTCGCCGTTGGAAGCCTATGGCGCGGAGGCACAGAGAGTTGGTGTTTTCGATCTGATACGCGCCCTCACTACGTTTGATGCTGATGCCTATCGGTTCGCCTATCGCTGCCTTGCCGACCTAATCGCGCGGCGTGAAGGGTATGTGCGTCGCCTTGAACTCCTGCGCCGACTGGAAACAGCGGCTCCTGGCTGGGCTGCCGCCCTGCGAGAGCGTGTTGTGCCGCATAATGCCCCGCAACCGCCCGGTGATGCCGAACGCGCCTGGGAATGGCGGCAACTGCTGGAGGAACTAGAACGTCGCGACCGCATGACGCCGGAAGAACTGGAGCAGGAACGCGAACGGCTGGATCGGGAATTGCGCGACACAACGGCGGAACTAGTGGAGCATCGCGCCTGGGCCGCGCAAATACGCCGCACTTCCCTCCCGCAACGTTCGGCGTTGATAGGCTGGCTGCATCTGGTTAAAAAGATAGGCAAAGGGACGGGCAAGCGGGCGACGCGGCTGCAACGGGAGGCGCGCGACAAGATGCAGGCGTGCCGTAGTGCGGTTCCCGTCTGGGTAATGCCGCTCAGCCGCGTGGTGGAGAACTTCGATCCGCAGACAACGCGCTTTGATGTCGTGATTATTGACGAGGCGAGCCAAGCGGACGCCATAGGACTGATTCCGCTTTATATGGCGCATTCGGCGGTTATCGTTGGCGACAATGAGCAGGTCAGCCCAGATGCCGTCGGCGAGAAGCTGGAGCGTGTTGAGCATCTGATTGCCGAACACCTTCAGGGCATTCCCAACGCCATCCTTTACGATGGTCAGCGTTCTCTCTACGACATTGCGCTGGAGTCATTCGGCGGCCACATCTGCCTGACGGAGCATTTTCGCTGTGCCCCGGAGATTATCCGTTTCAGCAACGCGCTCTGCTACAATGGCAGGATACAACCCCTGCGAGATATGTCTGGTGTGCCGCGCCGTCCCGCCATTATCCCCTATCGAGTGGAGAATGGAATCACACGCGGCGAAGTCAACGAGGCGGAGGCAGATACCATCGTCTCACTGCTCGTTGCAGCGACGAAACAGAGTGAGTACGCCGACGCAACATTTGGAGTTATCTCGTTGGTGGGCGAGGAACAGGCACGGCGCATAGATGAAAAACTGCGGCGGCGACTTTCGCCCGACGAGTACGCACGCCGCCGGGTGATGTGCGGCACGCCGCCGCAATTCCAGGGCGACGAGCGGGATGTCATTTTCCTTTCAATGGTGGACAGCCCGCAGAGTAGCCAGTTGCGCCTGCGCGATGATGTCCAGCAGAACGGAATGTGGAAGAAGCGGTACAACGTCGCAACAAGCCGTGCCCGTGACCAGTTGTGGATCGTCTATTCTCTGCAGCATGATGTGGACCTCAAGCCCGGAGATATTCGCCGCCGCCTGATTGAACACGCGCTTGACCCGAACGCTCTGGCGCGTCGCATTGAAGAGGTGGAAGCCCGCGCTGAGTCGCCATTCGAGCGCGAGGTAATCCGCCGTTTGATACTGGCAGGCTACCGCGTAACGCCACAGTGGGAGGTCGGGCGATATCGCCTCGACATGGTTGTGGACGATGGCAAGAAGCGGCTTGCCGTCGAATGCGATGGCGACCGCTACCATCCGGTGGAGAAGCTGGCCGACGACATAGCGCGTCAGGCATTGCTGGAGCGGCTCGGCTGGACATTTGCCCGTATTCGGGGCAGCGCGTTTTTCCGCGATCCCGACGCCGCGATGGAACCAGTCTTCGCCCGCCTGAGAGAGATGGAAATTGCTCCGGTCGCTGCCGCTTCTGAGGTTTCCATCGCATCGTCAGATGTTTCTGAACTGGTGCAGCGCATCCTGCGACGCGCTGAAGAAGATAGACAGGAGACCACATCTGCCTCGACCGCGAAACGAGAGATGCCAGAGAGAAACACCAGTGGAAGTCCGAATAATATCACTGTTGCTGTGAAGGATGATGCGACAACGGGTAGCCTGTTTCTAGAGATAGACACGCTGCCGTAGCAAAGCACAGAACCTGAGCATGGAAGGCAAGTGCCCATTATGGCGCTTCCACCTATCGGATCGCTGCCTTCTTGCAACGCAGGACTCCGCGCTACCCCTCACTAATCTCTCCTTGTCCGAATCTGACCACAAGGAGACGTTACGCTATGCCTCTTCGTATTGCCATGATCGGGGCCGGTTCCATCGGCTTTACGCGCCGCCTGATGGCCGACCTCTTGACCGTGCCCGAGTTCGCCGACACCACCTTTGCCTTCACCGACATCAGCCAGCGCAACCTGGACATGGTCACGCAGTTGGCGAGGCGCGACATCGCCGGCAACAACCTGCCCGCGAAAGTCGAAGCCACGACCGACCGCCGCGCCGCCATCGCCGATAGCGACTATGTGATTTGCATGATCCGGCAGGGCGGCCTGGATGCGTTCGCTCTGGATATTGACATCCCGCTCAAGTACGGCATTGACCAGTGCGTCGGCGACACCATCTGCGCGGGCGGCATCATGTACGCGCAGCGGGGCATCGCGGCCTTGCTCGACTTCTGCAAGGACATCCGCGAGGTTGCCAAGCCGGGGGCGCTGTTTTTGAACTACTCGAACCCGATGGCGATGCTGACCTGGGCCTGCAACAAATACGGCGGCGTCAAGACCGTCGGCCTCTGTCACGGCGTCCAGGGCGCGCAGTGGCAGATCGCCTCCTGCGTCGAGCACTGGGCCAGGCAGGAGGGGCTGATCGGCCCGGACGAGGGAGTCCACCGCAAGGATATTGATTTCGTCTTCGCCGGCATCAACCACCAGACCTGGTGCATCCAAGCCGTTTGGCGCGGCATAGACCTCATCCCCCGCCTCTATGACCTGTTCATGGCGCATCCGCACTTCCCGCAGACTGAGAAGGTGCGCATTGACGTGCTCAAGCGCTTCGGCTACTACAGCACCGAGAGCAACGGCCACCTGAGCGAGTACCTACCCTGGTATCGCAAGCGCCTGGACGAGATCAACAAGTGGATTGACCTCTCCTCCTGGATCAACGGCGAGACGGGCGGCTACTTGCGCGTCTGCACGGAAGGGCGCAACTGGTTCGAAACCGACTTTCCCAACTGGCTCCAGGAAGCCCCGCCCAGGTTCACCCCCGACCGCCGCAGCGAGGAGCACGGCTCCTACATCATCGAGGCCCTGGAGACCGGACGCACCTATCGCGGTCACTTCAACGTCGTCAACACCGGCATCATTACCAATGTCCCGCAGGGCTGCATTATCGAAGTCCCCGGCTACGTGGATAGAACCGGCATCAATATCCCCGTCGTCGGCGACCTGCCTCTGGCGTGCGCGGCCACCTGCTCGGCCTCCATCAATGTCCAGAGGATGGGCATGGAGGCGGCAGTGCATGGCGATGTGACGCTTCTCAAGCAGGCGATGCTGCATGACCCGCTGGTGGGAGCGGTCTGCGATCCCGAAGAGGTCTGGCAGATGACCGACGAGATGCTGGTGGCGCAGGCGCAATGGCTGCCGCAGTACCAAGCGAAGGGCGAGATTGCGAAGGCGAAAGCCCGTCTGGAAGAGGCCGAGCGGAACGGCACGCGGGTCAAGACGCTGGAGGGATTCAAAGGCATGGCCCGCCTGCACACCAAGACCGTCGAAGAGATGGCGGCAGCGCGCGAGGAGGCCCGAAAGAACGCCCAGGCTGCCGACAAAGCCAAGATGACGCAGAACGCGTAAACGGCAGGGTGTAGGGTGTGGGGTTTAGGGTGTAGGGAAAAGCAGTGGAAGCGGGAGGGGACGAGTGAGACTGCAATCGTATCGGGAACTGAGGGTCTGGCAGAATGGGATGCGGATTGCTGAACTGTGCTACCATCTGACACGCGACTTTCCACGCGAAGAACTCTACAGCATGACCAGCCAGATACGGCGTGCCGCCTCTGCTATTCCTGCCAACATCGCCGAAGGCTACGGACGCGGACATCGGACGGAATATGTACAGTTCGTTCGCGTTGCTAATGGCAGTCTCAAGGAATTGGAGACGCACCTGCTGCTCTCAATTCGAGTACAATTAGCGGAAGAGGCGGAGGTGGAGGCGATCCTGGCACTATGCGAGGAGGAAGGCCGGATGCTGACGGCGCTGCTGCAAAGTTTAAGTCAGACCGAATAACCCCGCGCCTGCGCCCTTCCCTACCCCCTACCCCCTACACCCTACACCCTGTATTGTTAGAGGTAGTCGCCGTTGGGTTCGAAGACCCGTCCGCAGCGCTCGCAGCGGGCGGCGTCTCCGGGCGAGATAAAGCCGCACTTCGGGCAGCAGTGGAGGCGGACGGGGAATTTGCCGCATTGCGGGCACGCCCGGCTATCGCCGTAGACCAGCGCGCCGCAATGCTGACAGACGCGGGCTTCGTCCGCCGATTTTCTGCGGTTGCGTGTGTCCCTGCTTCCCATCATCGTGCCCCTGTTGCCGCCGCACTATCCGCCCGGCAGGCGGCGTGCGGCGGTAGCGCGCCAGTAGCTGCGCAGCGAGACGGCCAGGAGGAGGACGGCCATCGCCGCCCACAGCACCGCCCAGAAGGTGGGTGGAAGCAGATAGGCGTCGGCCATGAACTTGGCGTCACTATCGCCGAGATTATGGGTCGTGATGGCGAACAGGTCGCTCAGGTCGCCGAGCGCGTTCAGGCTGCACTGCACGGCCAGGAAGGCGGCGGCGAAGTTGGCGGCTTGCGGCGAGGTATAGCGCGCCAGCGCCCACATCACTGCTGCCAGTGCCAGGCCGGTGATCAGGGTGAAGGGGCTGCGCCACGCCCAGAGCAGCGTGAGGGCAAGCAGGACGAACGCAATCGTGTAGAGCACTGTGCGCCCCGCGCTGCGCCACCGCGCCAGCCGCCCCACTTGCAGCAAGACCGCGCCAAAGAGGGCGGTGCCTAAATAACCCCCGGAATAGACCAGCCAGCGCGCCCAGGGCGCGATGAGGGTCTGCGTGACGCCGCTGCCGTTGGGCGCGACTGTAAGAGAAGCCACGCTGCCGCCCACCAACAGCGCCGCCAGAGCGTGGCCGCTCTCATGGATGAAGATAATAAACAGCCGCAGCGGGTAGAGCAGGTAGTTGGAATAGGGGACGAACCAGAGGGCGAGTGTTACCAGCGTCGCCACCAGCAGCAGACGGCGCGACGTGCGGAAGTGCTCCCCATCGTCTATGGCCTGCCCGCGCAGAGTAGCCGTCTGTGCCCATGTCGGTAAGTTCTCATTCATGCGTTTGTGTCCTTTTGCTCTCCGGCCCCGTGCGGCCATGCATCTTGATAGTTTGATCTTCTATTCCATTAACGCATATGAAGCCCTAGACGTTTCATTGGCTTTTCACTACCGTACACTTTTTCTGTCGGGGCAAAGTCTCCGTATGCTCAACAGAACTGGAATAGGTAATCCTTCGTTGAGGCAATGCTCAATCCAGAGCAGCCCGATCTGAAAGAGGCTCAAATCGCACCGATCTCTGCGGTGGATCTGAGGCAGCCAACCACGCAACACCACCATTGC
>Ga0209810_1002395_pt1 | contig 22690 bp, 15 predicted proteins | sample Coa_R1_7_FD_187159 | JGI IMG/M metagenome (GOLD analysis project Ga0209810, IMG submission 187159) | Surface soil microbial communities from Centralia Pennsylvania, which are recovering from an underground coalmine fire - Coalmine... | ecosystem: Environmental > Terrestrial > Soil > Unclassified... | reverse complement strand
CGCTCATTATATCAAGTCCGAGGGAATACTTATCGTATGGCTACCTCAAGGTGCAGCGCATATGGGAAGAAATTCGCCGGATTGGATATTAGAGGCTTTGGGCTCGCTTTTTAGCGAGCACCAAGCGGTCATCAGCCTCCAAGTCCTCTCTCGAAGCAGGCAAAAAAGGGCATAACACCCTCTAGTTGAGCGGGACTTTCTGCCCGCCTACGCGGGCAGAAAGCCGAAGGCTCCACAGCGGCAGGCTGAATCCTGCCGCTTTAGGGCCGGGCGGAGCTATTTTAATTTGGCCTCTTCACGCCCACCGGTCGCGCGGTGGATATCCAGAATATCGCTCAGGCTGCGCAGCTTCTGCATAATCAGCGCCAGATGATCTGTGTTGCGCACTTCGAGGGCCAACTCCAGCGTAGCCGTCTTATCCCGGTGCGATTGGGTCTTGACGGCGGTGATGTTGGTCTTGTTCTCGGCGAAGATGTTGCCCACATCCGCCAGCAGGCCCGTGCGATCCAGGCACTCGACGATCAGATAGACCTGGTAGACCTGCCCGTCGTTGCCGACATACTCGACCGCCGTGCAGCGGTCTGCCTCCGTTTTCAGATAGTGCTGCGCGTTGGGGCACTCGCGGCGGTGCAGGGCCATGCCGCGCCCGCGCGTGACGTAGCCGATCACATCGTCGCCGGGAATGGGCAGGCAGCACCGGGAGCGGCGGAACAGGACGTTATCGGCCTCCAGGCCGCTAGCGACGATCTGGAGCTTGCGGTCATCGGCCTTCTTGCCCCCGATCTGGATGCCGGGCTCGGCGGGCGCCGGGGTCGGCTTGAGCTTGTTGAGCACCGTCAGGGGCGCCACCGTGCCATAGCCGATAGAGGCCAAGAGCTCGGTCTCGTTGGGCATGTTAAACAGCGGCGCGATCAAGCGCAGCGACTCATCCTTGATCAGGTCGCGCGGGCTTTCGCCCCAGGCTTTCGCATCCCGCTCCAGTTGGTGAGTCAGCTCCTTCTCCAGCAGGTCGCGGCCCCTCTCCACGTTCTCGGCGTGATGCAGCTTGCGGAAGTAGGACTTGATACGGCTCTTGGCGTGCGAGGTCTTGACGAAGGCCAGCCAGTCCCGGCTCGGATTGGCGCTGGGCCGGGTGATAATTTCGACCACGTCGCCGTTCTTGAACTGGTAGGAGAGCGGCACCAGCCGCGTGTTGACCTTAGCGCCGACGCAGTGCTGGCCCACGTCGCTGTGCACTCGATAGGCAAAATCCACCGGCGTGCTGCCCGCCGGCAGGTCAATGACGTCGCCCTTGGGAGTCAGCACGAAGACCTGGTCGGTGAATAGGTCTTCGGTGATATTGCGCATGAACTCGTTGTGGTCACGGCTGTCGGCCTGCCAGTCGAACATCTGCTGGCGCAGGAAGGAGAGCCGGCGCTCAAACTGATCGCTGGCCTTGCCGCCCTCTTTGTACTGCCAGTGCGCAGCCACGCCAAATTCGGCGGTGCGGTGCATCTCCCAGGTGCGTATCTGCACCTCCAGCGGCGTGCCCTTGGGCCCCAGCACCTTGATATGCAGCGACTGATACATATTGCTCTTGCTTTGGGCGATGTAGTCGCTGAACATGCCGGGGATGGGCGTCCAGAGCGCGCTGACGATGCCCAGGACGTGATAGCACTCGGCGCGCGTATGGACAATAACGCGCAGGGCCGTCAGGTCGTAGAGCTCACTAAACTCCAGCCCCTGCTGCTTCATCTTGTTGTAGATGCTGTAGAGGTGCTTGGGTCGGCCGCGAACCTGCGCGTCAATGCCCTCTTCCTTAAGCTTGGCCTGTAAGATCTCGATGGCCTCGTCCACCTCCGCCTGCCGCTCGGTGCGGTTACGCGCCACCATAGCGGCGATCTGGGCATAGGCTTCCGGGTCCACATACTTGAAGGCCAGGTCTTCCAGTTGCCACTTGAGCTGCCAGATGCCGAGACGGTGGGCTAGAGGCGCGAAAATCTGGAGCGTTTCCGTTGCCATGCGGAACTGGCGGGCCGGAGGCAGCGCGCCGAGCGTGCGCATGTTGTGGAGCCGGTCGGCCAGCTTGATGATGATGACGCGCAGATCCTTGGCCATCGTGACGAAAATCTTGCGCAAGTTGGCCGCATTCCTGGCCATTTCTGCCTGCTTCTGGCGCCGCGCCACCGCCGCCGGGCTAAGCTCCTCCTCATCCTCGGGGCGCTCGTGCTTCTTTTTGCCCTCGTCCACGCCCGCGATCTGCAACTTCGACAGGCTCTCGACCAGGTGAGCCACATCCTCGCCGAACTCGCGGGCCAGCTCTTCGACCGTAACGCCACAATCCTCGATCACATCATGGAGCAGCCCGGCGGCGAGCGTCTGCTCATCCATCTCCAGGTCGGCCAGGATCTCGGTGACTTCCACGGGATGGGTGATATAGGGTTCGCCGCTGTTGCGCGTCTGTCCCTCGTGCCGCTCGCAGGCGAAGGCGAAGGCCCGGCGCACCAGATCGGTATCCGCCTGAGGACGGTATTCGGCCAGGCGTGCGATGACCCGCTCCATCGTGGCGGCGATGTCGCATGTTTTGCCGCCGGCGGTCTCCTCCGGTGGAATCCATTCCAGAGCCGATTTGAATGAGGCTTGTGTCATCGTGGCGCGCTGTTCCCTCGCAAAGCGGCTATCCCCTCCAGGCCCTAACGGCGTTTCGCCAATTCGGATCTAATACCTTTTGGGGATAACGAAGTAATATAGTATACCTCAAACTATCATCGCCCGCTGATTAGATTTCGTCCATGCCTCTTGACATTGGCTCGCCAATTGGCTTACCCTATTTGAGAAGACCTCACCCCCGGCCCCTCTCCTTCTCAAGGAGAGGGGAGAAGAGAAGCCGGGTCCCTCCCTTCCCTTGTAGGGTCGCTAGGCGCAGGGGCGAACCATTGCAGCCCCGACCCTAGCAGTGGGGGCCGGGGGGTTAGGTCAATCCCACTGTGAGGTGGCGAACCATGCTGCTGCGCTCGGTCTTGGCCCTGTGGCTGGCCGCCGCAGGCGCGGTCATGGGAGCGCCCGGAGCGCCAACCATGCCTGCCCCATCGGACTCATCTGCCCACGCAACGCTGCCCGCTGCGGATACCCGCGCCGCGGTGCCTCCGCGTAACCTGGATACGCCAAGAACGTTCCCAATGTTCCACTCCCGCGCCGAGTGGGAAGCGCACCGGGCCGCGATTCGGCAGCAGATGCTCGTGTCCTTCGGCCTCTATCCGCTGCCGCCCAAAACGCCGCTCAAAGCCCGTATTTTCGATAGGGTCGAGCGCGACGGCTATACCATTGAAAAGGTCACCTTTCAAACCTATCCTGGCTTCTACCTGGCGGGCAACCTGTACCGGCCTAGAGGAAAATCCCGGGACGGGGGCCGGCATCCGGGCGTGCTGGTGGCGCACGGGCATTGGCCGCAGGGGCGCATGGCCGACACGCCCGAAGGCTCCATTCCTGCCCGCGCCATTACGTTTGCGCGGCAGGGCTACGTCGCCTTCACCTATGACATGGTCGGCTACAACGACACGCGCCAGATCGATCACGCCTTCGCCAACGACAGGCGGCACTGGCTCTGGGGCATCTCCCTGATGGGCCTGCAAACCTGGAACAGCCTGCGCGCCCTGGATTTCCTCTGCTCGCTGCCTGACGTGGATAAGACCCGCCTGGCGATCACGGGCGAATCCGGCGGAGGCACGCAGACGATGATGCTCGGCGCCCTGGACGACCGCCTCGCCGCCGTCGGCCCGTGCGTGATGGTGTCGCATACGATGCAGGGCGGCTGCCTGTGCGAGAACGCGCCCGGCCTGCGCGTGGATTTCTCCAATATGGAGATCGCTGCCGCCGCCGCGCCCAAAGCTCAGATTATCGTCGGCGCGACCGGCGACTGGACTAGCACGACGATGACGGTGGAGGGGCCAGCGATCCGGAGCGTCTATACGCTCTACGGCGTGCCGGAGAAGCTCATCTATGTCGTCTTCGACTACGGCCACAACATCAATAAGACCAGCCGGGAGGCCGTCTATGCCGCGTTTGGCCGGTGGCTGCTGGGGGAGGAAGACAAGACCAGGCTCCAGGAGCCGCCCTACCAGATGGAGCCGGTGGAGCGTCTGCGCGTCTTCCCGGAGGGAACGCCGCTGCCCAGAGACGCCAAAAGCGCTGAGGAGTTGACCCATTCGCTCATCTTGCTGGGGCAGACCGAAGTGGAGCGCCGCAAGCCGCGCGATAAGCGCAGCCTAACGCTGTTCCAGAAAACCTTCCGGCCCATGTGGGAGCACACGCTGGCGGTCGAAATTCCCCCGCCGGGCCAACTGCTGGTGAGCGCACAGCCGCCCGTGCCCTGCGAAGGGGGCACGCTTACGCGCCTGAACCTGGGACGCGCTGGGCGTGGCGACAACATCCCCGCCGCTCTCTTCACGCCAGCCCTCCATGCGCGGGGGCGCACGCCCTCACATGAAAACGCCTCTCCCCTCTCCCGCAGCGTGAGAGAGGGGTCGGGGGTGAGGGCTATTTTCACGCCAGGCGCAGACATGCCTAAACAGGCCGTCCTCCTGGCGCACCCGGACGGCAAGGCCGCCTTTATGGACACAGCCACCGGCAAGCCCGGCCCGCTGGTCGCCGGACTGCTGGCAAAAGGCAAGGCCGTCCTGCTGCTGGATGCCTTCCTGACCGGCGAGCGCGCCGACCCCAGCGCGGAAGCGGCCCGCAAAGTGCCCTTCGGGCAGTACTTTTCCACCTATAACCGCACGGACTTGCAGGAGCGCGTGCAGGATTTCATTACGGCGTGCGCGTATCTGCGTTCGCGGGGGGCGCGCTCCGTGGCGCTGGCGGGACAGGGGAAGGCAGGACTCTGGGCGCTGCTGGCGGCGCCTGCCGCCGATGCCGTCGCCGCCGACTGCACCCAACTCGATCTGAGCGGCGATGAGGCGCTGCTGGCCGACGATCTGTTTGTGCCCTGCCTGCGCCGCCTGGGAGATTTCCATACCGCCGCCGTCCTGGCCGCGCCGCACCCGCTGCTGCTGCATAACACGGGCGCCCATTTCACGGCGGCTGCCTGGATCGAGGATGTTTACAAAGCGCTCGGCGCGGCTCCCGCGCTGCGCGTGGAGACGGAGCGCTTGAACGACGACGCCATTCTCCAATGGCTGAACAACAAATAAATACATCACGAGGAGACAATGGATATTAAGGAAGCTCTGTACGAACTCGGCGTCCGTGAGGACACCCTCTCTCAAGAAGAGAAAGACCAGCTCGACCGCGACGGATATCTGCCCCTGCGCGGCCTGCTCACGATGGAGCAGGTGGAGGCCATTCGGAGGCGGCAGGAGGAACTGCTGGCCGAGGAAGGCGATCAGGCGGGCCTGGAGGTGTATCAGGAGCGCGGAACAGACCGCCTTGCCGACCTTATCAACAAGGGAACCTGCTACCACGTCGTCATCACGCACCCGCGCCTGCTGGCCGCCGTCGCCCACGTTTTGAAGTGGGACTTGAAGCTCTCCTCGCTCAACAGCCGCGCGGCGCTGCCCGGCCAGGGGCAGCAAGGGCTGCATCCCGATTGGGGACGGCTGGAGGTGCCAGGAGATTACCAGGTCTGCAACTCTGTGTGGCTGCTGGACGACTTCACGCCGGAAAACGGAGCCACGCGCGTCGTGCCCGGATCGCATTGCAGCGGCAAGCTGCCAGGCGATGAGATGGCCGACCCCTCCCTGCCGCACCCGAACGAGGTCCTACTGCTGGGCAAGGCGGGCGACGTGGTGGTCTTCAACGCCCACTGCTGGCACGGCGGCACGCTCAACCGCACCGACAAGCCGCGCCGCGCCATGCATGGCTACTTTACGCGCCGCCACCAGCCCCAGCAGCTCGACCAGCAGAAATATCTGCGCCGTGAAACCTGGGAGCAGCTCAGCCCGGCGGCGCGCGTCGTCCTGGGCGTCGAGAAGCCTGCCGACTGGTAAAAATATACACCCCCGCTGCGCTAGCGAGATCGAGCATCCTGGTCAAATGTGCGGCAGTATGCCTGGCTCATTGACAGTGGACTGCTGCCCCGTAGGCAACGATGTCTCGCCGTAAGATCGATAAACAGCGAGGCAGAAAGACGCTCCTGATCGATGGACTGTTTGAGATTCTGCGGTGTTGAGGGAGCGACGCCAAGCCGCCCATCCGCACTAGGCTAACAGACACCAGGCGACACGATCCATAGAGCCATCATAATGGCCATCGAGGCTGCATTAACTCCCAAGAAAGGCAAATGATGAATACCATGCTAAACCTCTTCGCTCCCTCTGCCTCTCTGGCTTGGCTTGCCGACGCCCCAGCGTTTAGCGACGCCGAGCAGGTCGGGAGTTTCTACCACGCGATCATGCGCCCGGAGGCTGCCCGGGGAGCTACGGAAATAACGCTCACCGATGAAACGGCCCAAAAGATGAGCGGCACGGCGAGCGCTGGGCTGAAGGTCTCCCTCGACACCTGGATGAGGTTGTGCTACTTTACCAGCAATTGCGCTCTCAGGATGGACGCGCGGCCCCACCTGAATATCCGGAGATAAGGCCCAATCAAACCGGAGAGCGCGCTCCAGGCTATCCCGCCGACCGACGTCCGCAACGGACTGACCGGCTACTACGTGAAGCCGGTGACCGGGGCTTTCAAGGGCACCTATCCGGCGCTGGCGGCGCTCACCGATAGCAGCCGGTCGCGCACTTCCTTCTCCAGAGAAAGATGGCCCAACCGCTCCAGGGCCGCCACGAACTCTGGCAGGAAGGGAGCCAGACGCGTCGAGCAGATGCGATTGGCTGCCTTCCAGACCGTGACCCGTGCTGCCTGAACGGACTCATTATAGCGGCGTGGCGGATACTGCCTTTTCCGTGGGCTGCATGCCTCAGCGGGCGGGTGGTTCAACAGGGCGATGGCGCGTTTGCGGCTGATGACCTTTGACAATCTAAAACGGATAGTGCTGAGTGAGAAAAACTGCCCCCTTAGACAATCAAAGGTCCTGAGCCAGTGGCGCTGACGAACTCATAGAGGATGCGTTCCTTCTCGGTCCAGCCAGCGTTTCTGTACCGGAGAGCAGTCCGCGCCAGCAACTCTTTACGGGCACTCGCACTCCTCCCATTCCAGACAGGAGCCTACCTCAGTACAGCCCGCTAGCGGGCCGTTTGCCCCTCTGCCCTACAGCATGATACGGGCCCGGGGTGAACACAGGGCTTCCCGCCTCGCAACCCTCGCCGTCCGCCTGGCCGCCGGAGAAGATACTTACGCGCCTCGGTGAAATCGTACAGGAACTTCCAGCACTCAACTCCTTGCCTCAATTAGCACAGGCTCCTGGGTGATTTGTCTCACGCGAAGGACCGGACCCCGGCTCTAACAAGCGGAAGAGCAATTAGATAAGGAGGGCAGGAGCAATTCATCGCGCTGCCTTGGGGACGGGCGCGGACGTTCACAACCTTTTGCCCATTTCCGCTTGTGGCCTGCCCCAGAGAGTATCCTAAGAAGACGAAGAAAGAGATGTGAGGCTGGCAAGCCTCCGGGAGGACACGGCATGAATACCATCGGAACCGAGCAACCTGAGCGCTGGCGCGTCCCCGTCGGAGAGGACCAGACGTCCGCCCTCGTCCAGCGTGCCCAGCGCCCCCTGGCCGAAAGCGTCCTGGTGCTGGGACATGGCGCCAGCACCCACATGGAGCACCCCACCATGGAGCGCCTGGCCAGAGAGTTTCTTTCCCGCGGCCTCTCGGTCGTGCGCTTTAACTTCCTCTACACCGACAAGAAAAAAGGCCCGCCCGACCGGATGCCCCGCCTGATGGAATGCTTTGCCGCGGTGGTCGAGAAAGTCCGCCAGGAGCTTACGCCCCCACATCTTTTCCTGGGTGGCCACTCGCTGGGAGGACGCACGGCCTCGATGCTGGCCGCCGAAGGCTTTGGCTGTGAGGGCCTTCTGCTGCTGGCTTACCCGCTGCATCCTGCCGGCCAGCCCGAGAAGCTTCGGGACGCCCACCTGGCGGAGATTAAAGTGCCGGTGCTGTGTCTGAACGGGACGCGGGACGAACTGTGTGAGCAGGCGTTGATGCAGCAGGTGGTGGAGAGACTGCCTGCGACCTTTACGATGCACTGGCTGGAGGGCGCCGATCATGGGTTTCACGTGCAGAAGCGCTCTGGGCGAACCGAGGACGAAGTCTTCGAGGAGATAGGAGAAGCCAGCCGGGAATGGGTCGCCAGGGTGCTTGGTTCCCGTGGTGCTTGAAACCCTCTCTTATCCTTCTAAACAGACTCTTGGTAAACCCGGTGATTACGAATAACTCCAGGGAAGAGGTAAGCGCTCGATTGGATACTTTAGCAGGCTAACGAGCGACCATAAAGTAGGTTTTGGAAGATATTCTCCCAAAATGCAAGCGGCTTGTGGACTAACCTTCCGGTAGGTTGGGGAAGCCTGGCAGGCGGAACTAAATCGGATACTACCTCGTCCTTCAAGCACTTTTCGGCCTCGGAGGTAAAGGATGTCCACAACAGAGTGGCCGACCGAGCATAGGCCCTGGCCCCTGCCAAAGGAGCCCTGGATCATGTTCCAATGCTGGAACGACCTGTTGCTTGCCCACTGGCCCGTGCTGGAGGAGAGCCTGCGGCCCCTCGTACCAGAGGTTTTGCCCATTGATACCTTCGAGGGGCAAGCCTGGTTAGGCATCACTCCGTTTCGGCTCACAGACGCGCACGCTCGCTTCCTCCCGTCCGTGCCCGGCCTCTCTTCTTTCCTGGAATTGAATGTCCGCACCTACGTAACCGTGGAGGACAAGCCGGGCGTTTACTTCTTTAGCCTGGACGCTTCCAATCCGGTCGCGGTGACGGGGGCGCGCCAGTTCTTCTATCTTCCTTACTTCACCGCAGAGATGGACCAGCGCGTAGAAGAGGGATGGATCTATTTCCATAGCAGGCGCGCTGGCGGCACGGATTCCTCTCCCCATCTGCGAACGCGGTACCGTCCGACCGGCGAGGTCTTCCAGGCCCTTCCTGGCACGCTGGAATACTTTCTTATCGAGCGCTACTGCCTTTACACGATGGAGGATCAGCACCTCTACCGATGCGAGATCCACCATCCACCCTGGCCCGTGCAGCCGGCGACCGCCGAGTTTGAGGAAAACACGATGGCGAGCGCCCAGGGCATCGCTCTGCCGGAGACTCCGCCTCTCCTGCATTTTGCCGAGACGCAGCCGACCATTGTCTGGCCGCTCTTCCGGCTAAGCTAGCGTGCTGTCACGCCACCTGAAATCATCGCCAAAAGGCAACCGAATGGCACTCTCCTTAAAGCCAAGCCATCTCAAGCGCTATAAAGATATCGCCCGATTATTCATCAAATATGGGCATTCCGACTTGCTGCCCTCTACCGAGCTGGACAAACTGGCCGCTCTAGACGAGCAGACAACGACCGCGCCTGCCGAGAGCAAGGCCGAGGCGCTGGCCGCCGACCTGGAAGCGATGGGACCGCTCTTTATCAAGCTGGGTCAGCTTCTCTCGTCGCGCCCGGACCTCTTGCCTGCCCCTTATGTCGTCGCTCTGTCGCGCCCTTCTCCTTTGCCGAGGTCGAGGCGACGATTGAGCAGGAACTGGGTGTGCGTCTTTCCAAGGCCTTTTCGGAATTTGAAGCCGAGCCCATTGCTGTCGCCTCGCTGGGCCAGGTGCATCGTGCCGCCTTACGCAGTGGCAGAGCGGTTGCCGTGAAGGTTCAGCGGCCTGGCATCCGCTATGAAGGCAGTTTTGACGTGGAGTGGAAGTCGGTACGCGATCAGGAAGTTCCCAGGGATGTCAAGCCCGTTCGTGAAGAGCGGCGAGAGTAAGGAGTGTGAGCGAACGAGCCCAGTGTATAGACGTGGGTTTTCGAGAACCCGATAAAACAGCCACAGGTTGTTTGTTCATGGCGGCGAGGCGGAACGGTGTTTCGATAAGCGCGCCGGTGAAAGGAGAAACGGGGTGAAAGTCGGACTCTACAGCATTACCTATTTGGGGCTCTGGTATAACGGGCCGGGATTGACGCTTTTCGAGCTGATCGAGCGTGCCCGGCGTTTTGGCTATGACGGCATAGAGATAGACGGCAAGCGTCCGCATGGCAACCCGCTGGATATGCCGACTTCCCGCTGTCGCGGCGTGCGTGCGAAGGCCCAGGATGCGGGGATTGACATCTATGCGGTCGCCGCCAACAACGACTTCTCCAGCCCGATCCCGGAGCATCGCGAGTGCCAGCTCGCCCTCGTCCGCGACCTTATCCGCATGACCGCGGATCTCGGCGCGCCGTGCCTGCGTATGTTTGCCGCCTGGCCTGGCGTGACCAAGACGGAGGACGGGGGACGCTATGACGTTGCGAGGGGGGTATGGAAGCTGGCGCACGAAGAGTTCTCCGAAGAGCAGACGTGGGCCTGGTGTCGGGAAGGATTGATCGAGGCGGCGCGGTGGGCAGAGGACGCTGGGATCGTGCTGGCCTTGCAGAATCACGCGCCCGTCATTAACAGCTATGAGGATATGCTTCGCATGATCCGCGAAGTCAATTCGCCTAGCCTCAAAGCCTGCTTCGATGCTCCGCTGGCTCGGAATCAGGGCGTGACGAATATGCGCGAGGCAGCGGCCAGGGTCGGGGCCCTGCAAGTGTTGACCCACTTCGGCGGCGAATATGAAGAAGGGCCGAATGGAGAAGCGCTCAGTTTTGTGCGGGAGCGCGACGGCAGCCTGATCCCGGAGAACTTCTATGCCGACTTCGCTGCGGGCATGAGGGAGATCGGGTATACCGGCTATACGGGCTTTGAGCTTTGCCATCCGCTGCCGAAAGTCAATGGCGTAACGGTGGGAATCGATTTTGTGGATAAAAATGCGCGCCTGGCAGTGCAGTTCATGCGGCACGTTCTGGCAGAGACACAAGCGGCTGAACCAGCAGCCCTGCGTACATGAGCTTCCGCCTCCGCGCCGTTCGTTCCTCCCTACATGGCAGGCGGGGCACGCTTCGTTGACGTGCTGGTGTAGCGCACCAGCAGCCATAGGGAAGCGCGTTGCAGCACCACCAGAACGGCGATCATGCCGACTGCCAGGGAGAACAGGAGAACATTGCTTTCGGGGCCGGCCTTGAGCGCAAAGCCCAGGGCCGTTGCGACGGCAGGAGGATGCACCGTATCCAGGACAATCATCAGGACAATGGTAAGAATCATGGCGCAGCCTGCGGCCACGTAACCGGGGCCGCCGACAGCGTTGGCCGCGTAGCCCAGCAGAGCCGCCGGTATTTGCGACAATACCAGCGTGCGGGCTCGGTTCGTGCCGTGCTGCGGGTCGAGGTCAATGAGGAAGGCGCTGGAAGCCAGGGACGCGAAGAGTAGGCGCTGCCGACTGAAGGTCTCTACGAAGAAGAAAACCAGAAGCACGGTGAGCGTAGGCAGCAGCGCCAGGGTTAACTCGCCCTTGATGTCCAGACGCTGCCGCGCCGGTCGAGCCGCCCCTTCTAGGGGGTTGAGGCTATCACGCTCTATCAACGCGCATCCCCCGTGAGGCCTATTCGATAGTCATCGGAGACGGGAGCGCCGCCCGCACTTCCCGTAACACCGCGCTACTCCATCGGAGTAGCGGCTGGCGCGCAGAACGGTCCCGGCAAGTGTGCCGGGCGGTTCGAGTTGATGGCGCAGGGAGGAGAGGGCGGCATTGAGACTGCTTGCGCGCCATCTCCTTACTGCGCACTAGCCCATGCACTCCCGCAGATACACCACGCTGCGCGGCAGCACCTCGTCCGCCGGTCCCGTCAGGCCGCACTCAAAGGCCATGTAGCCCTGAAATCCCACGTCCTTGAGCGCCGCCATGATCGCCCGGAAGTCTATATCGCCGCTGCCGGGTTCCTTGCGCGTATTGTCGGCCAGATGCACATGCCCGATGGTATCCCCAACCTGGCGCAGCGTGGCCGGGCTGTCGGTTTCCTCGATGTGCATGTGGAACACATCCGACATCAGGCGAACGCCCCGGCTGTTGAGCGCCCGCACGATCTCGGCCCCGTCCTTCTGCTGGGGCAGGCTATTGGACTCGTAGCGGTTCAGAGGCTCCAGCAGGATCGCCGCGCCGACCTGCTCGGCAAAGGGAGCCAGCGTTTGCAGCATCGCTATCAGGACTTCCCGCTCCGCCTGAGCGCGCGTTTTCCAGGGCGAGAGATCGGGTATCCGGTCGTTGCTGTTGAAGATCGGCACCGTGATCGGGCCGACGGCGCCCAGTTCCGCCGCATACTCCAACTGCTGCTTGAGCGCCTCCGCGCAGGCTTGACGGCGCGCTTTGTCCGGGTGTGCCAGTTCGGCAGGATAGCCGCCGCAGATGGACGAGGCCCGGATAGGACTGTCGCGCAGCACCGCCTTGCGCTCGGCCAGGCCAGCCGGGTCTTTGAGATAGTTGCCGTTGAGCTCGACGCCCTCAAAGCCGTACTTTTCCAGATTGCGTACCTTCTCGGCAAACGTCGCGCCCGGGATCAATCCTTCCTGACAGGACAGTTTCATCGTATCTCCTTTCGGCCTTCATCCTTTATCCTTTCGTGGATGCGTCTCTTGATTTATCCTTTCTGAGACCGTTCTCCTGCCAAAGCGATACCGAAAGCAGAGTTCTTCCGTTTTGCTCCTGCGGCCCTCACCCCCTGTCCCGGCAGGCTGAACCCTGCCGCTGTGGGGCGCTGCCAGGGGCGGCGCTGCGCTCGCTCGACTGCCAGGGACGCCGCTCAACGGTTCGCGGCTCTGCCTGGCGATCTCCGCCTAGCCAGGCCCGCTGACTGCCAGGGTCGGGCCTGCAACGGACTGCAAGGGTCGGCGCTGCAATAGTTCGCCCCACTGCTCGGGTCGGCAAGGTGCTGCCAGGAGCGGGCCTGCCATGGTTGGGCCTTCTGCCTTGCGAGGCCCTTGCCTCCGCCTTGCGACAGCGCTCCGCCTGGCGACACCTACGCGGGCAGAGATAATGCTGGCTTCTGCTCTTCCCTCCCCTGTTTTTGGGGATCGCCAGGCGGAGGCAGGGGCCGTAACCCTGCCGACCCTTGCAGTGGGTTGGGGGTGGGGGCCAGAAGGAGTCTGGCGCCGGAAGAAATCCCGTGTTATTTCTTGCAACATTTCCTTGATTAGGATGTCACATTGGCGTATAATGGAGCAAGGCGCGGTACGTTTGCGCTTCTGACCAACGGAACGGCTTGCTGCATTGCCGCAAGCCGCCTTGTGGCACGTTCCCGCCTCGGCCCCCGGAGGAACAGGCTATGGTGCGTTCCTGGCGCATTCTTTCCGCCGCAGGAGTCCTCGCGTCGGCGGCTGTCTTGATCGTTCTATCCGGCAGTGCTCTCTCCTGGGCGCAATCCCCGCCCCATCGCCCGGTCCCCCTGTCACGCCTTCCCAAAGCCAGCCGGCATTCGGAAGCAGCGCCGCATCCTCTGAAGCCTTCGGCTTCTCAGACAGCAGTCTCCGTTTCGGGCCTCAGCGTGGAACCGGCCTCCGTGCAACTGCTCGGGCCGCGCGCGGTCGGGCATCTGCTCGCTACCGCTCGCCAGTCGGACGGCGCGCTGCTGGACGTGACGGACAAAGCGGCCTGGACCGCCGCAAAGCCGGCCCTGCTCCGCATCGAGCGCGACGGCACGCTCCGCCCCCTCAAAGACGGCGTCACCGCCGTCCAGTGCCGCTACGGCGGGCGCACGGCGACGGCCAGAGTCGTCATCAAGGATGCAATGAAGCCTGCGCCCATTGATTTCAGCCTGGAGGTCGTCCCCATCCTGACGCGCGCCGGCTGCAATCAGGGCGCCTGTCACGGCGCCCAGTACGGCAAGGGCGGGTTCAAGCTTTCCCTGGCCGGGTTCGACCCCGACCTGGACTACCAGAATATCGTCAAGCAGGCCCGAGGGCGCCGCGTCGCCTTCGCCGATCCCGCGCGCAGCCTGCTGCTGCTCAAGCCCACCATGTCCGTGCCGCACGGCGGCGGGCGGCGGCTGGAGCCCGGCTCGCCCGACTACAGCACGCTGCTGCGCTGGCTCAAAGACGGCGCGCCCGGCCCCACTCCCTCTGACCCTCAGGTGACAAAGGTAGAGATCTTCCCCGCCGAGCGCATTATGCAGAAGAGCCAGGGGTCGCAGCGGCTGGTGGTCCGCGCTACCTATAGCGACGGCACGACCCGCGACGTAACCGCACACGCCCGCATCAACTCTCTGAATGAGGCCATCGCCGCCTGCACGCCCGAAGGCGTCATCACCCCGGTGGGCAAAGGCCAGACCGCGATCATGGTGCGCTACGGAGGGCAGGCCACCGTCGCCACCATCATCGTCCCGTTCCATAGCTCTCAAGCCCTTGCCCAGCAGCGCCCCACGCTTCGAAACGGGCGAGAGATGGGAAGCGGGCCAGAGGGAGCCGGGAGCGAGGGCTTCATTGATGCACTCGTCGCCAAAAAGCAGCGGCAGCTAGGGTTGGTTCCCTCGCCCCTCTGCGACGACGCCACCTTTATCCGCCGCGTCTCCTTTGATCTGATCGGCACGCCGCCCCGGCCGGCGGAGATCAAGGCGTTTCTGGCCGATAAGTCGCCCAACAAGCGCGCTAAACTCGTGGACGCGCTGCTGGCCCGCCCGGAATACGCCGACTACTGGGCGCTCAAATGGGGCGACCTGCTGCGCTGTAACCGCAACAGCCTCGGCCCGAAGGGCATGTGGAGCTTCTCCAACTGGATTCACGCCCAATTTGCCCAGAACCGCCATGCCGACGAGTTTGTGCGGGATCTCCTACTATCCCAGGGCAGCACCTTCACCAACGGCCCGAGCAACTACTACCGGGTCGTTACCAGTCCGCAGGATCTCGCAGAGACGACCAGCCAGGTCTTTCTGGGCGTGCGCATGCAGTGCGCCCGCTGCCACCATCACCCGTTCGAGAAGTGGAGCCAGACCGACTACTATGAGTTCGCCGCCTTCTTTGCCCGCGTCGGCCTCAAGGGCAGCGACGAGTTCGGCATCTTCGGCAATGAGCAGGTCGTCCGCATCAACGACGGCGGGGAAGTGACCCACCCCAAGACCGGCCAGGTCATGCGCCCAACTCCGCTTGGCGTACAGTTGGCCTCTCTGCCGGGCGGCAAAGCCCCCGACCCCGACGCTGGTGGCGACCGCCGCCGCCTTCTGGCCGACTGGCTCACCAGCAAGAACAATCGCCTGTTCGCCAGAAACCTCGCCAACCGCTATTGGGGCTATCTGTTCGGCAAAGGCATCGTCAACCCGATTGACGACCAGCGCGTTACCAATCCGCCGACCAACCCCGAGCTGCTCGACGCCCTGGCCGATGAGCTTATTCGCAGCAACTACGATTTAAAGCACCTGCTGCGCGTCATCTGCCTGTCCAAGACCTATCAGCGCAGCTCCCAGGCGACGCCGGAAAACGTCAAGGACGAGCTCTTCTTCACGCACTATATTCCCAAGCGCCTGCCCGCCGAGACGCTGCTCGACGCCATAAACTTCGCCTGCGGCACCCAGGAGAAGTTCCCGGAGCTGCCCAAAGGCACGCGCGCCATTCAGTTGCCCGACCCGGCTGTCAATTCCGACTTTCTGGATACCTTCGGGCGCCCGCAGCGGCTCATCGCCTGCGAGTGCGAGCGCACTGCCGAGCCCAACCTATCGCAAACGCTGCGCCTGATGAACGGCGAACAGATCAACCGCAAGGTAGATGAGGGCGAAGGACGCATTCCCAAACTGCTCGCCGCCCAAAAGTCCGACGATGCTATCCTGAACGAGCTTTATATGGTCACGCTAGGCCGTCCGCCCCGTCCCAGGGAGCGCTACCAGGTGCTCGGCGTTCTGGCCTTCTCGCCGGACCGCAAGCCGGTTTTTGAGGATGTCCTGCTCACCCTGCTCAACAGCAAGGAGTTCCTGTTCAATCACTGATTTGGCAGGCGGATGTCCAAACCCTTTGATGCGACACTTAAAGAATTGGTCTCTCCCGGAAAGCGTTGCCCGGTGTCATAAGGCGGATGGAAGAGCGCCTCGATAAGGAGATGGAACCGGCACAGGCTGCCATCCTGTGGGCGTCTACATATATCCTGATGGGGTTGCGTTATCCTCCAGCGCTGGCTGCCCAACTGCTGCGGGGAGTAAGAAATATGAAAGAGTCGACGACTTATCAAGCGATCCTTGAGGAAGGTGCAGCACAGGGACGCGCGGACGAAGCCCGGCGGCTACTGCTGCTGATGGGTGACAAGCGCTTTGGCGCGGCGGACGCGCGAATACGCCGTGCCATCGAGTCCATAACTTCGGTCGAACGGCTGGAGCAGTTGACCGCACGGATTCTCGATGTCTCTAACTGGGACGAACTGCTAACTCAATAGGAGTGCCAAGCCCTATTTCGCGGCCCGCTTCTCTGTAGATAATTCCTGGTAACGCGGTTTCCATCTCATCATAGATGGCGGTGTCTGGTAAGGGAGAAACCCATGTTCGAGATTGAGCTAGGCAAATACAAAGATTGTGACGGCATCACCCGGCGCGACTTCATCCGCGTCGGCTCTTTGGCAGCCTTCGGCATCACGCTCTCCGGCCTGCTGGAGGCCCAGGCCCGCGCCGCCGCGCCCAAAGGCGCCCCCGGCAAACAGGCCCCGGGAGCCAGGCGGGATGTCTCTATCATCCTGCTCTGGATGGGCGGCGGGCCCAGCCACATTGATACCTTCGACCCGAAACCGGACGCCCCGCAGGAGATACGCGGCGCCTTCAAGGCCATTCCGACCAACGTGTCCGGCATCCAGATCAGCGAGCACCTGCCCAAGCTGGCCAAGCAGATGGATAAGTTCTCCATTCTGCGCTCGGTCACGTCGCCGGATGGCTCCCACGAGACGGCCACGCACTACCTGCTCACCGGCTATCCGTTCAATCCCTCCGTGGAATATCCATCCTACGGCGCCGTCATCGCCCGCGAAAAGGGATTTCAGAACAACATGCCCCCCTATATCCTGATGGGCGGGCTGCCCTTCGCGCACGGCACCGGCGGCTATATGGGCGCGGTCTACAATCCGTTCCTGATTAACGGGGACCCCAACAACAAGGACTTCAGCGTTCAGGATGTTTCGCCCCCGCCCGGCGTGGACACGATCCGCATGGATCGCCGCCGCCTGCTGCGCGCGGCCCTGGATGATTGGCAGCGCAACAAGGAGACGGCCAGCAAAGCCGCGCAGACGATGGATGCGTTCTATGCCCGCGCCTACAGCCTCGTCACCTCGCCGGCTGCCAAGAAAGCCTTCAACCTGAGCGAAGAGCCGGACAAGCTGCGCGACGAGTACGGGCGCAACTACTTCGGCCAGTCCTGCCTGCTGGCGCGGCGGCTGGTGGAGGCGGGCGTGCGCTGCGTCGCCATCCACTACGGCGGCTGGGACACCCATGAGAACAACTTCAACGCCCTCAAGGACGGCCTGCTCCCGCCGCTGGATGGCGGCTACTCTGCCCTCCTGAAAGACCTGCACCAGCGCGGAATGCTGGACACCACCCTCGTCGTGTGGATGGGCGAATTCGGGCGCACCCCGCGCGTCAATTCCTCGGCGGGGCGCGACCACTGGCCCGGCGCCATCAGCGTCTGCATGGGCGGCGGCGGTGTCAAGACCGGCATGGTCGTCGGCAGCTCCAACGAGCGCGCCGAGTATCCTAAGGACCGCCCCATCCGTGTTGAGGACGTCGCGGCGACCATCTACAAGACGGTAGGCATCAACTACGAGAAGGAGTACATCTCGCCGGAGGATCGCCCGCTTAAGATCAACTACGACGGCACGCCCATCGGCGAACTGCTGTGACCTAACCCCCGGTTAAGGCTCTTACCCCGGCCCCTCTTCTTAAGAGGGTGCCGGGAACCTCTGGCAGCCCGGCCCTAAAGGACCGGGCTGCCGACGGAAAGCCCGCTCAAGCGGGCTGCCAGAGGTTAGTTAGTCCCTTGAAGGAAGTTCTCCAGCGGGGCGCTTGGATGCCTTTGCCTCTGGCAGGAACCGGCCCACTCGGCGCAGCCCCGTTCCCGGGGCTGGCCGCTCACATCCCGGTCCTTTAGGGCCGGGCAGCGCCGCTCAAGGAAAGTATCAGTGAAATTTCGGCCTCTTTTCCTGCTCTTATCCGGTATTCTCCTCTGCGTGGCAGTCGCAACCTTCGGGCAGAAGCCTGCCGCGAACGCCCCGACCTATGCGCGTGACATTCGGCCCCTCCTCAAGGCCCGCTGCGTCGTCTGCCACAACCAATCTATGGTGAGCAACGTGATGGCGTCCGGCGGGCTGGCGCTCGACTCGTATGCCGCGCTGCGCAAAGGCGTCCTCACCAAAACCGGCGCGCGTCCTATCCTGGCGCCGAGCAAGAGCGACGCAAGCGAGCTGATAAAGCGGCTCATGGCGACCAGCCCGACCCGCATGATGCCCAAAGGCGGCCCGCCGCTCCCGCCCGCACAGATCAATCTCTTCAAGCGGTGGATAGACGCTGGCGCCCCCGCAGGCGCGCTGGAGAAGGAGACTCCTGCGGGCCAGCCGTCTCTGGCGGCGCTGCCGATGCCCGCCAATCTCGGCGAGCTGGAGGTCCGCCTCGCCACCCACATCAAGCCGACGCCCGACCTGATCCAGAAAGACACGCCTAAAGACGCCGCGCTGGCTTTCGCCCTCAAAGTCGGGCCGCTGGCAAAGGTCACGGCGCTGGCCTTTAGCCCGGACGGCAAACGGCTGGCCGTTGGCAGCTACCGCTCGGTCCTCTTCTGGGACACGACGACCGGCAAGCCTGCCGCCTGGCTGACGCGCCTGCCGGGTCCGGTGGAATCGCTTGCCTTCCGGCCCGATGGAACGCTGCTGGCCGTCGCGGGAGGCTTCCCCGCCCTCGCCGGGGAGGTGCGCGTCTACGACGCGAAGACCCTCCGTCCCGTCGGCCCCGCCCTGACCGGCCATGCCGATGTGGTCTACAGCGTCGCCTGGAGCCCCGACGGTGCGCGCCTGGCTACGGCCAGCCACGACAAGAGCGCCCGCGTCTGGGAATGGCCCTCCGGCAAAGAGAGCAAAGCCTTCCGGGACGCCGCCGATCCCGTCACCCGCGTCTGCTTCGCTCCCGACGGCAAATCGCTCTATACCGCCAGCCTGGATCATAACGTGCGCCGCTACGACCTGAATACCGGCCAGGTTATCCGCACCTTTAGCGGCCATAATGAGGGCGTCCTCGCGCTGGCCCTCAGCCCGGACGGAAAGAACCTTGTCTCCTCCGGGACAGAGCCGAACCTGCGCTGGTGGAACCCGGAGAGCGGCGACACGACCCGCAATTCGGGCGGCCACCAGGAGGCTGTCAACGAGATCGTCTTCAGCAAGGACGGCAAGTTCCTGGCCTCCGCCTCCGCCGACCGCACCGTGCGGCTGTGGGATGCGGGCAACGGCGGCGAGCAGCGCGCCCTGGAAGGCGCTGGCGATTGGCTCTATACGGTCGCCATCAGCCCGGACGGCAAATGGGTGGCGGGCGCGGGCGGCGACGGCATTACCCGCCTCTGGGAGGCCGCCACGGGACGCCTGCGCCTTTCCCTGTTGGCCTGGCCGCCCGCCGGGAAATCCCCCGCGCCGGAATGGGCCGCCATCACGCCCGAAGGCTACTACGACGCCTCGCCCGCCTGGGCCGCGCGCCTGCGCCCGCTGCTTGCCGGGAAGCCCGTCACCGCGCCGCGCGTCGTGGACTTCCTTCCCACTTTACACCAGCCGGCAAACGTGTTAAAATCCTGGCAGGGCGCCACGCTGGAGCCGGCCAAACTGCCGGAACCGCCTGCGAAATCGCCCACGAAATCGCCTGCGCCGGCCCCCGCCGCCAACAAAACGCCGCAGGCTGCCTCCGCGCCGCCCGCCAGACCAGCCAAATAAACGCACCGGCCTCCTCCGCTCCCTCCCGACACGTCCCGATGGATTAGGTAAGGGGCCGGAACGGACAGAGGCAAGAGGTACATCATCGCCTATGCGAACACAGCGCTCTCTTTCTTTAGGATTGGCTCTCCTGTGCGCCCTCCTCGTCGCCGGGTCCGCCAGCGCGCAGACCTCCTTCCCCATGCTGGGCAGTGTCTTCCCGGCGGGCGTGCCGCGTGGCAAGACGACGGAGGTGACCGTCTACGCCGCCGGCAACGGCGGCGCCAATCTCTACGGCGCGTACAAGGCCCTGTTTGCAGGGGAGGGCGTCAAGGCCGAGATCGTGCCCCCGGAGAAGGGCTGGCCGGCCAAAGACCCCAAAAAGCCCTGGGACCTGCCCGGCGTCGGCGAAGTGAAGCTGCGCGTCACCGTCGCCCCGGACGCCCGCCTCGGCGTGCGCGAGTTCCGCCTGGCAACGCCGCGCATGGGTATCTCCACCGTCGGCCAACTGGTCATCGGGGACGAGCCGGAGGTAGTGGAAACCGAGCCGAACAACGATATCGCCCATGCCCAATCCGTCACGCTGCCTTGCGTAGTCAACGGGCGCTTGCAGCAAGGCGAGGACATAGACGACTACAAGTTTAAGGCCGAAGCCGGGCAGGAGGTCGTCTTTACCGCGCTGTGCGCCCGCCTGGAGGACAAAGTTCACGACCTCCAGGATCACGCCGACCCGGTGATAACCCTCCGCGACCTGAGCGGCAATGAGTTGGCCCGCAACGACGACTACTACCGCGCCGACCCACTGCTCCATTACAAATTCGACAAAACGGGCGAATATCTGCTGGAGGTGCGTGACGTCAGCTATCACGGCAACTCGAACTGGGTCTACCGTCTGACCATGACGACCCGACCCTACGTCACCGCGGTCGTTCCCTGCGCCGTCCGTCCCGGCCAGAGTAACGAGCTGCACGTCACCGGCTTCAACCTGGGCGGAACCCAGATCGTCCATCTGGATGTGCCGCCGAGTACGCCGCCCGGCCTCTGGGAGACGCAGCTTAAGTTCCCCAACGGCCTGTCCAATACCGTTCCCCTGCTTGTCTCCGACGTGCCGCAGGTTGCCATCTACGATAAACCGGCCTCGTCGGGCAACAAGACGGTCACGGCAGCCCTATCGAGCGCGGCCCCCGCGCCCGCCGCCCGTCTCTCCCTGCCCGGCGGCGTTAGCTCCTGGCTGGCCTCCGCGGGCGAGATAGATCGCTACACCTTCCACGCCAAAGAGGGCGAGAACTGGGCCTTTGAGGTCACCGCGCGCCGCCTCAACTCGGAGATGGATTCGGAGATCAAAATCCGCGACTCCAAAGGCGGCGTCCTCGCCTCCAACGATGATGCCATCGGCAAAGACTCCCGCCTGGAGTGGAAAGCGCCCGCCGAGGGCGACTACACCCTCGAGGTGCGCGACCTGGCCGGGCACGCCGGCCCTACCTACTTCTATAACCTCTCCGCCCAGCACATCCAGCCGGATTTCTCCCTGCGCTGCGATACCGACCGCGCCATGATCGCCCCCGGCAACCGGACAAGCTGGTATATCCTGCTGGATCGCAAGCACGATTTCGCCGGGCCGGTCACGGTGGAGGTGAAGGGGCTGCCTCCCGGAGTCGCCGCCACGCCCCTGACCATCCCGCCCGAAGTCTCGCAAGGAGTCATTATCCTCTCCGCCGCGCCCGACGCCAAAATAGACGCCGCAACGGTCCAGGTGCTCGGAACCGGGCAGCTCCCCGGTCCGGACGGCAAGCTCGCGCCCGTCACGCACGTCGCGGCCCCGCTGACCGAGATCTATCTGCCCGGCGGCGGGCGTGGACTGTTTCCGGTGGAGACGCAGGGCGTGGCCGTCACCGAGCAAAACGATATTGAGGTCTCCGCCAGCACGCAGCAGGTCACGCTCAACCCCGGCGGCACGGCCAAAATTGAGGTCACGATCAAGCGCCGTCCCGACTACACCAAGCCCGTCACGCTCGACGTTAAGATTCAGCACCTCGGCGGCGTCTTCGCCGACCCGCTGCCCCCCGGCGTCACGGTGGACGACGGCGCCAGCAAGACGCTGCTCGGCGACAACGAGACGAAGGGCTACATCACCCTGCGCGCTGCCTCGGACGCCAAGCCCATCAAAGACCTGCCCCTTGCCGTTCTCGGCAACGTCAGCATCAACTTCGTCATGAAGGTCTGGTATGCGGCCCCGCCGATCTCGCTGACGGTGGCGCCCCCGGAAAAGAAGTAGCGGCACGTCTCGGCTCTAGAACGTGTGATGCACTTGGGTCCTCTTGAGGAGATAGGCCAGCCGCTCATTAGAGGCTTGGTGCTCGCTAGAAAGCGAGCACCAAGCGGTCATCAGCCTCCAAGTCCTCTCTCGAAGCAGGCAAAAAGGGCATAACACCCTCTAAACGCTTGACGCCGCAATTTGAGGAACCTCTTAAAGCGGCGACCCGTACAACAGAACATACGAAGAAGTGAGCGAAAGGGAGTAGCAATCCGCTGTGGCGGATTGGCAGATCGTCAGGACGAGGCCGCAAGCCTCCGGTCTGCCAATGAAAATGCGAGACTTTCGGTCATGCATCCCACCAACAAAAGGGCATGACCGAAAGTCTCGTTTTTTATTGCTCGTTATGGAGCTAAGGAGACAAGCAGGTTCAGTGTGCCGTTTGCCCGCTCACATGGCGGCGCAGCGCGTGCGCGCCTGCGCTTTAAGCCGGATTACACTCAAGGGTGAATAACGACAAATAGATTTCCGCCCAAACGACAATTAGAACTCCCGCTGGCTTGCAGCGAATAGACTTGTTCCAGTCCATCGCAAGGAGACTGGAATGGTCACAGATCA
>Ga0209810_1002394_pt1 | contig 22700 bp, 19 predicted proteins | sample Coa_R1_7_FD_187159 | JGI IMG/M metagenome (GOLD analysis project Ga0209810, IMG submission 187159) | Surface soil microbial communities from Centralia Pennsylvania, which are recovering from an underground coalmine fire - Coalmine... | ecosystem: Environmental > Terrestrial > Soil > Unclassified... | reverse complement strand
GGTGGTGCGGCTCGACCTCGACCGCCGCGGCGCGGTGACGCGCGTCGCCGTCGTCGTGCCGAGCGGCGATGCGGCGTTCGACCGCGCGCTGGCGATGCGGCTCATGCACGACACGTACGTCCCGGCGAAGCTGGGCGGCCGCGCGATCGGCGCGAGCGTCTTCCGCGAGGTCCGGCATTGATCGACGACGGCGTCGCGTTCGCCCGCGCCGCGCGCGCGGTGCGCGACGCGCTCGGACAGCGTCATCGACACGCGCACGTCGTCCGCGTCGCGCGGATGGCGGAGCGCCTCGCGCGCGCGCACGGGGCCGACCCGGCGAAGGCGCGCGTCGCCGGCCTGCTGCACGACCTCGCCCGGCTCTACCCGGCGGAGCGGCTGCTGCACGAGTGCGCCGCGCGCGGGATGGCGATCGACGACTTCGAGCGCGCGAACCCGATCGTGCTGCACGCGCGGCTCGGCGCGGAGCTCGCGCGCGAGCGCTTCGGCATCGCCGACGGCGACGTGCGCTCCGCGATCGCCAAGCACACCGTGGCGGCGGGCGAGATGTCGACGCTCGACGAGGTCGTCTATCTCGCCGACGGCCTCGAGCCGGGCCGCGACTTCCCCGAGCGCGAGCAGCTCGCCGCGCTCGCGCTGCGCGACCTGCGCGGAGCGATGCGCGCCACGATCGCATCGTCGCTCGCCTACCTGCGCCGCCGCGGACTCGCGGTCGCGCCTCAAACGATCGCCGCCGCCGAAACCTATGGGTGCATCGTGCCGATGGAGGAACCGACCACTGCCTGAGCTCGATCTCGTCGCACTCGTCCGCGACGCCGCCGAGGACAAGAAGGGCGAGGACGTCGCCGTCCTCGACCTCGCCGGCCGGACCATCGTCGCCGACGCCTTCGTCGTCGTGACCGGCCGCTCGCCGATCCAGACGCGCTCGATCGCCGACGCCGTCGTCGAGAAGGCCGAGGCTGCCGGGCTGAAGCCCCGGGTCGAGGGCTACGCCGACGGCGGCTGGATCCTGATCGACCTCGGGAACGTCGTCGCCCACGTCTTCACCCCCGAGCAGCGGCAGTTCTATAACCTCGAGCGGCTGTGGGGCCGCGTCGCCGAAGTGCGAGCCGAGGCGCAGTGAGGCCGAAGCCCTACCGCCGGCCGCGCCGCGGGTTCAACGTCGCCGTCAAGGCGTTCGTCTGGGTCGTCCTGGTGATCTTCGTCGTCACCTCGGTCGGCGTCGCCCTGTTCGTCACGACGACCTCGCGATAGGCCGCTCGCGTGCGGCCGTCGCAACTTCCCGCCGGGAGTCCGGTACGTTGCAGCGGAGGATCAGGCTCACCATGAAAACGCCGGCGGCGCTCGCCGCCCTCATCATCGCGGTCGGATCGGCGGCCGTTCCGGCGCTCGCCCGGAGCAGCTACGTCGTCGACGACGCGCACCTGCTCTCCGCCGGCGCGATCTCCCAGATCGACGGCCAGGTCTCGAGCTTCAACGCCCAGACCGGCAAGGAAGTCGTCGTCGTCACGACGCCGTCCTTGAACGGCGTCGATCCCGACACCGCGATCGAGCGCAGCTTCGCACAGCAGCAGGTCAACGGCGTCGAGATCTTCATCGCGAAGCAGGAGCATCAAATCCGCATCGCCGGCGACCGCGCGTCGTCGCGCTTCTTCCCGTCCGGCTCGTTCCAGTCGATCGCGCAGTCGATGCGTGCCTCGTTCCGCGCCGGCGACTACGACGGCGGCGTCGAGAACGCGGTCAGCATCGTCATCAACACGTACCGCGGGCACGAATCGTCGCTGAACGGCGCGCGCCGCGCCACGGGCGCGTATCCGACCTACGTGCGCACGCGGTCGTCGACCGGAGGTTCCGGCTTGCACTGGATTCTGTGGATCGTCATCCTGGCGATCATCTTCTTCATCATCCGCGGCATCTTCCGGGCGCTGTCCGGGCCGCGCTCCTACGGACCGGGCCCCGGTTACGGCGGACCCGGCTACGGCGGCGGGTACGGCGGCCCGGGGTACGGCCCCGGCTACGGGTACGGCGGCGGCGGCGGTTTCTGGAGCGGCCTCCTCGGCGGGCTCGGCGGCGCGTGGCTCGGCAACGAGCTGTTCGGCGGCAATCGCGGCACGACGATCATCGAAAATCCCGGCGGCTACGCGGGGCCGGGCGGCGACGTCGGCGGTGCCGGCGACGCGGGCGGCTGGCAGAGCGACCCCGGCCAGATCGACACCTCGAACATCGGCGGCGCGTCGTGGGGTGACGGCGGCGGCGGCTGGGGCGGCGGCGACGCCGGCGGAGGCGGCTGGGGCGGCGGCGACGTCGGCGGCGGCGGCGGAGATTCCGGCGGCGGCTGGTAGCGCCTAAGCGCGCGCAGCCGGCCGCGTCGGCGGAGTCGGGACCGGCTTCGGCGATCCGCCGGGCTGCGCAGGCGCCGCCGACGGGGCCGGCGAGACGGCACGCGGCGGGGACGATGAGGCCGGCGATGCGGCCGCGGGCGGCGACGCCGCGGCCGCCGTGGCGCTCGGCGCCGGCGTAACCGTGCCGCCCGGCTCTCCCGGCGGCATCGGGGACGCCGCCCCGGGGCTCGCGGCGGCGCCGTTGCCGTACGGGCTCGGCGTGGGCGCGACCGGCGACTCGTCGTGGAGCGGCGGGAAGCCCTGCTGGAGCCGCAGCCGGGCGAGATGCGCCTGTTTGCTCTTCGGGAACGTTTGGGCGACGTACTCGAACATCGCCTTCGCCTTGGCCCGCGCCTCGGGCGTCTGGATCTCCATGTAGAGCTGCGCGAGGTGGAACGCGGTCGGCGCGAGCCACTTGTCCTGCGGATAGCGCTTGGCCCAGTCGAACAGCGAGCTTTCGACCATCCCGGCGTCATGGAGCAGCGAGCCGTCGGTCTCCCAGCGCTCGCGATACGCGCGGCCGAGCGCGTCGATCTTCGTGCGCGTGGAGATCGCGCTGTACTTGAACGGGCCGAAGTAGACGTCGGCCGGCGCGTTGAGCGCCAGCGGACCGGCGATCGTGGCCGCGGCGGCAACCGTGAACAAGGAGCTCAGCACGCGAACCATCGTCCGCTTCCTACCCCCGCGGAGACTGCGTCTAGCCGCCTTCTCAGCGGGTTTTCACCGCACGACGACGTACGGCACGATCGCCTCCAAGCGGCGGTCGGTGATGCCGGAGACGTCCAGGAGCTCGTCGACCGTCGCGAAGGTGCCGTTCGCCTCGCGATAGGCGACGATCCGCTCGGCGAGCCCGGGCCCGATCCCGGGGATCGTCGCGAGCGTCGCGGGGTCGGCCGCGTTCAGGTCGATGCGCCCCGCCGGCGGGACGCCGTCGGCGGGTCCGGCTCGCCGGCGCCGGCGCTTCCCGCCCCGCCGGGCGTGCTCGCCGTCGCGGCGCCGGGTTCCCGAAGCGGCGCCCCCGCCTGCGCGCGTTCCCGCGCGGGGGCGACGGCCTGAATGCGCGGCGGCGTCGCCGAGCTTCGGCACGGCGATCTCGTCGCCGTCCGCGACGTGCGCGGCGATGTTGACCGCGACCAGGTCGGCTCCCGGCTTCGGCCCGCCGGCGAGCGCGAGCGCGTCGCGCACGCGCGCGTCCGGATTGACCGCGTAGACCCCCGGGTGAACGACCTCGCCCGCGACGTAGACGAGCGCGGCCGCGCGCGGCCCGCCGGCGGCCGGAACCCCGTCCGCCGGTACCGATCGCCGGCGGCCGCCGCGGCGGCGCGCCGGCTCGCCGTCCGCGCCCGCGGCGGCGCGCGCGGCATCGGCTTCGAGAGGCTCCGTCCGACTCGGGCCCGAGGCCGCTTCCCCGGCACGGACGGCAGGCGTCCACGAAGGGCCGTTCGGCCGCGAGGCGAGCCCGTGGGCGACCAGATACGTCGCCGCGCCGGCCGCCGCCGCGATGAGGATGAGACGCTTCATGCCGCTCGATCACGCGATCGGGCACCGGCGGCTAGCCCCGCGGCGGCGCGACCGGCCGCGCCGCCCGGACGGCCGTCTCGCCGTCCTGCGCGGTCTGCGTCCAGGCGCGGGGCGCGGCGCGTCGTAGACTGGGGGTTCGATGCCCGAGGACAGACCGTACGATTTTCGCGCCGTCGAGCGCACGTGGCAGCAGCGCTGGGAGGAGAAGCGGATCTACGTCGCGCGTGACGACGATCCGCGTCCGAAATACTACGTCCTGGAGATGCTGCCGTATCCCTCGGGCGATCTCCACGTCGGGCACGCCAAGAACTACACGCTGGGCGACGCGATCGCGCGCATGCAGCGGATGCGCGGCTACAACGTCATCCACCCGATGGGCTGGGACGCCTTCGGGCTGCCCGCCGAGAACGCGGCGATCCAGCGCGGGATCGATCCGGAGACGTGGACCCGCTCGAACATCGAGAACATGCGCCGGCAGATTCGCCTCATGGGGACGAGCTACGACTGGACGCGCGAGTTCGCGACCTGCGATCCGTCGTACTATCGCTGGAACCAGTGGTTCTTCACGCGGATGTTCGAGAAAGGGCTCGCGTACAAGCGCGAGGCGCCGGTGAACTGGTGTCCCGTCGACCGGACCGTGCTCGCGAACGAGCAAGTGGAGAACGGCAAGTGCTGGCGCTGCGGGGCCGACGTCGAGCGCCGCAATCTCGCGCAGTGGAACTTCAAGATCACCGACTACGCGGACCGGCTGCTGCGCGACCTCGACCGGCTCGACGGCTGGCCCGAGCGGATCCGCACGATGCAGCGCAACTGGATCGGCCGCAGCGAGGGCGTCACCTTCGCGTTCGACGTCGAGAACGTCGACGCGGCGATCGACGTCTTCACCACGCGCGTCGACACGGTCTTCGGCGCGACGTTCTTGGCGGTGGCGCCGGAGCATCCCGCGGTCGCGAAGATCCTCGAGCGCATGCCGAAGTCGCGCCGCCGCGTCGAAGAGTTCGCGGCGAGCCTGCGCGGCAAGGGCGAGCTCGAGCGGACGCAGCTGATGGAGAAGACGGGCGTCCCGACCGGCGCGTACGCGATCAACCCGCTCTCGCGCGAGCGCGTCCCGATCTGGGTGACGAACTACGTGCTCGCCGAGTACGGCACCGGCGCCGTGATGGGCGTCCCCGCGCACGACGCGCGCGATTTCGCCTTCGCGAAGAAGCACGCGCTCTCGATCGCGCAGGTCATCACGAACGCCGACGGCTCGCTGCGCGCGCCGCTCGCCGACGCGTACGAGGACGACGGCAAGCTGATCGCCTCCGGCGAGTACACGGGGATGAAGTCGGCGCCGGCGCGGCGCGCGATCGCGGCGCGGCTCGAGGCGATGGGGCGCGGGAAGACGACCGTGAACTACCGCTTCCGCGACTGGCTCGTCTCGCGGCAGCGCTATTGGGGGACGCCGATCCCGATCGTCTCGTGCGAGAACGACGGACTCGTCCCCGTCCCGGACGACCAGCTGCCGGTGCTCCTGCCGAAAGGCGTCGCGTTCACCGGCCAGGGATCCCCGCTGGCGAACGATCCGGCGTTCGTCGACACGACGTGTCCGCGCTGCGGGGGGCCGGCGACGCGCGATCCCGACACGATGGACACGTTCGTCGACTCGTCCTGGTACTTCGTGCGCTACCTCGACCCGCACAACGCGCACCTGCCGTTCGGCCGCGACGTCGCGTCGCGCTGGATGCCCGTCGACCAGTACATCGGCGGCGCCGAGCACGCCGTCATGCACCTGCTGTACGCGCGCTTCTTCTACAAGTTTCTGGTCGACGAAGGCTGGGTCGAGGGCGACGACGAGCCGTTCACCCGGCTCTTCAATCAGGGGACGCTGCTCTACGGCGGCGAGAAGATGTCGAAGTCGCGCGGGAACGTCGTCGGCATCGACGAGACGGTCGAGAAGCACGGCGTCGACGCGATGCGGCTGTTCCTGCTCAAAGCCGCGCCGCCCGAAGACGCGCTCGAGTGGACCGACGAAGGAATCGTCGGCCGCGTGCGGTTCGTGCAGCGCGTCTGGCGCGCCGCGGAGCCGCTGACGCGCGCGGCGCGTTCGGTTCCGCTCGAGAGGCTGCCGGAGATGCGCGGCGAGCGGCAGCGCGAGCTCGTGCGCGCGCTCCACGTCGCGCTCGACTCGGGGAAGAGCGAGACCGAGACGCGGCGCTTCCACTACAACGTCACGACGGCGAAGCTGGACGAGCTGGTGAACCTGCTCGCGGCGGCGGCGCGCGAGCCGGACGCCGCGTCGGACCCGGCCGTGCTGTACGTCGTGCACGCGCTGCCCATCGTCCTCGCGCCGTTCGCGCCGCATCTGGCCGACGAGCTGTGGGCCGCGCTCGGCTACGAGCGGAGCGTTCATCTCGAGCGCTGGCTCGAGCCCGACCCGGCGGCGCTCGCAACCGACGAGATCACGCTGGTCGTTCAAGTGAACGGAAAGGTGCGCGCGCGCATCGCCGTCGCGCCGGGGATCGGCGAGGACGCGGCGTTCGCGCTCGCGATGGAGCACGCGACCGTGACGGCCCAGATCGACGGCAAGCAGGTGCGCAAGCGCATCTTCGTCCCCGACAAACTCCTCAACATCGTGGCGGCTTGAGATGACGTACGAAATTCGGCCCGACGACGCGCTGGTCGTCGTCGACGTGCAGCACGACTTTCTCCCGGGCGGCGCGCTCGCCGTCGCCGAAGGCGAGCGCATCTTCGCGCCGATCGCGGCCCTCGCGCCGCGGTTCCCCCGCGTCTACGCGACGCGGGACTGGCACCCCGCCGACCACTCGTCGTTCGCGCAGCAGGGCGGGCCGTGGCCGGTTCACTGCGTCGCCGGGACGCACGGCGCCGCGTTCGACGAGCGGCTGGATCTGGGCGACGTCGACGTGGTCGTCGACAAAGGGACCGATCGCGAGACCGACGGCTACAGCGGGTTCGCGGCGACGACGCTCGAGAACGACCTGCGCGCGAACGGCGTGCGGCGCGTGTTCGTGTGCGGGCTCGCGACCGACTACTGCGTGAAGGCGACCGCGCTGGACGCGCGCGCCGCCGGGTTCGAAACGGTGGTGATCGCGGATGCGTCCGCCGCGGTGAACGTGAACGCGGGAGACGAGACGCGCGCGCTCGAGGAGCTGCGCGCGGCCGGCGTGTCCGTCGCGACGAGCGCGGATGTCGCCGGCGGACCCGTCGCCGTACGGCGCTAACGTCGTCGCGGTCGAGCCCCACGGGCTCGACCCGATCGGCGAGGCGGAGCGGCACGGGCGGCCGCGCGATCTGTTCTTCCTGTGGTTCGGCGCGAACGCCGAGACCGCGCCGTTCGCCGTCGGCATCCTCACGGTCGCGCTGTACGGCACTTCGCTCGCCGGCGCGGCGTTCGGCGTCCTCGCCGGGAACGTCCTCGCCTACCTGATCGTCGGGCTGCTCTCCCGCGCGGGCCCGCGCTACGGCGTTCCGCAGATGGTCGCTTCGCGGCTCACGTTCGGGCGCGACGGCAACCTCGGCCCGGCGGTGCTGGCGTTCCTCGCCGGCGTCGGCTGGTTCGCGATCTCCAGCGCCTTCGGCGCGCAAGCGCTCGCGGCGCTCGCGCACCTGCGCTATCCGCTCGCGCTCACCATCGTGCTCGTCGCGCAAGTCGTCATCGCGGTGTACGGGCACAACGCGATCCACCTGTTCGAACGGTACGCGAGCATCGGGCTCGTCGCCGGGTTCGCGGTGATCTCGGCGGCTGCGCTCGCCGCCGCGAAGCTCGGCGCGCCGTTCGACCCGTCGGCCCCCTTCGCGTCCGGCGGCGAGGCGGGCGGGATCGTGTTCTCCGCGGCGCTCGCCTTCGCGTACGCGGTCGGCTGGGGTCCGGGCGCATCGGACTATTCGCGCTACCTCCCGCGCGCCAGCGACCCGCGCGCGGTCACGGCGTGGGCGTTTCTCGGCGGCTTCGTGCCGTGCACGCTGCTGGAGATCGTCGGCGCGGCGGCGGTCGCCGCCACGCACGCGCCCGGGCTCGCGAGCGCGACGCCGGCCGACACGATCGTTCTGCTCGCGCGCGGGAACGCGCTCGTCGCCGCGGTCGGGCTCGCGACCGTGCTGCTCGGCACGATCAGCGCGAACTCGCTGAACCTGTACTCCGGCGCGCTCGCCGCGCTCGTCGCGTGGGACCCGCGCCGGCGGCTCTCGCGGGCCCTCGGCGCGGCGGCGTTCCTCGCCGCGCTCACCGTGCTGGTGCTCGCCCTCGCGCGCGCCAACGACCCGACGGCGCGCTTCGGCGCGCCGGTGATCGCGGCCGCCGCGCTCGCGCTCGCGGCGCTCGGCTTCACCGTCGTGCGCTGGACGCTCGTGCGGTGGCAGTCGGCGGTCGCGGTCGGCGTGCTGGGCGGCGCGCTCGCCTTCGCGGCGCGCGATCCGCGCGCGACCGCGCACCTCTACGAAAGCTTTCTCGGCCTGCTGACGATGTGGGCCGCGCCGTGGGCGGGCGTGATGCTCGCGCGGCGCGCGCCGACCGCGCTGCGGACCGACCGGCGCGCGCTGCTGGCCTGGGCCGGCGGCATCGCGCTCTCGGTGCCGTTCTGGCAGCAGACGTGGTACACGGGACCGATCGCCGCGGCGCACCCGCAATGGGGCGACCTGAGCTACTTCATCGCGTTCGCCGCGTCGTTCGCGCTCGCAGCGCAGAGGGAAGAAAGCAGCCAAACGTCGGAGGCTACGACATGAGAACCGCGCTTCGCACCGCGGCCGTCGCCGGCGTCGCCTTCGCGGCGGGGCTCGCGGCCGCGCACCTCTCCCAGCCGGCGCGCGCCGCCGCGCCGCCGCTCCAGCCGGCGGTGATCGACGTCGGCGCGATGACGCCGGCCGATCTCCCCGCGCCGAGCGCCGCGTCGCCCACGCTGCGCAGCAAGACGTTCGCCGTCGCCGACGGCGCGACGGTCCAAGTCCAAATCGGCACGGTGCAAAAGCACTATCACGCCGACGCGAACGAGATCCAGATCGTGATGGCGGGAAGCGGCACAGAATGGCTCGGCGACAAGCAGGTCGCGCTGCGTCCGGGGCTCGTGCTGGTGATTCCGGCCGGGACGCCGCACGCCGGCACGACCGACCCGAACCTGAAGATCGTCGCGATCAAGACGCCGCCCCAGGCGCCCACGGACATCCACCCGGTCCCGTAGCGCCGGCTTCTCGACCGGTAATCTCGCGGCTCGCCCCCTTGTTGCGCGCTTCACCGCGCGTGACGTGCGGGGCGAGATGCGACCGCTCGGAGGGCGGACATCGTGCGTGCGCTGCTCGGCTTGGGCTTTGCGCTGCGTCGGCCAGGTGGGCGGCACGACGTGTTCGCGCACCCGGACGGGCGATTGACAGCGATTCCGCGCCACGCTATCATCCCGCCCGGCACGTGCCGTGACATCGCACGTGACGATCCGCGGGCGATCGCGGCCTACCGCCGCGCGAAGGCGTCCTAGGCCGGCGACTTCTCCCGTTCGCGGAAGTAGTCGTACGTCGCGCGCATGCCGTCGGCGAGCGCGACCTGCGCTTCCCAGCCGAGCACGCGCTTCGCCTTCGCCGGGTCGAAGAACACTTCGCGCGCGTCACCGGGACGCCGTTCGGCGTGGGTCACGGGCGCCTCGAATCCGGTGACCTCGACCATCGTGCGATAGATGTCGTTCACCGAGGTCTTCTTGCCGGTCCCGATCACGAAGATCTCGCCGGATCCGTTGTCGAGCGCCGCGACGTTCGCGCGAACGACGTCGCCGACGTAAACGTAGTCGCGCGTCTGCTCGCCGTCCCAGTCGATGCGCACGCCCTGCTTCTGCAGAAACTTGCCGAGGAAGATCGCGATCACGCCGGCTTCGCCGTTCGGATCCTGACGCGGACCGTAGACATTGCCGTAGCGCAGCGCCGTGTAGTCGAGGCCGCGGTCGGATTTGAAGAACCGCAGGTAGTGCTCGGTCACCATCTTGGTGATGCCGTACGGCGAGACCGGACGCTGCGGCGAGGCCTCGTCGACCGGCATCCGGTCGACGTCGCCGTACGTCGCGGCGCTCGAGGCGAAGATGACCTTGCGCGTGCCGGCCTTCGCCGCCGCTTCGAGGACGTTCAGCATCCCGAGCACGTTCACGTTCGCGTCGTACTTCGGATCGCGCGCGCCGATCGCGACGGAATGCTGCGCCGCGTGATGCGAGACGATCTCCGGCTTGAACTCGGAGAAGATCCGGTTGACCGCGTCGTCGCGAATGTCCATGTGGACGAACGAGACGCCTTCCGGAATGTTCTCGCGGCGGCCGCCGCCGTGCGACCACAGGCTGTCCAGGACGACGACTTCGTGGCCCAGGGCCACATACGCGTCGACGATGTGGGACCCGATGAAGCCGGCTCCGCCGGTAACGACGATCCGCATGAGAGGCGGCTACGTTCGTCCTCGTCGGGCGCTCTCCCGCGCGTCGGGCGACGCGGTTTTCCCCCGGACGGGGCGTTTCGAGCGCACGTTGCGGGGTAGCCGCATGCGGCCGCCGTCGTGAAGGACCTTCGTGACGCGCGCGCCGCTGCTGGTCCCCGCCGCCGCCTTCGTCGCGGCCGTCCTCGCCGACGCACACGGGCTCGCGGCGGGCGCCGCCGCGATCGCGGCCGGGGCGCTCGTCCTCACGTCCGGCGGCGATTCGACCGCGCGGCGACGCGCGCGGACGGCCGCGCTGTTCGCGTGCGCCGGCCTCGCGACGTCGTTGCTGCGCGGGCACCCGGCGGCGATCGCCGCCGATTCGCGCACCGCACGCTTCGCCGTGACGGTGACCGGCGACGTGCGCGCCGATCCGTTCGCCGGTGCGACGTTCGATGCGACGATCGACGAGGCGGCCGCGAGCGGCGATTCGGCGCGACGCGGAGATGTGCGCGGACTGCGGGTGCGCGTGCACGTCCGCGACCGCGCCGTCGTCGCAGGGCAGCGACTCGTCGTGCGCGGGCGGCTCGTCCCCTTCGACGAGGCGCGGAATCCCGGCGAGCCGTCGCGGCGGTCCATCGCGCTGGGCGAAGGGCTCGCCGGCGAGCTCGACGGCGCTCGCGTCATCGCGCGCGCCCCGCCCGATTCATGGGATGCACGGACGTGGCCGGCGCGCGCGCGCGCCTCGCTCTCGGCGCGGCTGCGGCGCGTTGTCCGCGAACCGGAGGCGACCGTGCTCGCCGGCGCGCTCTGGGGCGAGCGCGGAACGCTGCCGCGCGACCTCCGCGACGACTTCCAGACGACGGGGACCGTGCACGTGCTCGTCACCGCGGGGTTGCATCTGGGCGTCGTCGCCGCACTCGTTCTCGGGCTCCTTCGGCTCGCCGGCGTCCCGCGCGTCCCGGCGTGCACCGTGGCGATCCCGTGCGTCGTCGCCTACGCCTGGCTCAGCGGCGCACATCTGCCCTCGCAGCGAGCGGCCGTCATGGTGACCCTCGCGCTCGTCGCGCGCGCGTGCGGCGCGCGACTCGTCTCGTGGAACGCGCTCGCCGCCGCCGCGCTCGCCGTCGCGGCACTGTGGCCCGCATCGGTCGGCACCGTCTCGTTCGCGCTCTCGTTCTCGTGCGTCGCGGCGATCGCGCTGTTCGCGAAGCCGCTGCACCGCGCGCTGCGCCGGACGCGACTCCCCGAGCGCGTCTCCGAGGCGCTCGCGCTCACCGCGGCGACGCAGATCGGCGTGTGGCCGCTGAGCGCCGCGACGTTCGGCGTCCTCGCGCCGTACGCGCTCGTCGCGAACGCCGCCGTCGTGCCGGCGACCGCGTTCGCGATGATCGCGGGCGTCGCGACGCTCGCGGCCGGCGCAACCTACGACGCGATCGCGTGGCGGCCTGCGCCGACGGTGATCGCGCATGGCATCGCCGCCGTCGTCCCGCTCGGCGCCGCAATCACGACCGCCGTACTGTCGGTCGTGCTGGGCGTAGTGCGCGCTGTTGCGTCACTTCCAGGCGCGAACGTCGCGGTCGCCGCTCCCGCGGCGGTTGCGATTGCCGGCTATGACGCCGCCGCAATCGTCGCGGCCGCGATGCTGCGCGAGACGCCCCGCGTCGCGGCGGTGATGCTGGCCGTGGCCGGCGCCGCCGTCCTCGCGACGACGCTTCGCCTTCCCACCGGTACGCTGACGATCGCGATGCTCGATGTCGGCCAAGGCGACGGCATCGTCGTGCGGACGCCGCGCGGCCACACGCTCGTGATCGACAGCGGCGGGCGGCTCGAGCGCGGCGGCGCGCGCGGTGACGAGTCGACCGCCGAGCTCGTCGGCGAGCGCGTCGTCGTGCCGTACCTGCGCCGCGCCGGCGTGCGCCGCGTGGAGCTGCTGGTGAACACGCATCCGCACGGCGATCACGTCGGCGGATTCGCGCCGATTCTGCGTACCTTCCCGGTCGACGCGATCGCCGACGGCGGCCAGCGCTACGGCGGTCACGCGTACATCGACGGCCTGCGCGAAGCGGCCCGCCGGCACGTCCCCGTCCGGCTCGCGCGATGCGGCGACCGATGGTCGAGCGACGACGGCGTCACGCTCACCGTGCTGTCACCGTGCGGCGCGCTGCTCGCCGGCGGCGCGAACGACGTCAACGAGAACTCCATCGTCGCGATGCTGCGGTACGGCACGTTCCGTATGCTGTTCATGGGCGATGCCGGATTCGAGACGGAGCACCGCCTGCTGCGCGAGCCCGAGCTTTTGCGCGCGGACGTCCTCAAAGTCGGCCATCACGGATCGGCCTACGCGACCTCGCCCGCGTTCGTGGCGGCCGTTCGTCCGGCGCTCGCCGTCGTCAGCGTCGGCAGACACAATCTCTTCGGGCATCCCGCCGCGCGCACGATCGCCGCCCTCGCCGCCGCCGGCGCCGCCGTGTACCGAACGGACCGCTGCGGCGCGGTGACCCTCCGCGTGCGCGCGACGGCGACCGTCGAGACGATGCTGCCTTGCGCGACGACCGATGCCGGTGGTCCCGCTCGGCACGAACGGGTCGTCTCCACGCTGCCTTGATCGTGGGCGTAGCGCCCGACCCGCGCGGCGGTTCGCCCCCGCGGGTGATCCCCCGCGGCGGTTCGATCGGCACGGCGGTTCGGCGGGGGAGGCGGATCAGCGAAGGCGCTCGGCGAGCGTGAGCGCGTTGCCGGCTGCGACGCCGAACGCAGTGTTGTCGAACATGCACCAGGCCGGGACCTCGACGTCGCGCAGCCGCTTCGCAATCGCGGCGAGCGCGTCGTCGTCGTAGGGCGAGTAGTACATGCGCGGGGATCCGTGCAGCCGGATGTAGACGAACGTCGACGCGCCGCCGGGCTCGGCTGCGCGCGGGACGACCGCGGGATCCGCCGCGACGCGGACGACGTCGAGCTCGGCGAGCGCCGCGTCGGTCGCGTCGTCGAACCAGCTCGGATGTCGCGGCTCGCACGCGAGCCGTCCGGCGTACCGCTCGCGCAGCCCCGTGAAGAACGCGCGCACGATCCCCGCGTCGTACGCGAAGCTCGGCGGAAGCTGCACGAGCAGCACCTCGCGCTTCGGCCCGAGCGCCGCGCTCTCGCTCAGAAATGCGGCCAGCTGCGAGTCGACATCGACGAGACGCCGCTCGTGGGTGATCGTTTTCGGCACTTTGAGCGCGAACCGGAAATGGTCCGGGACGCTCGCCGCCCACCGTGCGTACGTCGAGGGGCGGTGCGGACGATAGAACGACGAGTTGATCTCGACGCCGGAGAACCGCGTCGCGTACCGCTCGAGCTGCGACGATCCGGGGCCGAACCGCTCGCGAACGTCCGGCGGCAGCACCCAGCCCGCGGTGCCGACGCGCACCATTTCCGCACCCATCGTGAGTTCAGCGTTTCGGAGCGGAGCGGCGCGTCCTGCGGGCGTTAGGCGGCGTCGAGGCTGCGCAGGCTTTGCGCCGTCGCGACGAGCGCGTCTTCGCGCGGACGCGGGTTCCAGCCGAGCACCGAGCGCGCTTTCGCGCTCGTCGCATTCTTCCGTTTGCCGAGCTCGGGGAGGATCTGCTTCACCGCCGGGTCGCGCAGCGACGCGAGCCGCACGAGGAAGTCGGGGAGCTGCAGCGTCGGCACCTTGCGCGCCGCCGGGCCGAGCCGCTGCTTCAGCGCGAGCGCCATCTCGCGCACCGCCATGAAGTCGCCGGCGACGGCGAGAAATCGCTCGCCGGCAGCCGCCGGATGCGTCATCGCGCGAAGGTGCAGGTCGGCGACGTCGCGCACGTCGACGACGCCGAACCACAGGCGCGGACAGCCGGGCAGCTCGCCGTCGATCAGCCGCTGCACGAGCAGGATCGACGTCGAGTAGTCACGTCCGAGCACCGGACCGAAGACGCCGACGGGATTGACGACGGCGAGCTCGAGCCCGCGGCCTTCGCCGGCGACGAAGTCCCAGGCGGCGCGCTCGGCGATCGTCTTCGACTTGACGTACGCCGACGCGTCGCTGCCGTTCAGGTCGCTCCAGCTCCGTTCATCGAACGGCGCCTGCTGTTCGGGACGGCCGTATCCCACCGCGGCGAACGACGACGTCAGCACGACGCGTTTCACGCCGGCGTCGCGAGCCGCGCGCAGCACGCGCAGCGCTCCGTCGCGCGCCGGAACGATCAGCTCGTTGTCGTCACGCGGGACGCCCTGCGGAAACGGTGAGGCGACGTGCAGCACGTAGTCGCATCCGGCGACCGCTTCGTTCCAGCCGGTGTCGCTTTCGAGATCGGCGACGAAGAACGCGAGCCGCTCACCCGGTTCGGCGCCGCCGCCGCGCAACAGCGCACGGACGTCGTCCTCGCGCTTGGCGCTGCGAACGGTGGTGCGAACGTCGTGTCCGGCGGCGAGCAGCTGCAGGATCGCGTGGCTGGCGATGAACCCGGAGCCGCCGGTGACGAGAACGCTGCTCACGCGGGTGATGACCCTCCGCTCGCACGAAAGGTTGCCGAGCCATTCGACGCCGGTTTCGCGCGCAAGAACCTCCCGCGAACGCGCGCCGATCCGCGCGAACGCGCGCCGTATCACGCTGCGGCACGAGGCGCGGCGGGATCCGATCTAGCGCGAGAGCGCGATCGGCAGCGTCTGCGCGTTCGGCAGCGTCGCGAGCGCCGCGCCGGGCAGCGTGAGCTTCGAGCGGCGCACGCCGCTGCCGACGACGACGCGCTCGCTCGCCGCCACCGCGGCGTCGAGGAGCAGCGGCCACTCGGACGGCAAGCCGATCGGCGTGATCCCGCCGAACTCCATACGGCTCGCCGCCGTGGCGTCGTCCGTCGATGCGAACCAGAGCTTCGAGGCGCCGAGGTGCTTCTTCACGACGCCGTTCACGTCGATGCGCGCGGTGGCGAGGATCATGCAGGCGGCGAACCAGGCGCGGCCTTCGCGGCGCGCGGTGAGGACCACGCAGTTCGCCGACTCGTCGAGCCGTACGCCGTAGCGCTCGCAGAACGCCGCCGTGTCGGCGAGCGCCGGATCGATCTCGGCAACGAACACGTCACGGGCGAGATCGGGCGCGGCGCGCAGCGCCGCGAGCACGGGCGCGGCGAGCAGATCCGGCCGCGCCGTCGCCGGCTCGGCGGGAAGGTTGCCGATCGTCATCGCGGCAGGCGCTACTTCACCGTGCAGGTGCCGAGCTTCGCATCGCTCGGCTTCGCGTTCTTCTGCGGGACGATCGCGATCTTCGCGAACGCCGGTTTGTCGGCGGTCGGGAACGGCTCGCTCCCCGCGGGATAGCAGTTCGACGCCAGCAGGAACGCCATGACGTCGGCGTACTCGCCCGGCTTGAGCGAACCCGGGTTCGAGAACGGCATGTTGGTGAAGACGGTCGTGCGCAAGTCGCTCAAGTGCCATTTGTTGCGCTGCGCGTTCTCGAGGAAGTCCTTGCCGGCGACCGCGGGTCCGGCGCTGCCTTGCAGGTCCGCACCGTGGCACTGCAGGCACGATTTCACGTAGACGGTCTTGCCCGCGTGCGCCTGTGCGGCGGTGTACGGGATCATCGGCACGGTCGCGGACGCCGCGGCGACGACGAGCCGCGTGTGATGCACCTCGCCGCGCACACGCACCGGGCGCAATGCGCTGACGCCTGCGACGCGTTTGGCGACGGCGGCGGTCTTCGTCCCGCACAGCGCGCGGTTTCGCGCCGCGGCCGTGTACAGGACGACGTCGTCCCCGCGCACGACCACCCGGCTGATCGAAAGCTCCTCGGGGATCGCGTCCGAGGCGACGCGCCGCGGCAGCGCGACGTACGCCAGCCGCCCGGCGACGATGCCGTAGGCGGGCGCGTGCGCGGGCGGCACGCAGCCGGCGACGCTCGTCGCGCCTGGCGGGACGCCGAGCGCCGTCGTTCCGAGCGCGCCGCTGACGCCGCCCAGCACGCCTTCCTGCGACGAGCGTCCGACGACGAGCGCGAGGTTCGCGAGCGCCTGCGTCAGATCGGCTTGATACGCTTCCATCTCGCGCTCGCCGAGCGCGCGCTGGACGTCCTCGGCCGCCGCGAGCACGTTGGCCTTCGCGCCCTCGATCGCCGGCGTCCATGCGAAGCTCGCGCGCTGATCGAGCATGCGGTCGAGGTGGCCGAGCGTCCCGACGCCGTCGCCCGGATCGCCGTAGCCGCGAGCGTACCCGTCGTCGCGACGGCCGACGAGCGCGTTCATCGCGCGGTGCGCCGCGCGGACGTACGCCGCGTGTCCCACGGCGTACCCGTCCTCGATGCGCACGATCTCGCCGACCGCCGCCCGCACGTCGCCGAGCGCGCCGAGCGCGTCGGCGTGATCGCTCGCCGCCGCTCGCGCCGTCGACGGCGCGAGCAGCGCGGCGAGCGCGGCGAACGTGAGCGTGCGGACCGCGAGCGTGCGCATCGAGAACCTCCCGGATCGGCTACGGCAGGACGAACGCGGTGATCGCCGCGCGCGTCGGGTGCTTGTAGCGTCCTTCGAGCGTCGGCGCGCCTTGCCCCATCCGCGGATCGGCGAAGTTCACGCCGGCCGGTCCGGCCGCGACGACGACGTACTCCTTGCCGCCCGCCGTGTAGGTCGTCGGCGGCGCCTGGATCGTCATCCCGGTCGCGTAGTGCCACAGCACGTTTCCGCTCTTGGCATCGTACGCCGCGAAGTCGCCGTTCACGCCGCCGGTGAAGACGACGCCCGATCCCAGCGAGAGCGCGCCGCCGATCTGCGGAAACGCGAGGTGCTTGCGCCACAGGAACTTCCCGGTTCCGATGTCGAGCGCTTGCATGTAGCCCGTGCTCGGCCCGACGATGCTCGGGAACGCGCCGCCCAGGTAGAACTGACCGGACACGTAGGTCGCGGTTCCCGGCGAGGTCCAGCGTCCGCACTGATCGACGCTCGGGACGTAGAAGGCGTTCGTCTCCTTCAGGTAGCTGCTGCCGTTGAACTCGACGCCGCCGTTCGTGTTCGGGCACGCGATGTTGCCCTTCCGGCTCGGCTCGGTGTTCTGTCCCTTCTGCGTGCTGACGGCGACGTGATAGACGACCGCGCCCGTCCCGGCGTCGAGCACGAAGAAATTGCCGCCTTTGTCGCCCGCGGCGACCAATTTGCGCGGCGTTCCCCCGACCGTGCCGGTGAAGAGCACCGGCGGCATCGCCGGATCCCAGTCGTGCGTGTCGTGCGGGATGAACTGGCGGTACCATTTCATCTTCGGCTTCGCGCCGCCGATGTCGAGCGCGATCATCGAGTTCGTGTAGAGGTTCGCGCCCTTCCGGATCGTCCCGAGGAAGTCGGGCTGCGGATTGCCCGCATCGACGTAGAGCGTGTTCGTCGCCGGATCGATCGCGACGCCGCTCCAGATCGCGCCGCCGCCGCGCTTCCACGAATCGCCGCTCCAGCTCGTATGGCCCGGCTCGCCCGGACCGGGCACGGTGTACCAGTCCCACAGCCGCTTCCCGGTCGCCTGATCGAACGCGCTGATGTAGCCGATCCCGCCCCAGTCGCCGTTCGACGCGCCGAGCAGCAGCATGTTCTTGTACGGCACGGGCTGCATCGTGTAGAACGTGTTCGTCGTGTCGTGCGCGGCGACGACGTTCCACACGGGCTTGCCGGTCGTCGCGTCGAGCGCGATCAGCCGTCCGTCGAGCGTCGCCTCGTACACCTTGCCGTTCGCGAGCGCGACGCCGCGATTCGCCGAGAACGCGATCACGTGCGGGTTGTCGTGGAAATGCCACTTCTGCGCGCCGGTCGCGGCGTCGAGCGCGTACACGTCGTTGTGCGACGACGTGACGTACATCGTGCCGTTCCACACGATCGGCGAGGTCTCCAACGGGCCGCGCGCGTCGATGCTCGCGCTCCACGCTTTCTTCAGCGTCCCGACGTTGTCGGGCGTGATCTGCGCGTCCGCGACGTAGCGGTTGCCGCTGTAGCTGCGGGCCGGCAGCACCCAGTTGGCGGCGTCGGCGTCCGCGTTGCGATAGGTGTCGGCCATCGGCCACGCGCCTTGCGCGAACGAGCGCGGCGTGACGGCGGCGGACAGCGCGACGGTAAGGATGACGAAGACGAACGCACCGGTCGTGCTTCGCGACATGGTCCCTCCCTCTACCGGCGTTCGAACGCCGGCCTCGCCGGAGGTTGGTCGGTCGTCTTGCTCGCCCCTCTCCCCCGGGGGCGCTGCAGGCCCGAAAACGGCGAAAGCCCGCCGTGGGACGGGCGGGCTCTCGCATGTCGCACGCGGCGGCGTGCGGGTCGGGAGCGACGCTCGCTAGAGCGGGACGCTGATGAAAACGTGCAGGCCGTTCTGCGGGGCCCAGTATCCCCACGCCCCGTTGTAGTAGGTGACCTGCCGGCCGTGCCAATAGCGGTAGCGGTGGTAGCGCGCCCGCTGCCAGGCCCAGTACCGCGCGTCTCGGCTGCGGTCGTAGGAGTGGTACTGGCGGTAGGCGTTCCGATCGCGGTCGTGGCGGTCGTAGTGGTGGTCGTCGTACTGCGCGAATGCCGGCGCCGCGGCGCCGAGCAGCGCGAGGGCGAAGGCGGTTGCGGCGAGTCGTTTCATGGCCTCGTGCTACCCGAAAGCCGCCGTTCCCTGACGTCCTCTCAGGCATCTCTCACGTCGCCCGCAGGCGGACGGCCGGCGTTGCCGCGCGGGCGCGCGGGCAGGCTTTCGAACGCGCGGCGGCGTCGTTCACCGGCATGAACGTCGATGCGGCGCTCGCGTACGCGGAGCGCCATGCGCTGCACGCGCTCCTCGTCGGGCGCGGCGATCGCATCGAGGTCGAGCGCTACGCGAACGGCTGGAACGCGACGAAACCGCACGCGCTGTACAGCGGAACGAAGAGCTTCTGGGGACCGCTCGCCGTCGCGCTGCAGGACGACGGGGTGCTCTCGCTCGACGAGCGCGTCGCGGAGACGATCCCGGCGTGGCGCGAGGATGCGAGCAAGGCGCGCGTCACGCTGCGTGAGCTGCTGCAGCTCACGAGCGGGATCGGCTTCGGCGGACTCGGCGCGTCGGTTCCGCCGTACGAGGCCGCGCTCGCGGTCACGCTCGAGGACCGGCCCGGAACGCGGTTCACCTACGGCGGGATCCCGCTGCAAGTCTTCGGCGCGGTGCTCGCGCGCAAGCTCGCACCGAAAACGCCGCACGACGCGCTGCGCGAACGCATCCTCGAACCGATCGGGCTGCGCGTCGCGTCGTGGCGGACCCTGAAAGACGGCACGCATCCGCTGCCGACCGGCGCGTTCGTGACGGCGCGCGAATGGCTGAAGTTCGGAACGCTCGTTCGGCACGGCGGCCGCCTCGACGGCGCAGCGGTCGTCGACGCCGGCTCGCTCGCCGCGTGCTTTCGCGGCTCGGCCCCGAACCCGCGCTACGGGCTCGGCTGGTGGTTGAGCCCGCTTCCCGCCCATCCGGACGTCGTGTACGCGAGCGGCGCGGGCGGACAGGCGATGTACGTCGTGCCCTCGCTCGACGCCGTCGTGGTGAAGTTCGGCGCGTCCTCGTCGTACGACCACGCCGCGTTCCTGCGGCGTCTTTTGGCGTGAGCGCGGTTCAGCGGTCGGGCTGCATCGACACGCGCGCCGCCGGATACGCGTTCGCGAAGCGCTCGTTGTAGCGCTGCTGCGTGCGGCAGTCCTCGGCGGTGCGCGTCCCCGCGATCCCGGGCGTCACGGCGCAGCGCGCGAGCAGCGCGTTCGCTTCGCGAAGGTCGGCGCGCCAATCGCCGATCTGCAGGTCGTGCTCCGCCGGCGCGCGCAGCGAGAGCAGATACGCTTCGTTGACGAGATGCCGCTGGTCGTCTCCGCAGCCGTCGTTCGCGCGCAAGCCGATGAGCGCCATGTCGTAGGCCTCCTGCCGCGGTATCGCGTCCTGCGCGGCCTCGCGTTCGTAGTCGAGCGCCATGTCGCAGGCGCTGCGCCCGTGCGGCGGCCCCGCCGCCGCGACCATCGGCGCGGGCGGCGCGGGACGAAGCGGCGCGCTGTGAACCGCCGCGCTCGGCCGCGTGCGCGGCGCGCGAGGCGGCGCGATCGCGGCGACGCGCGGGGCGGGGCTCGCGGCGGGGTGCGCCGCCGCGCCGCTCTGCGCGAGCGCGAGCTCGCGGCGCGCGGCGGCGTTCGACGGCTGCAGCGCGAGCGCCGCGTACGAGGCGGCCGCGGCATCCGCCGGGCGGCCTTCCGCGCGAAGCGCGGCGGCGCGCTCGACGAACGCGTCCGCGTCGGCGGGGTTGGCGCGCAGCGCCGCGTCGGCGTCGGCCAGCGCGCCCGCGTAGTTCCGTTCCGCGGCGAGAATCTGCGCCCGCCCGGCGTAGGCGTTGGCGGCGTCCTGCTTGGCGCGGTCGGCGACGGCTTCGTCCGCCGCACGTTCCTTCGGCGTCGCGAGCGCGAGCGCGCGCCCGTAGTCGTCGAGCGCTTCCGGGTACCGCGGCGACGGCGCGTCGGCGCGCGCGTGCGCGCGGGCCACGTAGCCGGCCGCGCTCGGGGCGATCGCCAGCGCCGCGTCGGCGTCGGCCAGGGCGCGCGCGTGCTCGCCCATCGCGTCCTCGGTGAGGCTGCGGTCGACGTACGTGTCGACGTTGCGCGGATCGAGCTGCAGGGCATGGGCGTACTCGGCGAGCGCGCCGCGCTCGTCGCCGCGCAGCGCGGCGATCTGGCCTCGGGCGGCGACGGCCGCGGCCTCGCGCGCACGCTCGCCGAGAGCTTCGTACGTCGTCACGGCGCGGTCGAGCGAGGCGAGGGCGGCGCCGTACTCGTTGCGCGCGAGGTACGCGAGCCCGGCGTCGTACTGGCCGTTGGCCGCGCTGCGGCGCGCTTCGACGGCGCTGCGGCGTGCGGCGACCGCGCTGTGCTGCGCGGCCAGCTTCGCGCCGACCGCGGCCCGTTCGGCGTCGCGCTCGCTGCGTGCGGCGGCGAGGGCACGGAGCTGCGCGCGCTGCGCGGCGAGCGCGGCACGGTGCTCGGCGTCGGCGAACGCGTCGGCACGCCGGCGCGCCTCGGTCGCGCTGACCGCGGCGACGGTCGCGCGCTTCGCTTCGAGTCTCGCCCGGTCGCGCTGGAGCATCCCCCACCACGCCGCGATCGCCGAGACGACGAACAAGCCGCCGAGGACCGCGGCGAACGCGCGCAGCGACTGCAGCTGCCGGCGGCGGGCGCGCGCACGCCGCTCCAGCTCGGCCTCGCGCGCGGCCGCGCTTTCGTCGAGGAAGCGCATCGCGTCGTCGAAACCGCGATCGTAGCGCCGGCCCCACGCCGGGTTCGGCACCGCGCGCTCGCGCCAGGCGAGCGCGATCGAGAGATCCGGGTCGCGCCACAGCGCAGCCTCGCCGCGCAAGTTCAGCGCGGCGGCCTGCGCGAGCCGGCGGTAGATGCGCGCCGATTCCGCCTCGTCGGCGACCCAGCGCTGCAGCCGCGCCCACGTCCGCATCAGGCTCTCGTGCGAGACGTCGAGCACGGTGTCGGCGTCGAGCCGCGTCCCCGCCGGCGGCGTGAGGAAGGCGCGCTCGGGCGCGCGGAACGCCTCGACGACGGCCGAGAGCTCCGCCGCCTCGCACCCGACGATCGCGCAGGCGTCGGCGAAGCGCGTCGGACGCCGAACGCCGCGGTTGTCGGGACCGAGCTCGGTGAGCGCCTGGAACAGGCGCGCCGAGACGGCGCGCGCGCGCGAGTCCGGGAGCGACTTGTAGACCTCGTCGGCGTGCCGCGAGAGCGCTTCGGCGAGCCCGCCGGCGTCATCGAGGTGCCGCAGATCGAGCGGCTCGCCGCGCGCATGATCGTGCTCCCAGATCGTCCACGTGCGCATGAGCGCGTGCTGCAGCACCGGGAGCTGATCCTGATCGTCGCCGAGCTCGTTGAGCAGACGGGTCGTCAGCCGCGCGGCGATCGGCGTCCCCGCGACGCCGGCCGGCCCTTCGACCGCGCGGCGCAGCTCGTCGCGCGTCATCCGCGGGAGCAAAAACATCCCGTCGTTGATCGCTTCGGGCAGGTCGCGGAAGCGCGCGCAGTCGCCGACGAAATCGGAGCGCATCGTCAGCACGACGAAGATCGGCAGCGAGTGCGCGGCCGCCGCCGCGAGCAGCAGCTTCACGAACGCCGCCGCTTCGTCGCCGTGCCGCGTTCCGGCCGCCGCCGCGAAACGGAACAGCTCTTCGAACTGGTCGACGACGATCAGAACGTTTTCGTTCGCGGCCGTTTTCGCGCGCTGGACCGCGTCGACGACGCCGAGCGCGCCGCGCCGCAGCACGGCGTGCGTCGACGCGGCGTCGCCGCCGAGCGCGCCCGGGGCGGCGAGCGCCTCCGCGAGGTTGGCGATCGGCGCGAGCCCCGGCCGGACGACCGCGATCCGCCAGCGCGATCCCGCGCCCGCCATGAAGCCGCCGTGGAGCGCGGGCAGCAGCCCGGCGCGGACCA
>Ga0209810_1002392_pt1 | contig 22710 bp, 25 predicted proteins | sample Coa_R1_7_FD_187159 | JGI IMG/M metagenome (GOLD analysis project Ga0209810, IMG submission 187159) | Surface soil microbial communities from Centralia Pennsylvania, which are recovering from an underground coalmine fire - Coalmine... | ecosystem: Environmental > Terrestrial > Soil > Unclassified... | reverse complement strand
CGTGACCGAGCTGGCCGAACGGATGCAGCTCGCGCAGAGCACCGTGACCGAGCTCGTACGCCGGGCCGAGACTGCGGGGCTCGTCGAGCGCGAGCAATCGCAGCGGGACGCGCGGGTAGCCCACCTTCGCTTGACGGCCGAGGGAGAGCGCCGCCTGATGCTCTCGTTCACCGAGCTGGAGACGGAGCGCGCGCAGCTGCGCGAGGCGTTCGCCAACCTCGACGGCGGCGTCACGGGCGACTGAGCAAGTACCACCCGATGCTCTCGGCGAGTAGCCGCGGCTCGGCGGCCGCAAGCGCCTCGGCCCGCGCACGGCTTTCTCCCTCCGAGCCGGCGAGGTCGAGATAGGCCGAGAGCTCCCGTCGCTCTTCCTCACGGCGCTCCCGCAGCAGCTCGAGCCCGTTTGCGGCGAAGAGCTCGCGTAGCAATGCGTCGCTGAGCAGCCGCGTGTGTGAGCGGTCGCGCTCGGTCTCGAAGTCGTGGAGCACGGCGGCGTCCGTAGGGTCGTCCGGGGCCAGCTGGTCGACGACCAGAACGCGACCGCCGCGGCGGGTCACGCGCACCATCTCGGCCATGACGCGGTCAGGGTGCGCGACGTGATGGAGCGTGCGGTGCGTGCCGGCAAGGTCGAAGGCGCCGTCCCGGAACGGGAGTGCCGTTCCGTCTCCCTCCACGAACTCCGTGTTCGGCAGCGCGCGTGCCCGCGCGAGCTCGAGCAGCTCGGGCACCGGGTCGAGCCCGACGACCTCCCGCACGAGCGGCGCGAGCGCGAGCGCCAGCGCACCTGCGCCCGTGCCCACGTCGAGCGCGCGCTCGTCCCCGCTGGGGGCGGCGAATTCGCGCACCTCTTCCGCCAACCGCACCGCGCGGGCGTCCTGCCGCGCAGCGACGCGTTCGGCTGTGCGCGCAAAACGGTCAGACATGCCAGTCTTGGTTCGTGAGGACACGCTCGGCCCGGGCCGGGTCGGAGTTAATCCCGCAGACGATCTCGTAGCCGATCGTGCCGGCGACCTCGGCGTGGCGCTCGATGAGGAGGCCGTCGCCGACGATGGTGACCGGCATCGCCACCGGCAGCTCGCGGTCGAGCTCGACGGCCACCGCGTCCATCGAGACGGTGCCGATCGTGCGGCGCGGATCGCCGTCGACCAGGATCTCGGTGCCGGTCATGTCGCGCCGGAAGCCGTCGGCGTAGCCGACCGGGACGATCCCGATCCACGTCGGCCGCTCCGCAACGAACCGGCGGCCGTAGCCGGTGCTCTCCCCCGGCTGGAGGAGGCGAACCTGCGCGAGCCGGCTGCGCCAGGAGAGCGCGGGGCGCAGCCCATCCTCCGCAGGGTCCGTGTCGAACGGCGAGATCCCGTACAGCGCGATTCCGCAGCGGGCGGCATCGAAGCGCGCCTCCGGCAGGCGCAGCGCGGCCGCGCTGTTCGCGATGTGGCGCGTGAGGTGCGCGTACGGCTCGGTGGCTTCGCGGAAACGCTCGATCTGCTCCTGGGCGAAGGCCGGGTCGGTGTCGGCGGTCGCGAGATGGCTCATCAGCCCGACGACGTTCGCCGGCGGCTCCGGCAACTCGGCGAGCCCCCACCGGCCCATGCCGGTGTCGAGCTTCAGGTGGACCGGGATGCCCTCCGGGATCTCGCCCCCTGATACGACGAGCTCGAGCTTCGCCTCGCGTGCCTCCCGGAGGTCGTCGGTCGGGCACATCACAAGGATGCGCGCATCCGGAAATTCGCGGCGCAGCGCGACAGCTTCGGGGACGGTCACGACGCAGAGCGCCGAAGCGCCGGCCTCCAAGGCCCCGCGTGCGACGTCGTTCGCGCCGTGGCCGTAGCCGTTTGCCTTCACGACGGCCCACAACTCGGCCCCGTCGAGCGCCTCGAGCAGCCGGCGCGCGTTGTGGCGGATCGCGCCGAGGTCGATCGTGATCTCGCTCCGGTGCACGGAGTAAGTTTGCGCACATGCATGGACGCCGGCCGCTGTTTCTTGTGCTCGGGGGCGCGCTCACGTTCCTCGCGAGCCTCTACCTGCCGTGGCAGGGGACCAGTCACGAGACCACCGCCAGCCAGGGGGTCCTGGCGCTGCTCAACCTCTTCTCTGACAACAACGGCTCGATCGACGGTTGGGGCAGCTCGGCCGGAGTGGCGGCATCGCTCGCCGCGCTTGCCCTCGTCGGAATGGCCGCGGCTGCACTCGTCCGGTCGGACGCAGTCCGCAAGCTCCCCCTCGTTCCGATCGCTCTCGCGCTCGTCTATCTCGCGACCGCCCACCTGGTCGTGCTACGGGCGGACGAGAAGCTCTTCGCGAGCCACGAGCACTTTCGCTTCTCCTACGGCGCATATCTCGGCATCGCAGCTGCCGTCGTCGCATTGCTCGCGAGCATGCTCGGAGAAGGCCGGATCGTCCGACCTCCCTCGGCCATCGAGGGCGTCGGCCTGCTGCTCGGCACGGGCTTGCTCGTGTCGTTCCTGCTCCCCTGGGCGAAGCCGTTCGGACCGACCAAGCTCTCGTTCCCCGGCGTCAAGCTTCCGCTCGTCGTGCTGTCGGCCGGCGTCGTCTGTTGGCTACTTCGCTCGGCCGTTCGGAACGGCGAACGGTTCTACGCCGCCGTCGCAATCGCAGTCCTCACAGGCGCAGCGGTGGACGCGATCTCGCCTAACCGGGTCGTCTACGGCGCGTGGATGTCGCTCGGCTTCGTGCTCGCACTGGTCGCGTCGACGGCGTTCGCCCGACGTCCGGAGCGCCTTGTGCGGCCGTCCCTTCCAGTGGGCCTTACAGCGGCTGCTGCCGGGACGTTCGTCGTCGCTCTCTTCCTGCCGTGGCAGAGATTCTGCAACCCGGCCGGCCACCCGTTCGGACACGGCATCGGCCGTTGCATTCCAACAACCGGTTGGGCGATGGAGGAGCCCGGAGCCGTTGCGGGCGCGCTCGCGATCGTGCTCATCCTGGCCGCGGTCGTGGCCGCGTGGGCCCGCGCGGCGATCCTCGAGTTGACCACAGGAGTGGCGATCCTCACAGCTGCGATCGGTACGTCGGTCGCCGGCCGTCCTGCCGCCGTCGGCTGGGGCCTCGGCTACGGCGCCTACGTCGGTTTCGCCGCTGCCGGGGTCCTGCTCGTGATCGCGCTCGCTCGGCGTCGCCCGCCGAGACTCGAACGGCAACGCTTGCTGGTCCGGCTTGTTCCTCTCGCGGCTTCGTTGGCGTGTTTCTGCGCGATCGCCTTCCCGTTGTGGTCGCCCCTCCCCGCGGACTGGGACCAGCAGGCGAGCGTGCTGATCGGCTGGTACACGATGGGCGGTTTGCTTCTCACCCTCCGTCTCGTTCGTCGCTGGCTCGAGTCCGCATACCGACCGCCGGCGCGGGCCGACGAGTTGCTGCTTCTTCCGCTCGCCCTGCTCGCGTTGACCGCGCTCGACCTGGTCCGGGAACGGGATTCCGGGCTGACGTGGGGCGGCGGGATCCTCGTCGGCCTGTGCCTTCTCCTCACCCTGTTCGGCTGGATCGAGCAGAGAGGAGGCCTCGCGCGCCTGGAGGTTCCCGAGCTCCTGCGCGTCGACCGGCTACCCGAGACCGAGAGCTAGGGCGCGCGGCAGCGCTTCGACCACGTCACTCGCCACGAGGCCGTAGCGCTGCGGCGCCTGGCGAGCAGCGAGCTGCTGCGCAGCGCACGCCGCCGCGGCCGCTCGCTGCGGTTCCATCCCCTTCGCGAGGAATGCGGCGGTGATCCCGGTGAGGACGTCGCCCGTGCCGGCAGTCGAGAGCGAGGGCAGGCCGAGCGCACACACGAGGACGCCACGACCGGGTGTCGCGACCAGGGAGTCCTCGCCCTTCAGAACCACCACTGCCTGGAATTTCTCCGCCGCCTCCTGGACGGAGGCGAGCCGGTGCGCCGCGACCTCCTTCGATTCGCGTCCGAGCAGCCGAGCGAGCTCGCCCTCGTGCGGCGTCAGAACCCGCGGCGCGGGCCAGTCGCCGGGTTCGAGCTCGACCAGCGCGTCGGCGTCGACGACGGCCGGCGCCTCGACCTCGGCGACGAGCCGGCGGACGAGCGCCTTCGACTCCTTCTCACGCCCGAGGCCGGGCCCGACCGCGAGCGCTTTCGCCTTTGCGGCCGCTGCGGAGACTTCGTCGAGCGGCCGCTTCACCGCTTCCAGCACGAGCGCCTCCAGCACGGGGAGCGACTCGGCCGGCGCCGCGATCGTGACGTAGCCGACGTCGGCGCGCAGCGCGGCGCGCGCGGCGAGGGCCGGCGCGCCGGTCATGCCGCGCGAGCCGCCGACGACGAGCACGTGGCCCGCCGTGTACTTGTTGTCGCCCGGCGAGCGACGCGGAACCTCGGCCAGGATCGCGGGCGTGACGAGCCGGTGCTCGGTCTCCGCCGCTTCCAGGCCGATGTCCGCCACGACCACGTCTCCGGCGTGGAAGCGTCCCGGCGCGACCGCGAGGCCGACCTTCGGGCCGTGCATCGTGACGGTCACGTCCGCCTGGACCGCCGCGCCCGCGACCTCTCCCGTGGACGCGTTCACTCCGGACGGGATGTCGACGGCGAGGACGGGGACGCCTCCCGCGTTGATCTGCTCGATGAGCCGCGAGGTCTCCTCCCTTGGCTCGCCCTTCAGCCCGGTGCCCAGCAGGGCGTCGATGACGACGTCGGGCCGCTCGTCGACGATCTCGCGCCCCTGTGCCTGCAGGATCTCGGCCGCAATGCGGCCGTCCCCGCCGTTTGCGCCACCACCCGCGTGGAGCCCGACACGCCGGGCCTCGGGGAAGCGGCGCATCAGCTCCTCCGCGACGGCCGCTCCGGCGCTCTGCATCATCGCGTCGACGTCGTGGCCCGCCTCGGCGGCCCGCATCTCCTCCGCGGTGTAGAGCGGCTCGAGCTCAGCCATCGGTTGCGACCGCGACCGCCTGCGCGAGCTCGCGCGAGTGGGTCATCGAGAGGTCGACCGAGCCGACACCGAGCGCGGCGGCGCGCTCGGCCAGGCGGCCGGAGAGGTGCACCGCCGGCTTCGGCCGCCCGACGATCTCGACCTCCTGCCAGGCGAAGGCACGGGCGACGCCGAAGCCGAGCGCCTTCCCCACGGCTTCCTTCCCGGCGAAGCGGCCGGCGTAGCTCTGCGCCGGATTCCGCCTGGAGTCGCAGTAGGCGCGCTCCGCTTCCGTGAAGCAGCGCTCGCGGAAACGCGCATAGCGCGCGAGCGCGCGCCGGATCCGCTCGATCTCGATCAGGTCGGTGCCGACGCTGACGGTCATGCGAGGTGCTCCTCGAGCCACTCGGGAAGGTGCGCGATTGAGGAGACGATGCCGTCGGGCTTGATCCGCGACTGATCGACGGCGTCGGGGCGGAACTTCCCGGTGCGCACGAGCACCGCGTGCATCCCCACGCCGCGCGCGCCGACGACGTCCGTCTCGAGGTCGTCGCCCACCATCCACGTCATCGACGGCTCCGCATCGAGCGCGCGGCAGGCGGCGTCGAAGTACGCGGGGCTCGGCTTGCCGAGCACGGTCGCGGCGGTCTGCGCGGCGTACTCGAGCCCGGCGACGTAGCAGCCCGAGTCGAGCAGCGGTCCGCGCCCGGTCTGCCACCAGCGGTTGCGGTGCAGGCAGTAGAGCTCGGCTCCGAGCTCGAGCTCCGCGAACGCGCGCGCGAGGTTCATATACGAGAAGACGAGATTCGTCTCCGGCGAGTCGTCCGCTCCGCCGATCAACACCGCGTCGACGTTGTCCCCCACGAGCTCGAGGCCCTCGAGGTCGCCCACCAGCGCGTGCATGACGAGCGCGAGGACACGCCGGCCCCTCAGCGCCTCGACGGCCGCGTCCGCGGTCGTCTGCACCTCCTCTACCGCCAGCTCGATCCCCATCGCCTGGAGGCCCGCGGCGAGCTCTGCCTTCGAGCGGATCGTCGCGTTCGTGACGAAGCGGAGCCGATGGCCGTCGTCGCGGAGCCGCCGCACTGCTTCCGCCGCGCCCGGCAGCGGCTGGCCGGAGACGTGCAGGACGCCGTCCACGTCGAGCAGAATCGCGGCCATGGCCGCCGAGTCTATTCGGGTCACACGCTCGGTCGTGCTGCCGCTGGCCGAGGTCGAGCTGCAGGTCTCCCGCCCGAGCGGGCCCGGCGGGCAGCACGCCCAGAAGTCCGAGACGCGAGTCGTCGCCGTCTTCGACATCGAGGCCTCGGACGCGCTGACAGAAGCTCAGAAGCGGCGCGTGATCTCGCGGGCCGGCCCTGTTCTGCGCGCGGTGGCGCAGGACGAACGCAGCCAGGCGCGTAACCGCGAGCTCGCCGTCGAGCGACTCGTGGCAGCACTCCGCGAAGCTCTCCGCGTGGAAAGGAAGCGCGTGCCGACTAAGCCGACCGCCGCGGCCCGCGAGCGCCGCCTCGAGCAGAAGAAGCGGCGCTCGCAGACGAAGCGTTTGCGTCGTTCGCCGCCGGACACCTGAGCACGGTGGCGGTCGTCGCATTCGACTCGCTCGGGACGCTCTTCGACCTTGGCGACCTGGAGGAGCGGATGCCGCGCGTCCTCCACCATGCCCTCTCGCTGACCGTCGCTGGCGAATGGGCGCCGCTCGACGAGCTCGCCGCGGCACTCGACCCGGAGCTGGCCGAGGGGCTGTCGCTGCTCGACGCGTACGACGATGCACGTCCGGCACTCGGGTGGGTGCGGGAGGCGGGCGGCGACGCGTGGGTGCTGACTAACGGCGGCCGAGCGACGACGGAAGGCCTGCTCGAGCGCAGCGGCCTGGCCGACGTCGTTGCCGAGATCCGCTCGGTCGAGGAGGTCGAGCGCTACAAGCCCCATCCGGATGTGTACGGGCTGCTCCCGGCCGACGCGACGCTCGTCGCTGCGCACGCGTGGGACGTCGCCGGCGCCGCCCACGCCGGGCTGCGCGCGGTCTGGGTCGATCGCCTCGAGCAGCCTTGGCCGCTGCCCGGCAAGCCGCACGAGCCGCGGGCAACGAGCCTCCCCGAGGCCGCCCGGCTAGCGCTCGGTACCTACTACTAGCTTGCGGCCGGCAGGCTGATCAGACGTCCGGGACGGGCGGCGCCGAGACCGGCCGCTCGACCTCGACGTGCGGGATCCAGTCGAGCCAGCGCGGCAGGTACCAGCTGCGCCGGTCGAGCAGGCCGAGCATGCTCGGCAGGACGACCGAGCGGATGACTGTCGCGTCGAGGAGCAGGGCCACGGCGACCCCGAACCCCATCTGCTGGAACATCACGAGCTTTCCGGCGGCGAAGCCGGCGAAGACGACGACGATGATCAGCGCCGCCCCGGTGATGATCCGCGCAGTCGTCGCGACGCCGCCGACGACCGCCGCATGCGTCGAGTGCGACTCGTCGTAGCGCTCCTTGATCCGGCTCATCAGGAAGACCTGGTAGTCCATCGAGAGGCCGAACAGGACCGAGAAGAGGAAGAGCGGCACCCACGCGTCGATCACGTGCGTGTGCTGGAAGCCGAAGAGGCCCGCCCCGTCGCCGTAGAGGAAGACGAGCGTGAGCAGCCCGTACGCAGCGCCGACCGAGAGCAGGTTGAGCAGCACGGAGACGAGGGCGACGACGATCGAGCGGAACGCGACAGTGAGCAGCAGGAAGCTCAGCCCGAGGACGAACAGCAGGACGTACGGGGTGGGATTCGTCACCGCGTCGAAGTAGTCGACGTTCTCGGCCGTCGTGCCGCCGACGTACACATGGGCGCCGCTGCCCGCGAAGATCGACGGGATGACGTTCGCGCGGAGGTCGCGCACGGCCTTGACCGCCGCGCCGCCGACGGGATCTCCCCGCACCGGCGACGTGAGCAGGGCGACGCCCTCGCTGGACGACGTCCGGATGGCGCCGAGCCCGAAGCTCCCTTCGCGTGCCAGCCGCTGATTGAGCCGGACGAGGTCGGCGTGCACCGTGGCCGCACTGCCGCCGACGGCGGCGATCCGCACGGGTTCCGGGTTCTGGACCGGGAAGGCGCGCTGGAGCAGGTCGTAGCCGTGCCTCGAAGGCAGGCTCGACGGCAGGGTGCTGACGCCGTTCGCGCCGATGTGCAAGCCGAAGATCGGCGATGCGGCGGCGAGCATCGCCGCGACAGCGACGGCGAGGGACAGAGCCGGCCGGCGAAGCACTGCCTCCACGATCCGGCGCCAGACGCGGGCTTCCGCCGCGTCGGCGCGGCCGAGGTTGCGGCCGAGGATCGGGACGGGCAGCTTGTTCACACGGTCGCCGACGAGGCTCAGGAGCGCGGGAAGCAGCGTCAGCGCGGCCGCGACCGAGACGATGCCGACGAGGATCGCGCCGAGCGCCAGGCTCCGCATGATCGAGGTCGGGACGATGAACATGCCGATCAGCGCGACGACGAAGGTGCTGCCGCTGAAAAGGACGGCTCGGCTCGCCGTGGCCCCGGAACGCGCGATCGCTTCCTCCTTCGCCAACCCATGCAGCCGCTCCTCGCGGTACCGGGACACCACGAAGAGCGAGTAGTCGATCCCGAGCGCCAGGCCCATCCCCGTGAGCATGTTCACGATGAAGACCGAGAGCTCGAAGCCGAGCGAGATGAGCGCGACGAGCCCGAGCGCAACGACGATCGAGAGAATCGCCATCAATACCGGCACGAGCCCGGCGACGACGGCGCCGAAGACGAGGACGAGGACGACGAGGGCGGCAGGCAGGCCGAAGGCGAGCTCGCCCTTCTCGAGATCGGTCTGCGACTGCTTGCCGAAGTCGTAGCCCGTCGAGTGGTAACCGGTGATGCCGACCTCGAACGCGCCACCATTCGCCCGCTGCACGGCCTGCTCGACCTTGTGCGCGCCGGAGTCGCTGCGAATGTGCACCGAGACGAGCGCCGACCGCCGGTCGCGTGAGACCGCGACGGGGCGGGCGTCGCGAATCTCTCCGGTCGCACGGAGTGCGACGGCGAGGCGGTTCCCGAAGGCGCGGAACTGCGGCGAGCCGACCCGATAGCGGGTCGAGGTCACCACGATCACGTCCTGCTCCTCGCTCGCGACGATGCTCGGGAACGCCCGCTCGATCGCGTGCTTGGCCTTCGTCGACTCGGGATTGCCCACCACCTTCCCGTTCGAGGTCAAGCCGTGAAGCGAGGTCGCCACGAGGCCGAGCGCAACCACCACCGCGACACCCCAGAGTGCGAGCGTCCGCCGCGGCCGCGCCGCGCTCGCCCGAGCCAGCCGCTCGGTCGAACCCATGCTGGAGTTCTTACTCCACCGTGACGGTCTTCGCCAAGTTCCGCGGCTGGTCGACGTTGAGGCCGCGGAGCCGCGCGATCCGGTACGCGAGCAGCTGAAGGGGGATCACGGCGAGCGACGCCTGGAGGAAGTTCGGCGTCCGGGGCACGTAGATCACGTCGTCGGCGTGATGTTGGATGTCCTCATTGCCGTCGGTCGCGATCGCGATCACGTGCGCGCCGCGGGCACGCGTCTCCTGGATGTTAGAAACGATCTTGTCGTAGACGTGGATGTTCGTCGCCACGACGACGACCGGCGTCCCCTCCTCGAGCAAGGCGATCGGCCCGTGCTTCATCTCGCCGGCCGAGTACGCCTCGGTCGGGATGTACGAGAGCTCCTTCAGCTTGAGCGCGCCCTCGAGCGCCACGGGCAGCCCGATGTGCCGGCCGAGGTAGAGGAAGAACGGCCGGTCGTGGAAGCGCTGCGCGATCGACTCGATCGGGTGGTCGCCGCCCAGGAACTCGGCCATCTTCTCGGGCAGCTCGTGCAGGCGGTCCAGGATGAAGTCGATCTCCTCCTGCGGCAGCGTGCGCCGGATCTCGGCGAGCTTGAGCGCGAGGAGGCTCAGGAGCGCGACCTGCGCGGTGAACGTCTTCGAGGCTGCGACCCCGACCTCCATCCCGCAGCGCGTGAAGAGCGTGGCCTCCGCCTCCCGCGTGATCTGCGTGCCCATGAGGTTCGTGATCGCAAGCGTCCGCGCGCCGCTCTCGCGCGCGAGCTTGACCGCGTTGATGGTGTCGCGGGTCTCGCCCGACTGGGAGATCCCGATCACGAGCGTGTCCCTCGACAGCACCGGGTTCCGGTAGATCCACTCGCTCGCGATGTCGGGCTCGACCGGGATACGGGCCCATTCCTCGAGGATGTACCGGCCGACGACCGCCGAGTGGTACGCGGTGCCGCAGGCGACGATCACGATCCGGCGCAGGTTGCGGACCTCCAGCTCGGTCATCTCGAGCGCCTCCAGCATGAGCTTGTGGCCGCGGACGCGGTCGCCGATCGTCTCGGCCACGGCGTCCGGCTGCTCCCAGATCTCCTTGAGCATGAACGTCTCGTAACCTGCCTTCTCGGCGCCCTCCTCGTCCCAGTCGATCTCCTGCCGCTCCGGTGGCTCGACCTCGGTGCCGTCGACGAAGAAGCGAACGCCTTCGGGCGTCACCTCGACCACCTCGCCGTCACGCGGATGGATCACCGTGCGGGTCTCGCTGAGGAAGGCGGCGATCGACGAGGCGAGAAAGTTCTCCCCCTCGCCGAGGCCGACCACGAGCGGGGTCTGATGCCGCACCCCGACGAGGACGTCGGGCTGGTCGTGGTGGATGGCGACGATCGAGAAATGGCCCTCGAGCTGCGGATAGACGCGCGAGAACGCCTGGGCGAGGTCGCCGTCGTATTCCTGCTCGAGCAGGTGGACGACCACCTCCGCGTCGGTCTCGGAGGTGAACGTGTGGCCGTTCGCGGTGAGCTGCTGGCGCAGCTCGACGTAGTTCTCGACGATCCCGTTGAGGACGATCGCGAGCCGGCCCGGCTCGCAGCCGGTGAGCGGGTGCGCGTTCTGCTCGTTCACGGCACCGTGGGTGGCCCAGCGCGTGTGGCCGAGCCCGTGATGCGAGTGTGAGCCGTTGCTACCTGCCGCCTCGACGAGATTGCTGAGGTTGCCGACGGCACGCACGTAGTCGAGCGCGTCGTCCTCGCGCAGCGCGATTCCGGCGGAGTCGTAGCCCCGGTACTCGAGCCGGCGCAGGCCCTCGAGCAGAAGCGGCTTGGCGTCACGCGACCCGACGTATCCGATGATCCCGCACACGTCCCGCTCCTTTCCCCGCTGGGCGAAAAAGTCCCCGGAAATGGGAAGAGCTCGGCCCCATGACCCGTACCGCAGCGTCGCGGGTGGGTCAGCCGAGCTCGTGTGTCACCAGGGCGGCGATCCTAGCACAGAGCTCCTCCGCGCCCTCCTGCGTCTCGGCCTCCGCAAGCACGCGGACGACCGGCTCGGTGCCGGAGGGCCGGACGAGCACGCGCCCCGTCCCGTCGAGCTCTGCGTTCACGCTTTCGACGGCTCCGAGAAGGTCGTCCGGGAGCGGGCCCCGGCCCTCGCGCGGAAGGTTCCGCGTCACCTGCGGGTAGCGCTCCATCACCGCGACCGCCTCGGAAAGGTGCCGGCCGCCCAGCGCACGACAGAGCAGAAGCGCGGCCACCAGCCCGTCACCGGTCACGTGGCCGTCGAGCCAGATCAGGTGGCCGGACTGCTCGCCGCCGAGGACCATCCCCTCACGTCGCAGCGCCTCCAGGACGTAGCGGTCGCCCACGTCGGTGACGACGACGCGGATGCCTCGCTCCTCCATCAGCCGGTGGAAGCCGAGGTTCGTCATCGTCGTGACCGCAACGCCGTCGACGCCGCGGTCGAGTGCGAGGACCGCGAGGATCTGGTCACCGTCGACCGGGGCTCCTCGCTCGTCGACCGCGAGCATGCGGTCGCCGTCGCCGTCGAACGCGATGCCGAGATCGAAGCTCCCTTCGCGGACGACCGTCGCGAGCGCGCGGAGGTCGGTCGCCCCGCAGCCGACGTTGATGTTCGTCCCGTCGGGGTCGTTGCCGATCGCGGTGACCTCGGCACCGAGCTGCTCGAACGCCTGCGGCGCGAGGCCGGCGTACGAGCCGTTGGCGCAGTCGACCGCGATCCGCAAGCCGCGCAGATCGGTGCCGAAGCGCTCGAGCACGTGCTCGAGATAGCTGTCGGCCGCGACCTCGACCCGATCGATCTCGCCGCCGCCCGGCCTCGGGCTGTCCAGCAGCGCCTCGATCTCCTCCTCGGCGGCGTCCGTCAGTTTGCGACCGTCGCGGTCGAAGAGCTTGACGCCGTTGTACTCGGGCGGGTTGTGCGAGGCCGAGATGACCGCCGCGAGGTCGAGGCCGAGGAGCGCGACCGCCGGCGTCGGGAGGACTCCGGCGACGACCGCGCTACCGCCGGCCGACGCCACCCCGCTCGCGAACGCGTTCTCGAGGTCCGGCCCGCTGGCGCGCGTGTCGCGCCCGATGAAGACGCGGCCGCGGCCACACCAGGCGGCCGCGGCCTTCCCCAACCGCTCGACGAGGTCCTCCGTCAGCGTCTCGCCGACGACGCCGCGCACGCCGTCGGTTCCGAAGTACTCCCGCGCCACGGCGCGAGACTACGCGCGGAGCGCCTCGGGCGTCGCTGTCTCCACCAGTGCCGAAACCGCCTGCGCAAGTTCGCGGTCCGACGTGACGAAGGCGTCCGCCTGCAGCGTCGTCAGTGCCACGAATTCGGCCGCGTAGGTCGTCTCCCACTCGAGCTGCTCGGCGATCTTCCAGGCGTGCTGCTGGAGAACCTTGTCTCCGAGGAAGCGCACCTTGAGCGAGTTGATCCGAACCACCCGCTCGATTCCCTCGCGGCGCGAGATCTCGCCCCGGCGCGCGGCTTTGTAAAGCGCGGAAAGCGCCTGCGAGCGGACAAGGGTCGGCGCGACGAGCTTGTGCTCGGAGGCGACCTCGATCTCGCCGGCGGCGATCCGCAGCAGCGTCTCGCAGTCGACGACGAACCGCGTCACAGCGAGCGGGTTACCGCTTCGAGAACTGCGGGGCCTTGCGCGCCTTGTGCAGGCCGGCCTTCTTGCGCTCGACCTGCCGCGCGTCGCGCGTCAGGAATCCCTCGCGCTTGAGGGGAACGCGCAGCTCCGGATTCGCCTCGACGAGCGCGCGGGCGATGCCGTGCCTGACGGCTCCGGCCTGTCCGGTCAGGCCGCCGCCGTGAACCCGGACGCGAAGGTCGTACTGCCCCTCGACTCCCGCGACCTTGAGTGGCGAGACGGCGATGGTCTGCCAGACCGAGCGCGGGAAGTACTCCTCGAGCGTGCGGCCGTTGACCCACGTCGCGCCGTCGCCGGGCCGCAAGATCACGCGCGCCACCGAGGTCTTGCGCTTGCCGGTTCCGCGGTACTGGGCGATCTGGCTCACTGATCCGACTCCAGCGGCCGCGGGTTCTGAGCCTCGTGCGGATGCTCCGGGCCGGCGTAGATCTTCAGCTTCGTGAGCTGCTGCCGAGCGAGCCGGTTCTTCGGGAGCATCCCCTTCACGGCCACGCGGAGCACCTCGGTCGGCCGGCGCTCGAGCTGCTCGCGGAGCGTCCGGCTGCGCAAGCCGCCCGGATAGCCCGAGTGGCGGTAGTACCGCTTCTGGTCGAGCTTGTTGCCCGTCACCTGGATCTTCTCGGCGTTCACCACGACGACGAAGTCGCCTATGTCGACGTGCGGCGTGTACTGCGGCTTCCGCTTGCCGCGGAGCGTGTCGGCGATCTGGGTCGCGAGCCGGCCGAGCGTCTTGCCCTCGGCATCGACGAGATACCACTCGCGCGTGACTTCTCCCGGCTTGGCGCTGTACGTCTTCATAGAAAGCGGCGGGACTCAGGCCCGCCGGCGGCCGATTGTAGCGAACTCCCGCCGCAATCCCGCCTCGAAAGCCGCCGCTCCGCCATGCGAGGGATGGCGGACGTACGGCGTCTGGGTGACCTCGGCCGCAAGCCGGCCGACCGCTATCGCGACCCGTCCGCGCGTCAGCTCGTCGAGGAACGGCGAGGCTGTCGCGATCTCGTCTCGGGTCGGCCGGCGGTTGGAGGTCTCGCCGCCCGGATGCGTCGGCACGACGTTCCACAGGAGCACGTCGTCCGCGAGGCCGAGCTTCGCCAGCACGCGGTGGACGATCGTCGCCGTCGCCTCGGCGGGCCCGGAGCCGGTGAGCTGTCGCTCGGACGTGAAGGGGATCCCGCTGATGCGGGCGCCTCGATAGCCCGCAGCCTCGCCGACCAAGACGATCTCCGAGCTGCCACGATCCACGAGGTAGGCGCGAAGGCGGTCCCGCAGCAGCGCCGACTCCGCGTACTGGTTGTAGGTGGCGCCGATCCGGGTCCCGGCAAGCCGGTCTACGAGCTCCAGCGGTTCCATTTCACGACGTCCTCGTGCGCCCGCCGCTCCTGAGTGAACGCGCTCGACGCTCGGTCCCAGTCGGGGTCCTCCGCCGGATGGCCGACGGTGACACCCATCACGATCGTGAGGTCGTCGGGAATCCCCAGCAGCTCGCGCACGCGGGCGTCCTCCTCGACCGGCACACCGTAGACGCCCGCGCCGAGGCCCTCGTCGAGGGCGGCGAGCCACAGGAGCATGAGCGCGGCGCCCGCGTCGACGTGCCAGAACGGGACGGGCCACACCACCTCGACGCCGCCGGTGACGGCGAGCTTGTCGGGCTTGGTGTAGCGGTCGTGGTAGTCCTGCTCTCGAGTCAGCACGAAGATGTGCGCGGCTGCGGTGCGGAACCACCTCTGGGAGCCCTCGTCGCCCTCGGGATCGATGAGCGCCTCGATCACCTCCGGGTCGTCCACGACGAGCAGCCGCAGCCCCTGGCTGTAACCGGCGTTCGGCCCGCGCCGGGCTGCCCGCGCGATCCGCTCGAGCGTCTCGCGCGGCACGCGCTCGCCGGTGTAGCTGCGAACGGCGCGGCGCTTCTTGAGGAGGTCGTAGAAGGAGCCCATCGCGGGCTCCCCACGCTACTCCCACTCGATCGTGGCGGGCGGCTTCGACGTCACGTCGAGCACGACCCGGTTCACACCTGGGATCTCGTTCACGATCCGGGCCGAGATCGTCTCCACGAGGTCGTACGGGAGCCGCGCCCAGTCGGCGGTCATCGCGTCGTCGCTCGTCACCGCGCGGATCACGACCGGGTAGCCGTACGTGCGCTCGTCGCCCTGCACGCCGACCGACCGGACCGCAGGCAGTACGGCGAACGACTGCCACAGCTCGCCGTAGAGGCCGGCCCGCCGCACCTCCTCCTGGAGCACTGCGTCGGCCTGGCGGAGGATCTCGAGCCGCTCGGCGGTGACGGCGCCGATGATCCGGATCGCGAGCCCGGGGCCGGGGAACGGCTGACGCCAGACCATCCGGTCGGGCATGCCGAGCTCCTCCCCCACGCGGCGCACCTCGTCCTTGAACAGGAGTCGCAGCGGCTCGACGAGCCGCATCTTCATGTCCGCCGGCAGGCCGCCGACGTTGTGATGCGACTTGATCGTCGCGGCGACACCCTCGGTGCCGCCCGACTCGATCACGTCGGAGTAGAGCGTCCCCTGCACCAGCCACCGGATGTCGCCGAGCCTCCTCGCCTCCTCCTCGAACACGCGGATGAACTCGCGGCCGATGATCTTGCGCTTCTCCTCGGGCTCCTCGACGTCTGCGAGCAGCTCGAGGAACCGCTCCTGCGCCTGGACGTGGAGGAGCGGGACGTGGAAGTGCTCGCCGAACGTCTCGACCACCTGCTCGGCCTCGTCCTGTCGCAAGAGGCCGTGGTCGACGAAGACGCACGTGAGCTGCTCGCCGACCGCCTTGTGGACGAGCAGCGCGGCCACGGCCGAATCCACGCCGCCCGAGAGCGCACAGAGCACGCGCTCGCGCCCCACCTGCGCCCGGATCCGCGCGACCTGCTCCTCGATCACCGCGGCCGGAGTCCAGGCGGGCGGAGCGTCGGCGACGCCGTAGAGGAAGTTTTTCAGCACGTCCATGCCGTGCGGCGTGTGGACGACTTCCGGATGGAACTGGACACCGTAGAGACCGCGGTCGGGCGCCTCGAAGGCCGCAACCGGCGTCGCCGGCGAGCTCGCGACGACGCGCGCGCCCTCGGGAGCCGCCACGACGGTGTCGCGATGGGACATCCAGACGGTCTGCTCCGGAGGCGTGTCCGCCAAGAGCCGCGACTCCGTAGCCTCCATCGCCGTGCGGCCGAACTCCGAGACCCCGGTGCGATCGACGCGGCCGCCCAGCTCGAGGGCCATGAGCTGCGCGCCGTAGCAGATGCCGAGCGTCGGCACGCCGAGGTCGAACAGCGCGGGGTCGACGCGCGGGGCGTCGTCGGAGTAGACCGAGGCCGGCCCGCCGCTGAGCACGAGCGCGTACGGGTTGCGTGCGCGGACTGCCTCCGGCGTGATCGTGTGGCCGACGAGCTCGGAGTAGACGCGGCACTCGCGCACGCGGCGCGCGATCAGCTGGGAGTACTGCCCACCGAGGTCGAGGACGAGAACAGGCCTATCCTTCCGGGCCGGGAGCTCGAGGACGCGTGCCTCGTCAGCGCCGATAGTTCGGCGCCTCCTTCGTGATTGTCACGTCGTGCGGGTGCGACTCGCGCAACCCCGCGGCCGTGATCCGGACGAACCGCGCGCGCTTCATCTCCTCGATCGTGGCCGCGCCGCAGTAGCCCATGGACTGCCGCAAGCCGCCCACCAGCTGGTGGAGAACCGGGCCGAGCGCCCCCTTGTAGCTGACCCGGCCTTCGATGCCCTCCGGAATCAGCTTCTCGGCCTCCTCGACGTGCTCCTGGAAGTAGCGGTCCTTCGAGAACCCCTTCCGCATCGCGCCGAGCGACGCCATGCCGCGGTACTCCTTGAAGCGCTCGCCCTGCACGATGATGATCTCGCCCGGCGCCTCGTCGGTGCCGGCGAGCATCGAGCCCAGCATCACGCAGTCGGCTCCCGCCCCGATCGCCTTCGCGATGTCCCCGGACGAGGTGATGCCTCCGTCGCCGATCACGGGGACCCCTTCCTCCACCGCCACCTGCACCGTGTCGTAGATCGCGGTGATCTGCGGCATCCCGACCCCTGCGACGACTCGAGTGGTGCAGATTCCGCCCGGGCCGATGCCGGCCTTGACCGCGTCGGCGCCCGCGTCGACGAGCGCGCGAGCGGCCTCGGCGGTCGCGATGTTGCCGGCGATCACGTCCACCGCGACGGATCGCTTCACCTTCCGCACCATCTCGATCACCCCGCGCGAATGACCATGCGCGGTGTCGACGACGATCACGTCCGCTCCGGCGTCGACCAGTGCCTGCGCACGCTCGAGCGCGTCAGGCCCGACGCCGACGGCGGCGCCAACCCGCAGGCGGCCCTGCTCGTCCTTCGTCGCGTCGGGGAACTCGATCTTCTTCTGGATGTCCTTGACCGTGATCAGCCCGCGCAGCCGTCCGTCCGCGTCGACGACGGGCAGCTTCTCGATCTTGTTCCGGTGCAGAATCTCCTCGGCCTCGGCGAGCGTCGTCCCCACTGGTGCCGTGACGAGGTTGCGCGACGTCATGAGCGCCGAGATCGGCTGCTCGACGTCGTTCTCGAAGCGGAGGTCGCGGTTCGTGAGGATGCCGACGAGCACTCCCTCGTCGTCGGTGATCGGAACGCCCGAAACCTTGTATCGCGCCATCAGGTCGAGCGCCGCCTGCACCGGCGCGTCGGGCGGCAGCGTCACGGGCTCGACGATCATTCCCGACTCCGACCGCTTCACCTTGTCGATCTCGGCCACCTGTGCCTCGATCGAGACGTTGCGGTGGACGATGCCTATGCCTCCCTCGCGTGCGAGCGCGATCGCGAGACGGGCCTCGGTCACCGTGTCCATCGCGGCCGAGACGATCGGGATCGCGAGCTCGATCGATCGCGTCAGGCGTGCGCGCGTCGAGACGTCGGTCGGCAGGACGTGCGACGCGGCCGGCACGAGGAGCACGTCGTCGAAGGTCAGGCCTTCCCGCCCGAACTTCTGGTCGAGCTCCAGCAGCCGCTGGACGTCGTCGGCGCTCAGCTCGGCTGCTACGTGCTCCGTCAAGGAGAAGAGGGTAACACCCGTCCAGGACGGGAATTTGACATTGCGCTAACAGCGCGGAGCTACCGTCCAGCCGTGCGGGCCCTTCTCGCGACTGCGGGACTTCTCGTCCTGGCCGGGGCGGCAGCTGCCGCGAAGCCCACGGCTCACACGCTGCGAAAGAGCGCGAGTGGGCCGATCGCGGCGATCGCGCAGGACAGCGGCTTGGCCGCCTGGTTGACGTTCGCCAGCTCCCACGGCTGCGACGCGGTACACGTCCTCGCGCCGGGCCAGCGCGATCGGAGCGCTCCCCAGCCGTCGTCCGGGAGCATGACCTGCCACTGGAATCTCGCCGACGGCCGTCCCCAGCTCGCCGTCGCGGCGCGGCTCTCGATGGCTCTCTGGACACTGCACGAGAGCGGGCCTTCGCCCTTCGACGTCGTGGTCGCAGCTCCGATCGGCGGCCCCGAGCGGCGGGTGGGGCAGTTGTCGCATGCAAGCGACGGAACCGGCGACTGGCTCGGCGGCGTGGCGGGAGCAGGCAAGACCCTCGCCTACTCCTGGGACGACGTCGAGTACGTCGACAAGCTCGCCTGCCTCTCGGGCGGCTCGTGCAAGGAGAGGATCGCGAACGGTGGGATCCGCCTGGTCAGCCCGAGCGGCTACACGACGCTGCCCGAAGCCCAGCCCGCGCTGCAGCTCGCGGCGGCGGGCGGGCGCATCGCCTACGTCCCCGCGACGACGGTCAAGGCCGGCCGGCCGACCACGACCACCAGCAACACGCTGCAAGTCGTGGACGCGACCAGCGGCGAGTCGGTCGGCCAGGCGTCCGTGCACGGCTTCCCGATCGCGATCGCCCTTTCCCCCGCCGTGCTCGCAGTCCTCACCACGCAGGGCACTGCCCACGATCGGATCTCCTGGTTCTCCGCCATCGGCGGGACGAAGCTCGGGAGCGTGGTCGTGTCCGGGCTCGCCGCACCACAACTTGCTGCGAGCGACCGCGTCATCGTCTATCGCGTCGGCCTCTTCCTGCATGCGATCGCGACGAAGACCGGGCACATCCAGAAGCTCGTGAAGACGGGGCAGAACTACGTCGGCCTCTCGCTCGCACACGGCCGCCTGCTCTGGGCGGAGAACCACAACCGGACGGGGCGGCTGCGCGCCCTGGCCGTCGGGTAGCGCTCTAGGCCTCGACCGCGGCGAGCTCCACGACCTCGACTCCGTCGGCGAGGCGCGAAGCCTCGCGCGGGTCGAAGCGGCCCGCGCCGAGCTCGACGACCGACGCGGCCGCGCAACCGACCGCCGTCCGCAGCGCGTCGCCGACCGAGCGGCCGTTGAAGCGTCCGGACAGGTAACCGGCGAGCAGGACGTCGCCGGCTCCGACCGGCGCGATGGGCTCGACGCGCGGAATCGACGCGCGGAAGCGCTGCACCCGCCGCTCCTCGCGCACGAGCGCGAAGCACGCGGTCTCCTGCGTGATGAGGACGTTGCGCGCGCCGAGGTCGGCGATCGTGTCGAGCGCCATCACGAAGTCCTCCTCGTCCATGAACTCCTGGCCCACCAGGCTCTCGGCCTCCTGCTGGTTCGGCGAGACGAGGTACGGCTCCGCCTCGACGCCGAGGCGTAGCGGCTCTCCCTCGCAGTCGAGGACGCACTTGATGCCGCGGCGGGTCAGGTCGTGGATCGCCTGGGCGTAGAAGTCGTTCTCGACGTCGCGGGGCAGCGAGCCGCAGAAGACGACGAAGCTCGCCACGCGCGAGAGGTAGTGGAGCTTGTCCGACAGCATCTGCAACTCCTCGGGCCGCACCGCCGGCCCCCACTCGTAGACCTCGGTCAGCGCACCCGCGGTCGGGTCGACGACCGCGATCGAGGTGCGCGACTCGTCGGAGATGCGCACGAAGTCGCTGAGGATCCCCTCGAGCCCGAGGTCCTCGACGATCCGATCGCCGGCGCGGCCGCCCGCGAGCCCGGTGGCGATGACCGGGGTCTCCAGCCGCTTCAGCGCCCGCGCCACGTTGATGCCCTTGCCGCCCGCACTCGTGAGGCTGTTCGATGCGCGGTGCCGGTGGCCGAACTGGAAGTTCGGAACTGTGAGCGTCCGGTCGACCGCGGCGTTGAGGGTTACGGTGACGATCACTGCCGGTACACCACGCCGGGGCGGAGGTTACTGGACGCGGATCTTCTGACCGACGTGGAGGGCCGTCGGATCGACGCCGGGATTGAGCTGCTCGAGCCTCGCCACCGACGTCCCCGTCTTGGTCGCGATGGACGCGAACGTGTCGCCCGACTGGACGGTGTACGTCTGCGCTTGCGACTGGTGGCGATGATGGGCGTGGGTTTTCTTTCTCGTCGACGTCACCGTCGGCGCGGGCGGCTGCGCGTGATGCTTGCCGTGCTCGAACCCTGCCCGCACGACGAGAGCGCCGATCGTGATCGCGGCGAGAAAGGCGACCGGGGCCGCCCAGCGTGTGAAGCGGCTCCGGTCCACTCGCTCAGCCCAGGACGGCGACGGCGCGCAGCTCGCCGGCGAGGCGCTCGGCCTCGGCGGCCGCAGCCTCCCGCCAGCCTGCACCGCCGTCCGCGTAGAGGACCGAGCGCGAGGCCGAGACGAGCGCACCTGCCGGGCCGATCGAGAACGCCTCGGCCAGCTCTTCGGCGCGTCCTCCCTGAGCGCCCACTCCGGGCAGAAGGAGCACGGACCGCGGCAGCAGCCGGCGGGCTTCGGCCACCTCCTGCGGGAAGGTCGCTCCGACGACTGCCCCGACCGACGAGAGCCCGCTCGCGCCCACGAGGCCTGCTCCCCAGCGGTCGACGAGCTCGGCGACGTGCTGCCACAGCGGTCGCCCGTCGGCGAGCGGCAGATCCTGGACGTCGGCGCTGCCCGGGTTCGAGGTCTTGACGAGGACGAAGACGCCAAGCCCGTCCTGGGCGAAGAAGGGCTCGAGCGAGTCGAAGCCGAGGTAGGGGTTCACGGTGACCGCGTCGGCGAGCGGAGCGAACGCGGCGGCGTACGCGCGCGCGGTCGAGGGGACGTCGCCGCGCTTCGCGTCGGCGATCACGAGCAGCTCCGCGGCGCGGGCGTAGTCGCAGACCGCAGTGAGCGCCGCCCAGCCCTCGGCGCCCTGTGCTTCGAAGAAGGCCGCCTGCGGCTTGACTGCCACCACGTGCTCGGCGACGGCGTCGACGATCCCGCGGCAGAACTCGACGACGCCGACACCTTCCGGCATGAGCGCGGGATCGGGGTCGAGGCCCACGCAGAGCGGCGCGCCCTTACGTTCCACGGCGGCGGCGAGCCGATCCCCGAAATGATCCGGCCCGCTCACGCCTCTCAGGATACGAGGCGCCCGAGACGAAGAGGCCGCCCGAAGGCGGCCTCTCGATCCTCGGAGGAGACTTGTTTTGCCGCTAGTAGGAAGATCCCCCACTCTTGACGGCCGACTTGAGCCCGCTGCCGGCCGAGAACTTCGGCACCGTGGCTGCGGGGATGTGCACCTTCTCGCTCGGGTTGCGCGGGTTGACGCCCGTCCTGGCCGCGCGATTCGCAGTCGAGAACTTGCCGAATCCTGTGAACGTGACCTCGCCTCGACCCTTCAGCGTGTCCGTGATGGCGTCGAGGAACGCGTCGACGGCCTTGCCTGCGTCGCGGTTGGACAGCTGTGCGCGGCGGGCCACCTCGGATACGAACTCCTGCTTCGTCACTCTCTCCTCCAGTCGCTAGATCGCTTGCTGGGCCGAAACGACCCTACCAACTAGACGTTTGCGGCTCAACCATGCGGTTTTGCGGGGGTTTTCTCGCCGTTCAGGAGCTCTCCTGCCCGGAAAAGCGGCCGCAAACGCACCGCGTGGCGCGCGAGAGCGTCCGCGCCGCCCTCCTCGCGATCGATCACGCAAACGGCCGTGCGGACGACGAGGCCGGATTCGCGGACCGCTGCGATGGTCTCGAGCAGGGCTCCGCCCGAGGTCACGATGTCCTCGACGAGGCACACGAGCTCGCCTTCCTCGTACGCGCCCTCGAGGCGGTTCGCGGTGCCGTACTCCTTGGCCTCGTCGCGGACGATCACGAACGGCAGCCCGCCGGCGAGCGAGGCGGCAGCGGCGAGGGGCACGGCACCGAGCACCGGAGCTGCGAGCCGGACGGCTTCCGGCTCGTGCTCGCGGACGGCCGCGGCGATCGCCTCGCCGAGCGCGCCGAGCAGATCGGGCCGCGTCTCGAAGCGGAACTTGTCGAGGTAGTAGCGAGAGCGCTTGCCGGAGCGCAGGACGAAATCGCCCTCCAGATAGGCGGCCGCGACGAGCGCCTTCCGGAGCTCGGTGTCGTTCATGCCCGGCGCGCCGCCGTCAGCACTTGCCGCGCGAGCGGCAGCAACCTCGCTCCTTCCCGCGAGGTCGCGCCGAACGTGACGAACGAGCCGTCGTCGAAGTAGAGGTCGAGCCGCTCGCCGCCTCCGCCGAACCAGCGCCGGTAGAGAGCCGTGCCCGCGACCGCCCCGGTCGCGAAACCCGCGAGGGAGAGGAGCCTACGTCTCATCCGCGAGCGCGGCCAGGCAGCGCTTCAGGTCGTAGAAGACGAGCCCCGGTGTCGCCCGCCCGCGCGTGACGGCCACGATCGTCCGCTCGCCGGCGCCCGTAACGGCGAATACGTCCCCCTCGGGGAGCTCCGCATGGAGCTGGGTGACGCGGGCCTCGCCGCGGCGGAAGCCGGCAGCGGCCTCGAGCAAGTCCCGGAGGGAACGGGCGAGGACGCCCGCCCGCGGCTCGGGAACGCCGATCGAGCCGGCCGGCTCGCCGTCGCCGTTGACCACTGCGGCCGCCTCCACCTGCGGCGAGATCTCGACGAGATCCGCGAGAGCTCGCGCCGCCTCCATCGCCGTCGAGGCTATAA
>Ga0209810_1002387_pt1 | contig 22750 bp, 20 predicted proteins | sample Coa_R1_7_FD_187159 | JGI IMG/M metagenome (GOLD analysis project Ga0209810, IMG submission 187159) | Surface soil microbial communities from Centralia Pennsylvania, which are recovering from an underground coalmine fire - Coalmine... | ecosystem: Environmental > Terrestrial > Soil > Unclassified... | reverse complement strand
TCCCCCGAGCAGCAGATCGAGCGCGTGCGCAAGCAGCGTCTTTCCGGCGCCCGTCTCGCCGGTGAGGACGTTCAGCCCCGGGCCGAGGCGGAGCTCCGCCCTGTCCATCAGCAGCAGGTTCTCGACTCTCAGCTCATGCAGCACGAAGCCGACGGTCTACCAGCCGTCCCCGACAGATCGAGCCCGCGGCGCCCTACCGCGCGCTCGTTAACCGCCGCGTGCTACCGCGCGCTCGCCAACTGCCGCGTGCTACCGCACGCTCGCCAACCGCCCGAACTTCTCGCGCAGGCGTCCGTAGAAGCTCGTCCCGGGCAGCTGGGCGAGCAGCGCCTGGCAGTCGGCGAACGACACCGACAGCGTGCCGCCGGCCGCGATCTCGCAGGCCGGCCTCCCGTCGACCGTGGCGTCGGCCGGTTCCTCGCTCGACTGGTTGTGGACCGTGAGGACATCGCCCGGCGCGACGACCAGCGCGCGCGCCGTCAGCGAGTGCGGCGCGATGAACGAGACGACGAAGCCCTCCACGCCCCAGGCCATGATCGGCCCGCCGTTGGCGAGGTTGTAGCCCGTCGAACCGGCGGGAGTCGCGACGACGAGGCCGTCGCAGCTCACGCGGCCCACCTCGTCGCCGGCGATGGAGTACGCGAGCTCCGCGACGCGGTTGCCGGGCTTGCGGTGGATCGCGATGTCGTTGATCGCGATCCACCGGCCGCCGTCGTTCCGGAGCTCGATCCCCGGCAGCTTCATGACCTCGAACTCGCCGGCGAGCGCGCGGCGGAACCCCTCGGCGCCGCAGTCGCGATCGACGGTGGCGAGGAACCCGATCTCCCCGAAGTTGACCGCGAACACCGGCACGCCGGTTCCCGCGTAGCGCCGCAGGGCGGTGAGGATCGTGCCGTCGCCGCCGAGCGCGACGCACAGCTCGACGCCGTCGTCCTCAGAGAGGCCGAGCTCGATCCCCTCGTTGTCCGACAGCCCGTGCTTGCGGGTCTCCTCGGCGTCGAAGCGGAGCACCGCACCCGTGTCGCGTGCGGCGCCCAGCAGCTCCTGGATCGCCGGGCCCGTCTGGGCCGGACGGCGATGGGTCATCACGCGGACGGCGCGCGAGCTCAAACGGTCACCTCCCGGGCGGCCGCCTCGAGATCCGTCAGGCCCGCTCGCTCGCGCGAGTGCAGCCACACGAACGTCTCCCGGTTGCCCTTCGGGCCGGGGAGCCCGGATGTCGCGAAGCCGCCGACGGCCGCGCCGAGCCCCAAGCCGGCGCGGCCGACCGACACGATCGCATCCCGTCGCGCCCCCGCATCCCGCACGACGCCGCCCTTGCCGACCCGCTCGCGCCCGACCTCGAACTGGGGCTTGACCATCGCCAGGCAGTCGAAGCGCGGCGCGGCACAGGCCAGCACCGCGGGCAGGATCTTGGTCAGCGAGATGAACGACACGTCGATCACGATCAGCCCAGGAGCGTACGGGAGCATGTCCGGTCGGAGCCCGCGGGCGTTCACCCGCTCGAGCACCGTCACCCGCGGATCCTCGCGCAGCTTCCAGGCGAGCTCGCCATAGCCGACGTCGAGCGCGACCACGCGGTCGGCGCCGCGCTGGAGCAGGCAGTCGGTGAACCCCCCGGTCGAGGCGCCGACATCCAAGGCCAGCGCCCCCCGCACCGAGACCTCGAGCGCGTCGAGCGCATTGGCGAGCTTGACACCGCCCCGCGAGACATAGGGCAACCGGCGGACCACATCCACCTCGACGTCCTCGGCGACGATCTCCCCCGGCTTGGTCGCCCGTCGCCGCTCGGCGCCGAGCAGCACGTCCCCGGCCAGCACCGAGGCGGCCGCGCGCGCCCGGGACTCGAAGATGCCGCGCTCGGCCAACAGGCTGTCGAGCCTGACGCGCTTCACGGCTCCGTGACCCACATCACATTCCCGGCGCGGCCGAGCGGCGATCATCTGAGTTGCCGCCGTGCCGATCGCCGGTGGCCACATAACGAAGATACATCTCTCCTCCCTCAGCGTTTGGCCCGCCCCACGGCGGGTCATCCGCTTTAACGAGCGGGTCTAGGCGACCGAGGAGTGGTCCGAGACGGCCGCCTCGATCCGTTCGGCGATCCGCTCGGGCGTGAAGCCGACCTCGGCGTGCAGCAGCGCGGGAGCGCCGTGGGTGACGTACCGATCGGGCAGGCCGACGCGCAGGATTCGTGCGCCCACCCCGCCGGTCCCGATCCCCGAGTCGTTCAGGGTCTCCCAGACCGCGGACCCGAACCCGCCCGCGAGGACACCCTCCTCGACCGTGACGAGCAGCTCGTGCTCGGCGGCCAGCTGAGCGGCGAGGCCTGCGTCGATCGGCTTGGCGAACCTCGCATCGGCGACGGTCGCATGGATCCCCCGCTCGGCCAGGAGGTCGGCCGCCGCCAGCGCCTTCTGGACCCCGGTGCCATAGGCGAGGAGCGCCACGTGGTCGCCCTCGCGCAGGATCTCCCCGCTGCCGATCGGGATCTCGTGCGGCCTGTCGGGCATCGGCACCCCGACCGCCTCGCCGCGCGGGTAACGGAGCGCCGTCGGCCCGGCGTCGTAGCAGAGGGCGGTGTGGAGCATGTGGACGAGCATCGCCTCGTCGCGCGGCGCCATCAGCACGATGTTGGGCAGGCAGCGCAGGTAGGCGATGTCGAAGGCGCCGTGATGAGTGGGACCGTCATCGCCGACCAGCCCCGCGCGGTCCATCGCGAAGACGACGTTCAGCTTCTGGAGGCAGACGTCGTGAACGATCTGATCGTAGGCGCGCTGAAGGAAGGTCGAGTAGATCGCGGCGACCGGCTTGCAGCCCTGGAGCGCGAGCCCGCAGGCAAGCAGGATCGCCTGCTGCTCTGCGATCCCGACGTCGAAATAGCGGTCCGGCATCTCCTTCTGGAGGATGTTGAGCCCGGTCCCCGAGTTCATCGCCGCCGTTATGCCGAGGACGCGCTCGTCGCGACGGCATTCGCTGACCAGCGCCTCGCCGAACACCTGCGTGAATTGGACCCGCCCACCCGCCGGCTTCTTGCCGTTGGGCGCGGCGGGCGCCGCCGCCGGAGCAGCGGGAGCGCCGTTCACGATCGACTTCGGCTTGGCCGCGTGCCACTTCTCCATGCCCTCGAGGCCGCCCTCCTCGGCGGGCGCGAAGCCCTTGCCCTTGACGGTCGCGCAATGGACGACGACGGGCCGTTCGGCCGCCAGCGCGTCGCGGAGCGCGCGGCGGATCGCGCGCACGTCGTGGCCGTCGATGACGCCGATGTAGGCCCAGTCGAGCTCCTCCCACCACATGTTGGGAGACCAGAACGTCTTCAGCGTGTCCTTGACGTGGGGGCCGAGGCGCTCGAACGCAGCGCCGATGCCGACGGGGAGCTTGGTCAGCCCCTCCTCGACGTCCTCGCGCACGTGCCAGAGCTTCGGGTTCAGCCGCACGCGGTTGAAATAACGGGAGAGAGCGCCGACGTTGGGCGCGATCGACATGCCGTTGTCGTTGAGCAGGACGACGATCGGGGTGCCGAGCCCGCCGGCCTGGTGGACCGCCTCGAAGGCGACGCCGCCGGTCATCGCGCCGTCCCCGACGACCGCGACGACGTGACCGTCCTCGCCATGACCGCGGCGCATCCCCTCCTTGAGGCCGACGGCGTACCCGATCGCGGTCGAGGCGTGGCCGGCGCCCATGATGTCGTGCTCGGACTCGTGGATCGCGCAGAACGGCGCGAGGCCCTCGTAGTGCCGGATCGTCTGGAGCTGGTCGCGACGGCCGGTGAGGATCTTGTGCGGGTAGGCCTGGTGGCCGACGTCCCAGAGGATCTTGTCGCGGGGACTGTCGAGCATCGAGTGGAGCGCCACCGCGATCTCGCAGGCGCCGAGGTTGGCGCCGAAGTGACCGCCGATCTCCCCGACCGTGTCGATGATGTGCTCGCGGACCTCCTGAGCGACTCGCTGGAGCTCGTCGTCTGAGAGCTTGTGGAGATCCTGGGGCTGGTCGATGCGGTTGAGGAGTTCGCCGGGGGACATTGCCTGGTGGGGGATCAGTAGCTGCGGTGGGCGATGAAGTCGGTTATCTGCTGGAGCTGCTCGGGATCGTCCGGCTGGGCCTCGGCGAGCGCCTGAAGGGCACGGCGGTGGCACGACTCGGCGAGCTCACGCGCGCCGTCGAGACCGAACTCCGTGACATAGGTCCGCTTCCCGTGGCGTTCGTCTGACCCATGGGGCTTGCCGAGGGCCTCCTGTGATCCGGTCACATCGAGGATGTCGTCGACGATCTGGAAGAGCACGCCCAGCTCGCTTGAGTACGTACGGAACGAGGTGATTGTCGCAGGTTGCCGGTTTCCATCGATGAGCAGCACGCATTCGATGCTTGCGCGGATGAGTCTTCCCGTCTTGAGGCCATGCAAGCGCCGCAGCCCTTCCGCGCCCTGCGGGGCACGCTCGGCGACGTCCAGATACTGCCCGCCGACCATTCCGTCGACGCCGGTGGCGGCGGCCAGCTCCGCGGCTGCCCGGAGGATGTGCGCAGGCTCGCCCGGCTGGCAGGTGAGCAGGTGGCGGAAGGCCTCCGCATAGAGGGCGTCCCCGGCCAGGATCGCGACGTCCTCCCCGTAGGCGACGTGGCAGGTGGGACAGCCGCGGCGCAGCTCGTCGTCGTCCATCGCCGGGAGGTCGTCGTGGATCAGCGAATAGGTGTGGATCAGCTCGAGCGCCGCGGCGAGCGGGAGCATCGTCGCGGACGGCAGACCGAGCGCCTGCGCCGTGGCCAGCGCAAGCACCGGCCGGATCCGCTTGCCACCGGCCAGCAGCGAGTACAGCATCGCCTCCTCGAGGCCGGCCGTGTCCGCGTCCGCCGTGAAGCGGAGCGTCAGCAGGTACGCGTCGACTTCGGCACGCAGATGCTCTGGATAACTCGGTGCGGCGGGAACCACTGAGGAGGGCGCTACCCGGGCGCTCACGCGGCGGACAGCGGAAGCTGCCCGGGCAGGTCCGGCAGCGGCTCGAGCGCCGCCCGCGCGTACCCGTCCACCTGCGCGGCGGCCTCGCTCGCCAATCGCGCGCAGTCCTCGATCAGCGCCAGGGTCGCGTCCGGCTCGAGATCGCCAGCCCGCAGCTCGGTGGCCGCGTTGTGGAGGCGCGAGCGAAGCTCCTGTAGGGCGTCGGTCACGACGGGAAGGTTATCGGGCCGGAGATCCCAATTCCGCCATCTCGGTCCCGCCGGGCGCCGGCCCGCTCAGACCGCCGCATCGAGGGCACGGTTGACGAGCGCGTCGGCGGCGGCGTTCTGGGCGCGCGGGACGGTGCGGATCGTCCAGCGCTCGAACTCCCCCAGGCGCGACGTCGCTTCGGCGTGCAGCGGCTTCATCGCTTCGTGCTTGACCTTGTAGGCGCCGGTCAGCTGGCGCGCGATCAACTCGGAATCGCCGACGATCTGCACCTCGTCGGCCTGCAGCGAGGCCGCCCGCTCGAGGGCGCGCAGCAGCGCCCGGTACTCGGCGACGTTGTTGGTGGCGACGCCGATCGTCTCGGCCAGCTCCTCCACGACCGTGCCCCCCGGTTCGGAGATGACGACGCCGATCGCCGCCGGGCCCGGGTTGCCGCGGGCGCCTCCGTCGACGTGGAGCACGAGTGTGCGGCCGCCCACCGGCTCTCAGCTGCCCGGCGGGAGGTCCGGCAGGTCGCCGACGACGCGCGGCCGGCGCCGGTCGCGCACCATGCGAACTTCGCCAGAGCCTGCGCCTCCCCCCGCTTCCCGCCGCGAGCCCTTGCGCCGCTCGACGATCACGGTCACGTTCGGATCGTCGGCGTAGTAGTCGGTCAGCTTGTCGAACAGCTCTTCGGCGAGCGCCTCGGGTACGACGCAGTAGATCACGGTGGCGGGATCGTAATGGACGATCGGGATGCTACGTGCGCAGGACGAGCGCGCCGGTGTCGTCGGCGGAGGCGCCGCCAAGGCGCTCGGGCTCGCTCAGCTCGGCCAGCTCGTAGCCCTGGCCCTCCACGCGCACCGCGGGAAGATCGTCGGAGAGGTCGACGACGTATCGGTACCAGCAGAGCTCCCAGGCGACGACGACGTTCACGAGGCTCGTGCGCTCGGGGTCCGGGCGAAGGCTCACCGAGGGGGCGCCGAGCGAGCGAGCGACCCCGGCGACCGTGCGCCTGTGCTCTGACTGGTTGAACACGTCGACGGCCGCGGCGATCTTCTGCTCGTCGCTGGTCGGCACGGCGCGGACGTGGCGAGGCTCGCGCAGCCGGATCCGCCGCTCCGGCGGCCTCGGCGTCTCGCGCTGGGGCGCGGTGGGCGGCGGCGGCGTCGCGGGAGGAGGCGACCAGCCGTTGCCCGACAGCTCGTCGTCGAGGCTTGGCGGTCCCGAGGCAGCGGCGGTCTCCCGGCGCTGGCGCAGCCGTCCGAGCAGCGAGCGGCGCCGCTCCGGCCGCGTCTCGCTGTGCTTGTACTCGGGCACGGTTCCCTCCCGCACCCACCCTTCGTGCACCGCGCGGGCCTTGCACAGCTCGCACACCGAGCGGCGGGCTCCGCCGTTCACATAGACCTCGGCGCGCTCGCCGCGCAGAAGGGTCCGCCCGCACACGTCGCAGGAGGCGTGGGTGGGCGAGGTCTTGATGTCCTTGGTGCTCATCCGTGGGGCGGGGGTGGCGTCCGGTCCGGGGGCCGAGGGTAGCGGACCCTACCGGCCGCACCCCGCGGCCTCACGGGTGCAACTACGCTTTCACGGCCTCGGCCGCCGCGCGGGCCTCGGAGACGACCTTGCCCGCCAGGTGCGCAGGCACCTCCTCGTAGCGCAGGAACTCCATCGTGAACTCGCCCTGGCCGCCGGTGATCGAGCGCAGGTCGGGCGCGTAGGAGAGCATCTCGGCCATCGGCACCTCGGCCTTGACCTCGGTCATGCCGGCGCCGCTCGGCTCCATCCCGAGAGGCCTTCCGCGACGGGAGTTCAGGTCGCCGATCACATCTCCGACCGCGTCCTCCGGGACGCTCACGGTGACCGTCATGATCGGCTCGAGCAGCACCGAGCCCGCCTCCTCGAGGGCCTGCTTCATGGCCTGCGATCCCGCGACCTTGAAGGCCATCTCGCTCGAGTCGACGGTGTGGTAGGAGCCGTCGTAGAGCCGCACCCGGACACCCTTCACGGGGTATCCGGCGACGACTCCCTCCCCCATCGCCTCGAGCACGCCCTTCTCGACCGCGGGGATGAAGCCGCTCGGGATCACCCCGCCCTTGATCGCGTCGACGAACTCGAACCCGGTCGGGTGATCGGGATCGTTCAGGGGCTCGATCTCGATGTGGCAGTCGCCGAACTGCCCGCGTCCGCCCGTCTGCTTCTTGTGGCGGCCGTGCGCCTTGGCGGGCTTGCGGATCGTCTCCTGGTAGGGGACGCGCGGCGGCTTGAGGTTGACCTCGGCCCCGAACCGCGAGCGCAGCCGGTCGACGATCACCTCGACGTGGATCTGCGAGAGCCCGGCGACGATCTGCTCGCCCGTCTGCGGATCGCGGTGCAGGTCGATCGTCGGGTCCTCCTCCTGGAGGCGGCGCAGCGCGGTGAACACCTTGTCCTCGTCGCCCTTGCTCTTCGATTCCACCGAGAAGGCCATCACCGGCGCCGGCAGCTTGATCTGAGGCATGTCGATCGGCTCGTCGCGCGCGGCCAGCCAGTCGCCCGCCTTGGTCTCCTTGAGCTTCGCGACCGCGCCGATGTCGCCCGGGCCGAACTCGGTCACGTGGTTGGTCTGGCCGCCCTCGAACCTCAGCAGCTGTCCGACCCGCTCCTTGGCGTGGGCGCGGGTGTTGAGGACCTGGGAGTCCTGCTTCATCACGCCCTGGTAGACGCGGAAGAGGTTGATGCGCCCGGCGAACGGGTCGGCGCGCGTCTTGAACACGTAGGCGAACAGCTCGCGGTCCTCGACGGGCTCGAGCGTCACCTCCCCCACCTCGAGGCCACCGTGCTTGACCGGCGAGGGCAGGTCCTCGACGATCGCGTCGAGGAGCCGATTGGTGGCCAGGTTTCGGGTGGCCACGCCGCAGGTGACGGGGAACATGGCCCCGTGGTTCGTTCCCTCCTTGAGGGCGGTCACGATCTCCTCGTGGGAGATCTCCTCGCCCTCGAGGTAGCGCTCCATGAGCGCGTCCGACGCCTCGGCGACCTCGTCCATCAGCTTCTCGCGGTACTCCTGCGCCTGCTCGGCGAGATGGTCGGGGATCGGGATCTCCTTGCAGTTCTCGCGGCCGTTCCCGTCGTACTCGTAGCCCTTCATGTCGACGAGGTCGATCACGCCGGAGACCTCGTGCTCCGAGCCGATCGGGATCTCGGTGGCGACGACGTGCTGGCCGAAGGCGCTCTTCAGCGACTCGAGCGCGCGGAAGAAGTCGGCGCGCTCGCGGTCGAGCATGTTGACGAAGATCAGGCGAGCGAGGTCGAGCTCGGCGGCGCGCTTCCACAGGCGGCTGGTCTGCACCTCGACGCCCATCACGGCGTTGACGACGAACACGGCCGCCTCGCAGACCCGCAGCGCGCCGAGGGCGTCCGCCACGAAGCTGGGATCGCCGGGGGTGTCGAGCAGGTTGACGCGCCGCTCCTGCCACTCGAACGAGGTCAGCGCGGCCGAGATCGACATCTGCCGGGCCTTCTCGTCGGGATCGGAGTCCGAGGCGGTCGTGCCGTCGGGGACCGAGCCGAGGCGGTTGACGGCGCCGGCCTGGAACAGCAGCGCTTCGTTCAGCGAGGTCTTACCGCTTCCGCGGTGGCCGACGAGCGCCACGTTCCGGATGCGATCCGCGGCCTTGTGCATGCTCTGCTCCTCTCACTTAGATCCCACCCACCCGAGCGCCACGCACGTGAGAGCGCGGGGGCGCTCGGGCCAAAGCGCGACCTTACCGCAGCCGGTCGCCCGGGCGAGGAGGGCGAGCGGTTCGGCCGGGCGGGTGGCAATTGCAACGCCACCCGCCCGGAACAGACGTCAAACGGCGGTAAGCGCCCGCACGAGCTGGCAGGTGCGAGCCACCCGGAGTCCGGCACCGACGGTTCGCCCGCGCGCCCGTGCCCGCTCGGCCCGCAGCGGGCCGAGACGATCGAGCGCCGAGCGCACCGGTGCGTCGCCCTGCAGATGAGCCGCGATCTCGGTGCTTCCCCCCATTTCCACCGCCTGCTCGTCGGCCAGCCCCAGCACTTCGAGGGCGTCCTCGTCGCGCCCGAGCTGCGCGAGCGCGTTGGCCATGCCACGGAGGTCGAACAGGACCTGCAGCCGGTCACCCCGCACTTCCGCCGTCTCGAGCGAGCGGGCATACGGTTCGAGCGCCTCCTCGGGTCTTCCAGCGGCCATCGCGAGGTCGCCCAGCTGGGTGTCGATCGCCCACAGCGTGCTCGCCGAGGAGCGCTCGCCGACCTCACGCAGCTCATCGAGCACCCGGCTTGCCTCGTCGAGCTCCCCGACCGCGATCAGCGCCTGGGCCTCGAACCCGAGCGCAGCGCACAACAGCGGGTCGTCGATGTCCCGAGCCAGCCGGGAGGCCGCGCGGTTGTCGGCCAGCGCCGCCTCGGCCTGGCCGCCGAAGCTTCGCGCGAGCGCTCGGCCAATGAGCACCTCGGTGCGGACGCGATCGCTCTCGGCCCACTCGACAGCCTGCTCGCTCCAGCGCATGGCTGCTTCGCGCTCGCCGCTCAACACCAGGGCCATCGCGTGGTGGACAGCCACCGTCGCGCGAAGGTCCGGGTCCGCGGGCAGCGCCTCCACCAGTGGAGCGAGGATCGCGATCGCTTCGCGCAGCCCCCCGCGCGTGGCCAGCCAGGCGGCGAGCCAGACGGCGAGCGGCTGCGCGATCTCATCGCCGGCGCGGCGCGCCCACTCGAGCGCTGCCGCGGCCTCCGGACGGGCCGCGAGCGCAGCCTCCTCCTGGGCGCGGGTGCAGAAGGTCCCGACCTCGAGGATCCTGAGCTGCGACTCGGCGTGGGCGCGCCGCCAGCGGTCCACATCGGGCCGCGCGTCGAGGCGCTGGGTAGCGAGCATGCGCAGCGCCTCGGGCAGCCCGAAGCGGATCCGGCCGTCGCCGGACTCGATCCGCCGCACGAGCGCGGCATCGAGCAGCAGCGAAAGCGCCTCGAGCACGTCGAGGCCATCGCCGCCGGCGACCCGCTCGATCTCGCCCAGCTCTGCGGGGCCGGCGAACACCGCCAGCCGGTCGAACAGCTCCCGCGCGGGCTCGGCCAGCAGCCCGAGCGTCCACTGGACCGTGGCGATCAGCGACTGCTGGCGGTCGGGCCGGGTCGCGTCCCTGAGCAGATCGAACGAGGAACGGAGCCGGTCGCGGAGTTGCCGCGGCGTCAGCAGCCCTAGACGGGCAGCGGCCAGCTCGAGGGCCAGCGGCAGGCCGTCCAGGATGCGCACGACCTCGGCGAGGGCCAGACGATCCTCGGGGTCCTTCGACGAGCTGGCGCCGCGCCGGCTGGCCACCCGTTCGATCAGCGCCAACGCTGCCGTCTCCTCCAGCGCGTCGAGCGCGATCACACGCTCGGCCGCGATCCGGAGCGGCACCTGCGTGGTGATGAGCAGCTTGAGCTCCGGGAGGACGTCGAGCAACTGGGCGAGCTCGTCGCGCGCTGCCAGCAGGTGCTCCAGGTTGTCGAGGACCACGAGCGTCGGCCCCGACCCGGCGAGCCGCCCCGCGATCGCGTCGAGCACGCCGACCTGCACCTCCCGGTCGGCGCCCACCGCCGAGGCGAGCGCATCGAGCACCCGTGAGGCCTCAGCGGTGCTGGCCAGGTCGACCCACCACACGCCCCCCGGGTGCGCGTCCAGCAGCTCGGCGGCTGCGACCCGCGCAAGGCTGGTCTTGCCCGAGCCGCCCCGGCCGGTGAGGCTCACCAGTCGCTCGCGCTCGTCGAGCAGCGCGTAGCGGATCCGTTCGAGCTCGTCCTCGCGGCCGATCAGGACGGGCAGGCCGGCGGGCAGGTTGGTAGGGCGCGCCTCGGCGGTCCGCGGCGGAGGGAACGCGGCGGCTCCGCGACCATCGATGTTGGCGCAGTACAGCTGTACCGGCGCCGGGAAGTCCTTGAGCCGGTGGGTCCCGAGGAACTCGGTGGCAACCTCGGTGCCGACCGTCTCGCGGGCCGCCGCGGTGAGGAGCAACTGGCCACCGTGAGCGGCGCTCGCGACGCGGGCGGCGCGGTGGACCTCGAGACCAACGTAGCCGGTGTCGCGGCGCTCCACGAATCCGACGTGCATGCCCATCCGGACCCTGAGCTCGGGCAGGCCGCCGGGCCAGACGTGGCTGTGGAGCGCTCGCTGGGCGGCGACGGCCGCCCGGGCGGCGGCAGCCGGGTCGGTGAACACAGCGAAGAACGCGTCGCCCTCGGTTCCGTCGACATGCCCGTGCTCAGCCGCGATCGCGAGGCTCAGAATCTCGTGGTGGTCGGCGAGCACCTCCGGCCAGGCGTCGCCGAGCTCGGCCGCGTGCGAGGTGGAGCCCTCGATGTCGGTGAACAGCATCGCCACGACGCCGACTGGGGGCTCGCTCGTCGACGCGGTCATGGCGCGAGCGCGGCGGCGGGGTGCTAGTCCAGCTCCGAGGCGAGCTTCGAGCGCAGGCGCAGCACCGCCTTGGTGTGCAGCTGGCTGACGCGGGACTCGGTCACGCCGAGCACCTCTCCGATCTCGCGGAGGGTGAGGTTCTCGTAGTAGTAGAGGGCGATCACGAGCTTCTCGCGTTCGGGCAACGCCGCGATCGCGTCGGCGATCCGATCGCGCAGCTCGCCCTGGTCGACGATCGCCTGGGGGTCCGGCGCGCCGCGGTCGGGCAGCGTGTCGAGCAGCGAGACCTGGTCGCCGCTGGCGTCCGAGACGTTCCAGAGCTCGTCGAGCGCGACGATCGTCGAGTGGGAGATCTGGAGCAGCGCGTCCTGGAACTCCTGGACGGTCATGCCTAGCTCTGTCGCCATCTCGTCGTCGGTCGGGGCCCGCTGGAAGCGCGCCTCGAGCTTCATGTTGGCGCGCTCGATGTCGCGGGCGCGCGCGCGGACCGAGCGCGGGACCCAGTCGAGGGTGCGCAACTCGTCGATGATCGCGCCGCGGATGCGGGTGATCGCGTAGGTCTCGAACTTGATCTCGCGGCTCAGATCGAAGCGCTCGATCGCGGAGATCAGTCCGGTCAAGCCGTACGAGATCAGATCCGACTCCTCCACGTGCGCGGGGAGGCCCGAGCTCATCCGGCCGGCTACGTACTTGACGAGCGGCGCGTAGGCGACGACCAGACGCTCCCTCGCGCGCTCGTCGCCAGAGGCCTTGTAGCGCCTCCACAGGTCTCTGAGCTCGATCGCTTTGACGTTGGTTTCCACTTCCCCTGATCGCTCCTAGGCTCGGGGATGCGCCCGGGAATAGGCGGACCTGAGGCGCGCGGACTCTACCCGAGTGTAAACCTGAGTGGTCGAGATCGTGGCGTGCCCGAGCAGCTCCTGGATCGCCCGCAGGTCGGCGCCGCCGTCGAGCAGATGGGTGGCGAACGAGTGCCGGAGCGCATGGGGATGGGCGCCGGCGAGCCCTGGGACGCGGCCGCTCGCCGAGCGCGCCCACGACCGCAGGCGGCGGCGCACGTCGGAGGTGCCGAGCGCTCGCCCCGACTTCGAGAGGAACAGCTCGTGCGGTCGCTCGGCCCGATCGCCCTCGGCGGCGAGCGCCGGGCGCCCCCGCTCGAGGTAGCGCGCGATCTCGGCGAGCGCGTGCTCTCCGACGGGGACGAGCCGCGTCTTGCCGCCCTTGCCCTCGACGCGCACGGTCTCGGCGTCGAAGTCGAGGGAGCTCACCTCGAGCGTCACCAGCTCCTCGGCGCGCAGCCCCGAGGCGTAGGCCAGCTCGAACAGGGCCCGGTCGCGCAGCTCGAGCGGCGTGCCGGCCGGGATGCGGTCGAGCAGCGCCGCGACCTCGTCGGCGCGCAGCACCCGCGGCAGGCGCTGCGGGCGCTTGGGGGCTCCGAGCAGGTCGGCGGGGTTGTCCTCACGCGCGCCGGTCGCGACCTGCACGCGGAACAGCGAGCGCATCGCGGCCAGCTTGCGAGCGACGGTGCTCGCCGCATGTCCCTGCTCGGAGAGCGTCGCGAGGTAGCGCCTCAGCACGCGCACCGACACCTCGTCGGGCTCGGCGCCGGCGGCGGAGGCCCAGCGGGCGAGCTGGCGGCAATCGACGCCGTAAGCCTCGAGCGTGTTGCGCGACACCGCACGGCGCCGCAGATCGTCCTCGAGTGCGCCGAGCGCGCCCTCCCAGGCACGAGAGATGGCCGCGGGCTGGGCGGTGGCGGTGCTGACGGTCACGGCAGGACTTCAATTTCGCCGCCGATCCGCCGCTCCCTGCGCGCGGCCCGGGCGGCGGTCGATCAGCTGACGTTGACGAGCGTCCCGATCGGCGTGTACGGATACACGCGAGCGGCCTGGGAATAGGGCATCTCGACACACCCGTCGCTCTGCGGGAAGCCGTAGGAGCCGCGGATGAAGCCGTGGAGGGCGTCCCCCCCGTTGAAGTAGCTGACCCACGGGATGCCGGGGTCCGAGTAGTGGCTGCCGTCTGGGTTGGTGCCGCTCATCGTCGTCACGCGCAGGTGCTCGAAGACGGGATACGTTCCGGTCGCGGTCGGCGCGGCTGCGACACCGGTGTTGACGGGCCCGGTGACGACGGTGTGGCCGTTGTGCCAGACCTCGATCGACTCCGGGCTTCCCTCGCTCACCATCACGTACGTGTAGCCGAAGCTCGAGCGGTCGCCCTTCATATCGGCCTCGATCACCGCCTTCCACACCTGCGGTCCCGCCACGCCGTCGGGCGTGATGCCGTGGTCGTCCTCGAAGGCCATCACCGCGCCACGCGTGATGACGCCGGCCGACCCGGCCGCCCATGCGGAGCGCAGGACCGAAGGGGTGTTGGGATAGCGCCAGTCGAAGTGGCCGGCCGGCGGATGCAGGGCAGCCTTCATCTGGGCATCGAGTGTCGGGGCGACATGCGCGCCGTCGTAATGGAAGGACAGCGGCAGGTACCCCAGGATCGCGAGCATCTGCTGAAGGCGCAGGGTCGACCCGACGGGAACGGACCACCTCCCGAGCGGGTCGGCACCGTGCGCCTGGGCGCCGAGAAGCCGTACCCCTGAGGGGAGCGGGATCGTCACCGAGGAGCCGAGGCCGTACCCGTAGCCCTGGGGCTCGAACACGATCGTGTGGGAGTTGACCTTGCGCCAGTTCCCGGCGGTCGTCGGGGAGACGGGCGGGAGGTGGTCGCCGAGCACTTCGGCAACCGGCTTGGAGAAGGTCAGCGTGATATGCGTGTCGGGCAGGATCTGGCTTCCGGGCGCGGGGCTCGCGACGGCGGTGGCCGCCGTCCCGGGCGGGAACCAGCTCACGAAGCGCGGCCGTGGCGATTCCCAGACGCGAGGCGCGGCGGCGACGGCGAGCGTCCCGGCCGGGGCAGGAGCCGGCAGGCTCACCGAGCCGGTGGGGCTCGACAGGACCCGTCGCGACAGGTGCTCGGCGGTCGAGCCGTACTCGAGGACGCGCACCGGCTGCGCGAAGCTCAGGCGCAGCGGCTGTCCCGAGCGGACCGTGACGTACTGGGCCCGCAGGCGCGCGCTCGGAGTGAACAGCGTCAGGCGCACCCGCTGCGTATCGCCCGACAGCCAGGAGATCCAGCCCGGGCGCTTGACGGTCACGTCGATCGCGATCCGCTCGTGGACGTCGAGCAGGCCGGTGGGCCAGATCTGGCCTTGGCGCAGCTTCACCGGCACGAGCTGCTGCTCGCGCCCGCCGACGACCGTGACGCGCTCCACCGACCCGCCGCCGAACGGGAGGCCCAGCTGCGCGAGGGCGAGCGGGTCGGCCGAGAGCGTCGGCTGAGAGGTGGCGGCGTAGGCCAGCACCGCCGCCGCGGCGAGCAGGATCGCCAGGCCCGCGGCGAGCGCGACGTACAGCCCGCGCCGCCGGGGACGGCCGGACTCGAGCATTCCGATTCCCCTCCTCGGCGGGCTCACCTCAAGCGAAGATGGTACTCGTGGTCAAAGTGCTGCACAGGCAAGGAATTACCCGTTTGCCTCCAATGCAATAAATCTCTCAGCGGTCGGTCAGGGAGGACCGCAGCGCGAGCTGATGCTCGATCTCGTCGAGGACGGGCCGCCGCGCCGCGCCGGAGAGCTCGTGGTCGCGCAGGCGCTGCAGCGCGCCGCTCTCGAGCGACGGGATGATCTCCAGCAGCTCAGCCTCGGTCAGCGCCTCGAAGGCGCCGGCGTTGGGTACTCCATCGCCGGAGACGGCGTCGCTTGCGATGCCGGGGGCTCGGCGCTGCTGCACGCTCGGGCTCCAGCGCAGGAACTCCTCCACCTCGCGCTCGTAGCGGTAGCGATCGTCGCCGCGGCCGAGCAACGGTCGCAGGCGCTGCTGAGCGCGAAGCTTGAGAACCGCCTCCCGGCTCGTGTAGCGCAGCGCGTAGCCGGCGGACTTGAGGCGACGGTTGTCGAGGCCGCGTCCGTGGCGGAGCTCGCGCAGCAGCTCGACCGGGACCCGCAGGCCGACCCGGCGCAGCTGGGCGCCGGCGAACACCGTGCCCCATGGCGGCAGCACCGGCATCAGCGGCTTGCCCAGCAGCGAGACCACCTCCGAGAGCGCGAGCACTCCGTCCCCGGCGACGTTGTAGGCGCCGGGCAGCTGGTGCAGGGCGGCGTGGGCGAGCGCGCCGATCACGTCGTCCTCGTGCACGAACTGCCAGCGTGGATCGAAGCCGAGGATCGTGGGGACGACCGGGAGCCCGAGCAGCGCGGTGTGAGCGGTGCGGCTCTCGCCGCCGACCTCGCTGGCCGCTCTCAGGACGGTCACCGTGGTGTGCGGGTTCTCGGCCGCAAACGCGGCGAGCGCCTCCTCGGCCTGCACCACCGTCTGCTCGATCGGGCCGCGCGGGGAGTGGGAGCGCGGCATCTCCTCGGTGAAGAAGGCCGGGTCGTCGCGCTCGGCGCCGTAGTAGACGGCCGATGACTTGAACACCACCTTGCGAACGGAGCTGTCACGGCCCCCCGCGGCGGCGAGCACGCTGCGGGTGCCGGCGACGTTCAGCTCGTGGGCGCGGCGGGCGCTCGGGCTCGGGGGGTCGGCGCTCAGCCGCGTATCGACGATCGTGTCGATCCTCGCGGCCCGAATGATGCGGCGGAGCAGCGTGCCGTCTGCGCCGACCCGCACGAACTCGGTGCGCTGAAGCTCGTGACGCGGATCGTCTGTGTCGATGCCGATCAGGGTCTCGAGCTGGGCGTGGCGCTCGAGCAGCTGCGCGAGCCGGCCGCCGTGCGCCGAGGCCAGCCCCGTGATCAGGATCCGTCGCGAGGGCGTCATGGGGCGTCTCTACCCACGGAGGGTCGCTATCCGAGCCAGACGCTGCGGCGCTCGGCGACCATCTCGAGCAGGTTCTCCTGGATCAGGCCGCGGATCTCGGTGACCAGCTCGGCGGGGCGTCCCCGGTCGGTCGACGGCGCCTTGTCGATCTCGTCGGTTCGCACGGGCTGGAGGAAGCGGAGGCGGAACTTCGCCGGCAGCGGCAGGCCGGCCGAGAGCCGCGTTCTCGCCCGCAGCGGCCCGATCGGCAGGAGCGACCCGAGCGCGGGAGTAGCCTCCTCGGAGCCGACCAGCGCCACGGGCACGATCGGAGCGCCGGCGCGGATCGCGATCTCGACGAAGGGCAGGGCGTCGAACGGTCGCAGCCGGTAGCGCGAGCGCAGCGGCTTTACCCCGGGTGCGCTCGCCTCCGGGAAGGCGAGTACGAGCTGCTCCTCGTCGAGCAGGAGGCGGTGGAGGTTGGCCGGGTGGGCGCTGACCGCGCCGAGCTTGGTGGCGAGCATCCCGATCCCCGGCCGCGAGACGGCGCTCGACGGGGCGGCGACGTGGACGGCCCGCGCGGCGCCGTGCTCCTCGCGAACCGCCCGCATGATCATCGGCGCATCGAGCCGAAGCGCGCCCGCCCGGTTGGCGATGAGCAGCGCGCCACCGCGCGCGGGCACGTTGTCGAGGCCCTCCGCCTCGACGCGGAACCAGTAGTGGTAGAGGAAGTCGATCAGGCTGGCGTCGACGACGGCGCTCACGCGGGCCGAGCGGCCCCAGTCGGTGACGTCGCGCTCGGGTTCGAGGCCGGGCAGCCCGTCTCCCGCGAGGCCCTGCACCTCCGTGCGCGCGGCGGCCGGTACGAGCTCGGTGGTCGGCGCGGCGCCGGGATCCTCAGGCGGGTGGTCGGGCACGGCCCGATTCTGGCAGCCCGCTGTCAGCGCGAGATCGCGCCCTTTGAGGCGCTCGAGACGAGCTTTGCGTACTTGCCGAGGGCAACCCCTGGCGAGGGCTTGCCGGGCGGCGTGTAGGACGCGAGGCGGGCGGCGATCTCGTCGTCGCTGAGCGCGACGTCGATGCGGCGGTTGGCGACGTCGATCGTGATCTGGTCCCCGGTCGCGATCGCGGCGATCGGACCTCCCCGCGCTGCTTCGGGGGCGACATGGCCAGCCATGAAGCCGTGGGTGGCGCCGCTGAAGCGCCCGTCGGTGATCAGCGCGACCTCCTCGCCGAGCCCCTGGCCGACGAGGGCCGCGGTGACGGCGAGCATCTCGCGCATCCCGGGGCCGCCGGCGGGTCCCTCGTTGCGGATCACGACGACGTCCCCGGGCTGGATGTCGTTGGCCGTGACGGCCGCCATGGCATCCTCCTCGCCCTCGAAGACGCGCGCCGGCCCGGTGTGCAGGCGCCGCTCGTGGCCGGCGAGCTTGACCACGCACCCGTCTGGCGCGACGTTGCCGCGCAGGATCGCCAGGCCCCCCTCGGGGGCGAGCGGTTCCCCGAGCGCGCGGACGACGCGCTGCCCCTCGGTCTCGGTGGCGGCGCCAGCCAGCTCGCCGACCGTCGGACCGGTGACGGTGAGCGCGTGGGCGTGGAGTAGCCCGGCTTCGTCGAGGCGCCTCAGCAGCAGCGGTACGCCGCCCGCCTCGTAGAGGTCGGGTGCCACGTACTCGCCGAACGGCTTGAGGTCGCAGAGCAGCGGCGTGCGCGCGCTGATCCGGTCGAAGTCGTCGATGTCGAGCGGCACTCCCATCTCTTCGGCGACGGCCAGCAGGTGCAGGACGCCGTTGGTCGAGCCGCCGCTCATCGCGATCGCGGCGATCGCGTTCTCGAGTGCCTCCCGCGTGATGATGTCGCTGGGGCGGACGTTGCGCGCGAGGACGTCCATGATCAGGCGCCCGGTCTGCTCGGCGACCTCCGACTTGTGGCCGTCGGTGGCGGGGACCATCGAGAAGCCCGAGGGCGAGATGCCGAGCACCTCGAACGCCATCGCCATCGTGTTGGCGGTGAACTGGCCGCCGCAGGCGCCGGCGCCGGGCGAGGCGGCCTCCTCGATCGCGGTCAGCTCAGCGTCGTCGATCCGCCCCGAGGCGTGGGCGCCGACCGCCTCGAACACCTCCTGGATCGTGACTCGACGGCCCTGGTAGTGGCCGGGCATGATCGAGCCGCCGTACAGCATCACGCTGGGGATGTCGAGGCGGCAGAGCGCCATCACGGTCGCTGGAATCGTCTTGTCGCAGCCGCTGATCGCGACCACCGCGTCGAACTGGTGGGCGTCGACCACGAGCTCGATCGAGTCGGCGATCAGCTCACGGCTGGCCAGCGAGGCGCGCATGCCCGGGAGGCCCATCGTGATGCCGTCGGAGATCGCGATCGTGTTGAGCTCCATCGGCGTGCCGCCCGCCGCCTTGATGCCGGCCTTGACCTTGGCGGCGAGCGCGCGCAGGTGGAAGTTGCACGGCATCGTCTCGATCCACGTGTTGGCGACGGCGACGAGCGGCTTGGAGAGCGCCTCGTCGTCGTAGCCGATCCCCTTCAGGTACGCGCGCGCCGCGGCCCGCTCGGGGCCGTCGGTGAGCAGGCGGCTGCGGTGCTTGAGGTCGGCGGTGGCGCCCATGCGGGCGGCCGAGGCTAGCGGCTTCAGTTGGGCGGAGCGGCCTCGGCGCCCGCGCCGGCCACGCGCATTCTCGCCCGCTCCCACCGCGACAACCGCCAGAGGTCGCGCTGCACCTGCGCGGGATCGACCTGACGGCCCGGAAGGTGCATGTTGGCCGTCGTGATGAGCCGCTCCTCGTCGCCCGTCAACGCCATCCACTTGGCGAGCACGTCGTCGGAGTCGGGCAGCCGCACGCTGCCGTAGGGCCGCGTCTCGTCCGGGAACGCGACGCAGTACTCGCTGAGCAGCCGGCCGGTCTGGGCCAGGTAGGCGACGATCGGGCGGTGCGGATAGATGAGGTAGGCGTATTCGGCCCCGTCGCCACCCTCGGAGCGGCCGTTCCGGCCGCCCCACACGCGAATGAAGCCGAGCTCGCGATACATCGCCCATTCCTCGTCGTTGACGCACGAGCGCAGGAGCTCGCGTGCGCGCTGCTCAGCCCGTCGCTCGCGACCGGGATCGAACGACAACTCGGGCGCGCGGCGCCGGCGCGCGCGGTAGCGCGTCCACATCTCGAGCAGGCGCGGGAAGATCAGATCCGACAGCAGCGCGATCGCGACGAGCGCCGATGCGCCGAGCGCGAGCAGCACTTTGGGATCAGCTCCCGCCCGCCGCGCGCGGGAAGAAGATCACGCGGTCGGCGTCGCGCGGCACGTCCTCGAAGCGGTGAACCATCCGTGCCTCGCGCCGACCGGCGCCGTCGGCGACCGGGACCGCCGCCCAGAGCCCGGCGTCAAGCTGACGGCGGAACTCCTCGATCAGCCGCTGCTCCTCCTCGGCGAGCTCCACGTCGCCTTCCGCGATCAAAACCTCGCCGTGACCGGGCTTCATCCGCAGAAAGCGCACCCGTCGATTATGGCAGACGGGATCGGCCCGCCGGACCGCTCGCAAGGGCGGTTTCGGATCGCAGCGGATGGCGTGGGGCGTCGAGTCCCCGCCTACGCCGCCGGCGCAGACGTGGGCGGCTGACGGCTCGCGGCCCCCACGCCGAGCACGTCCACGGGACCGGCTCCCGAGCCCAGGCCGCGGAGACCCCGCGCAACCGCCCGCGAGGCCATCTCTCGTGCCGCTCGCGCCGCCGTCAGCGGGTCATCGCCCCACGCCAGCCGCGCTGCCAGAACGCTCGAGTGCGTGCAGCCCGACCCGTGCGCAGCGCCGTCGGGGTGGCGCGGCCCGGGAAGCTCGGTGAGCGTCTCGCCGTCGAACACCAGGTCGGTCGCCTCGGCGCGGTGCCCGCCGGTGAGGACGACGACCGCGGGTCCGAGCGCGTGAACGGCGCGGACGAGATCGTCCGCTGACTCGTGCGCCGGGTCGCGTCCTGCCTCGAGCGCGATCGTCTTCGCCTCGGGGAGGTTGGGCGTGATCACGGTCGCTCGCGGGACCAACCGCTCGATCAGCAGTCTCCGGCCAGCCGCCTCGAGCAGCACGGCTCCCGACTCGGCGACCATCACCGGGTCGAGCACCACAGGGACCTCCGCGGGCAGACGACCGAGCGCCGACGCCACCGCCTCAATCGTCTCGCTACGGCCGAGCATGCCGATCTTCACCGCGTCGATCCCGATGTCTTCGGCCACGGCGGCGACCTGCACCTCGATGATCTCCGGCGGCACGTGATGGACGGCACGGACCTCCTTGGTGTTCTGAGCGGTGATCGCGGTGATCGCGGTCATCCCGTGAACTCCGCACGCGGCAAACGCCTTCAGGTCCGCCTGGATCCCGGCGCCGCCGCCCGAGTCCGAGCCCGCGATCGACAGCACGCGCGGAGGGCGCGGCCTCGGGATGCCTGGTCGCCGACCTCGCTCCACGATTGTCAGCCTAGGGGATCACGGTGAACCTCCCTCCCGCGCCACGGCGCACCCAGCCCGCGAGCTCCAGCTCTGCCAGCATCACCAGCGCGCGGTCGGCGTCGGTGCTGCCGCCGGCCAGCGCGGCCTCGGTGCTCGGGGCATCGGCGAGCGCCGCGAGCAGTGCCTCCTGCTCGCTCGAGAGCGCCGGTCGCATCGCCGCCGAAACGGAGCGGGCTCCGATCCCGTACAGCTGGTCCAAAACGTCCTGGGCGTCCCTGATGACCGCGGCGCCGGACGCGAGCAGCGCGTTCGTTCCCGCCGCGGCTGGGCTCGTTACCCGCCCGGGCACCGCGCCGACCGGTCGGGCCAGTGCACGCGCCACGGCCGCCGTGACCAACGACCCCGACTGCTCCCCCGCCTCGACGACCACCGTCATCCCCGAGAGTGCCGCGATCAGCCGGTTGCGCGCATGGAAGCACCAGCGCCTGACCGGCGCTCCCGGTCCCAGCTCGCTCAACACGACCCCCCGCGCCACGATGGATCGATGGAGCCGTCGGTTTCCGGGCGGGTACGGCTCGCACGCCGCGCCCGGCAGGACCGAGATCGTCGCTCCCGTGCTCTCGAGGCTGCCGCGGTGGGCGGCCGTATCGATGCCGCGCGCCATGCCGCTGATCACGGTGAGGCCGGCGCCGGCGAGGCTACGGCCAAGTGACCGCCCGACCTCGTTGCCGTACTCCGATGCGCGCCGGGACCCCACAACCGCGACCGACCCTCCGCCGGTGAAGCCGGCAAGCCGGTCGAGCTCGCCGGCGATGTGAAGGACCGCGGGCGGTGCGGCCAGGTCGTGCAGCACGGCCGGGTAGAGCGCGTCGCATCGGCAGATCAGCGCGAGCGAGTGTTTGGTCGCCTCTCGTCGCATTCCGTCCAGATCGATCGAGCGCCGCTCCTCGTCGATACGCGCACGCTCCCGTCCCGCGACGGCAGCGACGAGATCCTCGTCCTCCAGCTCGAGAAGGCTGTAGAGCCTCGGCCTGGCCACGTCGAGATGGCCGGCCAGCCGCCTCAGCAGCCAGGTCCGGGAGAGACAACGCTCGCAGGCGCCCGTCACGCCGCAACCGCCTCCCATTCGCTGTGGCGCTGGCGCAGGCTGAGCGCCAGCAGCACGTCGTCGCCATCCACCCTGCTGCGGCCGGCCAGGTCGGCGATCGTCCGCGCCACACGGAGCACCCGATGTCGGCCGCGTGCCGACAGGGTGCCGCCGGCGTAGGCCCTTCCGAGCACGGCCTCGGCCTCGGCTTCGAGTCGAACGAAGGCTCTCGCCTGGCCTGCTGTCAGCTCACCGTTGCAGGTCGCCGGACTGCCCGCGAGGCGGGCCCTCTGGCGGTCGCGGGCGTCCCGCACCCGCGCCGCGGTCCTGGCGGAGTCCGTCGTTGGCCCGGCGCGGAGTTCCCGCTCCTCGGGACGCGCGACCGTGACGAGCAGATCCATACGATCGAGCAGTGGCCCGCTGAGGCGGCGCTGGTGGCGGCGCAGATCGCTCTCGCCGCAGGAGCATCGCTCTCCGACGCCGGCGTAGCCGCAGGGACACGGATTGGTGGCCGCGACGAGCATGAAGCGCGTCGGGAACACGAGCGAGCGCTGTCCCCTGACGATCGAGACCCGGCCATCCTCGAGCGGCTGGCGGAGTGCCTCCAGCGTCGGGCGCTGGAACTCGGACAGCTCGTCGAGGAACAGGACGCCGTGATGAGCCAGGCTCGCTTCGCCCGGCCGTGGAGGGCTTCCGCCGCCGACCAGGCCGGCAGCCGAGATCGTGTGATGCGGCGCTCGAAACGGCCGGCCTTCGATGAGGCCGTCTGAGTGCAACCCGGCCACGCTGTGGATCCGCGTCACCTCGAGAGCCTCGGGACGGGTCAGAGGCGGCAGGATCGACGGCAGGCGCCGGGCGAGCATCGTCTTGCCCGTCCCGGGTGGACCCTC
>Ga0209810_1002385_pt1 | contig 22762 bp, 26 predicted proteins | sample Coa_R1_7_FD_187159 | JGI IMG/M metagenome (GOLD analysis project Ga0209810, IMG submission 187159) | Surface soil microbial communities from Centralia Pennsylvania, which are recovering from an underground coalmine fire - Coalmine... | ecosystem: Environmental > Terrestrial > Soil > Unclassified... | reverse complement strand
GAGCGGCAGGCCGTGCAGCCATGACAGCTCACCTCGTTGCTGCGACGATGGGCGCAACTGGTAGTCCGATTCTGAGTGTGTCAGGGGGCTATTTCGACGCGCGGGTCAAATTATCTTAGCGGCGGTGCCTCTTACGCGGCGGCCAATCCGTGATCCCGCCGGGCTGCGAATATCGCGGTGACGGAAGATCCGCCGAGCGCGCCAGCGCGTGGATGTCCCGGGTAGGGCGGCCGCTTCCGAGACGACGACAGGAGGTGCTCGATGGCACGGTCCAGATGGTGGCTCTCCGCCCTCGCGCTCCTTGCGTTGGCGGCCCTTGTGATCACGCCCCGGCTGCTCGTGGCCTCCAACCACGACGACGGCGAGCTCGACATGAAAGGCCGGGCGCTGCACACCACGGACCTCTTCGTGTTCCGCGAGCAAGACCAGAACCCTGGCGCCGCCGCCGGGAATCTGGTGTTCATCATGAACGTCAACCCGCGGTCGCTGCCGCGCCAGGAGTACGACTTCAGCACGAACGCCCGGTACGACTTCCACGTGACGCGGGTGACGAACAACGACGCGACGCCGACCGGGAAGACCGACGCGATGCTGCGGTTGGAGTTCGGCGCGCCGGCGAAAGACGGCTCGCAGCCGATCAAGGTAACGGCCGTGCGCGACGGCGCGACCAGCGCCACCGCGATGGGCGCGGCGCGCACCACGCCCCTCGCCGCATCAGCCGCCCCGATCGTGACGCCGGTGAACATCGCGGGCACCACGATCTCCGTGTTCGCGGGGCTGCGCGAAGACCCGTTCTTCTTCGACGTCGAGCAGTTCTTCCGCGTCCGGGCGGGCGTCCTCGGGATGGGCCCCAAGACCGGGTTCCGCGATCCCGGCTACGACTTCACCGCGGGGTACAACGTGCTCTCCATCGTCGTACGGGTTCCGCAGGCCTGGCTTGCCGGATCGACCGCCGCCACAACGTTCGACACCTGGGTGACGGTGAGCGTCGGCGGCAGGCAGGTCGCGCGCCTGGGCCGGCCGGCGATCGGCGAGGGCCTGCTCACCACCACCGCCTACCAGAACGCGCTCAACAGTGTGGGGCCGGAGTTCGAGGCCGCCGCGCTCGCGGGGCACAAGGCGGAAGCCGAGGCGGCCGGGCCGATCGTCGCCGAGGCCAAGCGGACGCTCATGGCCTTCGGCAACGACGACAAGCGCGCCGCGGCGTTGCTGCTCGCCTTCCTGCCCGACGTGATGCGCATCGACACGACGGGCCCGAGCGGGTACACCGCCGCGCTGAACGCGAAAGGCAGCCCGATCCGCGGCCGCAAGATCACCGACGAGGTGATCCACGCGACGCTCGCGGTCGTCACGAACGGCGCGGTCAGGACCGACAACGTGACGTACGCCGGACCCAACGGCGGCGGCACGTCGCACAAGCCGCTCCTCATGTCCTTCCCGTACCTGGCAGATCCGAACTAGCCTGACCGCACTTGGGGCGCCGGCTTCGATTTCACGGCGGCCGGCGCCCCGGTGCGCAGGCCGTCACGCACCCGGCGCCCTCGGTGCCGGTCTCACGGAGGACCGACGATGGACGCGATCGGACGCCGCCGCGGAATGCTCGCGCTCGCGATCGCCGGGCTGCTCGCGGCCGGCGTCGGCCTCGGGCACGCCGCCCGTGCGGGACACGCGGACTCGCGCTACCCGTTCGCGACCCTGGCCGCCCCATGGGGACCGGCAACGGGCGTCCGCGACGCGATGCACCGCGGGGATCGTTCGTACCGGTACCGCTTCCAACGGCCGCCGCAGGGCGCGATCTCGAACCTGCTGCGCGCCGAGATCGCGTTCCACGAAGGCCGCCTCGCGCGGAACCCCGACGGTGCCCTCGACCGGGCGGGCCTCGCCGGCGCCTACCTCAAGGAGGCCCGCATCACCGGCGATCTGCGCTGGTACCTGCTTGCCGAGCAGACCGCGCGGGCGTCGTTGGCCCGCCTCTCGGTCAACAACGACAGCGCGATCCTGGCGCTCGCCCGCGTCGCCGAGGCGCGCCACGACTTCGCGGAAGCGATGCGCCTCGCCCGCGCGGCCGGCCCCAGCGATGAGGCACTACCGGTCATCGTCACGTCGAGCCTCGCCACCGGCGACGTACCAGGGGCGTCGCGGGCGGTCCGGGCGCTCGTGGCCGCGGATCCATCCCTGCGCGCGTACGCGCTGCGGGCGCTGGTCGAGATCGCCCAGGGCCAGGACGCCGAGGCCGAGGCCGACTACCACCGCGCGATCGCGCTCGAGGAGCCCGAGGAGACGGCGAGCTCGACGTGGGTGCGCAGTCTCTACGGCCGCTTCCTCTACCAGCACGGCCGGTTCGACGAGGCGCGGGCGCTGTTCACCGAGGCGCTTCGGATCCTCCCGCAGTACCCGCTCGCGCTGACCGACCTCGCCGTGCTGGACCTGCGGCAGGGCCGGTACGAGGCGGCCGTCGACCACCTGACGCGCGTCGTGGCGGTGACGCGGGACGCGCCCAACGTCTACGACCACGTCGTCCTGCGCGGCGTCGCCCAAGCGCGGGACCTGCAGGGCCGCCACGCCGAGGCGGCGCGGTTTTGGAGCGACGCGGAGGAGCGTCTGCGCCAGGACGCCGCCTCCGGCGCCTACGGGCATCGCCGCGAGCTCGCGCGTCTCCTGCTGACCCGCGGCCGGGCCGCCGATCTACCCGAGGCGCTCCGCCTGATGGGGCAGGAGCTGGCCGTGCGCACGGATCCCGACACGCTTGACACGATGGCGTGGGCGTTGTGCCGCGCCGGCCGGTGGGAGGAGGCCGCGCGCGCAGAGCGCGCGGCGATGCGGCGGGGCGTGCGGGACGCGAGGTACTTCTACCGCGCGGCCGTGATCGCCCAGCGGCTCGGCGACGTCGAGAACGCGCGGGCGTATCGACGGCTCGTGCGCGCGATGGATCCTACCTTCGACGCGCGCGCGCAAGAAATCGCCCTGATCGGGCTGTAGCCGAGAGGAGAGGGCCCCGTGACCATGGGATGCTTCCGTCACGGTAGACGCTTCGGCATGCTCGCCGCGGCGCTGCTCGCGCAGTGGCTCCTGGCGGGGCTGGGCGTGGTCGAGGCGCACTGGGCCGATCAGGCCGCGGCGGAGATCGCCGTGACCGGATCGCAGGCACGCGTGACGCTGACGCTGCCGACGGGTCTGGTCGCGTTCGCCGACGACGCGCATGCCGGCCGCCTGACCGACGCCGAGATTCGCGCCCACCGCGAGGACCTCCGCCAGTTTCTCGCCGCACACGTCCGGTTGGCCGCGCGGCTTCGGACGGCCGCGGGCGAGGTTCGCGAGGGCGCGCTCGCAGTGCAGCCGTTCGCGGGGACGCCGACGGCATCCGGGCCGGCCGGGCTCGCCCCGTCGACGCACACCACCCTCGCCCTCGTGTACATGTGGCCCGCGCCGGTCGACCGGCTCTCGATCCGGTACGATCTCTTCCCCCCCGGCGTGCCGACCGCCAGCTGTCTCGCGACGATCCTGGCGGACGGCCGGGTCCACAACGTCGCGTTTACACCGGGGCACGAGGAAGCCGCGATTGCCCTCGGCGCACCGGCCGTCTGGCAGGCGGCCGGCGGGTTTGTGGTCATGGGCGTCGAGCACATCCTGACCGGCTACGACCACATGCTGTTCCTGCTGAGCCTGCTCATGGTGGGCGCGGCGCTCCCGCAGCTGCTGAAGATCGTCACGGCGTTCACAGTCGCCCACTCGATCACGCTGTCGCTGGCGGTCCTGGGTCTGGTCGATCTGCCGTCCCGGTGGGTGGAGAGCGCGATCGCGCTCAGCATCACCTACGTGGCGGCCGAGAACATCTGGCGGGGCCGTGCGGCGCTCGGCTCGCGGTGGCTCGTCACCTTCGGCTTCGGGCTGGTGCACGGACTCGGCTTCGCGTCCGCGCTCACCGAAACGCACCTGCCGCGCGCCAACGTCGCCGCCTCTCTCGTCGGGTTCAACCTCGGGGTCGAGATCGGCCAGGTGTCGGTGATCCTGCTCGCGACGCTCGCCCTCGACGGCATCCGGCAGTACGGCTGGGCGCCGGCGTTCCGCCGTCGGGTCTCGGCCGCGGCGGCGCTCACGGGCTTCGTGTGGCTCGTCCAGCGGGCGCTGGGGGCGTAGGGAACCGATGGCGGTCGTCGTGCTGATCGCGTACGCTGCGGCGATGCTCGCCGCCGACCGGTTCGTCGGCCCCGGCGGGCAGGCGGTGCTCGGCGTTCTGACGGCGGCCGTCCTGGTCGCCGCCTGCCGTCCGCTGGCGGTGGAAGAGCGCCTGCAGGTCGTGGGCGTCGTGGTCGTCGCGACGTGCTTTGAGGTAATCGGCTCGGTGCTCTGGGGCGTGTACCGCTACCGCCTCGGCAACCTGCCGTGGTTCGTCCCGCCCGGCCACGGGCTCGTGTACGTGACCGGGCTCAACCTCAGCCGTCTTGGGCCGGTGACGCGCCACGAACGGGGCTTCGTCCGGCTCGCCCTTGCGCTCGGCGCGGCGTGGGGCGTCCTCGGATTGTCGGGCGTGCTCGGCCGGACGGACATGTTTGGCGCCGTGGGCGCGCTGTGCCTGTCGATCTTTCTGCTGCGCGGTCCTGCTCCTACGGTCTACGCGGCGGTGTCTCTCGTCGTCGCATGGCTCGAGTGGTACGGGACCGCGCTCGGAACGTGGCGGTGGGCGGAGGTGCTGCCCGGGGTTGGGATCCCGGATGGAAACCCTCCGTCCGGGGCGGCCAGCGGCTACGTCCTGTTTGACATCCTCGCGATGGCGCTGGCGCCGCTCGCCGTCGCCGCCGGGCGCCGGTCCCGCGTGCAACCCGCCTGATGCATGGGGCCGCACCGCGCATCGTGCCGTACAGCAAAAGTGCTCTGTCGTCCCGGCGCGATGGCGCGGCCGGGGAGGGAGCGCCCGCCGCTGGCGCGAACTACCGGGGACGTCGTAGAACGGCGAGGCCGATGAGGGGACGCACGGCCCCACTCGACGCCGGGGACGACGAGGCGTTACTGGCGCGGGTCGCGCACGCCGACCAGACGGCGTTCGAATCGCTCTACGCGCGCTACAGCGGGCCCGCGTACTCGATCGCCGTCGGTATGCTGCGAGACGCGGTCCGGGCCCAAGAGGTCACCCAGGACGTCTTCCTCGCGATTTGGCGGGGAGCGCGGGCGTTCGATCCGGCGCGGGGCAGCGCGCGGACCTGGATTCTGTCCGTGGCGCACCACAAGAGCGTCGACGCCGTCCGGCGGGCCCGGCGAAACCCCACCGTGCCGCTGTCCGACGCGATCGCCGGCGAGGTGGACGTCATCGAGGAGGCCCAGACCCGCGTAGCCGCCGGTTACGTCCGGCGGGCGCTCGCGGCGCTGTCCGCCGAGCAGCGCGCCGCCCTCGTGCTCGCGTACTACGGCGGCTACACGCAGCAGGAGATTGCCCAGCGCCTCGGCGTGCCGCTCGGCACCATCAAGACGCGCATCCGCGACGGGCTGCTGCGCCTGCGGGCCGCCCTGCCCGCACCGGAGACCGCGCGATGACCCACGAGGAGATCCGGGCATCGATCCCGGGCTACGCGCTGCATGCGCTCGCGCTTGAAGACGCGCGGGACGTGGAGGCGCATCTGGCGACGTGCGCGGAGTGCCGGCAGGAGCTGGGAGAGTTCCAAGTCGCCGCCGCGGCGCTCGCGGAGGGATTCGCCCCCGAGGAGCCGCCGGCGGCGCTCCGCGGCCGCCTGCTCGCGGCGGTACGGCCGGGCCGCCGGCCTTGGGGCCGCGGAGCCGGGTGGGCCGCGACGCTTGCGGCCGCCGCGGCGGTCATCGTCGTACTTGCGGGCATCGTGCTGTCGCTAGAGCAGCGGCTCGCCGCGCTCACAGCGCGCGTCGATTCGGAGACCCAGGCGCTCGCGCTGCTGGCCGATCCGGCCTCGCGCGTGGTGACGCTCGGCGGATCCGCCGCGGGCAGCGTCCGGTTCGTGTTCGACCCGGCAAGCGGCCGGGGGGCGCTCGTCGCCACGGGCCTGCGGGACCCGGGGCCGGACCTCGTGTATCAGCTGTGGCTGGTCGCCGGAGCCACGCCGCGGAGCGCGGGGGTGTTTCGTCCGTCGTCCGGCGCTCCGGTCATCGTGGCCGTGGAGGCCGAGTTTCCGCGCTATCAGGCGGTGGCGATTTCCGTCGAGCACGGGCCCAACGGCGCGGCGCGTCCTTCGGCCGCTCCGATTCTCGTAGGCAAGCTCGGCGGCGGCTAGACCAAGGCACCAGAGCGTGCGAGCGGACCAGGCGGCTGTCGGAACCCGTTGACCGATGTGGTCGGGGCGGCCGGACTTGAACCGGCGGCCTTCTGCTCCCAAAGTCTACACAGGGCCAGAATACCGAACACCCCGCAAACGCAGGCAGGACGCGCAAACCCGCGTCCTGCTTCGCTTTCCGCGCGATCCCCCGTTTCGGCGTGGGTCGGTGCTGTTCGGTATTCTTCAGCCTGATTCGTACAGATTATGGCACCGGGAAGGCACAAATTCGTGTTGCATATCTTGATGGGCTGATGGTCAGATATCGAGATAACTCAGGTGGCGTCCCGCGAGAGAAGGATTCTAGCCCTGCCCACCATTCGGCCGTGCTCGCTGGACCTCTTCGTAGTCGCGGATATCCTCGAACGTCAGGTCCGATGTCCCCACCGAGGCGCCACCCAGGTACGGAATCGTTCCGAGCCGCCACTTGAGGCGGTCTGCCTGACATGCGCCCCACTGTTCCAACGTGCGCTCGTCCGCTCTCGTGACGAGCGCACCTTCTTGCCCGCACTTTGGACACCGGCCGTACATAGCTCCTACCCCTCCTTCGCGGCTCGTTGCGCGTGGGCCCCAGGTGGATCGTACGAGGTGCGAGGAAGCGGTATCCCGAGGCGCTCCGCCCACTCGCGCACGTCTTTCCCCACCGCTTCGGGCGTCCTCTCCTCGCCACCCTCGGCCTTACCCTCGCGGATCGCGATCTTTTTCCAGGTGAGCCCCTTGACACGCAGGTAGATGCGGCGCCCGATGCGCCGGTACGTCTCCTGCCGGCGGAGGTGCGGCCCCGCCTCCGCGCCGTCCACGCCGGCGGCGGCGGCTTCCAGGTTATCGGCCCACGTGAAGGCCTCCTGGCGGAGCCGCTCGAGCTGCTCGCTGAGGCGCTCGTTGAAGGTGCGGCGGGTCTGCTTCGTGGGGTCGTAGGCGACGTGAAGCTGAAACGTCCTGGCCGTGTCGAGGGGCGGCAGGTACTCGCAGAAGCCGCTCACGCGGAGCCTGGGCGTCCCTGTCGCGGCCGAGATCCGGACCGAGCGCAAGAGGTCGTCGAGCCGCGGGAGGGACCAGCGGCGGCAGAAGAGGTGGAATTCGCCCGGCGCCTCTGCGGGGGCGTCTACGGCCGCCTGATCCACGAACGCGCCGAAGACGTGAATGAGCTCCCCGAGCTCCCGGACGAAATCGGGGTCCTCGTTCAGGGCGTCGTAGTAGCCGCCCAGCGCAGCCTGCTCGACCCAGGGGGTGTTCACGAACTCTTCCCCCCCCAATTCGCGACCTAAGACTTCGCCCATTATACCACAGCATCCGCTAAGTTGAGGCTGGAGGTGGTGTCCTATGGACCGGGATGATGCGGTGCTCTGTACGACCGTGGACGTCGCCCGCCTCGCTGGCGTGACACCCGAAGCCGTGCGCGGGTGGGAGCGATCTGGGGCCCTGCCCGCCTTGCGCACGCCATCAGGGGTGCGCGTTTTCCGCCGCAGAGACGTCAAGCAGTTTCTGGCCGAACGCGAGGCGCGCCAGGCCGCACGTGCGCGCCGCTGATGCTTGCGGGCCGTCCGCGCGCAGCACGCGCGCTCGCGGAGGTCGTCTGCCCCGTCCCGGCGGAGTGGGACGCCGTGCTCAGCGAGGCCGCATGGCGGCGTTGGCGGCACGCCGACGTCGCTGCCATGACGCGCGCTGAACTCGCGCAGGAGCGCGCGCGCGTCCGCTTGCGACTCGCGCTCGATGACCTGCGCGACGAGCGCGAGATCGCGTGGCTCACCGAGCGACTTCGTTTGATTGAGGTGCGCGCACGTGGACGTTGACCGCGCCATCGTCGCCGCTCTCTCGGGGCGTCCAGCGGAGCAGCGGGCGCAACCCCGCACCGTGGCGGCCGCCGAGCCCGCGGCGCCACCCGAGGTGACCCGGGCGGGGGACGAGTTCCTGTACGCCTGGACGTGCTACGGGGTCGCCATCGGGGTGACGCAGCTCCGCGAGACGGGCGAGGGTCTCCACGCCGAGCTCACCGTTCAGTCATCCGTCGCAGACGGGCTTCCGCTCCACTGGGGGCGGCTCAACCTGGCCAGCACCTCCGGTCGCGAGGCGCTCGTGGGAAAACTGGCGAAGTGCGCGGCCGAGGTACCGTGGCGACGCCTCCTCGAGACCGTATGCGTACGGACTGCGGAGCAGTTCCGGGCCGGGGAGCCCATCGAGGTGCTCACGCCGGCTCTGGACACGAGACCCCGCTACCTCGTCGAGCCGCTCCTCCCGGCCGGCGAGACCGCAGTCCTGTTCGGGGACGGGGGTAGCTTCAAGAGCACCCTGGCCCTCGCCCTCGCCGTGTCCGTGACGACCGGGCTTGAATTGCCCTGCGGGTTCCGCCCGGCCGAACGAACCAGCGTCCTGTACCTGGACCTTGAGGAGACCTCGCGCGACATCCATGCCGACCGACTGCACCGGATCCTAGCCGGGCTCGGGGTCACCCAGGCGCCGGGGCTGTACTACCGTGTCCAGACGCGCGCACTGGCCGACGATATCGCGCGGCTGCGGCCCGAGATTACCCGGCGAGGGATCGGGCTTGTCATCATCGACTCGTACGGGCCCGCATGCGGAGGGGAGCCGGAGACCGCCGACAGCGCCATTCGCCTCATGAACGCCCTGCGCTCGCTTGCGCCGGCCACCCGGCTGGTCATCGCCCACATGTCGCGCGTCCACGCCGAACAGCGCTCCGGGCCCGCACGTCCTTTTGGGAGCGTGTTCGTCCAGAACCTGGCGCGCTCCGTGTGGGAGGTTCGGCGCCCCGACGAGGACGCTGAAGGCGATGTCGTCCCCTTGGGCCTGTACCACCGGAAAGCCAACCAGGGCCGGCGGGGAGCGCCGATCGGCCTCAGGGTCGTCTTCCAGGACGGGACGATCCGGCTGGAGTCCCAGAACCTCGCCGATGAACCCGAGCTCGCGGCCCGTGCGAGCCTGAGCTTCAGGCTGCTCCAGGCCCTCCGGGAGGGCAGCCGCACGGTGGACGAGCTCGCCGAGGCCACCGACGCCCCGGAAAACCAGGTCCGGGCGCGTCTGAGCGCCATGAACAAACGAGGGAAGGTCATCCAGCTCGACGAGGCCCGCGGACGCCGGGGCGTGTGGGGGCTGCGCCATGAGGAGTGAGCGCACAGCGCACACCCTGTGCATGCACATGTGCACTTCCCCTGTGCGCTTCTCTCAGGGAGAATCAGTGTCTTTCTCCCTGAGAAGCGCACTGCACATCTTCTCTCTTAGGGGTGTGCACATGTGCGCGCACAGCGCACACCCTGTGCATGCACATGTGCACTTCCCCTGTGCGCTTCGGGGCGAGGGGTGGGGGTATGAGTGAGAACCCCTCCCCCTTCCTCACCGTCCCCGAGCTCGCCGCCCTCCTCCGGGTTACGCCGAACACGGTCTACTCGTGGACCCAGCGGGTCGGTCCCGAGGCTATCCCCCGGTACCGGGCCGGCAAGCGGCTGGTCTTCGACGAGGTCGAGGCCGTCCGGTGGTTCCGTGAAACCCAGGCCGTAGGGGGCACCGCGAGAGGCGGCCTCCTGGGGGGCCCGGCCCGGCCTAGCCGCCGCCGGGGCCGCCGATTCGACCGGAACCGTCCCGGTAGCGTCGCCAGCCGCCCGAGCCGGCCGGAGGGGGCCGCGTCTGCTGTGCCCTTAGAAGGTCAGGGGTCCGCCAGCCCAAGCAGGACAACACTTTCCGAAGCCCAGGAGGCCGGCGGTGCCTTACCGGTGCCTTCCCGGTCTCAAAATTCTCGAAATGGAGGTGCGTCATGACACGTGACCAGGAAGAGGCCAAGCGGCGGGCCGAGACCGCTCGCACCGCACCGCCCCGGCACATACCCGAGCGCGAGCACCGGCCAGCGGAGGCGCCGGACCGAGGCACGTACCGCCCCACCCCGCCGCCGGTCGAGAACGTCGAGCGCGACTGGGCCCGCCGGGGCGGCGGTACGTCGGGCGAGCGCAGCGCCAGAAGGAGGCGATAGCATGAACCCGCGCAGTCCGATTCGCAAGCGCAGCATGGAAGACATCATGGCTGAAGTTCGCGCCAGATGCGAGAAGCACGCAGACGAGCGCGGCCTCGTCGGAGTGACCATCTTGCAGAACGGCGTCGAGGTCTACGGCCACAGGGGCGGCTACCACCGTGGCGACGGCGCCGCCTTCCCGCTCGATACCGCGTGCGACCTCGTGCTCCTCGGCTTAGCCGAGGTCACCGCCGAACTGACCCCGGACGAACTCTGGGCGCTCGAGCGGCCGAACACCCGCGGCCCGCGTCCCGGCACTCCCGAGCGCGAGGCCTGGGAGGCCCAGCGCCGACGTGAGCTCGAAGCGGCCGAGGCCGCAAGCCGCCGGGCCCGCGAGGAGGACGAGGCCCAGCGCCGCGCCCTCCGTGGCGGCGTGCCGCCTCAGGCACGGCCATGAAGCCGCTCGCCGAGCTCCGAAGTGACGTCGCGGCCGCCCTGGAGCGCCTCGCCGACGCCCAGGAGGCACTCCGCGCGGCCCAGCGCGAGGCCGACCGCCTCGCGGGCCGGGTCGCCAGCTTCCTTGCGGCCGAGAGCACGGCCTCCGACGCGCTCGGCGTCCGCGACCTACGCGAGCTCCGCCGTGCGACCGAAGACGAGCACCGGGCGGCTCTCAACCGCGTCGGAACGGCCCGGGAGGCCGTAGCCGAGGCCCAGCGCATCGCAGACGAGGCCCGCCGTGCCCTCCAGGAGGCCCTCCGCGGCCCGCAGGGGCAGGAAGAGGTCGAGGCGCTGATCATCGCGCAAGCCGCGCGCTCGGCGGAAGAGGCGAGACGCCGTGCGCTCACGGAAGCCGACGCGCAGGCTGAGGCCGAGATCCTCGACCGCCTCTACGCAAGGCTCGACAAGGAGGCAGGACGATGAGCGACCTTGAGTTTCGCCGTCATGGCCGCGACCAAGTGACCGTGTGCGCCCTGAGCGCCCGAGGGCGGGACTTCCTCGAGGCGCGCGGCCTGCCGGCGGTCATGGATCTCCAGGCGATGGGCGCGGTCCAGGCCGCCGCGATTGCGGCCGGCTTGGCCGTAGAGGTCTACGTGGGCAACCGGCTCGAGGGCGTGCGCTCCCTGGCTGACATCCAGCGCGTCACGAAGGCCCTGGCCGATGCCCTGTACCGCGAGTGAACAATGATGCCGGCGCCGACGACGACACGAACCACGCGGCCTGGCCGGGCCGCACCCGATGCGCTGACTGGCACATGCCGGCAGAACCTGTGGGCCGGGCGGAGGGAGGGAGCTACGCACAAGCGTAGTCGGAACTCCGGTCGGGCACCGCCGTCGGGCCTCCACCCCCGCGGCGTCCCGTCAACTCACCTCCCGGAGTGGCTGCCGCCGGAGGCTGAAGGCCACCGCCCTCTTCCCTGGCCCACTTCTTTGGCCCTGGGAGGCCGCGTGCGGACGCGGGGGGTTCCCTCCCCCGGCCCCGCTCCGTCGGAGGCCTCCTGGGCCAATTTTGAGGGGCTAGGCTGACCTTGAGCGTCGTCCTGGAGGGCTGACGTGGACCCCACCTGGCGCGCACGATACACGCGACGGATCGGCGCCGGTCTCACGCGCGTGTTCATCCCCGGCGAGCCAGGCAGCCACTTCGATCTCCACCTCGCCGGCGATCGCATCGTCGGAATCCCGCCGCGAAGCCCGGATGACTGGGCGCAGGATCCCGGCGAACCGAACATCCGCAGGTTCCTCGCGTACGCGCCGCGGATCCCCGGCTTCTTCGACGCCGTCCCCGACGCGGTGCGATGGTGGCACAATTACCAGGCGCTGCTCGGCGGCGCGCCGACGTGGCGGCCCATCGGCGATGGCTTAGAGGCACAGGAGACTCCGGGCGGCGGCTGGATTGTGCGGTGGGGCGAGCCACTCTTCGAGCGGTGGACCGATCCGCGGAGGCGGCGCTAGATGGGCCGGCCCTGCACCGTCTGCTCGCATCCTCAACGCACCGAGATCGAGAAGCTCCGTCTCGGGGGCGTGCGCAGCGGACTCGTCGCCGCGCAATTCGGCGTGAGCAAGAAAGCGTTGCAGCGCCACGTGCCGCATATCCAGCGTCGCCTCGAACTCGAAGAGAAGGCCCAGGCCGCGACGCAGCCTGCCACGCTGCTCGACAGCGTCCGCCAGCTCCAGGCCCGCACGCTCAACCTCCTCGACACGCTCGAGGCACGGCGCGGCCGGCCGCACCACATTCTCGCAGCGATCCGCGAGGTCCGAGCGAACTTCGAGCTGTTGGCACGCATGGTCGGCGAGTTGCAAGACAAGGCTGCCGTCCAGGTGAACATCCTCAAGATGCCCGAGACCGTCACGCTCGTGACGCGGCTCCGAGACGCTCTCACCCCCTACCCCGAGGCGAAGAACGCCGTGCTCAAGGTGCTCGATGAATAGGACCCTCGCCAGCGTGCTCCGCGAGGCGCTCCAGGCGCCCTCGTGGCGGGACCTCGCGCGCCCCGAACAGCTTCCTCCCTCGGGGGACTGGAGAATCTGGCTCCTGCTCGGCGGCCGCGGATCGGGCAAGACGCGGGCGGCGGCCGAGTGGGTGACGGCGGAGGTCATGGCCGGCCGCGCACGCGCCGTGGCCGTCGTGGGCCGGACCGCCGCCGACGTGCGTGACGTGATGGTTGAGGGGCCGTCGGGCCTCCTCACGATCGCGCCCGGCTGGTTCCGACCGACCTACGAGCCCAGCAAGCGCCGCCTCACGTGGCCCAATGGGGCGCAGGCGGCGTTGTTCTCCGCCGAAGAACCGGACCTCCTGCGTGGCCCGCAACACGACGTGGCCTGGGCCGACGAGGCCGCCGCCTGGGAGAGAGGCCAGGAAACCTGGGACAACCTGATGTTGACCCTGCGGCTCGGGGGGGACCCCAGGTGCGTCGTGAGCACGACACCGCGGCCGATCCCGCTCATCAAGGACCTCGTGAGCCGCCAGGGCGGCGACGTGGCCGTCACAAAGATGCGGACGCTCGACAACGCAGCGAACCTCGCGCCGGCCTTCCTGCAAGATATCGTCGCGCGCTACCAGGGCACGTGGTTGGGCCGGCAGGAGCTCGACGCCGAGGTCTTGACCGAAGCGCCCGGGGCCCTGTGGACACGGGACATGCTGGAGCAGACGCGGGTCGAGCGTGCGCCTGACCTCCTGCGCGTCGTCGTGGGGGTCGATCCCGCCGTGACGAGTGGGGAGAGCTCCGACAGCACGGGCATCGTCGTGGCCGGCGTCGGGACGGACGGCGAGTTCTACGTGCTCGAAGACGCTTCATGCAAGGCGACGCCGGACCAATGGGCGCGCCGGGCCGCCTCCGCCTTCGAGCGCCACCAGGCGGATCGGATCGTGGCCGAGGTCAACAACGGCGGCGATATGGTCGAGCTCGTCATCCGGACTGCGGCCCCGACCATCCCCTACGAGAAGACGCACGCGAGCCGGGGGAAGCTGACGCGGGCCGAGCCCATCTCCGCATTGTTCGAGCAGGGCCGCGCGCACCTCGTGGGCCGCTTCCCGCAGCTCGAGGACCAATTGTGCACGTACGTGCCCGGGCAGCCATCCCCGGACCGGCTCGACGCGATGGTCTGGGCCGTCACGTCCCTTCTGGGGAGCGCGGGAGGCGCGGTCACGATGGCGCGTCTCGTCGAGGCGGCCGTAGACGAGCGCGTCGAACCTCTCGGGCCAGACGACGAGGATGAGGGCGACGCCACCCCGTGAGTTCTACGCCGGCCTGGACCTCTCGCCGCGCGGCGGGGCGCTGGCGGTCTTGGAGGTCGAGGGGGACGGTGAGGTCCGCTACCTCCTGCGCCGGCTCCGGCGGTTCGGGAGCTCCCTGGCCTTCTCCGAGGTGGCCCGGATCGTGACGGTCGAGCTCGAACGGGCGCCGCTCCTCGGCGCGACGACGCTCACCGTGAACGCCACCAGCATTGGACAGGCCGTCGTGGACCTCTTCCCCTCCGCGCTCACGCTCACGGTGGGCGAGCGGGAAGCGCGCGACCTCGGGGGCCTCGTGCGCGTCGTGCTCGAAGGGGGGCGCTTGCGGATCGCCGCCCGCCTCCCGGGACTGGAGGCCGTCCTTGTTGCCCTCCGCGCCTTCACAGGGGCGCGGGGGCAGAGCGACGAACCGGCGTGGGCAACGGCCCTCGGCCTGTGGGGCGCCGAGGGCCGGACCCGGACGCGGCTATGGACGGGCGGCCGGTGGGTCCGCTAGTGACGCGACAGCACGGCCATGAGAAACGCGAAGAGGGCGATCCAGAGATACGTCCGGCGGCGGAGCCACACGCTGCGTCCCGCCTGCCGGGGCCTTGCCGGCTCGACGTGGAGGCGGACGCGCAGTCTCACTTCTTTCGTGCCCTGGCCCATCGTGCCAGCACGGCCCGCCGGGCGGCTTCCCGGCGCTCCTCCTTGGGCGTCTTCTTCCACCGGGCCCGGGCGGCCATGCGGCCGAGCGCCCGCCGCTCCGCAGGTGTCAGCGCCGCCATGCGCCGGCGGCCGCCAATCCGTCCGCTCTCTTCGGGCTTCATCGTCATGCCAGACAGTATACATCCCCTGGCACGTATTGACAATGCCTCCCTTGGCACGTATACTGGAAGGGTGTGGGGGGCATGGTCACGGTCGCCGGAGCATTGACCAGAGGGGGATGGGAGGGTGGCATGGGCACGGTCCGCAGGCGTAGGAACGGTGTCTGGTTCGTCGACTACATCGCGGCCGACGGGCGGCGGGTGCGGGAAGCGATCGGGCCGGGCGAGGAGAACTGCCGCCTCGCCCGCAAGATTCTCAGCCAGCGCGAGGCGGAGGCCACCCTGGGCCAGCACCGCATCCTGCCCGGCTCCACGCCGCGCTTCGCCGAGTTCGCGGACGACTGGTTGCGGCGCCAGCGCGTACGGGGGCTGCGGCCCGCAACGATTGTCAGCTACGAGGGCACCGTGACCCTGCACCTGCGCCCGGCATTCGGCGAGATGCGCCTCGGGGCGATCACGCGCACCGCCGTGGACGACTTCGTGACGGCCCGACTGGAGGACGGGACGGTGTCACCGACCACCGTGGCGTACATGCTCCGCATCCTGAAGGCGATCCTTGCGGACGCGGTCGAGCGGGGCCACCTGGCGGAGAACCCGGCGGCACGATGCACGCCCCCGCGGGGCGACGACGAGCGCGAGGAGATGCGGTTTCTCACCCCCGCCGAGATCGCGCGGCTCCTCGCCGTCGCGAACGAGCCCTACAGGACGCTCTACGAGGTGGCCATCCACACCGGGGCGCGCCGCGGCGAGCTCCTCGGGCTGCGCTGGCGGGACGTCGACCTCCCGCATGCCCGGATCGCCGTGCGCCGCAGCCTCGGCCGCGTGAAGGATGGGGACGGGTGGGTTGTGCGCGAGGCGCCGCTCAAGACGCGGGCGAGCCGGCGGACGATCGACCTCTCGCCGTCGCTGATCGAGACGCTCCTAGCCTGCCCCGCCGGGGACGATCCCGAGCGCGACTATGTGTTCCGCTCGCACTCCGGCGGGCCGCTCGACCCGGACAACATCGACCGCGCGTTCAAGCGGCACCTGGCCCTCGCCGGCCTGCCCGCCGAGGTGCGGTTCCACGACCTCCGGCACACGCACGCCTCGTTGCTCATCGCGGCGGGCGTCCACCCGAAGGCGATCCAGGCACGCCTGGGGCACACGTCGATCACGACAACCTTGAACCGCTACGGGCACCTGATGCCCAACGCCTTCCAGGGCGTGGGGGAGCGGCTCGACGCCCTCCTGCAAGGCACAGTTTATGGCACCAGTAAGGCACCGGCAGAGGGGTCGGAAACGGGGATCGCGCGCTAGCCCTTGATAAATCTGTCGGGGCGGCCGGACTCGAACCGGCGACCTTCTGCTCCCAAAGCAGACGCGCTACCAGGCTGCGCCACGCCCCGGCCCGCTGCTGTCGCGCCCCGAAGCGCCAGGGACGTACGGCCCGCCGGAAGCGTCGCCTCACCGCCTCCGCGGGCCGCCACCGCAAGCGCACGTGGCGCCTCGTATGGTAGCACGGGCACCCTGGAGCGTCAAACGGCGCCGATGATCCGGGATACACGCCGGCCCGGCCGCGCGGCAAGGAACCGCCGGCAGGCGCGGTGAACGTGGTGCCGTTCCGGATTCCGCCGGGGGAGAGCGCGATGGCACCGCAGGGAGCGCCGGAGGAACTGGCCCGGCTCGCGGACGAGTTTCTCACCGCGCTGTTCGAGACGCATCCGACCCTGGCGGCGTCCCTGGGCCTGCACGAGTACGACGGCAGGGTGCCTGACTTCCGGGAGGCGGCCCGCGCGGACCGGTCGGCCGCCCTCCGGGGGTTCGTGTCCCGGCTGACGCAGATCCCCGCGGCGGCCCTGAGCGACGAGGATGCGCACGACCACACGGTGCTGCGGCTCGCCGCCGAATACGAGCTCTGGGAGCTCGAATCGCTGCGGGAGGCCGAGCGGAATCCGCTGGCGTACTCGGGCCCGCTCGACGTCAGCGGATACGTGAAACGCAGCTACGGGCCGCTGGCCCGCCGCGTGGAGGCGCTCACCGAGCACCTCCGGCAGTTTCCGGACGTGCTGGCGACGGCCCGCACGGTCCTCCGGCGCCGGATCGCACGCCCCTTCGTGGAGACCGCCACCGAGGTGTACGAGGGCATCCTGCGGTTCCACGAGCAGGACCTGCCCGCGGCGGCACGAGAGGTCGGGCCGGGGCCCACGTGGGCAGCCTTCGAGCGGGCGAACGCGGACGCCGTGGCGGCGCTGCGCCGGTTTCTCCAGTACCTGATCGATGACCTGGCGCCGCAGGCGACCTCGGAGTTTGCGATCGGGGAGCAGCACTACCGGACGATGCTGCGGCTGGGAGAGATGGTGGACGTGTCGCTGGAGCACCTCCTCGCGATCGGCCACGAAGACCTGGCCCGCAACGCGGCACGGATCCGCGATGCCGCGGCCAGGCTTCACCCGGGCGTGCCGGTCTCGGAGGCGATCCGCCGGCAGTCCCGCGATCACCCGCCGGCCGACCGCCTCGTGGCCGAGGCCGCGCGTGTCCTCGAGGAGCTCCGCGCCTACGTGCAGGCGCATCAGCTCGTCTCGATTCCCTCGGAGGTGCGACCGCGCGTTGAGGAGACGCCGCCGTTTGCACGGTGGGCGTTTGCGATGATGGACACGGCCGGCCCGTTCGAGGTCGCCCCGGAGTCCTTCTACTACGTCACGCCGCCGGAGCCCGGGTGGACGCCCGAGGAGACGGAGGCGTGGCTTACCAAGTTCGACTACGCGACCCTGCGCGACGTCGGGATCCACGAGGTCTACCCTGGACACTACGTGCACTTCCTGCACATGAAGCATGTCCCCAGGCGCGTCCGGCAGGTGCTGACGAGCTACGCGTTCGTGGAAGGCTGGGCCCACTACTGCGAGGAGATGATGGTGGACGCCGGTTACGGGCGCGACGACCCCCGCGTCCAGGTGGCCCAGCTCGCGGAGGCCCTCCTGCGCGACGTGCGGTTCCTCGTCTCGATCCAGATGCACACCCGCGGGATGAGCCTTGAGGCGGCGACACGGCTCTTCGTCGAGCAGGCCTTTCTCGAGCCGCTACCCGCCCACAAGGAAGCGGTGCGTGGGACGTTCGACCCCGGCTATCTCAACTACACGCTGGGCAAGCTCATGATCCGGAAGCTGCGGGACGACCTCCGCGGCCGCCTCACGCTGCGGGAGTTCCACGACACCCTCTTGTCGCTGGGCGCGCCGCCTGTGCCGCTCGCCCGCCGGCGGCTCATGGGAGCCGACTCGGCTCCGCTCTGACCCCGCGTCGCGCGCCGTCAGCCGTCGGCCTTCGGACGCGGCGTCCCCCCGGCCGGTGAGGGCGCCGTCTCCGGCCGCTGCTCCGCCGCGCCGGGCGAGGAGGACCCGCTCGCTCCGGCCGCGCGCTGCGCCTTGATCGCCTCTGCCCGCGCCCGCGCGGCAGCGATCTTCTCTTCCCGGCTCATCTCGCCTCCGGCCGCGGCCGCAGGGGGCGGCGACCCGCCCGGCGTGGCCGCGGCCGGAGACGGACGGGCCGTCGCCTGCGCGGCCCCTGCAGCCGGAGCGGGCGCCGCCGGGGCGGGCGTCTCCCCCAGGAACTCCTGCCGCAGGTATCGCTCGATGGCCTTGTGGATCCGCTCCCGTGCCTCGGGCTTCCCGGCCATCGCGTCGGTGACCCACGCCTTGTCCACGCGGTACGTCACGAGCCGCTTGCCCTGGGCAAAGTGCACCACGTAGTGTCCCATCGAATCCTGCAGCACGAGGATGCGCACGCCGAGCCGAAGGGCGATCGCGAGCTCGCTCACGAGGTGGAACACCCACGACTCTCGCTCGTCCATGGCGCTCGGGGTAAGGGTTTCCGCGACCGACCGTGCCGCGAGGGGGTCCACCGGCCGGGCCAGCGCGCGGAGGCGGGCCGCCATCTGCTTGCGCACCCTCGCCAGCAGCTCGTCCTTGACGTCCGCCATCGCGACGGCGATCGAGAAGATCCAGATCAGCAGGATCGCGAACGTCAGGGACCAGTACGTGAGAAACTTGCTGAGGGTCATCGATCCCCTCCTGCCGCACCATCGCCCAGGCCAATCGACGGCCGTACGCGCCGGGACGGCTCCGGGCCGCGAGCAACCCTACCACTATTGGCTCCTGGCGCGGGCCGCTCCTCCCCTGTGATCCCGAGCACCGCAGCGACGTAGGGCGCCGCGGCCCGCAGTGCGCGGGCCCGGTGGCTGATGCGATTCTTGGCCTCGGGCGGAAGCTCGGCCATCGTCCGGCCGGCCTCGGTGACGATGAAGATGGGATCGTAGCCGAACCCGTGCCGGCCGCGCGGGCGGTGCGCCACCGATCCCTCGCAGACCCCCTCGAAGACGCGAACGTCGTGGCCCCCCGGCAGGGCGACCGCGACGACCGCCCGGTACCGCGCGGTGCGCCGGTCGTCCGGCACCCCTCGGAGGAGCGCAAGCACGTGGGCGTTGCGGTCCGCGTCGGTGGCGGCATCCCCCAGGAAGCGCCGGGAACGCGCGCCCGGCGCGCCGCCAAGCGCATCGATCTCGATGCCCGAGTCGTCCGCCAGCGCGACGAGGCCGGTCGCCGCCGCAGCCGCCCGCGCCTTGCTCGCGGCGTTGTCGGCGTACGTCGCGCCGTCCTCGGGCAGGTCCCCGACCCCGGGCCACTCGGTCACCGGACGGATCTCGAGCCCCAGGTGCGCGTAGATCGCGGCGATCTCGCGCACCTTGTCGGGGTTGCGCGTGGCGAGCACCAGCACGCGATGGGTACGACGCTGCCTCATCCGTCAGACATCCTCGGCCGCGCGCATCGCCGGCTCAGGAAGCGGGCGTCGCGAGCACGTCGGCGAGCGTCGCCCGCTGCCGGGCGATGAGCGTGGCGATGCCCCGCTCCGCCAGCCCGAGGAGCTGGGCGGCCTCCTGCTTGGTGAACGGGCCGCCTTCGCCGGTGCCCTGGATCTCCACGAACTTGCCCGACTCCGTCATGACCACGTTCATGTCGACCCGGGCGCGGGCGTCCTCCTCGTACGTCAGGTCGAGCACCGGCACCCCGTCCACGATGCCCACGCTGGTCGCCGCGATGAACTCGCGCACGGGCAGGCGCTGGATCGCTCCGGTCCGGCGGAGCAGCGCGAGCGCGTCCACGAGCGCGACGAACGCGCCCGTGATCGCGGCGGTGCGAGTGCCCCCATCCGCCTGGAGGACGTCGCAGTCGATCCAGATCGTGCGCTCGCCGAGGCGCTCGAGCTCCACCGCGCCGCGGAGCGACCGCCCGATGAGACGCTGGATCTCCTGGGAGCGCCCGCCGATCCGCCCGGTCGCGGCCTCCCGCGCGCTTCGCTCCTGCGTGGCGCGGGGGAGCATCCCGTACTCCGCCGTTACCCAGCCCTGCCCGGTGCCCCGGAGGAACGGTGGTACCTTCTCGTCCACGCTGGCCGTGCAGACGACGCGCGTGTCCCCGAGCTCGATCAGCACCGAGCCCTCCGCGAACTTGCTGTACCGGCGGTGGAGCACGAGCGCGCGGAGCTCATCCGGCGCACGACCGTCGCGGCGCTGCATGCACGGCTCCCTTCTCCACGCTGGCGGCGCGGCTCCCGCATCCGCCCACGCGTGCACTATAGCGCGAACGCGGCGGAGCCCGCAAGCCCGGCGCGGCGCCCGGTCTCGCATCCGGCGGCGGCTCGGGGTGGGAGCGGAGGCAGGTAGCCCCCGTCAGGCTTCGGAGATCACGCGCTAGGGGACGACGGCGGCCTGCGGCTGGGCCGCCAGGAACTTCGCGACCGCGCGGGCGATCGCACCGGCGACGCGCTGCTGCACCGCGGGGTCGCGCAGGAGCTGCTCCTCCTTGGGATTGCTGATGAACGCGACCTCCACCAGCACCGCGGGCATCGGCGTGTTGACGATGACGTAGAAGTTGGCCGTCCGCACCCCGCGGTCGGGCTCTCCCAGCGCCTGCACCACCTCGGCCTGGACGAGCGCAGCGAGCGCCTGACTCTCCGGGGTCCGGTAGTACGTCTCGGTGCCCGCGGCACCGGGATCGCGGCTCGCGTTCATGTGGATGCTGACGAACGCGACGCCCCCGCTCCGCTGCGCCAGATCGGGGCGCTCCTCCAGCGCGACGGTTGTATCGGCGGCGCGCGTCAGCACGGCGTGCACCCCCGCCCGCTCGAGCGCCTGCGCCGTGAGGCGGCCGATGCTGAGGGTGACATCCGCCTCCCGGAGGCCGCTCGAGCCCACCGCGCCCGCGTCGGCGCCCCCGTGGCCGGGATCGATGATCACGGCCGCGCCGCCGCGGGCCGGGCGCCGCCCGGCGTCGGCGAACGTCACCAGCAGGCTCCGCCCGCCGTCGGCGGTGGCGACGGCGTAGTCGACGTTGTGCTGGAGGTGGATCACGACGCGCGTGAGATTCGGGCGGAGCCGGAACTGCGAGACGACCACGTTGCGGACGGCATCGGTGCCGACCTCGAGGTCACGACGGCGGGGCAGGAAGACCCCTCCCGCGATATCGATCGCCAACCGGTCCGGAAAGACGAACCGGTGGACGGTGTAGGCGAGGGGCTGGGATGTCTGGATCGTCACCCGCCCCACCCCGTCCCGCGTGTCGTACGTCGCCCCGCGCACGTGGTACGCCCCCGGCGCATCGACAAACTCGGGGAGCGGCGGCAGCGCGAGCGGCTCGGGAGCGAGCGTGCCGCCCGGGGGCGGCGGTGCCGCCGCCGCGACCGTCTCCTCCGGCTTCTCCCCGCCGCCCGGCTCCCCGGCCGCGGCGGCGGGGGACGGCCGGTCCCCGGGGTCGCGGCTCACGGCGGGTGGCGACCCGGCCGCGGCCGGCGCAGGCGCCCCGGCGCCTCCCCGCAGCGCCACGGTCACGACACCCGGGCCCGTGGAGATCGAGAACGGCATCGGGCGCTCGAGATCGAAGACGACCCGCGTGACGTACGGGCGCACGTGGAACTGGGCGCTCCTGATCCGGATCACGCCCCCGGAGCCGACGTCCGCGTCCTGGTCCGCGAGGCGGATCACCGCGCTCGAGAGGTCGACCACGAGCCGGTCCGGCTGACGCAGGACATGCCCCTCGGCCCGCACCGGGCCCGTTGCCGTGATCGTGACGGCGAGAGCGGCCCCGTCGCGCCGCCAGGCCACCCGGGTGATCTGCGACACCACATCCAGCACGCCGGCGTCCTCGTCGACCTTGACGTATGCCCCGAGTCCCCACAGGACCGGCGCGGCGGGGCCCCACACGACCCCGCGCTCAAGCGTGGGCGGCGCCGGCAGATCGAGCGTCGCGTCCCCGGCGATCGCACGCGTCTGCCCGACAACGAGACGCAGCGTCCGTCCGGAGAGGCCTCGCAGGGTGAGGGTGCTCGTCGCGGCGTCCCAGGCGGCCGTGCCTCCGAAGGCCTGCACGAGCGGAACGAGCGGGGCGACCAGCACACCGTCCCGGATCTCGGGGGGAGCCGGGAGCGATACCGCGGCGTCGTTTAGGACCACGCGCGGGACCCGGGCGGGGGCTGGCTGCGAGGCCTGAACAGACGGCGCCGCGACCAGGCAGGCGAGCACCGCCGTGGCCCACCAGAGCTTCATCTCCTCCTCCGACGAAAGCACGACGTGAGACGTGTCGGGCCGGCGGGCGCGCCGCCGCGGTGGCCGGGTCTCGGCTATTCGCGGCGGGGCGAAGGATTCCTGCCCACGCGCCGGGACACCAGGGCAAGCAGGCGAGGAGCCCGGGCGGGTGCCCGGGCTCCTGATGCGGACTCCGGCGTGGCGGCGTCTAGGTGCTAGCTCCGCCGCCCTACACGCCCGGCCTCTTTCTCCTTGGTCCCGTTCAGAACGAACCGGGTGTCGAGCTGCTTGAGCCGCTCCATGATCCCGCCGTACTCGAGCTCCTCCATCCCCAGCATCGCGGGGTTGAAGAAGCCCTGCGCGCGCATCTCCGCGCCCTTCCGCACCGCCTGCTCGCGGAACACCTCCCACACCGGGTTCCGGAACAGGTCCACCGGCCCGGTGA
>Ga0209810_1002384_pt1 | contig 22765 bp, 25 predicted proteins | sample Coa_R1_7_FD_187159 | JGI IMG/M metagenome (GOLD analysis project Ga0209810, IMG submission 187159) | Surface soil microbial communities from Centralia Pennsylvania, which are recovering from an underground coalmine fire - Coalmine... | ecosystem: Environmental > Terrestrial > Soil > Unclassified... | reverse complement strand
CGCCGCGCCAACACGCCAGCGTTCACAAACATTCTGCTCACTGGCATCCGCTGCGCTGCCGATCCACCGAAGTAACCGGCGAAATGAACGCGGCGTGAAGCGCGATCCACGGATGCTACGCGCCGTCTTGAACGGTTGATCCCAAAAACTTTTCGGGGCTATCTAAAGTAATGGGCGCCCGCCTCGGTCATATCGTTTCGCCCTCTCGCTGAAGCGGAGCTTTTGTGTTAAAGATCAAGATCGAGAATCGATGAAAGCGACATTGCCTGAACCCGAAATCGTGACACGAAAGGGAAAGCCTGTCTCGGTTATTCTCTCGATTAAGGACTACGGACTACGAAGAACTGCTCGAGCGCCTGGAGGACGCTGACGACATCGCGGACGCAAGTGACCAGCGATTTACCGCGTCCTGCTTGAGCGCGCTGCAGAAAAAGATCTCGACAGAGTCTCATCCCCAATTCATGACCGCGTTATCGCGGCGCTCCAAGCGCTCGCGAAGAATCCGCGGCCACCCGGCTGTCGCAAACTCACCAGCAGCAAGAACGACTGGCGCATCCGAGTGGGCAACTACCGTATCGTTTATGAGATTGCGGACACGCGTCGCGAAGTGCGCGGCAATCGTGTCCGGCACCGCCGCGAGGTTTATCGGTGAGGATTTGAATCCATTGCCGGATACAGAGACCATTACATTCACGGTGAAAGGCCAGATTGTAATTCCGCGCAAGTTCCGTGGCGCTAATCGCCTGCGCAAGAGCGAAGCTCGAATTCCGGCGCGCCGTTGAAACTCTCCGGCTTGCGCTGGGCTGACGGACTGATCAGACAGGGATCAGAGATTGCTCGCTCACATGATGTGGACCTCAATGCCGATGTAGGTAAGAACGACTCCTACGCTCATCAGGCCGATTGCCCACAGAAGCACGTTGCCATAAACGGAGCGACCCAAAAATCCACCGAGCACTCCCAGCGCGACGATCGGCGCTCCAAGCGAGACCGAGGTCGCGCCGGGGCGAATCATCGCAAAAAGAAGCGGCAGAACTGCACCCACAAAACTGCATCCGCCAGAAACAAAACTGCCAGCAACCGATTCGAGTAAAACGGCCCGCCCGAGTTGCGTTTTTACCAGCGGTCCGCGCGAACCCAGGGTGAGATGTCTTTCGGCGTGCACCAGTTCGTGCCGGAAACGAGAATACTGAGCGACAAAAAAAGTGAATGCCGCGGAAACGGATGCTACTACCGCGACCCGCAAAAGGTCGGACAAATAGATCGACTCTCCAGCCCCTGCAACTTTACCGGCAGCAAGAATCAGCGCCGTCAGAATCCCATCCACCAGACCAATAACCAGTGCGAAACCATAATCGCCCCGCGATGAGGAAGCGGCCATTTTAACGCGCCCGTTTTACCCACTCGATGGTGCGCTTACCGGCGACGATCTGATCGATGCTGTTGACAACAGCGCCCGTGTTTTCGATTGCCTTCCTTAGCGCTTCGAAATCAATGTTTTCACCTTCCACTGTGATCTGTGTCCCCACTGTTTCCATGTCGATTCCGCTAACGGTGATATTGACGCCTTCTACTCCTTGCACCGCTTCGATCGCCGCCGCCAGTGTGATCAGATCGGGGCGCTCGCGCGCCTTATCTACGTCTAATGCGAGTCTTCGGATGTTCATTTTGTCATTTCCTCCTCAGCCAATGGTCGCCTGAGGCGACTTCTCCGATTCAATCTGTTGCAAGACCTTGCGAGCCTTAACACGCACGCGCACACTTGAATGCTGGGTCGCGTCGCGCACGGCCGCAATCGCACTGTCGCCCCCAATTTTGCCAAGCGCCTCGACCGCGCTCTCGACGAGGAATGCGTCCTTCGCTTTCCTCACGATTTTGGTTAGCGCTGGCACGGCTTTTTCTTCGCGGCGCTCACCCAAAATCCAGGCAGCGCGCACGGGCGTGGTTGGTTCCTTGTGACGCAGCGCGGCGATGAGTTTGTCCGTATAATGCGCCTGCGAAATCCGCTCTGAAATGTCAGTGTGACAATGCGGACAAGTGGTCGCGCTTTCTGGGACCTCGGCCCAGCAGTTTGGACAATAAAACGTGGTCATCGCATAAGGCAACGGAGTGCTGGAGTATTGGAGTGCCGGAGCGACGCAACATTCATTCCACTACTCCATCACTCCACTACTCCATTTGCGCGACGTGCCAGCAGCGCCTGCTCGATCTCGGTCAACTTCGCTAACGTTCGCTGGCTGCTCTCAATATCGCAATCCACTTGTTCGGCGTGTTGTTTCCGCTGCTCCAAAGCCTTTTTCATTGCGCCACGCGTCGCGTCCAAACTCAGGGCCAATCGTTCATCCAACTCAGCGCCAAAACGGCGAAAGGTGTCCTCCAGATTCTGCCGGGTGGCCCAGCGCAAGTTTTCGACATTGCGAATCACAACCGCTTCAATTTCTTCGAGCAGGCGCTTGCGCATTCTTTTCCTGCGCATCGCCTCAGGCAACACCGCATCGAACGCATCCGGCCGAATCGGATTCAGCTCCGACGTGCGGGCCGCAGTTACCCAAAACGGTTCGCGTCTGGCTTCAAACGCTTCGCTGCTCTCCGGCGCGTGAAACGGGATTTCCAAAAGATTGGCCGCTGTTTGCCTCACCAGCGTGATCAACTCGTCTGCGCGGCGCTGATGAACGCGAAAAACTTCTTCCAGCCGCGCGCCCACGCGGTGCACCACATTCCGCAACGCATCCTCGAAGAATGGAACAACTTTCACTGAAAGCCGCTCTCTTGCGCGACTGGAATCGTCGCCGGCAGCCAGCGCTTCATCCAACCCGCGTCGCAGGACTGCGCGAGCCTTGTCTCGCAGCGCTTCCGCCTCCGTCTCCAGTTCCTGCAACGCGCGGTGGCGGTCGCCGGCCAGCAGATCATTGGCCGTGCGGCGTTCCACCTCGAATTGTTTGGCCGCTTCATCGAAGGTGGCCATGCGCTGCTCCAGATCTTCCACCGGCAGCCGCAGCGATTTCAGTGCGATCTCGGTCTCGAGTTCTAGTTGCGCGACCAGTCCTGCTGCCTTTTGCGCCACCGCTGCGTTAAGCGTCTGGCGTTTTTCATTCGCAAGGAATTGGACCAGGTATTTCTCCAAGTCCGCAAATCCGCTGGCTGCGAATGCCCGGGGGTCGCGGGATTCCTTTGCTCGAAGAGCGTCGCGCGCGGACACAGTGAAGATCGGGGTGGACGGATCAAGGCCATGGTCCACCAGCGCATTGTGCAGAAAGGTTGCCGCTTTCTTGCGTTCCTGCGGCTCGATCAGGTCGATCTTGTTCAAGACCACCATGAGTCGTGCCACGGTCTCTCGGATCCGCGCAAGGTATTCGATCTCGATTTCTGTAATTGGCGGGTCCGCCGAAACCACAAACAGCGCCGCATCGCATTCCGGCAACACCGCATCGGCGGCGGTGGTTTGGTAACTCAAAGTGGAACCAACTCCCGGCGTGTCGATGAGCACCACACCGCGCTCAAGCAATTCCGCAGGCAAAAACACATCGACACGCGATACATTCAGCGCGTTGCGCGGGTTCTGTTCTTCACTGACAAATGTGGTAAGCGTCTGACGCATGGCTTCCGTCGTCTCCGGCTTAAATTCCTCCACTTCACCCGAAGCGTGGGCGACGCGAATCCCTGGCGTGGCCGCCGGTTCCAAAAATGTTGGAATCGCCGTAACAGGCACCACCCCAATCGGCAACACTGATTGTCCCAGTAGCGCATTAAGCACAGTGCTTTTACCCCGTTTGAATTGACCCAGTACGGCAAGTTGAAACCGCTCGGTCGCCAGCCTTTCGCGTAATGAATTGAGGCGCTGGAGAAGCTTTGCCTGACTTGTGGACGGACTTTGGGTGCAGGTTGCGGCTTCATCCAGAAGCTGCGCCAACCTCGGAGCTGCGATATCGGGATCGCGCTGAACCCCTGCCAGGGCGCTGTGAACACTCTGTTGCGTCGCATTCACGTCCGCGCAGATTGACTTTCCACTGCGTAATCAGCCGCTATCTTTTCAACCTCTCCTTCAGTTTCCCCATCGACATCTTCCACCGAAAGCGTCCCCAGGCGCCTTCGATAGAGATGGCCCCACGCGTGCATCATCTCCACGGTTGGCTGGAAAAATTTTTGGGCGATCAAGGTTGGCACAAACGCGCTCAGAATGACGACGCTGACAAGAATCGTGTATTGGTTCTGGTCGATGATCCCATTTTGCAGACCGTACAGGGAGGAAATTGTTCCAAATGTCAGACCGGTAGCCATGAGCAACGTGGTGTAGCTCGCTTCCTTGACCTTCATGTAGTTCATTCGAGCGAGAGGAAAGATACCAACGATTTTGGTCACCATCTTTAAAGCCAACAACACGCCGATCACCAGGAGCGAAGTCCAAAGCGCCGGCAGCGAGACGTACAGCCCGGCCTTGATAAAATAAAACGGCGTGAAGACGGCAAAAGCGATGCTGCGCATGCGACGAACAAGGGTCTTGTCGCGAAGAAATACGCCTGCAACAACAAGACCAAGCAGATAAGCCGGCAGAACGGCTTCGCTCTTGGCCGCGGTAGCGAGGCCGCCAAGAAAAAAGAGGACGAACAAAATAAATTTCACTTCAGGTTCGCTCACCTGCGTCGCGCCCAGGCGGCTGATGATCGATTGCGTCCAGCGCGGCGCGAACCAGAGAACGATCCCGGTGACGACGACAAACAGCAAAAGGCGCAGATCATAGTTGGCGAACAGTGTTCCCAGCGCGAGCACCGTTCCCAAATCAGTGACAAAGCAGGCAGTCAGAATCATTTTTCCCATGGCGGTGTCGCTGAAACCGCCTTCGATCATCACTGCATAGACGACCGCCACCGATGTGGTGGAAAGCGCGATGCCCGCGATTTGCGCCTGATGCAGAGACCAGCCAAAACCGAACTGGGCAGAGAGCCAGACCACGACAAATGGAACGGCAAATGAAAGCATGCCGATCAGCACGCTTGCACGCCAATTGGCTTTCAACGAAACGGGATCGATTTCCGCGCCGGCAAGAAATGTGAGTACGCCGCTGCCGAGCAACGCCAGGAAGTTTGTCCATTCAGTTGATTGCAGGATGTGATGCAAATGCCCGGCGCTGGCGCCTGCCCCGGAAATGCCGATATGCAGCGTCCCGCCTTCCAATCCAACGGCGAGATTCCCGGCGATCACACCGACGAGAATTTCAATCAGCGCCACCGAGATTCCGATGCGAATCGAGACCAGGCTGGCAATGAGCGCCAAGCCCATCCAGATGGAGGCTATGAACCAGATATTTTCAAACATAGATTTTCTTCATCCAGCTGTGCAATCAGGGAGGACCCTTTCCATTTGCCCGGTGGCGGTTGGCCGCCTACGCCAAGGCTGCGGCGAGCCGGGGGGGAAGCGCGCTCATTGGAACGCGCTAACAAAGCGGGCTGCTGTTGGGCATAAAAAAACTCCTTCCGCCTGGAAGGAGTCATCAGCTTACGCGATTTACCCCCGCACTCGCGGGAGACGGCAAACTCCATTGCCTTAACGACAGCTTACCGCATTTTTATTTCCGATCAACCGACAGCAAAAGGTTCGTCGAATTCTGATGCGCGCTTTTGCTTGTCGTTGTGTGCGTCACTGCATGCACGTCTTCCCTTCCCGGGCAGAATCAATTCAAAGGAACCACAGCAATGTGAATAGGCTCGAGCTTTGCCGGATCGACCACTTTACCATCCTTGTAATTGGCAATCCCGGTGTTGGCGATGAAATAAAAGTTTCCAGCCATAATGGCGCCAGTTGTGGGGAAGCTGATCAGCGGCGTGCGATACTCGAAAACATCGATAGAAACGACCTTCAGTCCGTCGGGTGAGAGCCGCCAGCGCGCGACGCGATAAGGTCCGCTGCCGTACTGCACCCCGATCAGGCTTCCTTCGTGCCAATAGAGTCCGTCGATTCCAGCCAGCGTGTTGTGTTCACCCGGGGCGACTTCGCGCGATTGATGGGTATCGAGATCAAACTGGATTACGCCGAGAATATCGCCGACCTAGAGCCATCTGCCGTTGTCCGACAACGCGATGCCGTTTGGATAAAGCAACGGCCGGTGAAACGCGACGGGGGCGAACGTGCGTTTCCCGCGGTCGAATCGATACACCTCGTTAGCCAATGTGTCGGTTACGTAAAGTTCGCTCGTGCCGAGGAGAACAAGATCGTTCAGAACATGCGCGCCGCTCTTCGGCGGCGCGAAATGCTCAAGAAGTTTGCCGCTGGAATCGAAGTGCAGCAGTTCGGAATTGTGTTCGTCGGCGCTTGCCACCCACAGTTCATGATTTTTGGGGTCCACTCTGATCCCGCCCAGTTCCGGAAATCGATAAGCGCCCGGCTTTGCGAAGTCTGAAACTTTGCCGTCTTGAGTAATCTTGATGATCTCTTGTTTCACGCTGCCCATGTAGAATGCGCGCCATTCCGGATCGGCAGCCAGTCCTTCGGGAAACAGGTCACTTTCCGAGACCGTGAATGCCACGCGCGCGTGGTGCACGGACGGGTAACGGCGGCGAACCTGTTCGACGAGCGCCTGGAATTCCAGGTTGGAGCGCAACGGCTCGAACTGCGGCAAGTCCCCAGGGTCAAATCCCTAGCGAACGCACTCTTTCAATAACGAAAGCGCCTTATTCAAATCGCCCACCTGCGCATACCGTCTTGCGAGAAAAAACAACGCCGCGTCGCGGTCAGCTATTTTTCCGAGCAAGCCTTCGACCTTCTGAATTTCTGCGCGCCGCATCGCCGTCTCCTGGGCGCTGGCGTTTGCCGGAACCGGCGTTTGTTGCGCGAAACCGACCAGCGGAATTGCGACAGCGCAAAACGCCAGGACGAACGAAACTTCCGAACGTTTGGTTAGCGCGCCATCATTCGTCATTCGAACCTACATCTTGAACCGTTCGCCTAGATAGAGCTGCCGGCTGATGGGATCGTTGATGAGGAAATCTTTTGTGCCTTCGCTCTCCACGCGTCCGTCGTAAATCAAATACGCGCGGTCCACGATGGAGAGGGTCTCGCGCACGTTGTGGTCAGTGATCATGATGGCCAATCCCGATTTGCGCAGGTTCACAATGATCTGTTGCACATCGTAAACAGCAATGGGATCGACCCCGCTGAACGGCTCGTCAAGCATCAGCAGTTTCGGCCGGGTCACCAGCGAACGCGCAATGGTCAGGCGCCGTTTTTCGCCGCCGCTTAGGGTAAGCGCCACATTTTTGGCGATCCGCTCGATGCCGAACTGATGCAGCAATTGGTCGCATCGGTTTCGCCGTTCGGCCTTGCTGAAGGGCAGCGTTTCCAAGATGGCCATGATGTTTTGTTCCACGGTCATTTTGCGGAAAATGGATTCTTCCTGCGGCAGATATCCCATGCCCAGCCGGGCCCGTTTGTACATCGGGTAATCGGTTACGTCGGTGTTGGAAAAAATCACCCGCCCGCTATTGGGCCTGACCAGACCCACGATCATGTAAAAACTGGTAGTCTTTCCGGCACCGTTGGGGCCGAGGAGCCCGACAATTTCGCCGGCGCGCACATGCATGTTGATCCCGTCCACAACGGCGCGCCCCCCGTAGATCTTGACCAGTTCTTCGGTGGTTAAAACAATGTCCGTTTTTTTCGCCGGCGGCGAGGCGGCTTTGGGAGGTGAGGCCGGCGCAGTCTGGCTAATCATGGCGTTGGCAGAGGCGGCGAAATTTGCGGCGTCGGTGAAACGGAAGCGGGCCGGTTGCTTCCCGCCGCGTTCTGCTGCTGTTCTTTTTTCTTGTCGTCGGTTGGCTGCTGGCGGATTTCGGTGCGGCTTGGTCCGTGTGTTCGGAGCTGGCTGTTTTGGTTGATGATCATCACCGTGTCCGGGCTGGTTGCCACGTGCATGTTCTGGCCTTCCTGCACGCGCGGCGTTCCTCGGAGCTCGACGTCGCCGGTCGCCGCGGTGTAGGTCGCCTTGTCAGCGCGGCCCACAGCCTGCGTCGGCGGTCCGCCGTTGGGATCAGGGCGCTCCCGCACCAGCCCAACGTTCCCTTCGGCAATGGCCTTTTCCAAACTCTGATTTTCGCCCTTGGTAATGAACACGGTCAATTTGTCAGCCTGAAGATTGAAACGCGGATCGATCACTTTCACTCGCCCGCTAAAGATGCCCATGTTCTTGGTGGAATCAAAAAAGGCCTCGTCGGCGTAAATTTCCGTGGTGGTGGGCTGGTTGGAATTCAGACCTGCGTCAAACAAGTTCGCGGCCGGAGATTTCTCCGCTTTGTCCGGGGAGGCTTTTTTCTCCTTTTTCGAATTTCTTACTGAAGCGGTCTTGAACGACTTTGGCGTTTCCGCGGCCGCCTGGCCATGCCCAGCCCGGCCCGCCAAGCAAAGGATAAGGACGATCAGGGTAATTAATCTTTTCATTCGTCGGGATTGGGCCTGGCGGTGAGATGCGACTTGTCGCTGATAACCATCTTGACGTTGCCGATCAGGCGTCCGGTTCTCGCATTGGTGTCGAACTGCACGGAATCGCCCGCGATATTGAAATCGGCCCGCCGAATCGTCGTCCGCTCAGGCGAACTGAGAATACGGGTCTTTAAATCGAGCACCGAGGTGCGCATGTCCACCTGTAAGTCCGGCTGATTTTCGGGAGTAAACGTCGTGATCCGCAGTCGTTCAAAGCCGATATGCTCCTGGTCAATCCGGTGGGCTGTTCCCGCTTCGAATTTTGCGCGCAGCCGGCCGTCGCCGTCGAAGTCCGGCAACACGATGCCCCTGGCTTCATGCCCGATGGGCAGGGGGATGTTGGTCAAACTTTGTTCCCCTGGTGAACCGCCCGGCGTGGCTGCCGCGTGACTTCGTTTCTTGTAGCCCTTGGATTGACCGCACAAGCCCGGAGCAAGCAAAAAAATGGCCAGTGACACCGACAGCCACCGGAAAAAACGGCGGCGCTGGCTCAAACGGCCACTACGAAACGGCAGCATGAATAGCCTTTAACACGCGCAAATGCCGGGGCAACTCCTTTAGCGGCACCTGCGTCGGACCGTCCGACAACGCGCGCGCCGGATTCTCATGCACTTCCATGAAAATTCCGTCGCACCCTGTGGCCATGGCAGCCCGGGCCAGAGCCGGAGCCAGAACGCCATCTCCCGACGTGGAGTCCCCCGCTCCGCCGGGCCGCTGAACCGAATGTGTGGCGTCGAAAATCACGCGATAGCCGGCTTCCCGCATCCAATAGAGCGACCGCATGTCGGCCACCAGATTGTTGTAGCCAAATGTCGTGCCTCGTTCAGTGAAACAAAAATTTGGATTGCCAAAAGCCAGCAGTTTTTCGGCGATATTTCGCACGTCCCACGGAGCAAGAAACTGTCCTTTCTTCACATTCAGCGGGCGCCCGGTCTCGGCCGCAGCGCGCAGCAAATCGGTCTGCCGACAGAGAAACGCCGGAATTTGCAGCAGATCAATCTTTTCGCCTGCGACGGCCGCGTCCTCCGGCGAGTGGACGTCGGTCGTCACGGGAATCTGAAGCTCACTGCCGATCGCCGCCAGAATTTCGCAGCCCCGCCGGGCATCGGTGCCCCGAAACGACCGGATGGAAGTGCGATTGGCCTTGTTGTAAGAGGCCTTGAAAATAAAATCCACTTTCTCCCTCGCGCAGATCAAAGCAATTTTCTCCGCCATTCGCCGCGCGAATTTCTCCGACTCAATGACACACGGGCCGAGAATGAACACCGGCTGCTCGCCGCCAATCATCACGTTGCCGACTTTAAATGCCCTGCGTTTCACCGTTTAACCTCAAGCAGGAAATCGTGAGGCTGTCCAGAGTCCCGCGGTTTCCGGCAGGCCAAGCGCGATGTTCATTGATTGGACAGCCTGGCTCGCCATCCCCTTGCCCAGGTTGTCGAGCGCAACCATAATCGCCGCGCTGCGCGCGTCGTTTACGATGCTGATGTCGGCGAAATTTGATCCCGCCACAGCGGCGACACTTGGGCTCCCATCTACAATGCGAATGAACGGACAGCCATCAAAGATCTTCTCCGCGCGCGAGCGCAAATTCGTGAGGCAGGCCGCGGACATTTGGACGGTGGCGAAAATTCCCCTGACAAATGGGCCGCTTTGGGGAACGAAAGAGACAAATCCTTCGATCCCACAGGCGGACATCGCCAACGAAATCTCGGCCATGTGCTGGTGCGCGAGCGGCTTGTAGGCCCGGAAATCATTTGCGCGCGTCGGATGATGCGTGGTCGCGCTCGCCATGGCACCGCTGCCGCTTGACCCAGTCACAGCAGTCGCAGCGATAAAACCGACGTTCAACCCGCGCAACGGCAGCAGCGCGATTTGCAGAGCAGTCGCAAAACATCCCGGGCTCGCGATGCGCCGGGCACCTTGGATCGCAGCGCGATTCCATTCCGGCAGTCCGTAAACAAAGGACGGGCCAAAACGAAAATCCGCCGACAGATCGATGAGCAGAAGCTTTTCTGCCAGGCCTGCCTGCGCCCACTTCTTCTCCAAATCTGGCAACTTCTTCGCCAGCTCACCATGGGGCAGCGCGGAAAAGACGACCGCTTGCTCGCTCTCCTTCAAATCCTCCCAGGCGATTTCGGTTTCGAAGTTTCCTCTGACGATGCCGCGCAGATTGGGATGTGCATCCGCAAATGGCTCTTGACCCCGACTGCGCGAGGTTCCGCGAATACTCAGCACATTCGGATGCTGCGAGAGCCAGCGCAACAGTTCGCCGCCGCCATACCCCGAAGCTCCTAAAATAACTGCGTCAATTTGCATGCGGTGCGCCCAAGTGCGGGCGGATCTTCTCAAGGACCAAATCTCCGAGGCGTTTCGCATTGGTGCGCGCGTTGCTCGCCGGCACGCCTAACGACTCCACGAAACGTGTGCCCACCCGATTATCTGTCGCCGGCCCGGTCACAACATCGACTTCGAGCCCAAAGGCCTCGCGAAAATGCCGAAGCGCACCGACCACACCGACCGGGTCATTAGCGCACAGCACGAGCACTTTTGCCCATGCTTGCAATTCGCGATCGGCCAGGATGGTTTGGACGCCGTATTCACCCATGATGCCATCGCCCGTTTCCGCGATGATCAGATCGACGGCGCGACTTGCCAGTTCGCTTAGCACAACGCGCGCGATGTGCGCCGATGTCTCCGGCCCGGTGCAGGGCACGCCCGCATCTGTAAAATCCAAAATGGCCTCCGCGCCGTAATCCTGCATGGAAAGGATGTCCCGCAGCAAACTCACTCCGGTCAGCTTCGCACCGCCGACTCTGAAACCCTCCTGCGCCAGTCGCCTAACAAGCGCACAGGCAGCGTGCGTTTTGCCCGCATTCATGCATGTGCCTGCCACGAAAATCACCGGCACACGCGGCGCATTCGGCTGGCCTTTGATCGCGCCGGATTCAATGGAGGCTGGCTGCCCAACACGGCTGCCGAACTCCGTGAACAACAAAACCTGCCCCAGCACTTCCACTTCAAATGGCTTGCCCACATCTGGACTGGCAGAAAGCGCCGTGCCGATCACTCCGCCGGCATTAAGCAGATGTAACGCATCGCCCGGCTTCACACTTTTGGGCATCACCCCTTCGTAACCTTGCAGCGCACTGCGATGGCCCAGGGCGCCGGCGATCACATCCCCATCATGCAACACACTCATGCGCCCGTGGATGTCTTCCAGTTGATTGTAAACACTCTTCTCGCCCCGAATCCGACCCGCAACGACCGCGCCCGGCCGCCCCTCGATTTCCGAAGTCAGCGTGACCCGCCGGCCGAGCTGCAAGTTGCGCGTAACGCTCGCGATCTTGTCAAGATAAACCCGCATCGTCTTCCTGGTTCGCCAGCATTTGGGACACGCCGAAAATTTTTGCGAACGCCGCCGCTTCGCTCCCATTCCAGAGTGAACTTCCCTCACCGTAACTGGCCTCCGCGCGCATGAGCGAATGCGGCGATCTTACGCCCTCTACGGCGAATCCGCGGGGATAAATTTTCACGCGCGCCTCGCCCGTCACCCGTGTCTGAGTCGATTCCAAAAACGCCTCGAGATCTCGAGCAAGCGGATCAAAAAATTGTCCTTCATGCAAAAGCGCGCCGTAGAGATTGCCGAGATGTTCCTTCCAGAACATTTGCTTTCCCGTAAGCACCAGCTTCTCCAATTCCCGGTGGGCGGTGATCAAAAACTGCGCGGCCGGCGCTTCAAAACCAACGCGGCCTTTAATCCCCAGAATCGTGTCGCCAAGATGAATGCCACGGCCGATCCCGTACTGCCGACCAATCGCATTCAAAGTCTCAATGATTGCCACGGGACGCCCTGACTTTCCATCGAGGCGGGACGGAATTCCTTTCTTGAAACCGATCGTTAAGCAACGCGGCGCGGTCGTCGCGGCGATCTCGCCGCCGGGATAAACGGACTCTGGCAAATGTTGCCAGGAATCGTGCGTTTCCTTGCCACCGATGCTCGCGCCCCACATCCCCTGGTTGATACTGTAGCGCTGAGTCGTCTCTGGAAAGTCGAAGCCGTGTTGAGCCAGAAATTTGCGCTCATCAGCGCGACTGAGGGCGAGATCACGAATGGGGGCAACGATTTCCAACTGCGGCGCCAGCGCACGAAACGCAACATCGAATCGCACCTGGTCGTTTCCAGCGCCGGTCGAACCATGGGCGAGCGCTCCTACGCCGAGCTGTAATCCGTGCCTAACGACAGCTTTCGCCTGGCAAACGCGCTCCGCGCTGACAGAAAGAGGATAAACGCCACCGCGGAGAACGTTGCCCGCCAGCAAATAGCGCAGGTAATCGCGAAACAATTCTTCGCGCGCGTCGATGGTTAAATGCGAAGCCGCACCCAGATCGCGGGCCAGTTTCTCAATACGCGACAGCTCGCCCGGAGAAAAGCCGCCTGTGTTGATCGTTATGGTGTGCACTTCGTGCTCTTGTTTCCGCAGCCACAGCAGGCAGAACGAAGTGTCGAGACCGCCGCTGAAAGCCAGAAGCGTCTTCATTCCCATTCAAAGAGACGCACTGTGGTTCTCTCGAGAAAAGCGCGTCGATCGCGCAGCCATGCCTGCATCTCAAGCAATTCGGTTTTGGGTTTTTCGAGGTCCGGCTCCGGAGCGGAAGTCTGTTCGCTCGAAGGCCTGAACGAACCATCCTGAATTTGCTGCGCGACCTTGCGATAAGCGTGGCGGAAGGGCATTCCCTCGGCCGCTAAGCGACACGCTTCTCGGGCTGCGTGAATTTCGCAACTGTTTGCCGCGGCCGACTTTTCCCTGTCAACTTCGAGAGCTGGAAGGAGACGTGCGAAAATTTCGAAAAGCTGCTGCGCCTTCGCCAGTATGCGAAGAAACGGCGCCTTGAGCAGTTGTTGATCGCGATGATAGCTTGAGGGCAACCCACCTGAGAGTTGCGAAAGAAGCGCCGCCAAGCCGCGCAATTCGCGGCAGGTTCCCCGCGCCATCTCCAGCACATCCGGATTTCGTTTCTGCGGCATCAAGCTGGAGCCTGTCGTAAACGCGTCGGGCAGACTGACAAATCCGAATTCGTCGCTGCTCCAGAGCAGCAAATCCCACACGGCTTTTTCGATCGTGCCGGCGGCGGAAACTACCCAAGCCGCCATGGCCTGCTCGTGCCGTCCTCGGCTATTCATGACATCGCCAGGATTGCGCTGCACCCGGCCGAAACCAAGCAACTGCGCGCTGCGTTCGCGGTTAATTGCGACCGGCGCCCCGAAACCGGCCGCCGCCCCGAGCGGACAACGGTCCAGGCGCAACCAAAGCGCGGGCACTTGTTCAAGCTCCTCTAACAACCCCTCGGCAATCGCCGCGCCCCACATCCCCCAGCTGCTGGGCATGGCGCGGCGCATGTGGGTATAGCCTGGCATCATCCAAGCACGGTGCCGGCAGGCAAACTCAAGTGATTGTGAAATACCAATCGCAAGCGCGTCGGCCAAATCAAGCAAACGGGATCGCATGAGCAAGCGGAGCGCGGTTTGCACCTGATCGTTGCGCGAACGCGCCAGATGAATTCGCTGGCCCGCTTCGCCCAGGGCGCGCTCCAGCGCGGTGTGACAATCTTCTCCTGCACGGGTGATCTTGATCTCGCTGCCTCTTAAGTCGCGTAACTGCCTAACGAGTCGTTTGGCTTCTGCTTCCGGCAGCAACCCGGATTCGCCCAGCATGCGCGCATGCGCCGCGCTGCCGATGATGTCAAAGGGCAGGAGTTGTTGATCCGTCGCCGGATCATCGCCCACTGTAAAGGCATGAATCTGTTCGTCCAGCGGAAGATTCTTCCACCAAAGCTGCTCAGACATGCACATGCTCCACTTCGAAATAATGTTTCGCGGCAGCTTGAAAAAACTCCGCGCCGGCTTCCAGCTCCCACGCCAACAAGAACTCATCGGGCTGATGACTTCGGCGCGTGTCACCCGGACCAACCTTGACTGCTGGAATCTCCCTTAAGAAGGCCCAGTCCGAAGTCGTGACCGAACCGACCCCCTGCGATTTTCCGGCAGCAGCTAAAGCAGCCTGCACAATTGCCTCGCTCTCATCGGTCGCGACCGAGACATAACGATCCGACTGAACAATGACTTCGCTCTCAAGCGCCGAGCTGATCTGCGCAGCCAGGCGAACATGATCGAGATTTGGAGTGGTGCGCAGGTCAACAAAGAATTCGCACCGGTCTGGAACCTGGTTGCGCGCCAGGCCGCCGTTGATTTGTGTCACTTGCGGGCGCGTTTCCCCTAACAAGGGGTGAGGCTCGAATGTCATGGAAGATAATCGCTCGATATCGCGCGCCGCCTTATGAATTGCATTTTGCCCAAAACGCGCATGCGCCACATGCCCGGACTCACCGTGTGCGACGCAGCGCAAAATCAGCATGCCGCGTTGTGCATTGCAGACTTCGAGCAAAGTTGGCTCTCCAATGATGGCCGCGTCAATCGCTCCCAACTTTGGCTTCACAGCCCGAATGCCGTCGCCACCGCGTTCTTCCTCGACGACAAAGGCCCATGTGGCCGAGCCTTTTAACCTGGTCCTGCGCAGCGCGCGCGCGGCCAGGATCATCGCCGCCACCGAAGCTTTCGCGTCGTTTGCGCCGAGGCCAATCAGTTTCTCGCCATCGAAGCGCAATCGAAACGGATCGCCGGTCCAGCCCCGGCAGGGCGGCACGGTATCCAGATGACTCACCAACAGGAGATGCGGCCGCCCGGACCCGAGCGTGAACCAGATGCTGTCGCCCTCGCGTTGAACGTCGAAACCCTCCCTGCCCAACAAGTCGCAGAGAAAATCCGCCAATGCCCTTTCGTGGCCCGAGACACTGGGAATGTTCACCAGCGCTTCCAAAAGTTGGATTGCATTCATAGCTCACACCGAAGCGTCCACGACGAACATTGTCCCACTGCCTTCGTTGGTGAAAACCTCTGCGAGAATTGCATCGGGTAAAAGACCCGAGACGATGTGAATGCTCTTCACGCCGCCGGCCAGAGCGGAACGGGCAGCGGCGATCTTTGGCTTCATCCCATCCTGAATTGCGCCCCGCGCCTCTAGCTCTGCGAGCCTGGGCAGATCAACGAGCGGCTGCAATGTCGTTGGGTCATTGGGATCGGAAAGCAGACCCGGCGCCTGCACTACAAAGAAGAGCTTTTCCGCACCGAGCGCGACGGCAATCGAGGCTGCCACCGTGTCGGCGTTTGTGTTGAAGATATTTTGGCTGGCATCCGCGGTAAAGGGCGCGATCACCGGCACATATCCTCCTGCAATCAGATGGCGCAGCAGTCTTGCATCGACGTGATCGATGTCGCCGACACAACCGTAATCTACGATCTGTCCATCGACACTGACCGGCGGGCGGCGGTGCGCGTGCAACATCCAGGCATCCTGTCCAGAGAGACCAACGGCGTGCAATCCGGCCGCGTGCATCGAGCCAAGCAAATCCATTTGCAGCGTGCCCTTGAGAGCCATCTTCGATGCCTCCAAGACTTCCGGCGAAGTGATTCGGCGTCCGCCGATTTTGGTTGTCGCCAGGCCCAGGCGTTCGCATAAAAGATCCACGCTGGGTGCGCCGCCGTGCACAACCACAAGGGGAATGGCAAACCCATGCAACAACGCGAGCTGACCGCAAACGCTTTCACGCAACGCAGCATCAGCCAGGATGTGGCCGCCGAGTTTCACCACGAAGGGTTTATCCCGAAAAGCGCGCACATATCGCGCCGCGTCTTTGAGTGGATCGAATGGAGAACGTGCAGCCATTTAATTCAGCAGCCAATCCAGCAGCGCCCGCTGCACGTGGAAGCGATTTTCCGCCTGGTCGATGACCCGGCTCCACTTGCCGTCAAGAACTTCATCCGCAACTTCGACATTTCGACGAACCGGCAGGCAATGCAGGAAAATTGCCTCAGGCGCGGCCAGGTTCATTTGTCTTGCGGTTATCATCCAGTCGTTGTGTCGGGTGACGCTATCGGCGGGAAGCTCGCGGGCGGTCGCCGGCCCCCACGCCTTGGCGTATATCGCGCGCGTCCCTATTAGCGCAGAATCCTGCTCGCGAAAGTAGCAAATTTTGCCGCCGGCGTTTTTGGCCAGCGCCTCCGCTTCGGCGCGAATTTCGTGGTGCAGCTCAAATCCCGGCGGATGCGCCACACGAACTTCGCAACCGCGCGCTGCGGCCGTAAGCAGAAATGAATTGGGGACGGCTTTGGGAAGAGGTTTGATGTGCGGCGCCCAGGTGAGCGTCACGGGCAACCCCTTGGGTTCAGTGAAGGATTCTTCAATGGTCATGAGATCGGCGAGCCCCTGACAGGGATGTTCGCGTGCGCTCTCCATGCTGATTACTGGAACCGTCGCGTATTTCTGAAAGGCACGCAGAACAGCGTCTGCGTTGTCGTCTTCGTCGCTGATTGAGCGAGAAAACGAGCGCACCGCGAGCACGTCAACGTACCGGCTCATCACGGGAACAGCCTCCTTCAAGTGTTCCGGGCAGTCGGCGTTCATCACCACGCCAACACGATCTTCAAGCTTCCACGCCCCGGCGCCAGCTTCGATGATGATGGCCCGCCCGCCGCCACGCGCCATGACAGCTTCAAACGATGCGCGCGTGCGCAGCGACGGGTTGAAAAAGATCATACCCAGAATTTTGCCCCGCAAATGCCTCGGAGGCGGCCCGGCCTTCCATTCCTTTGCCCGGGCAAGGATTCGTTCGAGGGCTTCCGGTCCGAGATCGGCGATACGGGTGACGTGTTTCATTGGAATGAACGAATCGCGCTAGCAAGCGCGGTGATCGCTTCGTCACTGATATTTAATGGCGGCATCAGACGCAACACCTCGGGATCAGAACTTGCGCCCACCAGAACGCCGGAATCCTGCAGATGTTTTTTCAGCGCGGCGGCGCGATTCGGAACGCGCAACCCCAATAACAAACCGGCACCGGGAATCTCGCTCACGCACGTTCCACGCAATCGATCGCGAATGTGGTTCTCCGCCGTCAGCGCGTGTTCCATCAGTTTTTCCTTTTCGATCACGTCGAGTGTGGCAAGCAGGGCGGCGCACGCCAGTGGCGAACCACCAAACGTTGTGCCCAGATCGCCCGGTTCGAGTTCCGCTGCGATTCGCTCAGTCATCAAAACCGCACCCATCGGCAAACCCGAAGCGATCCCTTTGGCGGATGAAATGATATCAGGACGGATACCGTATTTGGCCGCGGCGAATGGCGCCCCCAGCCGTCCGATGCCTGTTTGCACCTCATCCAATATGAGAACAGCACCGGCTTCCGCCGCGCGTGCGCTTACCTTACGCAGGAACGACTGGGACGCAGGACGAATTCCGGCCATGCTCTGAACCGGCTCCAGAATTACGGCAGCGGTTTCCTCGAACGCGAAGCCGTTGACTGCTTCTTCATCGTTCCACGGCAGGCGCGTGCACTTCGCGAGAAGGGCCGAGTAGGGCTTCGAAATCTTCGGATCGTCAGTGACCGAGAGCGGCAAGGTTCCGCGTCCGTGCCAGCCGCCCTCAAAGGCAACAAAACGCGTGCGACCCGTGATTTTGACGGCAATCTTCAGTGCGTTTTCATTTGCTTCGCTGCCGCTGTTGCAGAAAAAAACCGAGCGCAGCCCAATGTCTCCGCGCGAATTAGCGAACGCAACGAGACGTTCCGCGGCTTGCCTGCGCACCGGCACATCTGCGGCGCTGCTGTAAAATAGCAATTCGCGAGCCTGGCGCCCGATGGCTTCAGCTATTTTCGAGTGCGCGTGACCGACGCTGCAAACACAATGGCCTCCGTAAAAGTCGAAATAACGCCGGCCTTGATCGTCGAAGACGCAATCGCCCCTTCCTTTAACAAGCGGGAACGGCAATGGCAGATACGTTGTGACAAGCGCGCTCACGAAGTTGCGACAGCGGTTTTGTTTCGCACTGACAAATCATAAATCGCAAATGGCAAATAGAGGACGACAAAGAAAACGAGAGCCACCAGGTGAAGCTGCAGCAGATAAACGCCCCGCGAGTCGGAAAGAAAACTCAATATGGAAAACGCTTCGGGCTTGTGCAGGAGAAACCCATAATTAACGCCGGTCACTTCGTCAACGCTCAGGGCAACGACAAAGTAAAACTCCGACCAGAGCCAGGCCCGCGCCAGGGACATCGGGTAGGGCCGATATCCTCGGGTCAACATCAGGAAAACAACGCCGATGATCACTGCCGAATGCGACATGAAAAAGCTGATGAAACGCCAATCGGGAAAGCCAAAGCGCAGGTTTGGGGTGAGCACCGCCTGTAGCGTGCCGCCTATCCCCCAGAAGTAGGCCACTTCAAACCAGCGCCGGCTCCCGCTCCACATCGCCACAATCACCACCACCAGGCTCCAGTCGCACATCTGCATCGGCAGCATTTGCCGCCAGTCCACAACGCCCCGGCTGCGAATAAAGACAAGATACGCCGCATAGTTTAAAATCAGCACCCCCGTAAGCACACCCATGATCAGTTTCTCCACCCAGCGTGCTCGGGCGCGCCGAACCAGAGCCGCCAGGAGAAAAGGCAGAGTGATTGTAAGGAAAATAACGGTGAGATGCGGCAAATGGTACGGCTGAAATTCAGGGACCTCACTCATGAAAACGGCGCTAAAGCCGGCAATCGTCACTCTCCGGAACAACTCGAGCGTTCCAATACCGAAGAAGGACGCGGCGTCCACTCAGCGGATCACCCAGAGATTGCAGGGAATGACATCGGTGACCCAGGCGATGTTGCTTGGCAATTGCTGGACCGATCCGGTTCGTTTTTGCATTGGCACCACCAGCAAATCCGCGTTCACCGACTGAACAAAATCCGCGGCAGCCAATCCGGTGTTGCCGCGGACGCAGCGCGCATCGATTGGAACCTCAGTGGCGCCCGCTGACAACACGAACTTCTCCAAAGCTTCTTCCTCGGCTTCTGCGGCGTCGCCGGGAACCGCGGCCGCGGGTTCGCCCGCCCGAATCGAGGCGCGCGCCTGATCAAAAGTTGTGATGATCCGGATGACGTAAAGCCGCTCGCAGGATTCCGCCGCGGCAAGCGGCAGCGTTGTCTTCAAGGCCTGCAATCCATGATCGGAATAATCTGCCACAAAAACGATCCGACGAAGGGGCCTGGGCTTTGCCGCGGGCCTCGTGAACAGCATCACGGAGCAGGGCGCTTCCCTTACCAGGCGTCGCGCCACGTTCCCCAGAAACGGATGCAAAACAACTTCCTTCTCCAGGGCGCCGGCCACGAGCAGGTCGATTTTCTCCCGGGTCAGGACCCGCAAAATTGCTTCGGCTGGATCGCCCTGTTCGTAGTGAATGGGCGCATCCACCGGGAGCCCAAGCTGCGCGAGCGCGCCGCCAAACTTTCTTGCTGTCTGTTCGGTGCGCGTCCCGGCATGAATCAGGCGGATCTCCGCGCAAAAGCGTTCCCGGATTCGCTTCGCCTCGGCAAGAACCTGTTTGAAACGCGGCGAAAACGCGCTCGCCACGGCGATCGTCTGGTATGGCAGGGGATCTGGCATCTTGTCTTGCGCAAAACAACTTCCTTCTTCGCCAAATTTAGGCAAACCAAATGCGGCGAGAGGGGATCAGCGCAGGAAACGGGCGAGGCTTGGCGACCCGTTTGACGTTCGCCGCGCGCGGCAAAAACTCGGAGATGCGTCCAGTCTGCGGCTTGTGTTCATTCAGCTTTTCAAGCTGCCTTTCGTCTGCGAATTTTCGCCCATGCGGCGCGCCATTTATCCGGGCAGCTTCGATCCGGTGACCAACGGTCATCTCGACGTCATTGAGCGAGCGCAGAAACTGTTCGACGAAGTGGTCGTGGCGGTGGCGCACAACGATGAGAAGCAACCGCTTTTTTCCCTCGATGAACGTCTCCACTTACTGCGGGAAACCGCCGGGAAAATCAAACAGGTGCGCATCGCCAGGTTCCAGGGATTGCTGGTGGATTTCGCCAGAAAACAGAAAGCCCAAGCCGTGATTCGCGGTCTGCGCGCCGTGTCCGACTTTGAATTTGAATTTCAAATGGCGCTGATGAATCGGAAACTCAATGCCGGGGTGGAAACAATTTTCCTGATGCCCAAGGCCGACTATACTTATCTCAGTTCGCGCATTGTAAAGGAAATCGCCCGCCTTGGCGGCGACGTGTCGGGGTTCGTTCCCTTGTGCGTGGCCAGGGCGCTGGCCCGAAAATTTTCCGAAGACTAACAGCAAAACAACACGTTTCAGACGAGGGCACAGCCAAAATGAAGATTCACCTGAAACAAATTCCGCCGGAAGGATTGCATCTGGAAGGCGACGAAAAAAGTCCCATCACCGAACTGGGGGCGGAGGATATTCGCAGCATCGGGCCACTGCATTACAGCCTCGACCTGGGGGTCGCAGGCGGAGCATTGTGGGCGAACGGTTCACTCTTGCAAAAAGTCGAGCTGCGCTGCGTTTCGTGTCTGGAAAAATTTGTCCACGAAATCCGGGTGCAGGGGTTTGCCGTGCACACCGAACTGACCGGGCCCGAGATGGTGGATCTTACCCCATTTGCCCGCGAAGATCTGTTGCTGAATTTGCCCGCTCATCCGCATTGCGACAGAGACGGGGGTCTCATCTGCCGGGCACCCTGGCTCCAGGCCGCTCAACCCCAGGCCAAGCGCCAATCGGACTGGAGCGCGCTGGATAAGCTGAATCTGGAGCATTGAAACGGACCCAATGCAACGCTTCGACGAACCGCGCACGCGGATATTGTTTTTTTGCAGGATCATGCTTTGGTAGCCGCCTGCATGGGAGTTCCGAAACGTAAAACCTCAAAAATGCGGTTGCGTACCCGAAAGGCGGCAAACCGCTGGCACGCGCCGCATCTCAACAAGTGCCCTCAGTGCGGAAGCACGGTCCCCTCGCACATCGCCTGTCCATCCTGCGGTTATTATCGGGGGCGACAGGTGCTGACGCTGGAAAGCAAGTAGCCCGCCGCGACCTCCGATCGCCTCGCCTCGTTGAAAACCAACCGCGCTCCGCCGCGGCGTGCGCGATGTCATTTTTCGCGGTCTGCAAACTTCTTTGCACCGCCCTCATGCCGGGCTTGAACGCGCGCCGCGCGTCGTTTCAATTGTCGCACCGTCCCGCTCAGGGATGATTTTTCATTTTGCAAACAGCCGCTACAGCCCGCAAAATTTGCTTCTCATGAAAATCGCCCTCGACGCGATGGGCGGCGATTTCGGTCCGCCAACTCTGGTCGCCGGCGCCGTGATGGCGCTGCGCGAGTACCCGCACATATCCAAATTGTATCTGGTGGGCGACTCGAAACAGATCGAGAACGAACTGAAAAAGCAGGGCTGCAACGATCGCAGGATCGAGCTTTTCCATTCCACCCAGGTGGTGGAGATGCACGATCGCGCGTGGATGGCGGTTCGCCGGAAAAAGGATTCGTCCATCAGTCGCGCCGTCGATCTGGTGAAATACGGCGAGGCAGAAGCAGTGGTGAGCGCCGGACACACCGGCGCCGCCGTAACCGCCTGCACCATTAAACTGCGGACCTTGGCGGGAATCAGCCGGCCTGGCATCGCCGCAGTGCTTCCGACGCAGTTCAATGTTTTTGTGCTGATCGACGCGGGCGCCAATATCGACGCGCGGCCGGAACATCTCCTGCAATACGGCATCATGGGCTCGGTTTATTCCAGCCACGTGCTGCGCTACAAGAACCCGCGGGTAGGCCTCATTTCACTGGGCGAAGAGGACGTGAAAGGCACGGATCTGACTCGGGAGGCCTTCAAAATGCTGAAGGAAAGTTCGTTGAATTTCCGCGGCAACATCGAGGGCCGGCATCTGTTTGAAGACCCGGTGGAAGTGGTCGTATGCGACGGCTTCGTGGGTAACGTTATTTTGAAAACATCGGAATCGATTGCCGTGGCGATTTTCAAATGGCTGCGGCAGGAATTGACCCGGTCGAAGATTCACATGGTGGGCGCGTATCTGGCGCGCAAGGCCTTTCGGGCTATCAAGGATAAAACCAACTATGAGGAATACGGCGGGATGCCGCTTTTGGGAGTAAACGGGATTTGCATCATCGCGCACGGCGCCAGCACGCCTCTGGCCATCAAAAATGCGTTGCGGGTGGCGGCCGAGTCGATTGAACAGCAGGTCAACCCGCATATCGTCGAGGAGATTCGCCGTTATCATGAGACAACAGCCCCGCTCGAGCCCGCGCTGCAGTAAAACGCTGCGCACGGTCTCAATCGTCGGCACAGGCAGTTATGTGCCGGAAAAAATTCTCACCAACGACGACCT
>Ga0209810_1002383_pt1 | contig 22780 bp, 17 predicted proteins | sample Coa_R1_7_FD_187159 | JGI IMG/M metagenome (GOLD analysis project Ga0209810, IMG submission 187159) | Surface soil microbial communities from Centralia Pennsylvania, which are recovering from an underground coalmine fire - Coalmine... | ecosystem: Environmental > Terrestrial > Soil > Unclassified... | reverse complement strand
TGGCCGAGCAGTACGACGTGGTCGCCGAGGTGCATGACTATCTCGCCTTTGTGCGGCGATCGCTGGCGCAGGCGGACACCACCACCGATGGCGCGCCTAACCCGCCGCTCGCTGCCGGCCCAGCGCCGCCGGCGGAGGAGCGCGAGGGTGCTCTTAGCCTGCCTGCGGCGCTGCAGGATGGTGCGGCTAGCGCGGGCGAGGCAGCATGTACGCCGTGTTGAGGGGCCACCCGCCGGGCCTGCGGCGCTGGGCGGCCGTGGCCCTAGCCCTGTTGGCCGCGATCGCCCTGCACGGGCTCATCGCGCTAGGCAGCCGGCCGGGCCCGCTGGCCGACCTGACCCACTTCAAGTACTGGACGCGCCTGGTGAGCGTCGAGGGGCTCCACGCCGCCTACAGCGGCGAGTACCCCGAGACCTACGCCATCTACCCGCCTGTCACGCTCCTGGCCTTCCGGCTGGCGGGAGCGCTCTACCAGCAGGCGGTCGATCCTGCGTTCGCGCTGGAGCCGGCGCTCGCCAGCCATGTACTGACCGTCCTGCTGCGCTTGCAGGTGCTCCTCTTCCACCTCCTCGTTGGGCTGGCGGTCCTGGCCATCGGGTGCCGGGCGGCGCCGTTCGCTACAGCCTACGGCGGGATGCTGGCCTATCTCTTTAACCCGGGCGTGGTGTTCGACGTGGCGCAATGGGGCCAGCCCGATCCGGTGTTCGGGCTGTTCGTGCTCCTGGCGCTGGCCGCGGCCGTGGCCTCCGGAGGAGGCTCGCGCCCGGCGCGCTGGGGCTGGGCCAGCGGGGCGGGGCTGGCGCTGGCCCTCGCGGCGCTCGCCAAGCCGCAGGCCTGGGTGTTCCTGCCGCTGGTGGCGGCGCTGGTCGGACGGCGCGGTGGCCTGGCGGGGCTGGGCGCTGCCGCGGCCGGGGCCGCCGTCGGCGGCCTGGCGGTCGCGCTGCCGTTCCTGCTGCATGGGACGCTGCGCGAGCTGGTCGGCCTGCCGCGGGCGATCAGCAGCGTGATGCCGGTGGTGACCGCGAACGCGCACAACCTCTGGTGGGCGCTCAGCAATGGGGCCGCCCGCTGGTACCTGGATCAGGAGCCGCTCGCTGGCGCGCTGAGTTACCGCCTTGTGGCGCTGGGCCTAGTCGCCCTATTCGCAGGACTGGCGCTGCTGCGGGCCCTGCGGGAGCCGACGCTGGGGGTGGCATACCTGGCCGGCGCCTACACCGGCTTTGGTTTCTTCATGGCCATGACCCAGATCCACGAGAACCACATGTACATCGTGTTCCCACTGCTGGCCGTGGCGGCGGTGAGCGTTGGGCGGCCGGCGGGCCAGGGCGAGCGCGCCCGGCTCTGGGCGCTGTATGCTATCTTGGCGCTTACCTGGTGCGCCAACATGCTGCTCCATGATTTCGATCTCGCCGAGCCGGTGGTCGCCCCGCTCCTACCCGGGCCGCTCGAGGAGGCGCAGCGACTCAACGCCTTGGCCAACGTCGCAGTCTTCGCGATCTGGACCGCCTGGCTAGCGACCGACACGGTGCGCGCATGGTTGCCCCTGCGACCGCCGCAGCCGTCCGCGCAGGCGTGGTCTGAACGGTAGGGGATGCTCGATGGGCGTGGCCGCGAGCGGAGGAGCGATGCCGCCAGAGCAACGCTACGGCGCGGCGGACGCCGCTGGGGACGAGAGCGCCCGGGCCGCGGCGCGTGCCGCGCTGGAGCAGCGCTGCGCCGAGCGCCTCCTGGAGGACGAGGCGCTGCGGGCGGACCTCACCGATGACGAGTTCCAGCCGCTGCGGGATTGGGCGCTGGAGCAGCTACACCAGTGCGTCGCCGCGCTCGCCGATCCCGCCGCGCCCGAGGCCGAGGCGACCATGGCGAGCGTGCTCGATGGCCTCCGTGCGGTGCTGCGTGCCGCCAACGACGCGCTCGGCCGGCGCACCGACCTCGCCCCCGCGGCGTTCACTGACCAGCTCAGGGTGCTCTGCGCCGCGCTGCAGCCCCCGCTCTACCCGGGTGAGGCGCAGGCAGCAACGGCGCGGCGGCAGGTGGAAGCGGTCTTGCCGTCGCTCGCCGCGCGCAAGGATGAAGCTGCTGGCGAGGAGCTGGTCAGGGCGCTCGTTGCTGCGTTGCGGGCGGGCACCGCGCCGCCGGCGGACGCCACATCTGGGCCAGGGGAGGGCTGATGTCCCGCTGGCTCGTCCCGGCCACGCTGCTGCTCGCGGTCGTCGTCCTGGCGGTCGCGGTAGTGACCACGCTGCGCGCGCGTCCGCTAGACGCGGACCGCGCATGGCGGGCGAGTCCTGCCGAGGAGCCGAGCGCCGCCGCGGGCCCGGCGGCTGGCGACTGGTACGCGATCTACTTCACTGAGCCCAAGTATCCCGATCGTCCCGAGACGCGCCACGGCGGCATTGATGAGCGCTTCGTCGTGTTCATCGACGGCGCCCAGCGCAGCCTGGACATCGCGGTCTACGAGTTCGACCTGGACAACGTCGCCGAGGCGCTCGTGCGCGCGCAGCACCGCGGGGTAGCGGTGCGCATGGTCATGGACAGCGACACGCTGGAGAACACGCGGGACGAGGCGACTCGCCAGGCGGTGGCGAAGCTCCGGGGCGCCGGCATCCCTATCGTGGGTGACGGCCGGCAGGCGATCATGCATCACAAGTTCGCCGTGCGCGACGGCGAGGAGGTTTGGACGGGCTCGTGGAACTTCACCAGCGGCGATACGTATCGGCTCAACAACAACGCCGTACGGCTCCGCTCACGCGAGCTGGCCGAGAACTTTACCGCCGAGTTCCGCAAGCTGTTCGAGGCGCGCCAGTTCGGTCCGCAGAAGCCCAAGGGCGTGCCGCACCCCAGCATTGCGATCGGCAGCGCGCGGATCGAGACCTACTTCGCTCCGCAAGATGGGGTGGCCGGGCGGGTGGCCGCGCGGGTGCGGGAGGCCCAGCAGAGCCTGCACTTCCTGGCCTTTTCCTTCACCCATGACGGGATCGCCCAAGCGGTGCTGGAGCGGGCCCAGGCGGGCGTCGCGGTGAGCGGGGTGTTCGAGCGCACAGGGTCGGAGACGCGCTTCAGCGAGTTCGGCAAGTTCAAGCAGGCCGGGCTAGACGTGTACCAGGACGGCAATCCCTACGCCATGCACCACAAGGTGTTCATTATCGATGGCCGTACAGTGCTCTTCGGCTCGTTCAACTTCAGCGACAGCGCCGATAGGGACAACGACGAGAACCTGCTCATCGTCGACGATCCGGGCTTCGCGCAGGCCTTCGAGCAGGAGTTCGAGCGCGTGCTGGCGCTGGCCAAGAACCCGCCCCAGCGGGAGCGCGGCCGCTCCGCTGGGGCCGGGCGCTAGGCCTTACCCGCTCGAGACCGGCGCGCTTCGCGGCCAGACAGCGATGGTGTCGGGGAAGATCTCGCGCCCGACACCGGCTCGGGTCTCGCGCGGCCAGCGCTCCACCCAAGCGAGGCGGCGGTCCGGGCCCGTATAGCGCCAGTAGTCGACGGGGATGCCCTGCTCCGTGCCCCCGACGGTGGCGAGATCCACGGTGGCGCTGCCGCTCTCCACAAGCGCCAGGGAGACGCCCTCGGCCTCGAGCTGGGGGGTGCCAGGCGTAGGGGGCGAGGCCAGCGGCTCGAGCACCGCCCAGCTCAACCCGCCGGGCGCGCTCCAGAGCCAGCGCTCGGTATCGCCGTCGCGCAGGATGAATAGACGCCAGGTGCGGCCTTCGGCGAAGTAGCTGACCACACCCTGCACCAAGTAGTCCTCGAAGTCTACAGTCACCGCGTCGCCCAGCGCCAGGGCGTTGAGCGCCTCGACGCCGCGCGTCGGCGGGCGAGCGCGCAGCAGCGCCTCGGGGGCGACGGCCGGGGCGCGGCGCCCACTGACGAGGAGCGCCTCGCGCTGGCGGTAGGTGCGCTCCCAGCGGTCGAGCAGCGCCTCTACCTCCTCAGCATCCCGCTCGCCGCGGGCGAGCAGCTCAGCCAGGCGGTCGGTCTCGGCCTGCAGCGCGTCGTCGAACCGCCGCAGCAGGGGCAGGTCGGCGTCTGCCAGGGGGCTGGCTTCGTACCAGGCGACCTCATCGCGCGCTGCCTGCTCGATGCGCGTCGCCAGCGCCTGGAGCCGCTCAGCCACCGCCGTCTCCTGCGCCGTACGCGCCGCCTGCTCGGCCAGCTGGCGCAGTGTGGCCGCCGCCTGCTGGCGGAAGAGGCGGTCGCTCTCCAGCAGGCGGCGCCGCGCCTCGAAGCGCGCGGCCTCCTGCGCCTCGGTCGCGCTGCGCTGCAGCAGGTAGTAGCCTCCCCCGAGCAAGGGGAGCGCCAGCACGGCCACTAGCACGAGGCCGAGCACGAAGCCGCCCGCGCGCAGCTCCCCGCTTGCCGCGGTGACGAGCAGCCAGAGGAGCAGGAGGAGGCCGATGGTGCCTCCCAGCGCGATCAGCCCCCAGCCCCAGGCGCGTCCGGTGTCCATCGTGCCCTTCGTCTCCCCCAAGCGCTACGGCAGCTCCGGTCCGCAGCGCTCCCGCTCAATCGAAGCCGCTGCCGCCGCCTCCACCCCCGCCCCCGAAGCCGCCCGCGCCACCTCCGCTCCAGTCGCTCCCACCGCCGTGCGCGAGCACTTCCGAGGTGCGGTTGAGGAGGTCCGCCAGCGCGTCACTCACCCCCTGGAGCCCGCCGGGCTCGTGAGCGGGGAACGAGCCCCCCTCTGGCTCGCGTGGTCCCGTCTGGGCCTCGCCGCGGCGGGAGCCGTGGCTGCCCCACTCGCCGCCCCAGCCCGGGCCGGCGATGATGATCGGGCCGGGCGGCCAGGGCGCCGGGGAATACCAGGCCGGCGCCGGCGTGCCCGCTGTCGCGAAGCGCTCGATCCAGCGCTTGTCGAGCCCGAAGGCGATGGCGTAGGGGAGGTAGCGCTCGAACACGTCGCGTGCAGCCGCGCTCTGGCCCGCGGCGAGCTGGGCCAAGTAGCGGCGGAAGGCGCGCCAGCGGTCGGCGGCGAGTGCCCCGGCGCGGGTGCGGCGGGGCATGCGTCCCGCGGCCCAGAGCACCACAGCGCCGAGCACCAGCAAGCCGAGGAACGGCAGGAAAGCCAGATCGGTATAGGCGGTGAGCGGGCCACCCAAGAAGATAGCGCCGATGAGCGCTGCCGCGATCAGCGCGAGGCCCCAGTAGCGATAGCGCTGCCGCACTACGGCTGGGTTCTCGTAGAAGAGCCCTTCGCGCGCCACCTCGGCGTGGAGGCTGGCAGCGATCGCCGGCACCGCGGCGGCAAACGTGTCGCGCACCTCCGACAGCCGCACCTGCTGGTGCTCGCCGAAGAGCGCGAGCAGGAGCAGGCGCTCGTATTCGCGCAGCCCGGTCTCCCTTTCCGTCACGCGCTCCAGCAGGTAGTCGCGCGGCGCGCCGGCAGGAGTAGCGTCCTGTACCTCCGTGATGCGGACGATGCCCCGGCCGGCCAGGTCGATCAGGGCCGCTACGGCATCCTGTACATCGGCGCGCTCATCCAGCAGGGTGCCGACTAAGGGGGCGGGGAGATCGCTCGGCGGGGCCTCAACGAGCGGCGCGCCAGGCTTTACCGCCGGATCGCGGCCGGCGACGGCCCACTGCAGGCCGATCCCCACCAGCCCGGCGACCGGGAGCAGCAACCCGAGGAGCAAGAAGAGGAAGTTCAGCACCGGGCGGAGGTTCTGGGCCAGCCAGTCTGCCCGGTCGGCCTCAGCCTGCCAGCGCGGCGGCTGGGCCGCCACCAAGCCGTGCGGGAACTGCACGCGCACAGTCAGGCCCGTGCCCGGCCGCAGCTCCTGGGTCTGGAAGCGGACGGTGCGGGGATCCTCCTGCTGGATCGCGACCGGCTGCCGCTCGGGATAGGCCGCCAGCCGCAGCTGAGTCGGCTCCACCGCAGCCGGGAGCTGGACGCGGACGGTGGCGGCGCGCACCGGGTAGCCCCGCTCGGCGTCGATGGCCTGCCAGTACAGCTGGTCGCCCTCGGGGTAGATGCGGAGCGCACCCACGGCGCGGTAGCTGATCTCGAACGTGCGCCGGCCGTCGCGCGTCGGGGGGAACCACCAGTCGATGCGCAGCGTGTTGTTACGTGTGCTAGTGGCGAAGGTATAGGGCCGCTCCGTGCCCGGTGTGTAGGGCCGGTCAGGCTCGCCAACGCGCACGTCGCGGATCGCCTCCACGCGCGCGAGCGAGATGGTCTGGAAGCCGTGCTGGAACGGGCCGCCTGTGAAGGCGAGCGTGAGGCGCTCGCGGATCGCGAGCGCCCCGTCGGTCTCCACCGCGATGTCGACGTCGTACTGCTCGGCGGTGACCGAGCGGGTCTGGGCGAGCGCCGCCGGGCCCAGTGCGGTCCAGAGAACGCCCGCGGCGACGAGCGCAGCAAACAGGCGGTGCCACGCGCGCCGGTCCGCGGCGCCGACGGGCCGTCGCACGGGGGCACGCCTGAGGAGGCGCCTGGAGAGGGTGAACCGCACGCCTCGTCTCCTCACTAGCGGCGTTCTCTGCAACCATCTTACCGGCTGTACGACCCCGATAACGACTTTTCCCCGGGCGTGCACGCTGGTGCGCCGCGCCCTCGCGAGCGTCACTGGGGTGTAGGGGCCAGGCGCTGCATCTGGGCCTGCCAAGCGGCGATCAATGCCTCTCCCAGGGTGCCGCCCCAGGCAACAGCGTGGGGCAGGTACTTTAGCCGCGTCTCCTCCAGCACGCGGAGGCGCATGCCCTGTCGCGGCGACACGTGGAGGTAGAGCAGGTTGTCGAGGCGATCGGCGAGCTTGATCAACTGTGCCTCGCGCTCGCTCGCGCCCGCCGCGGCCAGGAAGCGCGCGGCGTCCCGCCGGCGGCGGAGCAAGGGCTTCGTGACGGCCCACACCAGCGCGGTCACCCGTGGGCCGAAGTACTCGGCCAGCTCCGCCTCCGTGACACTGGTGTCCTCAAGCACGTCGTGCAGCAGGGCGGCTGCCAGCAGGTCTGGGTCGCGGTAGCCATGCTCGACGAGGTGGAGCGCCACGCGGAGAGGATGGACGATATAGGCGTCGCCCTCGTCGCGGACCTGGCCAGCGTGTAGCGCAGCGGCTAGCTCATAGGCGGCGTGCACCTGCGCCTGGTGTTCCGTGGGGAGTGCCGCGAGCAGCCGCGCCAGCAGCGCGGCCTCGGCGAGCGGTGAAGCGCACATAGGTCGTTCTCCTGAGAGGTAGCGGGGGCGCGGTGGCCTGCCTTCCCAAGGACCGCGACAGGACAGCCGATCGCGACGAGCGTGGGATCGGGAGGCGGCCAAACCGGACGGCCGGAACCGGCACAGCCCGGCGCCGAGCAGCGCGCACCGGTGCGTCTGGGGCGCAGGGCACCTGTGGTTATAGTATCAGCTTGTGCCGCGCGGGAGACTGGGGCGGGCCCGGAGGGCTGCCGCGCTGTCCTGCAGCTAGACGGGAGCCTGGGCAGGCGAGTATAGTACGGCGCGATGGATCGCTGGCTCGAATCTCGGGAGCTGCTCCGCTGGGCGCGGCAAGCGGGTGAGGCGTGCCGCGCCCAGGCCGCTCGGCGCGTCCTGGTGAGCCTTGTGCTCGCCGCGGCGGTGGGGGCCTGTGTGCCGCCGCCGTCGCCGCGGGTGCCTCCCCCACCGATGGTGGGTAGCAGCGGCCAGATCGCGGCGCCGCGGCCGCCCCGGGCCACGCCGGGGCCCGAGGTGCGCACGGCGGTGGCCTCGGGCGATGTGGTGGAGGCCGCGCAGGCCTATGTGTACGCCCTCTACACCGCCGACGACGAGACGGCCGCGCTCTACCAGCCGGGCTACGGGACGCTGCTGCGCAAGGACGAGGACCAGTTCGAGCTCCTCGACCTCACCGCTCGGCCGATGAGCTGGGGCGAGGCGGGCTATCCTGATGCCGATCCTAGCTTGGAGTTCGCCGAGGTGGTCGCGCGGGTGCGCGCCCGCAACGGGAGTTCCGCCGGCACGATCTACTACAAGATCGGTTTCAAGCGGCAGGGCGACACCCTGAGCATCGATCTGATGTCGCGCCGCATGGACGTGCGCTAGTCGCGGCGAGCGGCGGCCTCGAGCTCCGGAGCGGGATCCGGGAGCGGCTCGCTGCCCCGCGGAGCGAGCGGCAGGGTGAACGAGAAGGTCGAGCCTTTGCCCGGCGCCGACTCGACCCAGATGCGGCCGCCGTGGCGGGTAACGATCTCCCGGCTGATGTAGAGCCCTAGCCCCAGCCCCACGTGGCCGCGGACCGGCACGCTCTCGGCCTGGTAGAACCGCTCGAAGACATGTGCGGCCTCCTCAGCGGTCATCCCGATGCCCTGGTCCTGCACGCTCACCAGGGCCATCGGCGTGCCCCCTTCGCCCACCGGCGCCGCCGTGACCCGCACCGTGATAGGCCCCCCCTGGGGGGAGTACTTGATCGCGTTGTCGAGCAGGTTCTGCAGGACCTGCTCGATGCGGCGGCGGTCGGCGCGGACGTAGACCGGCTCCGGCGCCTCGACCCGCAGGCGGTGCGTGCTGGTGGTGACCTGCAGGGCTTGGGCCAGCCGCCGGGCCAGCTCGGCGAGATCGAAGCGGCTCTCCTCGAGCGGCATCAGCCCCGCCTCGATGCGCTGGAGGTCCAGGAACTGCTCGACGAGCGCTAGCATCCGATCGGCCTGCTCGCCGATGCGGTTCAGCACATCGCGGTCGATGCTCGTCCCACTCCCGCGTGCGGCGCGCTCCTGGAGCAGCTCGGTGTAGGCCTTGATCACCGCGACCGGCGTCTTGAGTTCGTGGGAGACGACGGAGAGAAACGCCTGCTTGGCCTGCTGCTCGACCTCGGCGCGCTGGATCTCGGCGCGCCGGCGGGCCAGCTCCGCGTTGCCCAGCCGGAGCCCCACGCGTGTGGCCACGAGCGTGAGGAACGTCTGCTCATCGGGACCGAAGGCGCCGGGGCGGGCGGCGCCCGTCCACACCACCCCGTGCCGGCTATCACCCACCCAGAGGGGCACGGCGAGCACCGAGCGGAGCGTGGTCGTGCCGAGCTGGTCCGCCAGGGCGGGCAGCTCCTGCGTGTCGTTGCACAGCAGGCTCTCCCCGGTGCGGTAGACCTCCGTGAGCGGGCCCGGAGGGAGGATGGTGGCTGGCGCGACCCGCCGGGCAAGCGCTAGGCTCGTGCTCTCGCTGCGGGAGCCGGCGCTCCGGCCGCTCGGCGCGGGCCGCGACGCGCTCGCGCCCGCCGTCTCGCGCGCGGGGCGGGAGAGCGGCCCCGCCCCGGCGGAGTGGCCGGGGCGGCCGCTCGCAGTGCCACCGCCGGTGCCCTGGGCGCCGAGGGGAACCAGCGTGCCCGCCGCATCGGCCACCCAGACCTCGGTGCGCTCCGCGCCCAGCAGGCGGTTCACGTGCTCGGCAAGCTGCCGCGCGAACTCGGCCGGCGGCTCGAGCGGGATCGTGGCGAGCTCGGCGAGCACCTCGGCCTCGCGCGCGCGGCGGCGCTCCCGGTCCAGCAGACGGTGGTTCTCTAGGGCAACGGCGGCGATCTCGGCGAAGATGCTCAGCCACCAGCGGTCGCTCTCGGCGAACCGGCCCGGGGCAACCCGGGTGGCCACCATGACCCCGACCACCTCGCCGCGCAGCCGCATCGGGACGGCGAGCAGCGCGCCCACCTGGCCGAGGTCCGTGGGGCCGAACCGCGGGTAGCGCGCGAGGTTCGCCACCGCAACCGCCTCGCCCTGTTGGGCGACCCAGCCCTCGATGCCGTTGCCCAGCGGCACCCCTGCCTCGCGCCCCGGGGGAATGAGTCCTGCGCTGGCCCGCAGGACCAGCCGGTCGCCTACGATCCAGAGCATGTAGGCGCCCTGGGCGTCGAGCATGCGCAGCGTTTCCGTGAGGATGATGGCCAGCAGGCGCTCGGGCGAGCGCATGTCCGCCAGCGCCTGGACCACGCGCTCGAGCACATCACCCGCCGTCACTCGCGACAGCATAACCGCCTCTCGCCTTGCGCCGCTACCGTGGGTCCCGCGCGCCTCACTGGGCAGGCGGTGCGGGCTGGGACTGCGCCGCCTGGGCCCGCTCCCGCTCGCGGTAGTCGACGAAGCGATAGCCCAGCCCGCGCTCCGTCAGGATGTACTTTGGGTGCGCAGGGTCGGGCTCGATCTTCTGGCGCAGGTAAGTGATGTACAGCCGAACGTAATGCTCTTCCTCGCGATATTCGTAGCCCCAAACCTTCGCCAACAACGACTCGTGCGAAAGGATTCGGCCCGGATTGGAAACCAGATGGTACAGCAGCCGGTATTCGGTCGGCGTAAGCTGCACCTTCTTGCCCTTGACCAGCACCTCGTTGCGGCTGAAGTCGATGGTGAGGTCCTCATCGACGACGATCCGGGTGCGGGGCACGAAGGGCGGCATCTCCGCGCGGCGCAGCACCGCCTGGATCCGCGAGAGCAGCTCCCGCTGGCTGAACGGTTTAGTGACATAATCATCGGCGCCCAGGCTGAGCCCGCGGACCTTGTCGCTCTCCTCCCCCTTGACCGTGAGCATGATCACCGGCACGTTTGACACGCGCCGGATCTCCTCCAGCGTCTCGAACCCGTTCATCTCTGGCATCATGACGTCGAGCACGACCAGGTCGGGCAGGCGCGTGCGCAGCTTCTCCAGGGCCTCCTCGCCGTTGGTGGCGGTGATGACCTGGTAGCCCTCCATCTCGAGGTACAGGCGCACGGCGTGCAACAGGTCGGGCTCGTCGTCGACGACTAAGATCGTCCGTGTTTCGGCCATAGAGCCCTCCTCAGGGCGGGCCGGCGCGGCGCCCTTGCCGACCCCAGGGCGCGCACCACACGACCGGCCTCGCAGCCACTTCTGCCAACAGTGTACTCCGCGCCCGCCGCGCGCCATAGCCCCCGCCATGGTTTCTTGCGGAAGCCTAACCCCTCTCCTACAGGCTTCTTACATCGGCGGATGCTACCATAGGATCAGCATGACGGGGAGTTCCCCGCGTGCTCCAACGCTGCAGGGCGCCGCCCCTGGGCGGGGATGTGCGCAGCGCAGCGAGCAGCACTGCAGGCATTGCGCCGCGCAACGGATGTGGGGCGCGGTCGGCGCCCTGCCTGCCTCGGGAGGTAGGAGATTCATGCCGAAGGTGATTGGCATCGATCTAGGTACAACCAACTCCGTGGTGGCGGTCATGGAGGCCGGCGAGCCGACCGTGCTCGAGAACGCGGAGGGGAGTCGCCTGACCCCCTCGATGGTCGCCATCAACCCCAAGACCGGCGAGCGCATGGTCGGCCAGGTGGCCAAGCGCCAGGCCGTGACCAACCCGGAGAACACGATCTTCTCCATCAAGCGCTTCATGGGTCGCAAGTTCGACGACCCAGAGGTGCAGCGCACCATCAAGCTGGTGCCCTATAAGGTCACCCGCGCGCCCAATGGGGATGTGCGCGTGGTGATGGGCGGCCGGGAGTACTCGCCCCAGGAGATCTCGGCGATGATCTTGCAGAAGCTGAAGACCGACGCCGAGGCCAAACTGGGCGAGAAGATCACTCAGGCTGTGATCACCGTGCCGGCCTACTTCAACGACTCCCAGCGCCAGGCCACCAAGGACGCCGGCACCATCGCCGGGCTCGAGGTGCTGCGCATCATCAACGAGCCCACGGCGGCCTCGCTGGCCTATGGGCTGGACAAGAAGCAGGACCAGACGATCGCCGTCTACGACCTTGGGGGCGGCACGTTCGATATCTCTATCCTGCGCCTGGGCGAGGGCGTCTTCGAGGTGGTAGCCACGAACGGGGACACCCACCTGGGCGGGGACGACTTCGACCAGCGGATCATCGACTGGATCTGCGACGAGTTCAAGCGCGAGCAGGGCATCGACCTGCGGCACGACCGGATGGCGCTGCAGCGCCTGAAGGAGGCGGCCGAGAAGGCGAAGATCGAGCTCTCCTCCACGCTGCAGACCGAGATCAACCTCCCGTTCATCACCGCGGACGCCAGCGGGCCGAAGCACCTGAGCATGACGCTGACCCGCGCCAAGCTCGAGCAGCTCGTGGGCGACCTGATCGAGCGGACTGTCGGGCCCGTCCAGCAGGCGCTGAAGGACGCGGGGCTGCGGCCCGAGCAGGTGGACGAGGTGGTGCTCGTGGGCGGCCAGACGCGGATGCCCGCGGTCGTGGACCGGGTGCGGAAGCTGTTCGGGAAGGAGCCCCACAAGGGGGTGAACCCGGATGAGGTGGTCGCCATCGGGGCGGCGATCCAGGCCGGCGTGCTCAAGGGCGAGGTCAAGGACGTCCTGCTGCTGGATGTGACCCCGCTGACGCTCGGCGTGGAGACGCTCGGTGGCGTCATGACGCCGCTCATCCCGCGGAACACCACCATCCCGACCAGCAAGAGCGAGATCTTCACCACCGCGACCGACAATCAGTCGCAGGTGGAGATCCACGTGCTGCAGGGCGAGCGGCCGATGGCGAGCGAGAACAAGTCGCTGGGCCGCTTCATCCTAGACGGGATCCTGCCCGCGCCGCGCGGCGTGCCGCAGATCGAGGTGACCTTCGACATCGATGCCAACGGCATCCTCAACGTCTCGGCGCGCGACAAGGGCACCGGCCGGGAGCAGCGCATCGTCATCCAGCCGTCGAGCGGCCTCACGAAGGAAGAGATCGAGCGGATGGTGCGCGAGGCGGAGCTCCACGCGGAGGAGGACCGCCGCCGGCGCGAGGAGATCGAGACGCGCAACCAGGCCGACAGCCTCATCTACCAGACGGAGAAGCTGCTGCGCGAGCATGGCGAGCGCGTGCCGGCCGATCTCAAGAGCGAGGTCGAGGGCCGCATGGCGGCGCTGCGCTCCGCGCTGCAGAGCAGCGACATCTACGGGATCCGGCGGGCCATGGACGACCTGAACCGCACCCTCCAGCGGGTGGGCCAGGCCGTTTACAGCGGCGTCGGCACGCAGGGCCAGCAGAGCGGCGGCCAGCAGGGCGGCGGTCCGGCCGGAACGGTCGAGGGCGAGTTCCGCGAGGTGTAACCGCCCGCACACTAGGAGAAAGCTGCTCAGGCACCGTGCGGGGTGAGGAGCAAGCACTCCTCGCCCCGCACGGGCTTCAGCTTCCTGCTCGCTAGCTTGCCTCGAGCCCCTCGCGCTGGTGCGCCGCGGCAGGCGTCGCGAAGGCCGCCTCGAGCGCCTGGAGGAGCGCCGCGCTAAACGCGGCGTCGCCCACCGTGTGCGCGGCCTGCTCCAGAGCGGTGCGCGCCTCCAGCGCCGTGGCCTGCACCGCCGCTACCAGCAGCGGCTCCCAGTCTGCGGTCTCGCTCTCCATCTCGATCACCTCCTGGTCTCCGCTCGCTGGCCGCCGGCGCAGGCTGAGCAGCGCCTCTCCGCGGCGGAACTCGACCACTGTGCTGCCTCCTGGCTCCTCCACGCTGAGCACCGGCTCGCCCCCCGCACGGCCCAGGAGGCCGGTGAGATGGGCGATGAACGCCGTCGCGAGGCCTGAGGGGAGGACGAGGCGGTAGCGCCGCGCGGCCGCGGGGGCCGGCGCGGCGGCCGGTGCCGTGTGTGGCGGCCGCGCGGCTGCCCGCCAGCCCGCGCCGCCGGTCCGGAAGACTCCCACCAGCAGCGGCGGGGCGAGCAGCGTGGTCACCATGGTCATCATCACCGCCACGCCGAACAGCTCGCGGTGGATCGCGCCGGCGGTCAGCCCCACGCCGGCGATGATCAGTGCCACCTCGCCGCGCGGCAGCATCCCCAGGCCGACGCGCAGCGCGCCCAGGCGATTGAAGCCTACCGCGAGCGCGATCGCGCCACAGCCCACCACCTTCCCGAGGATGGCGAGAAGGGTGATCACTGTGCCGAACAGGAGTACCGTGCTCATCGCGGGCAGGTCGACGAGCATGCCGATGACGACGAAGAAGATCGGCACGAGCAGGTGGTAGACCGGCCGGAGGACGCGACGCAGCGCCGCTGCGGTCCGCACGCGGGAGAACGCCAGGCCCACCGAGTAGGCCCCGATGATCAGCGCCAGGCCGGCCGCCTGCGCCACTGCCGCGCCCAGGAACCCGATAGCGAGGACGAGGGGGACCAGCGCGCCCTCGCCCTGGAAGCGCGCGAACAGCCGTGCCAGTGGCTCCGCGGCCGCAACCGCGACTGCGACCAGCAGCAGCCAGAACACCAGCGCCCGGAGGCCCACCAGCCCCAACTCGGCCGGCGCCACCGTCCCTGCGGTGGCGAGCCCCACCACCATGGCCAGGACGAGAATGCCGAGCACATCGTCGATAACCGCCGCGGCGAGGATGGTCACGCCCTCAGGCGTGTCGAGCTTGCCGAGGTCTGCCAGGACGCGCGCGGTGATCCCCACGGAGGTCGCGGTGAGGACGGCGCCCATGAACAGCGCCGCGGGCTCCAGGAGGCTAGCAGCCAGGCCGAGGGCGACTGTGGCGCCGGCTCCGAGCACGAACGGCAGCACCACCCCGCCTGTAGCCACGGCGCCCGCCGCCGGCCCGAAGCGCAGGAACTGCCCGAAGTCGGTCTCGAGCCCGGCCACGAACAGCAGCACGACCGCGGCCACCTGCCCCAGGGCGTAGAGTTCGGTCGAGACCGGAAGCTGGCCCGGCCCCACGCCGGTCGCAGGCAGGGGGAACAGGGGGCCGAGCAGCGGCAGGGGGACCCCGCCCAGCGCGTAGGGCCCGACGAGCATGCCGGCGGCCAGCTCCCCCAGCACCGGCGGTTGGCGCAGCCAGCGCTCGGCGATCTCCGCGCCCAGCTTGGCGGCCAGCAAGATGACCGCCAGCTGCAGCACGAGCAGACTCACACGCGTGGCCAGGTCGTGCTCCATGATGCCATCGCCCCTGCGCTGCTCAGTGCCGTGGAGCGCTCATTTTACCTTACTTGACGTGGCGCGGCGAACGCAGCGCCAGGCGTGGCGCCGCGCGCGGTTGGGGGGACGGCCCGAGAGATGTGCGAGCAGACGCGTGCGCGGTACACTCCATGGTAGGACGTGAACTCGATGGACGCTTGCTCGTAATAGGAGAGCCATCATGACCGTATCGGCCCCGGTGGCGCTGGACCCCCAGGTCCGCGAGCTGGCGCGGCAGCTCCGGGTGGATAGCATCCGCTGCACCACCGCGGTGGGCTCGGGCCACCCGACCTCCGCGCTGTCCGCCGCGGACCTCATGGCCGTGCTGCTCGCGCGCCACCTGCGCTACGATTTCCAGAACCCCAAGCACCCTAATAACGACCACCTGATCTTCTCCAAGGGCCACGCTGCCCCCCTGCTGTACGCCATGTTCAAGGCGGCCGGGGCGATCTCCGACGAGGAGCTGATGACCCTGCGCCGGTTCGGCAGCCGCTTGGAGGGCCACCCGGCGCCGGTGCTGCCCTGGGTCGAGGTGGCGACGGGCTCGCTCGGGCAGGGGCTGCCGATCGGGGTGGGCATCGCCCTGGCCGGCCGCTACCTCGACCGCTTGCCCTATCGCGTCTGGGTGCTGCTCGGCGACAGTGAGATGGCAGAGGGGTCGATCTGGGAAGCGTTCGAGAAGGCGGCCCACTACCGCTTGGGCAACCTGATCGGGATCCTCGACGTCAACCGCCTCGGCCAGCGCGGCGAGACCGCCCTGGGCTGGAACACGCGCGCTTACGCCGAGCGCGCCCGTGCTTTCGGCTGGCAGGCCATTGAGATCGACGGGCATGACCTGGCGGCGATCGACGAGGCCTATGCCCGCGCGAGCGAGCCGGGCGACCGCCCGTGGCTGATCGTCGCGAAGACGGTGAAAGGCAAGGGCGTTTCCTTCCTGGAGAACCAGGAGAACTGGCACGGGAAGGCGCTCAGCCCCGAGCAGGCCCGCCAGGCGCTGGCCGAGCTCGGCGCCGAGAACCATCTCACCGTCAGTCCGCAGCCCCCGCCGGCCGGTAGCCCTGCCCCGCTCCCGCCGCGCGCGCCGCTCGCGCTGCCGCGCTATGAGGTCGGCAAGGCTGTCGCCACCCGCCGGGCGTACGGCGATGCCCTGCGGGCCCTGGGCGCAGCGCGGCCCGACGTCATCGCGCTCGACGCCGAGGTGAACAACTCGACCTACGCCGAGGAGTTCGCCCGCGCCTATCCCGACCGCTACTTCGAGATGTACATCTCCGAGCAGCAGATGGTCGGCGCGGCGGTCGGGCTGCAGACGCGGGGCTGGGTGGTCTTCGCCTCGACCTTCGCCGCTTTCTTCACGCGCGCGTTCGATTTCATCCGCATGGCGGCCATCTCGCGCGCGAACCTGCGGCTGTGCGGCTCGCATGCCGGCGTGGCGATCGGTGAGGACGGGCCGTCGCAGATGGGGCTGGAGGACCTGGCTATGATGCGCGCGGTCCATGGCAGCACGGTGCTCTACCCCTGTGATGCCAACCAGACGGCGCAACTCGTCGCCGCCATGGCTGACCGGCCGGGCATCGTGTACTTGCGGACGACCCGCGGCGCGACACCGGTCATCTACCCGCCGACGGAGGCCTTCCCGATCGGCGGGAGCAAGGTGCTCCGCCAGAGCGCGGCCGACCGCGCGACGATCGTCGCCGCCGGCGTCACAGTGCACGAGGCCCTGGCGGCCTACGAGCAGCTCCAGCGCGAGGGCCTCCCGGTGCGCGTGATCGACGCCTACTCGGTGAAGCCGATCGACGTGGCCACGCTGCGCCAGGCGGCGCGGGAGACGGGCGGCCGGCTGGTCGTCGCGGAGGACCACTGGCCCGAGGGCGGCCTGGGCGACGCGGTACTCGCGGCCTTCGCCGCCACGGCGGACGGAGACGGCGTGGAGCCGCTGCCGCGCGTCGTGAAGCTGGGCGTGCGGGCGATGCCCGGCTCGGGCAAGCCGGAGGAGCTGCTCGACGCCGCGGGGATCAGCGCGCGCCATATTGTGGCGGCGGTTCACCGGCTCCTGGCCGAGTGAGCCGCGAACGCCGGTACAGGAGGAGCAAGGCCGTGTCCGAGTCGCGTCCCCCCGCCGCGCCGCTCCCCTTCTATCCCGCCCGGCCGCCGGCCGCGCGGCTGAACCCCACCCTCCCGGTGCCGCCGGCGCCGCGCCCGCCGCGGCCGGACTGGCTCAAGGTGCGCTTTCCCGGCGGGCCGAACTACCTCCGCCTCCGGCGCCTGATGCGCGACCTCGCGCTGCACACGGTGTGCGAGGAGGCGCGCTGCCCTAACATCGGGGAGTGCTGGGAGCAGGGCACGGCTACCTTCTTGCTGCTCGGCGATATCTGCACGCGCGCCTGCGGCTTCTGTGCGATCACCACTGGGCGACCGCGCGGGCTCGACCGCGAGGAGCCGGAGCGCGTGGCCCGCGCAGTCCAGTACCTCGGCCTGCGGCACGCGGTGCTCACCTCGGTGACGCGCGACGACCTGCCGGATGGGGGCGCGGCGATCTTCGCCGAGACGATCGAGCGCATCCACGCGCTCCTGCCCGACTGCTCGGTGGAGGTGCTGATCCCCGACCTGCTGGGCAACTGGGCGGCGCTGGAGACGATCATGCGCGCCCGGCCGGAGATCCTCAACCACAACACCGAGACGGTGCCGCGCCTGTACCCCCGCGTGCGGCCGAAGGCCCGCTACGAGCGGTCGCTGGAGCTGCTGGAGCGGGCAAAGCTCTTAGCGCCCGATCGCCCCACCAAGTCCGGGCTGATGCTCGGCCTGGGCGAGACGCACGACGAGCTGCGAGAGGTGTTCGCCGACCTCCGCGCCGTGGGCTGCGACATCCTCACGCTGGGCCAGTACCTCCAACCCACGCCGCGGCACCTGCCGGTCGCGCGCTATGTGCCGCCCGAGGAGTTCGCTGCACTGCGCGCCGAGGCGCTGGCGATGGGCTTCGCGCACGTCGAGGCCGGCCCGCTGGTGCGCAGCTCCTACCATGCGCGCGAGCAGGTAGAGGCGCTCGCCGCCCGGGGCAGCGGCGCGGGGCCACACGAGGCGTAAGGCGCGCCGGGCGCTAGCGGCGCGGCGCCTTCTCGAGGAACTGGATAACCTCGTCGTGGCCGCGGACGTGGCCCGGCTTGGGCGGGCGGGGGGCGTACTCCCGCGCCAGGCGGGGCTGGCCGGCCGGCGCCTCGAAGCGTTCGATCTCCTCCAGCAGAGCGGGGATCGCCTGGTCCTGGGGCACCCGCCGCACGGGGCGGCCGTGCTTGTAGATCATCACCACGCCCTTGCCGCCAACAACGGCGAGGTCGGCGCCGGCAGCCTCGCCCGGCCCGTTCACTACGCAGCCCATCACGGCCACGCGCAGCTCCTTCCGCACCCCCTCGAGCGCCTTCTCCACGGCGGTGGCGAGGGCGACCTGGTCGACCTCGGCGCGGCCGCAGCTGGGACAGGCGGTGAGCACCGGCCCGCGGGCGCGGATCTCCAGCGCCTTGAGGATCTCGTAGGCGACGCGGACCTCCTCCGTCTTGTCCGCCGTGTTCAGCGACACGCGCAGAGTGTCGCCGATGCCGTCGTAGAGCAGCGCCCCGATGCCGATCGCCGACTTGATGGTCCCCGACCAGCTCGTGCCCGACTCGGTGACGCCCAGGTGGAGCGGGTAGTCCACCTGCTCGGCGAGGAGCCGGTAGGCCCGCACCATCTGGGGCACATCGCTGAACTTCACGGAGATGACGATGTCGTGGAAGTCCAGCTCCTCCAGCAGGCGCACGTAGCTAACGGCCGACTCCACCGCGGCCTCAGGCGTGGGGTAGCCGTACTTGTCGAGCAGCCGCTTGTCGATGCTGCCCGCGTTTACCCCGATGCGGATCGGGATGCGGGCCTCGCGGCAGGCCTTGACCACCTGCTCCACGCCGGCCATGCCGGCGCGGTAGAGGATGTTGCCGGGGTTGATCCGGATCTTGTCCGCGCCCTGGGCAACGGCCTCCAGGGCGAGCAGGTAGTCGAAGTGGATGTCGGCTACCAGCGGGATCCGGATGCGCGCCTTGATGCGGCTGATGGCCTGCGCCGCCTCCTTGGTGGGCACCGCCACACGGACCAGCTCGCAGCCAGCCTCCTCGAGGGCCTGGATCTGCGCGACCGTCGCCTCGACGTCCTTCGTGTCTGTGTCGCACATCGACTGAACGGCGATCGGCGCGTCGCCGCCGATCAGCACGTTACCGACGCGCACCTGGCGCGTCTTGCGCCGCTGGATCATCGTCTGCTCTCCTGCTCCGGGCTCTGCGCGCCGCCCGGCGTGGGGCCAGAGTGCTTCAAGCGGGCGCGGGCTGGGCGAAGCTCGCCAGCCGCGCTGCCACGGCCTCCACATCGGCATCGCGCGTGGAGGCACCGGCGGTAAGCCCCACCCGCGCGACGCCCTGGAACCACGCGGGGTCCAGCTCGTCGGCCGTCTCGATATGATAGGTCGGGCAGACCGCGCTGCACACCTTTGCCAGCTGGCGGGTGTTGGAGCTGTGCTTGCCCCCGACGACGACCATCACGTCGACTGTGCGCGCGATGGCGAGCGCCTCGTCCTGCGCGAGGCGCGTCCAGGCGCAGATCTGGCCCTGGTCCTGGAACTCGTCGCACTTCGTGGCCAGCACCCTGCAGACCGCCTGGTAGTCCGCCAGCAAGACGGTGGTCTGTGCCAGTGCGGCGATCTTGGGGAAGTGCGGGAGCGCCTCCGCCTCAGCCACGGACTCGATGATCAGGCCGTGCTTGGTATAGGCGATCGTCGCGCGCGCCTCGGGGTGGTTGCGGTGGCCGAAGAGGATGACCTGGTAGCCTTGCGCCTCCCACTCCGCGGCGCGCCGCTGGACGCGCTGCACGATGCCGCAGCTCGCGTCGATGAGCCGCAGCCCCTGCGCGCGGGCGCGCTCATAGACCTGGGGCCCCTCACCGTGCGCGCGGACCAGCACGGTGCTGCCCGCTGGCAGCTCCCGCTCGAGCGGGTTGGCGATCTCGATCCCCTTCGCCTGCAGCTCGGCCATCGCCGGCCGGTTGTGGATCAGCTCGCCCGTGACGTACACGGGGCCTGCCGTGCTCTGGCGCGTTTGCAGCGCCAGGGTCCAGGCGCGCTTCACCCCGCCGCAGAAGCCCCCGTAGCGGGCGGCTCGCACGATCTGCATGCTGTCCTCCTTAGTTCGCCAGCCCGCTGCCTACTCCCGGCTGTGCGGTCCGAGGCATTCTACCATAGCCAGCGCGCTCGCCCGGCGTTGCTGACCCCGGCGCGGGGAGCGGAGCGCCATCCTGTGTTGCCACCCCGCTGAGGCGTCGGTCAGCGGTGCCGCCCGGCAGTGATCCTGGCGGCCCAGCCATAGCCCGCTCTCAGTCGAGCCCGGCGAACAGGTCGGCGTCCTTCTCGCCCGGCTGCGGCGGCGGATGGAGCCGCACGAAGTAGGCCGTGCCGAAGGCGATGCGGCGGATGTGCAGGGGGAGGGTGAGCCACCAGCTATCTGGCGGGATCTGGGTGCGGTGGCAGGCCAGCGCCGCGCGCTGGATCTCGACGTAATCCGACACGTCGATGGCTGCCGTGGTAGCTTCTTTCGGCACACCCACCCGTCGGCGCCGGCGGGTGAGGAAGCTGGTGTCCAGCCCCTCGCGCTGCATCAGCGCGATGATCTCATCCCAGCGGTCCACGACCGGCACCACGGCGTAGAGCCGCGCCGGGCGCCACGGCGGGCCGGCGTCGGGGTAGGCCTGCGGGTCGCCCGCCGCCGCGAACGCGCGCACGGTCACGCGGTGGCCCATGATGTGATCGGGGTGGCCGTAGGAGCCCTCCGCGTTCTCCGTGACCACGACCTGGGGCTGGAGCTCGCGCAGGATGCGGACGAGGCGACCGGCCGCCTCGTCCAGGTCGGCGTTGCAGAAGGCGTCGGGATGCTGGTTGGATGGCGCGCCGGCCATGCCCGAGTCGCGATAGCCGAGCAGCCGCAGCTCGCGGACGCCGAGCACGGCGCAGGCGCGGCGCAGCTCCGCCTCGCGGATCTCGCCGAGCCGGGGCCGCGCCTCGACCGGGTCAAGCGCCGGATCGCGGATCTCCCCCTCCTCGCCGCGCGTGCAGGTGACCACCGCGGTGGGGATGCCCTGCGCGGCATAGCGGGCGAGGATCCCGCCCGTGGCGCTGCTCTCGTCATCCGGGTGGGGGCGCACTACCAGCAGCCGCACGCCCGAGGCCATCCTGCTCCTCCTTCACTTCCCGCATCTAGAGCCGCTCCGTCCGGCCGCGGCGTGGCCCTGCCTGAGGCTCGTGGCGCCTCGCGTGCGGGGAGGCGCCGCCGGCTCGGAGCCGAGAGGTAGTATAAGGAGCCGGCGCACAGTCCCTGCGCTCATGGCGGCGCCCAGATCCGAGGAAGGAGGCGGCGATGTACGGGCCTACAGCGCTACTCAGCGGGATCCTTGCCGCGCTAGTCGCCGGAAGCGCCTGTCTGGCGCCCAGCACTGCTCCCCCGCCGCCAGCCGGTAGCCAGTCGGCGCCATCGACCGCGGCGGCAGCCCCGCAGCCGCCAGCAGGCATCCCGCCAGCGCCCGTGAAGGTGCGCTGGGGCGGGCAGTCGGTCCTCACCGATAGCGCGGTATACATCGCGGAGGATCAGGGCTACTTCCGTGAGGCGGGGATCGACTTCGAGTACGTCAACTTCTCTTCGGCGTCGGAGATCGTGCCGTCGGTGGCTAACAACCAGCTCGACATCGGCGCCGTGTCTCCCAACGTGGCTACATTGAACGCACTCGCGCGCGGAGCGGAGCTCAAGCTGGTGGCCGATCGCGGCGTGCTGCGCCCGGGGTTCGGCTGGTCGGCGCTGGTAGTCCGCACCGATCTCATCGAGAGCGGGCGGTATCGCACGCCGGCCGACCTGCGCGGGCTGCGCGTCGCTATCACCCCGCCGGTAGGAGTCACCTCCATCGCCGTTGCCGTGGCGCGCCTGCTCGAGCGAGAGGGGCTCACAGAGGACGCTGTCGAGTTCATCGCGCTGCCGTTCCCCGACATGAACCCTGCGCTCGCCAACCGGTCGATCGATGCCGCTGTTCACTCCGAGCCGCTGATGGCGATCGCGCTGCGCCAAGGTCTGGCCGTCAAGGTGCTCGGGTTCGACGAGGTCTACCCGAATCAGCAGATCGGGGTGGTGGCCTACGGGGAGAGCTTCGTCCACAGCCAGCCGGAGGCCGCGCGGCGCTTCATGGTGGCCTATCTCCGTGGCCTCCGCGACTTTGTGGATGCATTCACCAAGGGGCGGAACCGCGAGGCGGTGGTGGAGAGCCTTGCCCGGCACACGGCGGTGAAGGACCTGACGATGTACGAGGCGATGGTGCCGACGGGCTTCAACCCTGACGGGTACATCAATGTGGAGAGCATCGCGGCCGACCAGGAGTGGTTCATCAGCCAGGGTAAGCTCGCCCAGCGCGTTGATCTGGCGCGCGTGATCGACCACCAGTATGTCGACTACGCGCTAGCCTTGCTTGGCAGGTACCAGCCTTGAGAGGCGAGCGGGCGAGGACCGGTTCGGCCGGGCGAGCGCGGATCCCCGGCGCGGGCGGTGCGGCAGGGCTGTGTTACAATACCCGGGCGGGTGACGGCGCGGCGGTGGGGCACCGGGGCGGCCGGCCCCGGCGCCCCATCCCGGCAGCCTTGCGCCGCGGCCGGGTACGATGCTGTTCCCGGAGGCGTCGGCAGCGTCCGGTGGGCATGCCTTTGCCGTTCGGGGCGGCCGTCCGCTCAACGGACAGGAGAGCACGGTGGCAGTCCATCTGGACCAACTGAACCTCAGCACGGGGAAGAAGGCGCGCCTCTACACCCTCTTCTACGCCCACGGCCCCGGCAGGGGCGTGGGCATGTTCTTGCCGGTGGACCAGGGGCTCGAGCACGGCCCGCGCGACTTCTTCCCCAATCCTGCGAGCCAGGACCCGGAGTATGAGCTGCGCTTGGCCGAGGCGGGGA
>Ga0209810_1002382_pt1 | contig 22794 bp, 16 predicted proteins | sample Coa_R1_7_FD_187159 | JGI IMG/M metagenome (GOLD analysis project Ga0209810, IMG submission 187159) | Surface soil microbial communities from Centralia Pennsylvania, which are recovering from an underground coalmine fire - Coalmine... | ecosystem: Environmental > Terrestrial > Soil > Unclassified... | reverse complement strand
CCTCTGCCTGCCCTTCCTCCTGCGCAGCCTCAACCCTATCTACCGGCACAAGCACCGTGCGACCATCGATATCGACGCTATAGCTCTGCCGCTCGCCCCACTGCTCGCCCTTGCCGGTCGCGAGCTTATGAAGCAGCATATCAACGACTTCGTGGCCGTGCTGCTCATAGAACGAGGCGAAGGGCGTGAGATGGCCGCCCAGTTCCTGCCAGTGGCGCGTATAGAGGTTGTGCGCCTCCTGCTGAACCGAAGCCACCGTGACGGGTTCAGGCAGACCTGGCTGCTCCGGGGAAACAACCGACTGCTTCCCTATGTCTCCATTTTGCAGAGCCTCCACCGTTTTCTGCGTGGCGCGCCAGAAGAGGGCATAGGCGCCAGCCTCGCGCTGGAAGCGGTAGACGCTGCTATAGGCATACTGGCGCGGGCAACGCTGGTAGGTTTCGATGTCTGTCACGCTCAACGTGGCGGGCTGCATCGCCTGGACAAAGCTCTCGCCGGGCTGCGAGGCGGGAATCAGGTCATCGGCGGCATCGGCCAGATAGCGATATTCGTCGCGGCTACGCCATTCCAGCTGCGTGATGCGTTCCTCTGGCAGCCCGGCCAGCAGCGCGTCGATATAGGGAGAGCGTTTGTAGGTACGCTTGCCATAGCGCGTGCTGTAGCTCAGCACAAGGGCATCGCGAGCGCGGGTGACGCCGACGTAGAACAGGCAGGCTTCTCCGCTGTCGTGCGCGGCCTCGCCCTCGCTGCCCGGCGGCAGCATGCCATCCGGCGCAGCCACCAGACTGCCCTGCCGCCGGATAGGGAAACGCTGCTGCACCAGCCCCGGCAGGTAGACGACGGGGAATTCCAGGCCCTTGCTGGCGTGAACCGTCATCACGCGAATCACATCCGGCGTCTCCTCGCCGCTGCCCTCGCCTTGCTGCCGGTTGCCGCCATCCTGGTGCAACATCAAAAGAACGCTCAGGTAATCCAGAAATCCTCTTGCCTGCTCCTTTACCGCCGGTTGATTGTCGCCATCCTCCTGTCTATCTTCCTGAGCTTCCTGCCCTTCCCCTGTTTCCTGCGTTTCCTGTAATTTACGTTCGGCCTGCTGCTGGTCATAGCGGCGGGCCAGCGCGAGCAGGTTGGCGTAGTCGGTCAACAGGCTCTGCCGCAGCTTACTCGTCGGTGAAGAGAGCTGGTCACGGATGAGCGACGTTTCGATGAAGAGATATTGCGCCAGCAGCGACCAGACACTGGTAGTGTGGTGCAGATTGCGCACAATGGCAGAGAGGCGAGCGAGGGAGTGCTGTCCCTGCACGCTCAAAGCGGATGGAATTTCCCCACGCACCATCATGCTGTAGAGGCTGCATTGCGCCTCACGGGCGGCCAGCAAAAGGGCCTCGATGTCTTCCTGGCCGAGTGGATGCTCGCGCAAACGGGCTGCGCGCAGGATGCCCATACCACTGCTCTCGGCCAGCAGCAGGACAATGGAGAGGACATCTTTGATATGCTCCTGCCCCAGCATGCCTCCCGTTTCGATGACGGGCAGCCCGGCCAGCGCGAGGGCGCGCATGATCTTGCGTGCGTGCGAGCGCGTGCGGCACAGCACCACAATATCCTGGTAGCTATAGCCGGTCGCGAGTTTGTGCCGTATATCCGCCAGCAAGCCCGCCAGTTCGCTGGCCTCGTCATCGGCCTTCGCCACCGTCACATACGTTTCGGGCGCCGTCAGCCGCACGGGCTGGTTCCTCACCGGCTCGACCTCCTGCCCCAGTTCCAGTTGCCGGTAGCGGAACGCTTCCGCCAGGCTCACGATATCGGGTCGAGAACGATAGTTGTGGCTGAGCGGCAGTATGACCGCGCCGGGATAGTCCTGCTCGAAGCTGGCGATGTTGGCAGGCGAAGCTCCACGGAAGCCATAAATGGCCTGGTTGGCATCGCCTACGACCCAGACGCGCCGCTCTTCTCCCGCCAGGTGCCGCAGCAAAATACCGCTAGCCCGGTTGATGTCCTGAAACTCGTCGACCAGGATATGCTGATATTTGTCCTGCTGTTCCTGCAGCACCTCCGGGAATTCCGTGAAGAGGCGCACCGCCAGCATAATCAGGCCGCCGAAGTCGGTATCTCCGCGCTCTTGCAGGGCCGCTTCATACAGCGCGTAAACGGAAGCCACTTCCAGGGCTTTTTCGGCCCTCTGCTGCGCCTCATCGTCCTGCGCCTGTTTCAGCATCGCCTCCGCCAGGGCGCGATATTGCTCTGGCGAAACGAGTTCGTCTCTGGCGCGCGAAATCGCTTTGAGCAGGGCGGGGAAGTAGAGGTCTGGGTATGAGAGGTTGCGATAATGCTGCAAGCGCATGGCACGGGCCTGCTGGCGCAGCAGGAAATAGCCCTCGGTCTCATCGACGAGCGCGAAGTTAGGGCGCAGGCCAAGCAAGCTGCCATAGGTGCGCAGGACATTGGCACAGAAGGCGTGAAAGGTGCTGACGGTGGGAACGCGCTCCGTGTCGAGGGCAACCTGCAAGCGTTCACGCATCTCCTGTGCCGCCTTCCGTGAGAAGGTCAGCGCCAGAATCTGTTCCGCCGACACGCCGAGGCTTCGCACCAGATATTCGGTGCGCCCGACCAGCGTGCTGGTCTTGCCGCTGCCCGGTCCGGCAACGATCAATGCGGGCGTCGGAGCCTCGATAGCCGCCTGCTGGTACGCATCATACCGCTTTGCCTTTGCGGGTGGCCGCTCTTCCTGGTGGCCGCTCTGTCTCTGATTGACCTGCTCGCCCATCTCCTCACGCGCTTCGTTCAACAAAACGGCAAGACGATTGAGCAGGGCAGCGTTGGAAACATCGAAGGTCGCAGCAAGCTGGTGAGGGGGAATCCGCTCGACGAGGTAGAGGGCGCGCACCCGTTCCAGGGGCATGAGCAGTTCAGCCGCGAAGAGATTGGCCTCGAGTTCGCGTTCGCTGCGCGGGTCGTACTGCATGCCAATGCCCAGCGCCTCCTCCATGTACTCCTGCGCGGCCAGCGTCGTCACCTCTTCCAGCACGTCCGGTTGCTGGCACGGGTCATCGGGAGAAAGCTCAGGGAGATCATAAGGAACATGAGTAGATTCCTGGTGCAGGACGGCATGCCCCAGTTCGTGGGCAAGCGTAAAGCGGCGGAAGGTCTCAGGCAGGCCGCGACAGAGCCAGATCAAGGGTTCGCCGCGTTCAAGAAAGCCATACGTCCCCTTCGGGTGATCCTCCGGGTGAAAGGTCTCCACATCCAGGCCATACCAGGCCACCAGTTCATCAACGGGGGTTCGGTCATCCGTCCATTGCGGCTGTTCCGCCTGAAAACGGCTCAGCAACTGGCGCGCTGCCTCCACAACCTCCACGCACCTGCGCTCATCCATACATACCACCTGCGAAACGAAATATGAGCATCTCACCAATCCTCTGAAATTCGACCAGCCCCTATTGTACCATAGCTGCGTGAGAATAGCACATTCGATTCTGGCATGTCATTGAACCGGTACTTTTGCCTTCTCAGCGAGGGCGATGCTGCGCAGCCGCAAAGACACAAGCAGGAGCCACAGCACGCTGATCGCGATATAAATGCGCTCACCGATGCCTGTCCAACCGACAATTGCCAGCACGCCATAGGTAGCCAGCGCCAGTACGATAGCGATCCCCCAGCTATACGAGAGACGGTAGACCGGCTGCCAGCGTGTATCACGCTTGAAGCAGCTTGAGAGGAGAAAAATGGCGATCATCAGGCTCAGGAAGGAGATACCGGCGCCAATCCAGTGGACGAGGGCGCCGGGCGAAGCGGGCGGACGCGGCACATCCACGTCGCTATGAAAAAGACCCGTCACTATCAGACCCGCTGCCGCCAGGTGCAACAGAAGAACACTGGCCCAGGCTTTCCCACTGCGCGCCAGACTGCGCACAAGCCCCTGTGCCAGAGCAAACTCGCTCATGGCTAACATAAAGAAGGCCGAGGTCATGAGCAAGCCGAAGGAGCCGACGGCATAATTGCTGACTGCGTGGGTAACAGGGTTTAAATCGGGCCGCAGTGGATGCAAAATAACCACAGCAGTGATAAAATAAAGCACGCCTGCGCTACTTGCCAGCCCCCACCAGGCTGCCGACCTGTTCTGGCGCGTGACGGGCGAAAGAGGGATAGTGCCTTTGCGCTCAATCATTGTTACCTTCCCTCGCAGGTAGTTGCGCATCGCTCGATAGCCTGATCTATTGTATCATACGTCTATCGCATACGAGGCATGAAATGATGGACACAAAGACAAATTTCTGGCCAACGGTACGCATACTGGAACTGATTACTGCGCTCTCAAGCGGGCTGGCGATCTGGCGCGCCTATGGCGTCGTGGCAACGCTACGCTACTTGCTCGGTCTGATGCTGGCGATGAAAGTCCAGCGCGCATTTCTGGCGGCCATGATCGACAGAACCGGCCCCAGAGATGCCTCGCTGGCCGATGTGATGACGTTGAGCCGGGCAGCGACGAGCGCCGTGCTGGCCGGGCTGGTAGCATCGGGCATCCGCGACCGCACAGGCATGGCCGGAAAATTGAGCTGGTCGCTGATCCTGCTGGAAGCCAGCGCCGTAGACTGGCTGGACGGGCCGCTGGCGCGCCTGCTTGGCCCTTCGCAACTCGGCAGCGTCATGGATATCGAAGCGGACTCCTGGTTGACGCTCTGGACGGCCATCTGCGCCACCGCGTGGGCCGATCTACCGCGCTGGTGCCTGCTGCCGCCCATCATTCGCTACCTTGACCCCATACTCGACCTGAGCCGGGGCAAGCTCCCGCACGGCGGCGGCCCCTGGTGGGGTCGCCTGACCGGCACCACCCAGATGCTCCTCTTCCTGGCTGCGCTCGCCCCCCTCAAAGGCCAGTGGCGGGAGCAGGTCATGAAGATAGTGAAGCTGGCCGCGCTACCGGTGAGCGCCGGGCAGAGCGCGACTATAGTGATCCATCTGGGCAGGAAGCTGAAAGAAGGAAATAGAACCGCTCCATAGGCCCCCGCATCGCAAGCTCCCGCATAGCAGGCCACCCGCCCAGCGGCAGGCCACCCGCAAGGGGTGGCCCTACTATATACGCCCCCTCCCCCCTCCCCCATGCCATCGCTCGCCCGTATATAGTAGGGCCACCCCTTGCGGGTGGCCTGCCACTGCGCGGGCCGCTGCCCTCTTGCCGCTGGCCTGCCGCTGGGTGGCTGCCCTCTTGCCGCTGGCCTGCAGCGGGCCGCTGCCCTCTTGCCGCTGGCCAGCGGCGGCTGGCCTGCCGCTCGCTCGGCCTGCGATGGGGTCGGCTTGCAATGGAGCCTGCCAGTATCACGCTTCGGCAGCGGTTTGTTTCAGGTGGCGATAGGTGAAGATGTGATGGAATGAGAAATTGTAAAACAGGACGAGAATCAAAGCGACTGCCTGGGCGAAAATGGGGCGCACGTGCAGCAGGTGGCTGAGCGAAAACTCGATCACAAAGGTGAGGACGCTGCCGCCGACAGAGGTGATGTGGAAGCGCAGGCAGCGCGCCAGCCAGGTCCGCCGATGCCCATCAAGATGGCGGAAGGTGAAGAAATCGTTGGGAATGAAGTTCGCCATGATCGAGATTTCGGCGGCAAAGAGAGAGGCAATGACATTGCGCACCGTTTCGTTAGCGGGCTGCGCAATCACGTCAAAGACGATATAGAAGACCGCCATATTGACGAGGGCCGCGCAACCGCCGATAAAGGCGAACATGAAGAATCGCTGCACCCAGCCTGCACGCCCTCCTGAGAGGAGATCGACAATATCGAGTATCTTATTGACAAAAGCCCAGCGCGTGGGCTGATAGCTGACTAAAGGGGTGGTAGAGGTGACTTCCTGCGTTTCTGACGAATGGACGGCTTCCGGTTTCTGTTCCAACAACGACTGTTTCATCGACTCTCCGTGCTTCTAAATACAAAGACACTGCTCCAAAGATTTTGCGCGAATAGGTGTCATTACCTACACGCTTACAACGCTTTGCCAGCGAGATAGGTAACAGATAGCAAAAACTCTTATCTACTCTTATCTATAAGAACGAATCAACGTACAAAGGTGGGGGTAATCAGCAGGAAATACTCCCTACACATCTACAATGCTTTGTGTTACGATAGAGGCAGCAGTGATGTAATGCTCTAGTAACTATAACTCGCTGAAGAAGGAGAACCTTGCATGCCCGGTCCTGACTTTGACTCTATCAAGCATCTCAACCCCTACAACGTCGAATACTGGGAGGCGCGCCAGTTACAGCCACTCCTCGGATATGCGAGTAGCTGGCAGAACTTTGAAAAAGTAATCAAAAAGGCTATGGTCTCTTGCGAAGCAACCGGTAATATTGTCGCCGATCACTTTAATGACGCCATTAAACCGATCACCAGCGGTAAAGGTGCAGTACAGCAAGTGAAAGACTATTATCTTTCCCGTCTGGCCTGCTATCTTATTGCTATGAACGGTGATCCGCGCAAGCCACAGATAGCAGCAGCACAACAGTATTTCGCGGTCTCAACCCGTGCGCACGAGATGCACCAGATATGGCAAGAGCAAGAGACGCGCATACAAATTCGCTTGCAGGTGAGCGAGGGAAATAAAAGTCTGGCGGAAGCTGCCGCACAGGCTGGAGTGCGTTCAGAGTCATTCGGCATCTTTCACGATTCTGGTTATCTGGGGCTTTACACAATGGATTCGGAAGATATTCGACTACGCAAGGGGATTCCAGAAGGGAGCGACATTCTGGACCACATGGGTTCAGAAGAGTTGGCTGCCAACTTATTTCGGATCACACAGACTGATGGCAAATTGCGCAGGGAGCGTATTGTGGGTGAAGATCAGGCAATTGAGACACATTTTGGCGTTGGCCGTGCAATTCGCAATACGCTGGTAGAGCTACATGCTCCATTACCAGAAAATCTTCCATCAGCACCTTCCATTCGCAAGCAGCTTGAAGAGCGCCGAAGAGCCAGACAAAAACAACTGCGTAGCAAAAAGCAACAGGAGGAGCATCAGGATACTCTGTTCTAAACTTGCTACCCGCTCGCAGAGTTTCGTATAATGGGTAGAGAAGAATGTTGCGGATTATCAGTGTGTACAACGTATCGGAACAAAGGGGTTTCGGCATGTTGGTTTGTGTCTGGAAGGGTTGGGGGTCCCGTCTGGAATCGGGACTGAATTTTCCCACACGCGCCATCACAGTACCTGGAATGGATGAGGTAGCCGTGTCTCATCCAGAGCGATACGTATTTTCACCTCAGCAGTATGATTACCACACAAAGGAGTGTTGCAATGGCCGAACAAGAACATGATTTCATGCCCATCCAGAACTACGATTACCTGGAGTTTTATGTGGGCGATGCGCGGCAGGCCGCGTATTATCTTGAGCATGGGTGGGGCTTTGTTCCCATCGCCTATGCCGGGCTGGAAACGGGCGTGCGCGACCGCGCCAGCTACGCGCTTGAGCAGGGCAATGTACGCCTGGTCGTAACCTCGCCGCTGGGGCCAGAAGGCGAGATGAGCGAGCATATCAAGCTGCATGGCGATGGCGTCAAATATATCGCGCTGCGCGTCGATGATGCCACACAGGCGTATCGCGAGGCGACGAAGCGCGGGGCAACGGGGACGATGGAGCCAACCGCCAGCAAGGACGACTATGGCATCGTGAAACGAGCCGCCATCGCGCTGTATGGGGATACCGAGATGGTCTTTGTCGAACGCCAGGACTACAAAGGTTCCTTCTTGCCCGGCTATCGTCCGCTGGCTTCCAGTTTGCCGCGCCGCGCGCGACCGGCGGGGCTGGCCGCCATCGACCATGTGGTCGGCAATGTCGAACTGGGTAAGATGAACGAGTGGGTGGCCTTCTTCGAACGCGTACTGGGCTTCACGCAGCTTGTGCATTTCGATGACCGCGCTATCAGCACGGAATATTCGGCCCTTATGTCGAAAGTCATGCAGAACGGCAGCGGGCGCATCAAGTTCCCCATCAACGAGCCTGCGCCCGGACGCAAGAAATCGCAGATCGAAGAGTACCTGGACTTCTATCGCGGCCCCGGCGTGCAGCATATCGCCCTCAACACCGACGATATCGTCACTACCGTGCGCGACCTGATGGGGCGCGGCATCGAGTTCCTCAGAACGCCGTCAACCTACTACGATGACGTGCTGGAGCGCGTCGGCAACATCACTGAGAACGTAAAAGACCTGGCCGAACTGGGCATTCTGGTCGATCACGACGATGAAGGCTACCTGCTGCAAATCTTCTCCAAACCGATTGTGAGCCGCCCGACGGTCTTCTTCGAGGTCATCGAGCGCAAGGGCGCGCGCGGCTTCGGCGAAGGCAACTTCAAGGCTCTCTTCGAGGCGCTGGAGCGCGAGCAGGAATTGCGAGGAAATTTGTAAATGAAGCTGCTCACCTTCAGAACACCCGACTACGCCACCCACGCGGGCGTCCTCGGCGGCAACCAGGTCTTCGAGCTTGACTATCCGAGCCTTCTGGAATTACTGCGCGACCCCGATGGGCTGGCAGCGGCGCGGCAGGCTCTGGTAGATGAGGGCAAAGCGCGCAACATCGAGGTGCCGCTCACCCCACTGCCGGAGCCGCGCTATGGCAGCATGCACGTCAAGGGCGCGACGGGCAAGACCTACTCGCTCAACGAGATCGTCCCCCTGGCCCCCATTCCAGAGCCGCCCTCGATCCGCGATTTCTACGCCTTTGAGCAGCATGTCAAGGCCGCCCGCGCCCTGCGCGGCCTCGGCATGATTCCCGAATGGTACGAGGTGCCAATTTTCTACTTCACCAATCCGAGCGAAGTCTACGGCACCGATCAGCCCATTCCCTACCCGAAGGGCAGCCAGGAACTGGATATCGAACTGGAGATCGCCTGCGTCATCGGGCGCGAGGGCAAAGACATTCCGGTGGAAGAGGCCGACCAGTATATCGCGGGCTATACCATCATGAACGACTGGAGCGCGCGCGACTTCCAGCGTCGCGACATGAAGCTCAATCTCGGCCCCGGCAAAGGCAAAGATTTCGCTACCTCGCTCGGCCCCTGGCTGGTCACGCCCGATGAACTGGCGCGGTATCGCACGGGCAGCGGCGCGAGCGAACGCTACCACATGCAGATGATCGCCCGCGTCGATGGCAAAGAAATCTCTCGCGGCAACTTCGACCAGATTTACTACAGCTTCCCGCAGATGATCGCCTGGGCATCGCAAAACGCCCGCCTGCGCGTGGGCGACGTTCTCGGCTCCGGCACCGTCGGCACCGGCTGTATCCTCGAACTGGGCATAGAAGTCCATCCCTGGCTGCAAAAAGATGAAGAAGTCGAACTCGAAGTCGAAGGCATTGGTGTATTGCGGAACCGTATTCTGTGAGCAATCCATGCAACGTAAGCAACCATGTCACGTTGAGTGGAGCGAAGCATCTGGCTCATCAAGCCACTGTTACGCTTCCCGGATGCTTCGCTCCACTCAGTATGACATGGTTGTACAGAAGGAGAAAAAACCATGCCAAACTATCATCGCCTGGGGCAGATACCCCCGAAACGGCATACGCAGTTTCGCAAGCCAGACGGCACACTCTACGCGGAAGAAGTCTTCGGCACCGAAGGCTTCTCCGGCAACTACTCGATCCTGTACTACCATTACCCACCCACACGGGTGACAAAAGTTGAGAAGTTCCAGGATGTGCAACTGGAAGAATGGGACGAGGGCGTGCAGCGCCATCACCATCTGAAGACGGCACAGCTGCCGCCGGGCGGCGATGCCGTGCTGGGAAACCAGGTCCTCATGTTCAACAAGGATGTCGCGCTGGGCATCGCACAGCCCACGGAGCCGATGCACTACTTCTATCGCAACGGCGAAAACGACCTGGTCTACTTCGTGCATGACGGACACGGCACGCTGGAAACCAACTTCGGCTTGCTGCCCTACCATGAAGGCGACTACATCATCATCCCGCGCGGCACTACCTTCCGCTTCGACATCCCGTCCGACAGCCCGCAGACGCGCTTCCTGACCATCGAGGCCCATGGCACCATCGAGCCGCCGCGCCGCTACCTCAACAACAACGGGCAGTTCCTCGAACACTCCCCCTACTGCGACCGCGATATTCGCCGCCCGGAAGAGCTGGTCACGCACACGGAGCAGGGCCAGTTTGAGGTGCGCCTCAAGGTCGGCAACCGCATCACCAGCTACTGGTATGACTACCACCCGTTCAATGTCGTCGGCTGGGATGGTCACGAATATCCCTGGATCTTCAACATCGCCGATTTTGAGCCGATCACCGGGCGCGTCCACCAGCCGCCGCCGGTGCATCAGACCTTCCAGGGCCCCAATTTCGTCGTCTGCTCCTTCGTGCCGCGCAAGCTGGATTATCACCCACTCTCGGTGCCTGTCCCCTACAACCATAGCAACATCGACAGCGACGAGATGATCTACTACGTCAACGGCAACTTCGGCAGCCGACGGGGCATCGAACGTTCCTCGATCACCCTGCACCCGCGCGGCATTCCGCACGGCCCGCAGCCCGGCGCCGTCGAAAAGAGCCTGGGGGCAGAACGCACCGAAGAACTGGCCGTCATGGTCGACACCTTCTATCCGCTCAAATACACCACCGTCGCCCGTACCATCGACGACGAGAAGTACCCGTATAGCTGGCTATAAGAAAACGAACGTGATCGTGTCATTCCGTATGACACGATCACGAACACTGCTCCCTCACTTTTGCAAATATTTTACAAATTCCTGAGCATTTCTTAAGCGGGCTGTGTTATTCTCTCGATACCACATGGCGCGAGAGCAAGCACGATATCTACCCACCTGTGCAAAATAGCTGTACAATAAGGGCATAGATACATTGCGCTATACTGCGCCTGTCTACAAAGAAATTTCTCCTCTGGGAGCTTGCCCGGAAATGCTCAGGGAGCCATCTCTTTATGAAGAGCGGGTCCCATTGAAAACGTCAATCAATGAGGAAAAGAGTATGCGTATTCTGATACTGGGCGGCGACGGCTATCTTGGCTGGCCGCAGTCACTCTACCTGTCCAGGCAGGGACACGATGTCTTCATCTTCGACAATCTGGCGCGCAGGTACTTTGATCTTGAACGCGGCTTCAACAGCCTGCTTCCCATCTACACGCTGCACGAGCGCCTGGCGGCGTGGCGCGACATCTCCGGCAGAGAGATACAGTTCCGCGTCGGCGATGCCACAGATTATGACGCGCTGGCCGCCGTCTTTCGCGACTTCCAGCCCGAAGCCGTCGTCCACTTCGCCGAGCAACGTTCCGCGCCCTATTCCATGATCGACCGCAAGCACGCCGTCTTCACCCAGACCAACAATGTCGTCGGCACGCTCAACGTCCTCTACGCCATCAAAGAATTCGCTCCCGCCTGCCACCTTGTCAAGCTCGGCACTATGGGCGAATACGGCACCCCCAATATCGATATCGAAGAGGGCTTTATCGAAATTCACCACAGGGGCCGCTCTGATATTCTCCCATTCCCGAAACAGCCCAATAGTTTCTATCATTTGAGTAAGGTTCACGACAGTCATAATATCATGTTCTGCTGCAAAATCTGGGGATTGCGCGCGACAGACTTGAATCAAGGGGTGGTCTATGGCGTCGAGACCGATGAGACGACGCTGGATGCCCGGCTGGCTACGCGCTTCGACTACGACCAGATCTATGGCACGGCCCTCAACCGCTTCTGCGTGCAGGCCGCGCTGGGCTATCCCCTGACCGTCTATGGCAAAGGGCAGCAGACGCGCGGCTATATCAACCTGATGGATACGATTCGCTGCATCGAACTGGCAATTCTCTCGTCACCTGCCGAGGGTGAGTATCGCGTTTTCAATCAGATCACCGAGCAATTCTCGCTGCTGGAACTGGCGGAGATGGTAGTGGAGCAAGGCAAAGAACTGGGATTAGAAGTGCATGCCCGCCACCTCTCCAACCCACGTGTCGAGGCAGAGCAACACTATTACAATGCCACGCACACGCGGCTGATCGAGCTTGGCCTGCAGCCGCACCTGCTCAACGGCCCCGTTCTCGCATCGCTGATCGGCCTTGCCATCAAGTATCGCGACCACGTCGATAAAAACCTGATCCTGCCAACCGTCAACTGGCGCGCAACCAGAAACGAGGTAACGCAGCAGCAACTTCCGTAGGCGCCGATTGACCAGCCCGTTTCACCTCTATCGCCCTTTTTGCCGATAAATCGACGCTACGCGCGCTCAATCGGCGCCTATGGGGTAGCAGAGCGGCGTTTCGAGCAGGCGATCAATAGCAGGCAGGATACGTTGATTGGCCTGGATGTTCCATGTGCGGTAAGCATGGATGCTGGCCGCCTTTTCGGCGAGCAGGCCGGGGTCGCTGGCAAGCTGGCGCAGCAATGCGATTTGTTCCGCCGGGCGCGGGCAGACCCAGCCCAGGTTGTGTTGCTCAATGAAGCGCAGGTTGGGAGTTTCCTGGCCCGGAATAAAGGACGTGACCAGGAAGGGCTTGCCCAGGATGAAAGCCTCAGAGATAAAGCTGGCTCCCGCCTTGCCGGCAATGACATCCGCCGAGGCCATATAGGGGGCGATCTGCTCGGTAAAGGGTAATACTCGTACATGTTCGCTGCCCGCGTAATGGGCCGTCAGCCCGTTGTTGTCGCCACAGGCCAGAATGATCTGCACAGGCGTTTCCGTCGCCAGCACGCCCGTGATGGTGCGCTCAAGCCCGGCAGCGCCCATCGCGCCCCCTTGCAGGAAGAGCGTGAAGACAGTGGGGTCGAAACCCAGAGAGCGCAGCGTTTCCTCTCGCACGTCAGGAGAAAGCGTCAAAAACTGCCGCCGGATCGGCCTGCCGGTGAGGTGCAGCCGTTTCTGCTCGATGCCCTGCTCAAGGGCCTGGGTGAGAATTTCCCGCGTCGGCACCAGATATGCATCGGCCTCTTTCCCGGCAAACCAGGTTGTATGCAACCGGCCCAGATCGGTGAACTGGAAGACCAGCGGGATGCGCCGTCCGCCTGCGGCCAGGCGATCAAGGGCGCGCGCAGTGGTGCAGGAGAGCATGGCATGGGTGGCGATGACGAAGTCTGGCCGGACACGCTCGATAATGTCGCGAAAGCGCCTGCCGCCGACCAGCGCGAGCAAGCGTTGCAGGCAAAAGGAGATCGGTCTGTTATCGGTCAGGACAAATTGCCAGTGCAAGAAGCTGACAAAATGGCGGCTGGCCGCCGTGTACGCGGGACCGATAAGGGGAGATTGCGGATCCAGAATCACCACTTCATAACGGGTCTCTAACGTTTCTTTCAATGCCTGCGCCAGATTCCGGTGTCCGCCGCCGGTATGTGTGGTGAGAATCAAAACAGTCGGTTTTGCTCTATCCATCACTACCCTTTTCTAGTCCGAGGCTGGCAGAGACCCGCTATCATAGTCCATTGTCCTCATCACCTGCTGGATCGGAACGGTCGTCTCGACGCTGAGGGCAGGTACAGCCATGCTTTCTTTACCGGCTACCGTCTCAGCCTTAGCTCTGGCCTGCCTGCGCTGGCGTATTTTGCGCAGCAGATAGACGGTGAGAATCAGGGCGATCAGCGCGGCCAGCACCAGGCTGGAGAAGGCCCCGAACACTCCGGCGACCTCTTCCCAGCTTTCGGCAAAGATGAAGCCGAGGCCAACGGGGATGATGACTCCCAGCGCCTGGCCGGAGACATCCCAGAACAAAAATTTGCGATACGGGTAGCGTTCTGTTCCGGCCAGCAGGTTGATCGGGCCGCCCAGCACAACGAGGAGGAAGCGGGTAATAAAAATCGCCAGTCCTGTCCTCTCTCGAAAATACGCGCGCCCGCGCTCGATGGCTTCCGGCGTCATCCAGCGAAAGCGTTTCTGCCGCCCTATCCATTCCAGGATGGGCGCGCCCACGCGAAAGCCAATGAAATAGGTCAGGTTATCGCCCATGACGGCGGCGCTCAAAGCGGTGGGAAAGAGGATGAAGACGTTGAAATCGCCAAGGGAGGCAAAGGCGCCGGAGGCGAAGAGGGCAAGCGAGCCTGAAACGGGAGCGCCAGCGGAAGCGACGAAAACGATCAACCAGAGCGCCAGGTAGCCATACTGCTGCAAGGTATCAATAAAAAAGGAGGAATTCAAGATGTAACCCTCCTTTGTGGAGGCGCGTGAGGACTCATGCCAGGAGCCGGTGTGGGCGTGGGAATATGGTGTATTCTCCGGTACTTCACAATGGCCTGCTGAAGCGTATGAATCACCTGCGCAATCGTCTGCTTTTTATGATGCGCAATGGTATCGAGCGTCATGTGACGGGTAGCCGGGGTATCTGGCAGGTTGAGCGTCTTATAAAGATACGTCTCAGGCACATGATAGATATGTGAAACCACGTGGATGGTCATCCAGGGATGAATGGCGCTCACGTCCTGCGACCTCACGGCGCTATACTGGTGCTGGAAATTCCTCACCGCCTGCACCGTGTTGACGGCGGCAAAGACCAGCACGCCCAGCATGACAAGCAGCAAAAAGCACAGCAGAGCCAGCCTGGCACGCTCGCTTAAGTGTACCAATGGCCACCCCTTTCTGCTCTCATATGGACTTGTAGAGATATCGTTCACACTATCCTCAAATTCCTGTGCGTTTTGCCGCCTGTTCCGCTCTCGGTAAATCTACTGACGCTAGCATAGCATCTCAAAATCGCCCCGTCAAATCTGCCAGTATTTTGTCTGTATTCCAGCAAAAGTGCTTTTCCTTGATGCTTTTCTCAGGCAAATATGTTATCCTACATACGGATACGTTGAGGCGAAATACAGGGTTATTTTCCGGGAAGAACTATTACCGAGACTGGATCTGGGAGCGTTTTCGATGGCTGATCGCGTTGGGCAGCGCATGGGTAGTTACCGGCTGATCCAACTACTCGCACATGGTGGCTTCGGCGATGTCTATCTGGCGGAACATGTCTATCTTCAGACGCAGGCAGCCATCAAAGTTTTGCATACGCACATGGAGCAGGAAGATATCGCGCCTTTTCGCCGTGAGGCGACTATCGTCGCGCGCCTGGTCCACCCCCATATCGTGCGCGTGCTGGAATTTGCCGTCGAGGATGGCACGCCTTTCCTGGCAATGGACTACGCGCCCGGCGGCAGCCTGCGCAAACGGCTGGCGCGAGGCGTTCCCTTGCCCCTGCACACGGTCGTCTCCTACGTGACACAGGTGGCTTCCGCCCTGCACTACGCCCACAGCCAGAATGTAATTCATCGTGACGTGAAGCCGGAAAATATGCTGATCGGGCGGCAGAATGAAATTTTGCTCAGCGACTTCGGCATCGCGCTGGTGGCCCAGAGTTCGCGCTACCAGACACAGGATATGCAAGAGCTGGCCGGAACCGTCGCCTACATGGCCCCCGAACAGATGCAGTACCAGGCCGTTGCCAACAGCGATCAGTATTCGCTGGCGGTGGTGGTCTATGAGTGGCTGACCGGCGAGCTGCCCTTTCTCGGCTCATTTACGGAGATAGCGGTGAAACACACGCTGGCAACGCCCCCTTCGCTGCGCGAACGCATCCCGGATTTTCCGCCAGAGGTCGAAGCGGTCGTGCTGAAGGCGCTGGCAAAAGACCCGAAGGCGCGCTTCCCCACCATCGAAGATTTTGCGCGCGCGTTCGGCGAAGCTGCCGCGAAGGTACCGGCAGAAACGTATGCCATGCCCGCCTCACTCCCCACGTCATTGCTACTTCCCGGCGAGACGCTGCCCGTCCCTCTCGAACTGTCCCCCGCGCAGGGACAGGCATCAGCCGAGCAGGTGCAGCAAGCGGTGCAGGAAGCGTACCCGACGCCTGTACCTGTACCGGCGGCGGTCGAGCCAGGCTCTTTGCCCATCCAGACCCCCGACCTCGCGCAGCAGCCTGCAAAAACGTCTCTGCCGCAGACACAGGTTCTGAAACACGGCGTCTCACGCCGGAAGGTGCTGATCGGCATGGCAGGAGCGGCAGTCGTTGCGGCAGCAGGCGGAATCGCTCTGCTGGCTTATGAACAGGCACAGCAGGCCAGCAATGCGCAGTCCACTCCTGCTTCGACTTCCAGTACCGCCCTCTACACCTATCGCGGCCATAGCGACTGGGTCTGGTCCGTAGCGTGGTCGCCTGATAGTACAACGAGTACGAGCAATGGAGCCTCGTCTTCTTTTCAGTCGCCGCGTATCGTCTCAGGCAGTGGAGACAGGACGGTTCAGACCTGGGATGCCTTCAACGGGGAAAATTCGTACATCTATAGCGGCCATACCGGGCCTGTGTATACAGTGGGCTGGTCGCCACAGGGCAGGTATCTGGCTTCCGGCTCCTTCGACAAAACCGTACAGATCTGGGATGCCACAAACGGCACACAGGTTTATGTCTACCGCGGACACAGGAGCTGGGTCTGGGCGCTGGCATGGTCACCCGATGGCAGGCGTATCGCCTCCGGTGGGCTGGACAACACGGTGCAGGTCTGGGATGCGCTGACCGGCAACACCATACTGACCTATAGCGGCCACAACAATATTATTCACGCAGTGGCGTGGTCGCCCGATGGCAGATATATCGCCTCTGCCAGCGCCGATATGACGGTGCAGGTCTGGGATGCCACAACTGGCGCGCTGATCTTTCCCTACCAGCCATACTCCACCTCCGTCTGGGGGTTGGCCTGGTCGCCGGATAGCAAACGCATCGCCAGCGCGGCTGATAACAAGACGGTGCAGGTCTGGGACGCGCTCAACGGCGACCATCCCTATACCTATTACGGACACAACGATTTCGTCTATACCGTTGCCTGGTCGCCCGACGGCAAGCGCATCGCCTCTGGCGGCGACGACATGACGGTACAGGTCTGGAACGCCGATGGCAGCAATCCCTTCACCTACACCGGCCACGACGCCAGCGTGCGCTCCGTCGCCTGGTCGCCTGACGGCAAATGGCTGGCTTCCAGTTCATTCGACAAAACGGTGCAGGTCTGGCACGCGCCACCAGAGTCATGAAAAAAGGGATATATGCTCTTGCACTAGACTGAATACGTATGATTTATCTCGATCATCTACTGAAAGCAACCGAAGGTATCCTGATCTATACAGGCAAGCAGGACCATTTTGAGGCGTTCAGCCATGATACGCGCCAGTTATTGCCCGGCGAACTGTTTGTCGCGGTACGCGGCGAGCATGGCAACGGGCATGATTACGCGCTGGAAGCGGCGCAAAAGGGCGCGGGCGGGCTGCTGCTGGAAGCGCAGGCGCTGAACGCGCTATCAGAGGAGACGCGCAGCGCGCTGGAAGCCACAGGCGTCACCACCATCAGTGTCGATGATACGCGGCTGGCATTGCAGCGATACGCGCAGTTCATCCTGCAATGCTGGCATCCCACCGTCATCGCCGTGACCGGCAGCACGGGCAAGACCAGCACGAAAGAGGCGATTGCCGGCGTGCTTGCCAGTCATTTCGCCACCTTCAAAAGCTGGCAGAACTACAACGATCTGCTTGGCCTGCCCCTCTCGCTCGGTCGGCTGGAAGAACGCCACGAGTATGCCGTCCTCGAACTCGGCTGCGACCATCCCGGCGAAATCGGCGACCTGTGCCGCATCGTCAGGCCGCAGATCGGCGTCCTCACCAATATCAGCGCGGCGCAATTGCAATATTTCGGCAGCGTCGAGGCGCTGGCAGCGGAACTGGCAACGCTGCTCAGTAACCTGCCCACAGGCGGGACGGCCATCGTCAACTACGACGACGAGCTGGTACGCGCCCTGTTGATCGAAACGCCGGTGCAGGCTGCCATTGCGCCTTTCGCGGCCTCGCTCGTGCGCGACGTGCGCGTCTCGTGGAACGGCACGCAGGGGGAATTGCCCATCGCGGATGACGAGGTTCCGCCGCGTCTGCTCGAAGCGCACCTCGCCTCGCGCCTGCTCGGCAGGCACCATATTTCAACCATGCTCGCCGCCTTTCTGGTAGGCCAGCAGAGCGGCCTGCGCGCGGAAGAGATACGGCAGGCGCTGGCGACCATGCGCCCCCTGCCCGGCAGGCTCAACCCGCTACCCGGCATCCACGCCAGCACGCTGCTCGACGACACGCACAACGCGACCCCCGCCTCGATGCTGGCCGGCTTGGAGACGTTGAAGGCGCTGGCAGCCGGGCGGCGCATAGCAGTGCTGGGCGATATGCTGCGTCTGGGCGAATACGAGGAGACGGCGCACCGGCTGGTCGGACAGAAAGCGGCCCACTGCGTGGATTACCTGGTCACGCGCGGAGAACGGGCCGCCCTGATCGCCGAGGCGGCGCGCCAGGCGGGGCTGGACGCAGAGCGCGTGATTGTCACCTCGACGCACGAGGACGCGGCGCAGGCGGTGAGGCAGATCAGCGAGCAGCCCATAGCAGAGCAAGAGAACTTCTTTCGCCAGCATCATATCAGAAACACTATCCTCATCAAAGGTTCGGAAGAGACACGCATGGAGCGCGTAACCGAGCAATTGCTGGAGAACCCGGAGCAGGCCCGCGAGCGGCTGGTGCGGCAGACGCCAGGCTGGAAACAGGTCGTCATCATGCAGTCCGAACGGCCCACGTGGGTGGAGATCGACCTGAGCGCCATTGGCAACAACACGCGGCAGGTGAAGGCGCTGGTCGGGCCGTCGGTGCGCGTGCTTGCCAGTCTGAAGGCCGACGCCTACGGGCATGGCGCGCTGAAAGTGGCGCGTACCGTTCTGCACAACGGGGCCAGCATGCTGGGCGTGGCGACGGTGAGCGAGGCTACGCCGTTGCGCGAGGCAGGCATCAACGCGCCCATCCTCGTCTTCGGCTACGTCCCGCTCTGGCAGATGCGCGAGGCCGTGCGCCTCGATTTGAGCATCACGCTCTACTCTGGCGAATCGGCGCGGGCGCTATCGCGGGCGGCGCAGGCACTGAAAAAGACGGCCAGGGTGCATGTGAAGATAGATAGCGGCATGGGACGGCTGGGCATCCGGGCCGAGCGGGTTGAGGACATCCTCGCGCTGGTGCGTGAGATCAAGAGCCTGCCTGGCCTCGAACTTGAAGGCATGTTCACCCATTTCGCCATGGCCGATAGCCATAACCTGACGCACGCCCGGCTGCAACTCTCGCGCTTCCAGCAGGTCTTGCAGGCGGTAGAGGCCGCACACCTGCGCCCGCCCATCGTCCACGCCGCCAACAGCGCGGCCATGCTCAACCTGCCGGAGGCGCGCTTCGACATGGTGCGTCCCGGCATCGCCCTCTACGGACTCGATCCCTCGCCGGATACGCGCCTGCCGCAGGGTTTCCGGCCTGCGCTCTCCTTCAAAACCACCGTCGCGCAGGTCAAAGACATCCCGGCAGGCGAATGCATCAGCTACGGCTGCACATACATCACGGAGCGTCCAACCCGCGTCGCCGTGCTGCCCGTTGGCTACGCCGACGGCTTCCGGCGCGGCCCCGCCAACTGGGGCAGCGTCCTCATTCACGGCCAGCAGGCCCCCATCCTGGGCCGCGTCTGCATGGATCAATGCATGGTCGACGTCACCCACATTCCCCATGTGCGCATGGGCGACGAAGTGGTGCTGATCGGCAAACAGGGTCACGCCACCCTCACCGCCGAGCAGGTCGCCGACCGCCTCGGCACCATCAACTACGAAGTCGTCTCCGAAATCCTTGCCCGCGTGCCACGTGTGGATTAGACCTTCAGCAACGGCTGGTAACTTCTCTCGCGCATAAAACGTATCAAGAGTAGAGCTATGGTATCCCTGTGGTTTTGTATTCCTGCGTTTCCACGTTTGTGGGCTTTGTGTGTCCTGTCAATATGGTAGTGTATCCAGAATTGGTAGCGCAGCGAGTAGTATGAGGGGAAGACGACACGAAAAGCAGTCACTACGGCGGTTCTCTCCTGTGAGAGCATTGAAGCGATGGAGAAAATCGCACTATTCCTTTGATGGCAGGCACGAACGATGAAAGAGGACACGTTAGAAAAGCAGGGAGTTGGACTACAGCCCCGCACCAGCGCGGTGATTATCGCCAACCCGACTTCGGGTAGCTTTCCCTATCACTCCCGCCACCTGGATGAGGCGCTGGCGTATTTGCGCAGCCGGGGCTGGCAGGCCGATCTCTGGTACACAAAAGCGCCGGAAGATGCGCGCAGGCTGGCTCGCCGCGCGGTGCTGGAGCGAGCGGATATGGTCATTGCTTCGGGTGGCGACGGCACCATCAATGAGATCATTCAGGAACTGGCGGGTACGGAGACGGCATTGGGCGTGTTGCCCAACGGCACGGTGAATGTCTGGGCGCGAGAAATCGGCCTGCCCCTGGATGACCTGAGCGCATGTGACGTGCTGCTGCATGGCAAAACGCGGCGCATCGATCTGGGCTGCATCAACGATCGCTATTTCCTGCTGATGGCCGGTATTGGCTTCGATGGCGAGGTGACGCGAGCAATTGAGCGCAAGCCGGTCAAACGACTGGGCGTCATCGGCTATCTGCTCGTCGGCGCGCTGCTGGGCCTGGGCTACCCCAATTTCTCGGCCACACTGAGGATCGATGGCAAAGAGATGAAGACGACGGCTTTTCAGATTGTGGTCGGCAACACACAGCTATGGGGTGGCGCGGTACAGTTTACCTGGCAGGCAAAGTGCGATGATGGCCTGCTCGATCTCTGCGTCGTGCGCAAAAGCAGCATCCTCGGTCGCCTGGCAACCGTGCTGGATTTTCTGCTGCGCCACGAACGCCGCCGCCAGCGCATCAGCTATCACACCTGTACATCTCTTGAGATACACACCCGCCAGCCCATTCCCATTCAGGTCGACGGGGAAATCGGCGGCTTTACCCCCGCGACCTTCACCATTGCCCCCGGCGCGCTGAAGGTCATCGTCCCACAGACCACGCCGGAGGAACTCTTCTCACAACCATGAGCGTATCCGGCCAGCATCAGCGACTATGGTTAAACACGAAATTGACGGCGACAATCGCCGCGCAGACAATGCCCAGCCCGATCAAGCCCCCTGTCAGACCAAAAAAACCGCCCATGCCGGTAGCAATGCCAAGAATGGTCGGGGTCAGCGGCACCAGCAAACAGAGCGAGACAATTGCCAGCGCGAGTCGCTGCCCCGCCGTCGGCGCCTGGCCGCCAAATGGCCCGATTTTCTGCCCTGAAAACCCGGCGAAATGGTCATCGAAGTTGACTCCCTGGCTCTGCTGCTGGCCGCCCGGCGCCCCATAGCCGCTCTGGTAGCTCTGCGCGCCCTCTCCATACTCCATCTGTTGCGACATACAAACCTGCTCCTTCTTCTCATGTTCAGACTTGCCTACTCTGCAACACCTGTAACTACGTACAACAACGGGATGGGTTACAAATTGCTTTGCTCTCATCACTGCTAGAACAGGGTGCAATTCACCTGGCGGGCAAAGTGCGACGATGGCCTGCTCGATCTCTGCGTCGTGCGCCGCCCCGGTCGCCTGCACCGTCTCGTAGTGATGTGGGACTTCCTCTAGCAACTGCCGCGCCGCCGCAAATGGATCACCTACACCACCTGTAAAACCGTCGAAGTGCGCGCGCGCCGCCCCATCGCCCTCCAGGTGACGGCGAGCCAATCGGCCACACCCCCGCCGCCTTCACCATCGCCCCCGCCATCCTCAACGTCATCGTCCCACAGAAATCGCTGACTTTCTTCAAAACGTATTCGAGATAGATCTGACGATTGACCCGGCATTTACCGTGCGAGCGATGCAACTGGCAAATCTTTATGGATTACCTGCCGTTTATGATGCTCACTATCCCACGGGTTGCGCAACGAGATGCACTTTTGTGCTGAGGTGTCTTCACAGGCTCGTTCAATGCTCCGATTTTTTGCTGTCAAGGGATCGTAAGTACCTCTGCATGCTGTAAACGGGAGAGCAGCAAAGGACGCTCTCAAGCCAGATCGCTGCTCAGATACACCTCGTTGCGCAACCCGTGGGCTATCTGGCCCTCGCCGAGCGCGAAGAGTGTGAATTCTGGAACGCTGATACCCGTTTGCTCACCGCCCTCAAAGGCAAGCTCCCCCGGGTACACACATTGGACAAAATCCCCTGATTAATCGTGGTGCATCAAATAATCGCGCAGGACGGCGGCGTTGGAGAGTTCGGTGTCATGAGTGGCGAAGACGAGGGTAACTTTCCCATGCTCCGCCATATCGCGCAGTTTGTTGACCGCTGTCCGCGCTGGTTCGCCTGCCAGTTCACTTTCGTAGCGGCGGCGAAACTCCTCAAACTTGTCGGGTTCGTGGCCGTACCACCTGCGCAGTTCGGTACTTGGAGCGATCTCTTTGAGCCAGAGATCAATATGCGCCCGCTCTTTGGAGAGGCCGCGCGGCCAGAGTCGTTCGACCAGCACGCGCGTCCCATCGCTCTCCGCCGGTTCATCATAGGCACGCTTCAAAGCGATGTTTAATAGCTGCTCACTCATCCTATGCTCCTTCTTGCATCGAACAGCACTATAGCTCCATCACATAGATCATAGCGTTTTGCCGCTGTATCGTCCAGATGGTGAGCAATCCAGAAAAGCAACAGGAGCTGGGTTAGCGAAACGCCGGATAATACGGCATGCTATGAGAATGGTCTCTTCACGTGTCATGCTGAACGGCAGCGAAGTATCTGGTCTCACCAACCGGGCGGCGTGGCCCACCCTGGATGCTTCGCTGCGCTCCGCATGACACGTCCAATACATCAATACATCCACAACCGTTTTTCATAGCAGGCTATCTGTGCTATACTGGTGGGCAAGATGGAATACACAGGCAAAGGGAGGAGATGGCCTATGTTCTGTACAAATTGTGGTT